>Ga0196980_1000041_pt1 | contig 43878 bp, 73 predicted proteins | sample S3_1013CmetaG_FD_155486 | JGI IMG/M metagenome (GOLD analysis project Ga0196980, IMG submission 155486) | Soil microbial communities from Anza Borrego desert, Southern California, United States - S3_10-13C | ecosystem: Environmental > Terrestrial > Soil > Desert | place: USA: California... | reverse complement strand
GGCGCGGGTCACCTTGCACCGCGCCCAATTGGCACTCGCCAAAGCCCAACCCCCGGAAGCTCTGGATAGATTGGGGGGGAAGTAAATGATTGTTCCTACGTCACAATTCACTGACGCCAGCGGTGACGACGGGTCCCTACCCGTCTTTCTTCAGGCAGCGCCCCTGGTGCGCAAGGTGCGCCGTTACCTCTGCCCGTTCTGCCTCAAGAGCCGCGCGAAGGAAGCGCCCATTCGTCGGCACATGGCGTGGTGCATTTACAACCCCGCCGCCAAGTCCTGCCTGACGTGCCTCTACTACTGCCCGGCGGAACGGGAGGAATACGACTACTTGGCGATGGCGCTTGTCCATCCCGGAAGCCGCGAGCGCTGCGGCGAAGGCATCCAATGGCCGCATGACCAGCCGAAACCGCGCCAGTGCCCGAAGTGGGAATTTTCCGAAGAAAGCCGGGGCAGGGGCCCTGGCGTCACCTCAGACGGCGATGAAGCGCCTGGGAGGAACCAATGAATAACCCCCCCAATGAAGTCATAGAGGTGCTGGAAAGGGAGCCTCCCTACTACGCGAAAGGGCTAGAGGTTCGGAAAGCTTCGGTGGCCACCCGCCACGGCGCTACCACGTCCTACAGCCTCGACTTCCCCGTCTGCACCGCCAGCGAATACGTCGGCGAAGAAGGCGCTCAATCCATCGCTGCGCTGCTCGTGCTTGGCGAGAAGTACCAGGCCGAAGCCGCCTCCCGTCTTTCTGAAAGGGGGGAGTAGATGACCCCCGCCCTTCGCCTCGCCATCATAGCCGCTCGCAAGGCTGCAACCCTGGCCTTCACCGCAGACCTGGACCTAGGAGCTGCTGAGCGTCACGGATCGCTAGACGAAATCCAGACCGCAGCCGCAGCCCTTCGCAAGCTCGCCGCTGATCTGGAGGAAGCCTCCAACAACGTCGCCAACCTCGCCTTTGCGGATGCGTGCGCTGCCTATGACGCGGCGCTCGATCTGAAGGTGGTTCCTTTTCGGAGAGCCCAATGACCGAACACGATATTTGGATCATCAGCATCGCCGGATACGGCTCGTTCGTGTTCCGCGGTGACGAAGACGACTGCGAACACATGCGCCAAGGGAAGGCGTCCTGGGAGGGGTCTACCGGCTCGAAGTGGCTGGCCGCTGACGGCTTGGCCGACCCTAAGCGCGCCGACAAAACAGCCCAGGCCCTGCTGTCCGCAGTCCGCTACCCGAACAGCGTCGCCAACCAGACAAACTACGGCCCTTCACCCAAGAAAGCGGCCGGAGCGGCGGTAGCATGACCGAACCCGTAGCCCTCTACGCAGACCTTCCCTCAGACGCCCGCGAGACCTTCGCCATCCTTGAGCACAAGGTCCGCTCCGTCGCCCTGACGTTCCGGGGTTCCTACGCGACCTCGGCCAAGCGTGACGAGGCGATCCGCGACCTTGCCCTGATCGAACAGCAGGCGAGAGCCCTAAGGCTCCGGCTCAAGGGCGTCGCACGGCAAGAACGAGGAGCAGCGTGATGCCCAACATCGCCCTTTCCGTTGAAGACAGCATCGCCGTTCACCAGGCGGTCAAGAAGGTCAAGGCCATCGCTGAAGCCATCGAACCGGCGACCGACACAGACACCCTTCGCCGCCAGATCACAGACGTGCGCGACGCCATCATTTCAGCCGGCGAGACAATCCGTAGGGCTGAGGACAACACCCGCTATCGCATCGCTGAGAGGCTTTGATGGACGACCTTTTCGACAAGCTTTCCATGACCTTTCCCCCGGAAGCGATTTCTTGGCGCGTGGGCAGCTCCAATATCAACAAACAGACCGGCAAGCCCCCCGAGGGGAAAGACCCTCAGGGCCTCGCGCTAGCCTATCTGGACGCCCGCGACGTGATGGACCGGCTGGACCAAGTTTGCGGGCCTGCGGGCTGGCAGTGCCGGTATTCCCACGCCAACGGCAAGACTGTCTGTGACCTGGGGATCAAGTGCGGCGAGGAATGGGTCTGGAAGGCTGACGGCGCGGGTGACACCGACGTTGAGGCCGAAAAGGGCGCCCTGTCCGATGCTTTCAAGCGCGCCGCCGTCCGCTGGGGGATCGGTCGGTATCTCTATGGGCTCCAATCGCCTTGGGTTGATTTGGAGCCTGCGGGCCGGTCCTGGAAGATCAAGAAACCCGAGTACCAGAAGCTCCGAAAAGCCCTGACAGACTACACCGGCGTGACCCGGAAGTCATCCGCAGAAGCCATACGGCACAAGGATTTCGAGTACTTCAAAGACAAGCTGGAAGCGGCCGACGACCTCGAAACGCTGGGCGCCATCGGGCGGGAGATCAAGCAAACCCTGCCGAGCCTTCCGGCCGCTTTCCGCGACCCTCTGCAAGACGCCTACCTCGCCCGCCGCGAGGAGTTGCGCGAGGTTGACGCCGCGCTCGCTAACGACCTGCGTGGCGTCGTCCCAATGGACGGGAGCGCGTCTGTCTGATGTCCCGCGCGCTGTTGGTCCTGGCCGGAGACAAGGAACGCCGCAAGGCGCACGCCTGGATCGAACAGGCGCCCGTCAACACGCGGGTGGAACTCAAGCGGCCAAGGCGCACGCTGCCCCAGAACGACAGAATGTGGGCAATGCTAACCGACGTTGCCTCTCAGGTTGAATGGGACGGCAAGAAGCGCACGCCTGAGGTCTGGAAGGACCTGTTCACCGCATCCGTCCGGGCGGCCAAGGGCGGCCTGGAAGTCGTCCCCGGCCTCAACGGCGGGATCATGCTCATTGGCCTGCACACGTCGGACATGACGGTTGAGGAGATGGGCGAGCTACTCGACTGGATCGAAGCCTGGGGCGTCCAGAACGGCGTCCAATTCTCAAGGCAAGCCGCATGAAACCCGACGCCCACCGCTTCCTTCGCCAAGCCCTGAAAGCCTACGAACAACACAAAACCCCCGAGACGCGACGCGTTCTTGTCAGTGAGTGCGCCTCTTCTGAATACCCGTTCAGCACGGGAACCGAGTTCGGGGATTTGGTTCAGTGGGCTCGCGAGAGGTGCGGGCTGTGACCAAAATTACCATCGCCGAACCCGTCGAGAACACGCCTCGCAAGGGCTTCACGCCCCGCCAGCGGATCGAAACCTTGCTGGCTTGCAAGGGCCGCTGCGTGAAGTGCGCTGAGAAGGTTGGCGACGACTTCGAGATTGATCACCGCATCCCGCTTGCGCAAGGCGGTCTTCATGAACCGGGCAACTGGCAGATCGTCTGCAAGCCCTGCCATTTGGGCAAGTCTCGCGGCGACAACGCAGACACCCGCAAGGCCAAGCGTCGGATGCTCAAGCATACCGGGAACTGGCCGGCTCCGAAAGGCAATCATCGCCTCCAGCCACGCCCATTCCCGAAGACCAGTCGGAGTGAATGGCGATGACCGATCTTGTCAGCCAAGTTCTCCTGACGGCCATCGTCGTCGCGTTAGTTGTGAGCGGCGGCTCATACATTGCGATGTGCCGGGCGCTTCTGAATTTGGCGCATAGGGCGATCCACAAAGAAGAGCGCCCGACACGCTGGTTCACCGTCTTTGACGACTGGTTCGCCCCAGTCGCACTGGGGCTTTGCGGGCTCATCCTGATTTGGAGCCCCGCATGACCGCTACAACTACAGAAGACGCGAAGACTAGCAGAGTTGCCACTGCACCGCAGCCTAATAACAGTCAATTCTGAACAAGAAATCATTCATCCCATGACCCCAGAACCTATGAGCCTTAGAGAACAGGAAGAAGCGGTTGCGCGGATCATTGATCCTGAGGCGTGGGAAGAATTTTCGACATCACCCATTACGTCGTTGTCCAAAATACGCGCCGACTCCCTCTCCAAAGCCCGCCAGATCATCTCCCTAACCGACCGCATCCTTTCTATCCCACAGGTAAGCGGAGGGGAGCGCGGCCTTACCGGCAAAGACGCCTTCATGGCCGATATCACCACCTCACAACACCCTCAAGCCGGGGGAGAGCGCCTAACCGGAGGAGGAGAGCTGAGGGAGGCTATGCAGGAAGCCTGCGATCTGCTGGCCGAACGCAAGCACGGGAGCCAGGCAAGGTCGTCGGGCCACAATGCTAGGCTCGTGCTCGAAAGAGCCCTCGCCAACCCCCACAGAGGAGAGGGGGAGTTCCGTTGCTACGAGTGCAGCACAGACCTCGTAGGCCCGTTTTGCCCGGCGTGTAACCCGAAGATCGCAGCCGCCCTCGCTTCACCTCCTCCCGTCAGTGGGGGAGAGCTACGGGAGGGCGATGTCGAGTGGCTAGAGGGCGTCCTAGACGGTCTGGTTGATCCCTACGCGATTAGTCCCCACGGCGACGAATACAACGCCCGTATAGACCGCATCCGCGCCGCCCTCTCCGCTCCACAACCTGCCGTCCCTGGAGTGTCGGGAGAACTAACTCCAAAAGCGCTCGCGGAGGCGATCTATCAGACGCACGGCGGGATGACGTGGACCCGGCGTCCTGACGAAGCGATTGCGCAGCCCAACGGCCGCAAGATCGACTGCGTAAAGGTCGTGGCCGCCATCTCTTCCATGAAGGGGGAGAAGTAGATGGCCAGCTACTACACCGATCTCGACAACGACCTGTACCAGATCGAACTGGCGGCTAGCGAGGACCGGCAGGGCACGCGCTGCAAGCGATGCGGCCAGGACGGGTTTGTGTGGGAGCGCCATCAAGGACGCTGGCGGCTCCATTCGGAAGTTGGCGACCTTCACGTCTGTGAGCGGAAGGCCACCCCATGACCAACGCCCCCACACTGGAAGAGGCTGCGCGGCGTGTCGTTGAAGCCCGCAGATCAGCCCCGGACGCGCGCGTAGGGCCAGAACTGTTTCTGGCCATCGAGGCGCTGAAAGAGGCCCTTTCCTCCCCCGTAGAAGGAGGGTGGCGGACTGATCTGGAGAACGCGCCGAAGGATGGGACGCCGGTTGACCTGTGGGTCCACTGGCCGGAGCACGATCAACGCTGCCGTGAGGCGGGCGCCACCTGGGATGTCGAGTCTGGCGAGTGGCGATTCGGGCAGTTCACCGCCAACCAATTCGTTCACCGACCCGTCGTCACCCACTGGCAAGCGCCTCCCGCGCCTCCTTCCATGAAGGGAGAAGGCCATGGGGGATAAGAACGAAGGCGTTGGCCGATTAGAGCGGGTCACGAGCAGCGGCGGTGACGCCCATAGCGGGCTTTCTTCGGGAGGTGTCTACGTGGCCTCGCGAGCAAGCGAACCGGCCCGTCCTGCCATGTGGCGGGCTCTGCGCGAGCAAGGCCACCCGATCATCAGCACTTGGATCGATGAGGCGGGCGCGGGCGAAACGCAGAGCCAGGGCGAGCTTTGGGAGCGCATCGAGCGCGAGGTCACGACCGCCGAACGTTTGGTCCTGTACGCCGAGCCTGACGACTTCCCGCTTAAGGGGGCCTACGTGGAAGTGGGCATGGCCCTGGCCGCTGGCGTGCCCGTCTACGTGGTCATCCCCGGCGTTGTGTTGAGCGTGCCCACCATGCGCCCGCTGGGCTCCTGGGCAGCGCATCCGGCCGTGAAGTTTTGCGCCACTGTGGAAGCGGCGCTTGCCGAAGAAAGACGGGGCGTAGGGGCCCCTGTCGTCACCAGTGACGCCCCCTGCCCCGCTGTAGGCCAACAGCCTTCCACCCCGCCTCTCCAAGGCGAAGACCGGGAGGGGCGGTGATGCGTTTCGATGAAAAGCTATGTGCGAAGTGTGGGAGCCCGTTCCGCGGCTGGCGCCAGACGAGCGCCTACTGTTCACGCCATTGCGCTCGATCCAACAACCGCGGTCGGGACCCTGTGGCCTTAACCAAGCGGGAGGCGGCTAAGCTCAAGACCATAGCAGACGCCCCGAAGTACGATCCGCCCGAGGGTCCTTGCGAAGCGCACAAGGGGGCGCTCACGCGCTTTGGCTATGGCACCGCAACTAGCCCCGCCACAGGTAGGTCCGGACGCGCGCATCGGGTTGCCTGGGAGCAAGCTTACGGCCCAATCCCGTCAGGCATGATCATCCTGCACAAGTGCGACAACCGAGCGTGCGTCAAACTTCAACATCTCCACCTGGGGACGCTGGCCGACAACAATCGGGACCGAGCGGCTAAAGGGCGCAACTCACACGTTCATGGGACCAGACACCCGCGCGCCAAGCTCACCGAAGAACAGGTGATTGCTATTCGCCGCAGTACGCTCCCCCATAACCATTTGGCGCGATTGTACGGCATCACGAACTCTACAGTTTCCGCCGTCCAAAGAGGGATTATCTGGGCGCACGTCGCCCCGGAGCTAATCCGGCTATGAGCACGATCAAAGAGCTGATTTGCCGCTTGGAATCCGCTGAGGAAGGGTCGCGCGAGCTTTCCTACGAGGTTTGGAAAGCCACCGAGGATGCGGTGTATTTTGATACTCTGCCCGGCCCCGAGTGTACGGCCTACACCACCTCCCTCGACGCCATCACTGGACTGATAGAGCGGAAGCTTCCGGGGTGTCGGTGGTCGATCAAGGTGGACGACGGCCAGGAAGGCTTTTGGGCACACCTTCGAAACGCGCAACCGCATCTCACCGAAGCGCGATACGTCGCGAACGCGGACGCCAAGACCCCCGCCCTCGCCGCCTGCATCGCCCTGCTCAAGGCCCTCGGCTCCCTTGACCATAAGGAAGGGGTGGGGTCGTGACTGACTTTGCTGACGACATCGACGCCGAGGGCTTCGCCCGCGAGTGGGACGAGTGGACCGAGGGGGGCGAAGAAGAGAAGTGCACCACGTGTAAAGGAACCGGCATGATCAGCGCCCTGACGGTCACGCTTCGACAGGGGCCATTCATCGCCAGCTACGGCGAATGTCCAGACTGTGACGGGAGCGGTGAGGCTCCATGACTGACACCCTATCCCTGGCAGACCGACTGGAGGCCAAGACCACGGTCAGCCGCCGCGACATCATGGGCAATCCCGATACGATGGATATCCTCAGGAATCCCGATGGCCCGGAAGCCGCCAAAGAGCTTCGACGCCTATCGGCCCTGGAAACGGAGAATGCCGCGCTGACCAAGGCGCTTACCGGCCTCACCTGCAACGGTTCAGAGTTCTTCATCCGCAAGGGCGATCGGTACGTGGCCGACATTGAAGCCTGCGTCGCCTACGTCCGACGCGGCAAGGAAGACGCCCACCGCCGAACGGTTGAAGCCATCACCCGCGCCCAATCCGCAGAACACCAGGTCCAGGTGTTGAGGAAGGCGCTGGAGGAGATCAACGGCTACGCTGTCCACGACAACGACTGCTACGCCTACAAGGGGAAACCCTGCGACTGCGGGTACAGCGACGCAAACCGCCTAGCCCTCCAAGCCTACGAGTCCACCGGTCCTAAGTGTACGGGTGGGGAAGATGGGTAGGGCGGCCCCACGCCAGATCGACTATCAGCGCATGATCCGAGCGCTCAAGGCCGAAGGCGTGCCTGTTGATAAGTTGACGCCGGTTGTGGGTGTTCACGGTCTGGCCCTCTTGCGACCCGGCGAGACCCTAGCGTCCATCGCGGGGCAGGAGGAAGGCGTCGAAGAGTGGGACAGGGCCACGCAACGCCAATGACGCAAGTGGCTACGCTCAATCTGCGCTACGTGCAGGAGATCAGGAAGCCGAACGGCCGGCGGCTCTACTACTACCGCCGCCACGGCTACCCCCGCGTCGCCCTGCCCGGTGAAGTCGGGTCAGCCGAGTTCATGGCTGCATATGCGGGGGCCCATGCTTACGAGCGCCACGCACCCGGCGAGCTGATCAAGCCCAAGTCCACCCGCGCCCTGGTGGTCGGCTACTACAACCACTCCTATTTCACGGATCTGAAGCCATCGACCCAGCGGGCCTACAAGAACCAGCTAGAGCGCTTCTGCGACCGGTACGGCCACCTCTCCGCTGTGCACGTCTTGACCCGCCACTTGGACGACATCTTCGAGGAAATGAAGGACACGCCAGCTCAGCGGGCGAACCTTCGCAAACGGCTGCGTAAGGTGTTCCGTCTCGCGGTCAAATGGGACTGGCGTCGGGACAATCCGGTGCGCGAAACTGACCCCCCGAAATACAAGGCCAAGGGCTTCATCCCCTGGTCGGCCCAGGATATGGCCGCCTTCGAGGCGAGATGGGCGTCAGGGACGCGCGAGAGGCTCGCCTACGCCATCTTCCGCTATTCCCTTCTCCGCAGGTCTGACGCCTGCCAGGCAGGCCGCCAGCACGTTAAGGACGGGCGGCTGAAGATGACGCAGACCAAGACCGGCGTCGAGGTTGACGTTCCGGTCCTTTCCGAGCTGCAAGCCGAGATCGATGCGGCGCCCTTGGGGCTGACCTTCCTTGTCACGCAGTACGGCGCACCCTTCACCCCGGCTGGGCTCACCAAGTGGTTCGTGGGGCGCGCTGAGATGGCGGGTCTGAAGAACAGGACGCCGCACGGCCTGCGCAAGGCCACGGCCGCCGCCATTGCCGAAGGCGAAGGATCGGACAAAGGCATAGCCGCGGCCCTTGGCCAGCAGACCACATCGGAGGTCGGCACCTATACCAAATCCGCCCGGCAAGCTAAGCTCGCGGATGATGCTTTCGCCAAGCTCGCGAGGGCCGAAAAGTGAACGACGGCTGTAACCAATTTTGTAACCGGCTCTGCAAATCCTTGCGGCGTCACGGCTTCAAAAAGCGGTGGCAGTCCCTAGGGGAGTCGGCCACCGAAGCAGGACAAGGGATAGCGCTGTAAACGGTGAAAAACCGGGCCGTTTTGATTCAATGAGTTGCGCAGAATTGTAAACGGTAGGTGCTTGACATAACCGGCCCAATGGGCCTATGGTGCTTCCTGTTGAAACGAGGCCGCTTGAGGCCAGTGGAGAACTGGAAATGCCGAAGCTGAACAACATCACGAACGCCGACCTGATCCAAATTCGCGATGCGCTGTACGATGCATTGGGTGCGGTGCATGACGCGGAACAACGGATCGAGAAAGGCTACTGCGACACCATCGAAAACCCCGTCGAATTGGCGAAGGCGTTTATCTCGGCATCGAGCGCCTATTCCGGTCTGGCCGGCAAGATTTTGATCCGCCTGGCGCTGGACGAGCAGCGGCGCGAACTGGAAGCCTTACTCACGGAACGCCAGTAAGACCGGATGACCCCTGACGACTTCCGCGCATCCCTGGCCCGCCTCTCGCTTACCCAGCGAGGCGCGGCGCCGGTCCTAGGCGTTGATGAGCGGACAGTCAGGAAGTGGGCCAACGGAGAGCGGAGGGTTCCGCCTACAGTCGCAATCCTACTTGGGCTCTACGAACGCGATCCGAAGCTGATGGAAGCAGCCCTATCCCCCCTTGGGAGATGAATTGGAGAGGAAATGAGCCGCGTTGTCCGAATGACCCGCCCGGAAGTGGCCGAGCGCGAAGCCTACGAGGCTGAGATGAAGGCCAAGCACGGCGACAAATGGGACTGGTGCGCTTGCCTCGGCTCCCGCGCGCCGGAGGTCACTGATCTTTGCCCCTGCGCCCTCAACGCCCTGCGGCTCAAGCTCGATCCGGAGCCTCAGAGAGAGTCTAGCACCTGGACTTTCGAAATTCACTGTCCCCCGGAGCCTCCCCATGAGCGGTGAATTGGAGAGGAAATGAGCTGGAAATCAATCGAGGACGACCAGCAGTTTGAGGAGGACGTGTTGCTGTACTATCCGCCGCTGAAACACTCTCGAGGCCAAGTTTCTCACAACGCTTGGATCACGGTGGGCAACAACAGCCACGTTCGCCGGGCGACGCACTTCATGCCGCTCCCGAAGCCCCCAGAGCCTCCCCATGAGTGAGGAGGGGCGGTGCGTCGCGGCGGTCTTTAAGCGGGATACCTACCGGGTAGCGCGCGGGACCAGGAGCGGCTTCAAAATGCACTATAACGAGAACCAATGCAGTCGGTCTGCGGTTGACGGAGAGCTTTGTCGGCAACACGCTGACATGGCGTCTGCTGGCGGGCATGTCCGCCGTTGCCGGTGGGCTGAATGATCCACCCCCTCCCCTTCTCTAAGTGACCCATGCCCGCCCCAGCCGACATTGAACGCCTTCGCCCCGCCGTTGATGAGATCACCGCCATGATGAAGATGGTGAAGCCGTTTAGTCCTGACTATTGCATCCTGCTAGGCGCAAGGACGGCGCTGAAGGATGTTGCAGACCACTTCACCGGGGAGCCGTTTGTGTTTGGGAGTAAGGGTACGTCTAGCACTGGGTTGGGGTGATGGGTCGTCTGCCCTATAGGTCGGGGGTGTTCTGGGGAGTTGTAGGGCTCGTCGGGGTCGTTGTTGGGTTGGCGGGGGTGTTCTGGCGTTGACTGCGGGCCGGGTTCGATACCGACTGCCCTGCCCGTGGCCCTCGCGGTGCGCAACGTGTTTCCCGTAACGGGCCGGGACTGATCTGGTCCCTCAGGGCTACGGATTGAGCGTGTCCTTCCACGCCGCCGCAGTCAGGCTGTAGAATAGCAGAAATCCCTTGTGCGTAAAGGGTTTTTGGAGGATATTCAGATATGGCGAACGCACATGCTCAGGCACTTGGCGAGGCTTGGCGCGAGTTCCGCGAGGGCGTGACCTACCGCTTCTGGGACCTGTCCGAAGACTTCGACGGCAACCCGACCATGCCCAAGCCGCTGGCGGCCCTCTGTGCGCCTTGGCGGCCCCTCGCCTATCGCTTCCGCCGGTACAATCTGGAGAAGCTGTTTCGGCCGCTGAAGGCTGAACGTCGGCAGATGGCGTGGGACCGGCAGAACTACATTTTCGTCTGCGGCGGGTCCGACTTGTCCGAAGCCGATTGGGATGAAACGGCCGCTTTATCGGCAGAGTTCGGCGTGGATATGCCGCCTCGCGATTGGGAGCCGTTTACCGTCGCTGAAACGGTCGGGACCATTATGGGATTCACGCGGGAGGAAGTGGCGGAAATCGTCAGCACGACGCGCCTACCCGAAGAGCCCAACCCCTGCTAACCTAGGAACGGCCCGCAAGGGATGAGGCACGGATCATACAGAGTGGCTACCGTGTTAAGGCGCCCAGTCCAATTGAAGGAAGAGAGATGAACCGACGACAAGCTCTAACCTTCATGGCAGGCGGGTAACTATCCGGTTGACGTACCAGACCCCAGATGTAGTCTCCCGGATTACGTGACAGGGCGGTGCTAGACAGGGTGGTTGCCTCCTTTGGGAGACAACTAAATGGCGGAGACGCCAGACCGAGGCGAGATGGAACGGCTGAAGGCGGAGAACCGTCTCCTGCGCGAGGCCATGGCCGAACTGCTGCTGAATCTGGACGATGGCGTTTCAGGCCTCTCGCGCGCCATCCGGCGCGCGCGCGATCTTACTGAATAAGGCGCAACTTGCCGTTCGGTCCGATTTCAACCGGGGGCGGCTTATCTTGGTCCCAGCCTTCAAAGGTCCCGGCCTCGGCGTGGTCGGCCTGCGTTAGGCTGGTAGAGAAGACAGAAGCCATCGCGAACAGAGTTTTCTCGTTGTGGGTTACAGGGATCCTCGCCCAAACGTTCAATTGGTCACCCGGGATCAGCGTAAGCTGGATGTACTCTCCGTTTGCCAGACGGATGCGCGTCGCTTGCATGTGAGCGATTGCAAAAAGGGCTATGAAATCAGCACAGCCAGCGAACGCGGCCATTGCGGTGTCAGGTTCCGCGAGCTTGTTCCGCTCAATGACTTCACAAAACTGAACGAACAGGTCCTTATCCGTGAAGGCTGCCTTGGGTAGCAACAGCGAAGCGACCTCGTGCAGAAAAGCCGCGTCTTGCCTCGCCGGCTTGCGTAGCCACTGCAATTGACCCTTCCGCACTTCGCCCATGTTCCGGCGAACTCTGCCCCAAATCGAGTCAGCCTTTTCGACTCGGATGCCCATCTTTCGGGCCGCAATCTCTCTCGCCCCCAAGCGGAAAGTCGCATTCATAGCCTCAGCGAACTCTTCGCGGGGAATGTCGTAGGGCACGTCCTTCTTGAGGGTCTTTATCTTGTACCGAAAGTTCGCGACCAGATCGCGAACGACCTCGTAGGCAGGGCCTTGATCCTTTTCTTGTGGGTGAGCGATGAAGTCCGCAACCTCTTTGAAAACTTTGCGACCGAATGAGTACTCTCGCAGTCCCAGGAAGATGCGGCTAACATCCCCTGCGCTGAGTTCGCCGCGTTGAAGGCGGCTCAATCGTTTTTGGAGTTCTGCGTCCATGAATGATGAGGGTCATACCGAAGCGTCGGCAGACCAGCGCCGCGACGCATTGCTTTTGCGAGCGCTCAAGACACCGCCCCAGCCGCGCCCCAAGCGCGACCGTGGCAACCCTAAGACGACTCCTGCTTCCGACGCCAGCGACGGTAAACGATCACCCGCTGCCTAAACGTGTTGGGCATTGTCAGGCTGTCGATAGACGAGCCGCTTTCCCTTGCCGCCCTTCAGCAGCAATTCGGCTCGCTCCCAGTCTGAGATTTGACGGTTCGAATACCGGAAATCGAACTCGTGCAAATAGCGATGCAAGTGCGCCTCGCTGATGCTGTGGAAGGTCCCGATCACACCCCGCTTGAGGATCGAAAAGTAGCCTTCCACGGTGTTCGTGTAGGCATCGCCACGGACGTACTCGTCCGCGCCATGGTTGACGGTTTCGAAGCGAGCGAACCTCGGCCCGACGAGGCGGTATTGGCCCGCATCATCCGTCATCAATGCCGTCTTGGGATCGACGTGCTTGAGGATGATCGGATGCAGCGTCTTGCCGCTCACGTTGGCCACATGGAAGGACCGCGCACGGCCGCCACGCTCCACCAGCGTGAAGCAGACTTGCTTGCCCACGGCGCCGATGTTGAGCTTGTTGCGGCGTGACTTCCGCTTGTTGCGTTCCTTGCCGCCGATCACCGTTTCGTCGGCTTCCACGAATTTGCCTTCGCCGCCCATCGGGCCGCCACCAGTCACCCGCGCCGCTTCGCGCAGGCGATGGAAAAGGAACCACGACGTTTCGTAGCTGCCACCCATCATCCGATGAAGTTGCAGGGCGCTCATCCCTTTCTTGGATGCGGCCATGAAGTGCGCGGCCAGGACCCACTTGGACAGCGGAACCTTGGACCGCTCCATGACCGTCCCGACCGTCACCGTGAACGGCTTGCGGCAGTCCTTGCACTTGTAGACGCCCGGCCTGGTGCTCTTGCCTTGGAGCTTCGTGATCCTATCTTCCGTGACCCCGCAGCGCGGGCATGCAGGGCCGTGCGGCCACAGCAGGCTTTCGAGGTGAGCGCGGGCGGCGTCTTCGTCGTGATAGATCGGATTGCGGAGATCGGTCTTGGACATGACCGAACACTACCCCTTGTGGCGTGGTACGTCAACCAGATAGTTACCTGGTTTCCCGCAGTCGACCAACTCCGTCACGCAAACAAAAAGGCCCCCAGCTTCCGCCGAGGGCCAAGACAATAGGGTAGTGATAGAGAGGCTAGGCGTGCCTCCACCCATGCACCACCATCTTGATCGATGACGCCGGATCAATCCAAGCCCCCGCCCAATTCGCAGGATTGCACTGAGTAAACGCCCGAAGCTGCTTGGTCGGGAACATCCTCCCCGCCGGAAGATCAGCAGGAGTGCAGCGGGCAACCTCTACGCCGTCGATCCAGAACACCGCCACCTTGCCGGATTCATACTGGATGGCGAAACGATGCTTGCCCGAGAAATCCCCCGGAATGGTCCTGTTCCAGATGTCTGCCCCTGAACCCGGTTCATGGACCGTGCAGACCATGCCGTGCGTGCCGACAAGCTCGAAGTCGATCTCATCTTTGGTTCCGAAATCGTAGAGCCACAAAGGCGCACTGACCAGGCCCGGACGCATCGCAGGAAGTGTGGCCTCGATCTCCCAGGTCCCGAGCGGAGACTGAAACTGGTTCAGCTCGTCGGCCATCCCGCACGTCTTGGTCGCGGGATCGACGGTGATGACGAGGTTGCCGGAGGCGTCGACAACGCAGGCGGAAGGCTTGAAGAACCATCCGGGCGGAAGTTGGTTCGTCGTATGGTCCTGCTTATGCCACCGGCTCCCCTCGCCGAACTGGCCTGTGAAGGTCTGCAATGGCCCGCCGATGGGGGGTAGCGTACCCGGTGTTGGCGTCGGTGTCGGAGTGGGAACGGGCGTGGGCGCCGCAGTAACCTTCGCCAGGATGGCGTCGGCCGTGGTTTGCAGCTTGTCCAGCTTTGCGTCCGTCGCGGGGACCTTGATCGCCTTGGCGGTTTCCGCTTTCCAGTTGGCGCCGGTGACGTTGGGAAGGCCGGGCCGGGCGGGGGCGAGCACTTCGGAGATTTCGGTCAGGGTGGGCATAACGGTTCCTTTATGGAATTTGCGGCCCGCGAAGGCCGTCGTAGAGTTGCTTCTGTTCGACGTACCAGGCTCGCCAAGTCAGTACTTCGGCTCTAAGCTGGTGGCCGATCCCGAGGTTTTCGGCGCCGACATCGACGAGGGCAGAGAGCGAAACTCCGGCGGGGGTATCGACAGGTCCACTGGGGGTGGCGGGAAGCTCGGAGCCAGACGCGGCGGCGTTGAGCACGCTGACAGCGCCAGCAGGAATAGGGCAGTTAGCGTCAGCTTCAGCCGTGACATAGGTCGGAATCCTCTCTCGAATGGTGCGGGTCCGGTAGACGATCTTCCCCTCTTCTAAGGCGAGCTGCGCCTGTAGCCGCGCGGCGATGTCCAGGCCGTCAGACTCGATCTGCCGGGCCTTGGCCTCAGCCTTCGCCATCCTGGCCTTCCAGCGGCCTTCTGTGGCGTCGTGGCCGTGGTCCCTGCCCGTGAGGTACAGGCCACCCGACAGGAGCAGGGCCACGCCCCCAACAGCGGCCCAGCGGCCTATCGGAGAGGCGAAGAAAGCCAGGGCCGGGGTCATCGGCGCAACACCGTGATTTCACCGCCCGAATAGCAGTCCAAGCCAATCGCTATCCGGACCGCCTCTTCCGCAGACGCCCCAGCCGCCATCGCTCCCTGCGCTACGTTTCGCCCGGAACCCGCCGCGTACATGTCGGCGCGAATGAGGTTCAGACCCTCCGGTTCGTGCTGTTCAATTACTCCATCCGGCAAGACGACGAATCCAAGGTCCCGGCACTCATCGTCTTGCTTGGGGATCGGCGCGTCACCTACACGGCCGCCCGCTACCCAATCCTGAAAAAGCCGATTGTATCCCGCGTTACCGGCCGCCCCGCCAAGCTCACCGTTTGGCCCACGAATTATCTTGGTCACAAACCCAGAACGGATGTGACCGTTTACACAGAGCGTGTCCGCCGCAAGCACGCCGTCTTTGTAGGCGATGGTGGTCATAGCTCAGTTGCCACATCAAAGGACGGGCAGGCCTTCTTCACGCCCGGCCAGTCCCGATGGCCTCGCACGATGATGTCTGGAAACTTCTTGCGGTAGTCGGCGACGATCTCGCGAAGGGCGGCTTTCTGCGCTTCGGTTCTCGTGTCTTTCGGGTTAAGCTTCTTGTCTACGCCGCCCACGTAGCAGACGCCGATGTTGCCTGTGTTCGCCCCGCCCGTGTGGGCGCCGCGCTGGTCGTCGCGCAGGGTCCGCACAACGGTCCCGTCAAGCTCAACGACGTGATGGTAGCTGACCTGGCCGAACTTCGCGATGTCCCAGTCGGACACTGTTGCGGCCTTCACGTCCCTTCCCTCAGGTGTGGCGGCGCAGTGGATGGTCAGGAATTTGATCCCCTCGGGGTTCATCCAGGCTGGCGTGGTCATGCCTTCGGCTCCGTCTCAACGGTTGTCTTTGTCTCTGTGGTGACGGTGGCGGTTTGCTTGTTGTCGTCATCCCCGACGTTCAGGGTGACGCCCGTCTTCGAGACGGAAGCCGCGACGCCCAACCCGGTCAGGGCGATGACGATCACCGCGTTGATGATGAGGTCCGCCCACAAGGCCCAGCCGATGATATCAAGCTGCTGTTGAGCCCGATCGATAGGCCAGGGACCCTTCCAGACGATCCAGGTCCGCCACATGCCAAGGGCCGTTCCGATCACTCCCGCGCCGATGATGGCCCAGGTGCGTACACCGGCGGCCTTCATCATCTCGCGCCAGAGACGGCCCATCACCGTTCCTTCGCCCTGCTCATGGAGTCGATGGTCTGCTTGGCCTGATCCCGTTCACCCGTGAGCTGAGACACCTTTTCCTCAAGGGAGTGCAGGCGTTCTTCGCAGGCGTGGTGGGCTTCGGTCAGCCGCTTGATCTCGCCAACGTAGTGCGCCATCAGGTTCTTTACCTGGTTGTTTACAGCGTTCATGATGTTGGCCCGGCTAGTCCACCATCCGCCGAACGCTCCCGCGAACAGGACCACGACGACGGCCATCCCCTTGCCAAGCCAGCTATCGGCAAGCGTCATCAACCAGCTTTCCTCATTCATGCTTGGCCCTGAGCGTTCATCCCCGCCCCCTTAATCGTCTGGTTACTGTGCTCGGCCTTTGATCGCCCCCGCCCCGCTAAGCGGTCGGGTTCATCCCCTGGCCGTGGGGCTAGGGCCTCGTCAGGGTGTTCGCGCACCTTGGCGGGGCCGACTGATGGGTTTAGGGTCTTTGCCCATGACCGATGCTGCGAGCATCTATCTGACCGGCTTGACCCTCGGCGCGATCATGGGATTTGTCCTCGCCGTAGTGTTCGTTGGCTCTTGGGTTCAGCGAAACCACGAAAAGCTGACGAAGGACCAGACGGCGCAAGAAGCCGAGAACGAAGCCTGGGATCAGGCGATCAAGTAGCTAGGACGGATAGACGTAGTTGTGGGCCGACGCGCTTGTAACGACGCTGTTCGAGGCCCCGCCCGTGGTCGCCGTGGCGATGATCCCGATCTCGGGGGAGTAGCACGCCTGCTGGTGTGGCGCGTCGGGGATGTTGGCGTTCACGGTCCAGACAAGGCCGTCAGGAGAGGTCATCATCCGGGTTCCGGTTCCCGTCGATCCGACAGCGGCGAAAATTCCCAGCTCCGCGATCCAGATCACGTCCAGCCAGTTGTTGTCCGCCGCGCTTGAACCGATGGTCCAGGTGGTCGCGTCAGGAGAGGTCATGACCCGGTTGCCGGTCCCGGAATTGGCCACAGCCACAAACAGGCGCTTTTGCGGTGACCAGCACACTGCCGTCCACTGGTTGGCGGTCACCAGGACGTTAAAGCCGTACCACTCCCCGTCCTTGCTGTAGAGCACCCGGTTGGTCCCGTCGAAAGCCACGGCGACGAATAGGCCAAGCTCGGCAGACCAGCAGAGCCCGAACAGCCGTTGAGTCGTGTTTGTTGTCCCTTGGGTCCAGTTGATCCCGTCATAGGAGTACATGACGTTGTCGGCGCCGGCCGAAGTAGAAGCGACGGCAGAGAACACCCTTCGTTCCGGCGACCAGGCAACCCGCGCCCAATCGCGCGCGACGGGTGAGGTCCTCGAAGTCCATGTCACCCCCGTGGGCGAAGTGACTATGGCGCCCGCAGAGCCCACGGCGACGAACAGCGCCAGCTCGGGCGACCAGCACACGCTACGAAGGACCATGGAGGACGGCAGGGTTCTGGTCGTCCAGGTGTCCCCGTCGTCCGACGTGTGACAGGTGGTGGTGTTGTTGCCGACCAGGACGAACCGCCCAAGGTCCGGCGACCAGCAAATCCCCCGATAGTCCGCTGTGAAGGCGGTCGCCGGGGTGAGCCAGGCTGTCCCCAGCACATAGTTGCGATGCGGGACGTTCGCTTTGACCGGGGCCGGGCCGACGCCTCGAACCGTGGAAGGAAACAGCACGTCCGCGATGAGCGCATTTTGCTGAGCGATGAGGGGGCGCAGCGGGTGAACGCCCTGTGCGTCGTATTCGACCGCCATCGCGTCCATGTTGCTGTACGGCGTGTAGATATCGACGAAGGCGCAGTCGAAGTCTTCGGCGGCTTGCCGCAGGCCCGCCAGCAAGGCCGCATACCAGCCGTCACCATAGCCCAGCACGCCGTCTGTCCGATCGGTGCGGCTGGGGGTCACCAGGATGATGGAAAGAGCGGACACGGCGCGGGTCGCGCGGATGGTGGTCAGGCCCGCGCGGATGTTGGCGATGGTGGTGGCTATGGCGATCCCGAAGAAGGGATCATTGAGGCCGTAGCGGACCACCAGGCAGGTGGGGTTATCGGCAAGGTCGAGCGCGAGATATGTGCTGAGCCAAAGGGCCGTCGTCGCGGCGGCGTGGCCATTGTCCAGGACCCGGACATTGGTCAGCCCAGAGTTGATCGCGACGCTGGCGATGTATGTCGCGTTCCAGCCGTATGACGTGCTGTCACCGGCAAGGACCACGTTGGTGGTTGCGTTTCCGACCAGGGCGGTGAAATAGGCGCCCAGCGTATCCACCCCCACCGCTCCGCTGGAGGACGCCGTCAAGTCGGCGGCGCTTTGCGTGACGAACACCACCGCTCGCCCGGTAAGTGAAATCAGCGAGCCTGTAGACGAACGCGTCAGGGATCTTGTCAGGGTGCTGGTTGCAGTGGTCCAGGTTCCTTCTCCGATTTCCCACGCATTCCCATCCTCGATGCAATACCGAACGGTATCTCCATCGGCCAAGACCGTAAAAGCCCGATACCCGGACGCGGCCGCGCCCATCACCATGGACCCGGTTCCAATGGTCGCGGTTGAAGCCTTGACGCGATCATAGAACGTCATTCAGTTGCCCTTCGGGTCGGGGTGTGGGACAAGCGGGGCCGTGAGAGAACCTGACCGCTGGGACAAGATGTACGCCGAGAGCTATGCTTTCCCCGGCATCTTGGTGTTTTGGATCGCTATTGAGCGTTTAGGGCGGCTGCTGTGGCGCCTGCTGTCTGGCCGAACCTGATACTCAACATTTGCAGCAGTTCGGCCACTTTCGGGTCCTGAGCGGTCAATGCCCGAAGTTCCTGCGCGGCCCTGGCCACGTCGTCACCGGAAGCGTTGACGGGAAGGCTATCGAGCACCTTGCGGCCCATCATCATATAGGGCGTAGCCGCCGCCGCTAGACCGCCCGTGACCGCAGCGCCCACAGGGGGAGCCTTGCCCCACAACGCGCCAAGGCCGAGGATCGCGCCAGCGTCCGCCGTGCCGGGGTTGCCATATTGATCGGGCATGATTGTTGACGCATTGGAGAGGTCTTGCAGGATCGCCTCCCCTTTGGCGACCCTCCCCTTGCCCACGCTGGCGTCTTCCATCCGAACGGCGGTTCGAAGCTGGCTGGGGGTAAAGTTGCCGTCCGTTCCCTTGGAGGCTGCGTTGCGCAGTCGGGTGTAGATCGCCCACCCCGCATCGGCCTGATCAAGCATTTGCGCCGCCTCTGGGCTTTGCCGGCCGATGAGCGCGGAGATTTCGTCGGACACGTCCATGAGCATCCTGCCCATGAGGCGGTCTGACCGGTCGGTGCTGGACATCGCATCGGCCGCCAGCTCGCCAAGTTCCTGCTTGATCCCCAACGCATCACGCCCGGAAATCCCCGAACTAAGCCGAGTCATGCGATCTGTCAGAATGCGCTCAAAATCCCTTGCGCCACTCTCGGAGAGATCACCGATGCGGGGGGCGACCCTCTCCTGCATCCTAGCGGCGAAGTCGTTGTCCAGATCGACGCGCTGCACCATATCGCCAATGCTGTCGTACTTTGCCCCCAGCCGCTTGGCGACGTGCGCCACGCTGTCAAAGCCGGTTTCAACATTCTTGGGGACGCCCTCGCCAATCTGGGCAAGCGCGGTGTTCGCGACGGCGCGGTTGAGGCTGACTTCCGATCTGCGGCCAGCGCCACGAATGGCGGGGCCGACGATGGGCATCCGGCGGCCGAAGTCCTCGAACGACTTGACGAGCCCCCCGGCCTTCTGGCCAGGAAGGAGCGAGACGCCCGCCTGTTCCAGCGTCGCCGCCTTGCCCGCCTGGCTGGTCGGAGACGGTATCGGGCGCGGCCCCGGCTTCACAGCGCCCCACACTTGCGGTGCGGTCGGAATCATGCCGCCAAGGAACGCTGAGGGACCAAGCGCGGCGTTGGCGCTATTCAACCTCTCCTCAGGCGCGTCGCCGAACCCAAGCCCGTAGCCCGCCCCTGTGGTCCCCGCCGCAGTGGCCCCACGCGCCGCGTTCCCGCCGATCTGAACGGCCTTCCCACCCAAGGTCGGAGCGGTGACCGGCCGGATAGCAAGGTTCGCCCCCTTGGGGCCAGGGAGCACGGCAGAGCCCGCCATGCCCATTCCCTGCGACAGGTCAGCCGCGACATTCCCAACAGGCGTGTCGCGAAGCTGGTCCGCCAGACCCCGGTTGGCGTCCTTCACCGCCTGTTGTTGCCCGCTGAAGCGTTGTTGCGCCTCCGGAAAGACGGGCGGGGCCATCGGGTTCGCGCCGGGATAGGTCCTTAGCAAGGTGTTCGCCGCAACCTTGGCGGCATCGACCGGACTACGCGTTGCAGCGGTCACGGCCGATGTCAGGTCTTCCGCGAACGGGACGCCCTTGTTGAAGTTGGCGAGGCCCTGGTTGATGCGATCAAGGACGCCGGGCTTGCGGGGCGTGGCGGGCCGTCCGGCAGGCTTCGCAATCCCCGCATAAGGATCGGCCTGCGTCGGCTTGGCAATGCCGGAATACGGATCGCCCATTACTGGCGCACCCTTTCAATGCCGTCCATGCCGATGAACTTGGTTCCCGAGGGGAGACGGGCGGCTTCTTCGGGGGAAAGGCGCTTGGCGCCGGAGGGGATGGGCCGTGCGGGGGTAGCGGGGCGATTGCCGCCAGGACGGGCGCGAGGGTTCGGAGGACCTGCGGAGGCCCCAGGAGGCGTTTTGTAGGCCTCCACGTAACCAAGTCGATTGCGGATGTCCCGGTACTGCGCCTCGATGGTGTCCATGCTCTCGCGCAGCTGGTCAGGCGATTGGCCCTGGTCGAGGCTCGCCACTGTCGAGGCCAACAGCTCCAATTCCTTCTCAGTCACGTTGCCGACCGCACCGCCCGTGGGCGAGTTGTCCCGCATCTCTTGGAGGCGGTCGAAGGCGAGGTTGGACTTCAGCGTCGCCATCTTGGCTTGAAGATTACGCGCGTTCGTCCCCGGCAATTTGGCGAGGGCCGGCCCAAGAAAACCGGCGCTGAACGGCCCGACCATCTGGCGGGCGTCGAGGGCGGTCCCGACCATGTTTTTTGCGGTGTTCACCCGGCCAGCGGTTGAGTTCTCGCGCCCTTGCGCCTTGGTGGCCTGAGCCTGAAGTTCGAAGTCCTTCAGCGCCATCCAGCGCCCACCGCTGTAGATCAGCGAGGGCTTTCCGGGGGCGTCTGCGATGTCGCCTTCTTGCGGGACGTTTCCTTGCTGCTGCATCATTGGCGGGGCCTGATATTGTAGCCTTGCGGAAGTTCAGAGCCGCCGCTTCCGCCGCCCATGTTGATGTTCACGGCCGACGACGGAGGCTTCTTGGCGTTGAACCAGCCGATGCCTTCTTGGGCCTGGTTGTGGCGGATCATCTCGGCGAGCTTGGCGGCTTCGAGCGGGTGCGTCTTAGCGAACTGCTCCATGGCGAAGTTGAGGGTCGCCGCCTGGTGGGTGTTGTCCGCCCGCATGTTCTGCATGTTGGCGCGTTCCATCTTCGTCGTCGGGCGCTCTCCGGTGAATGCTGTTCCGCCGGGGGTCTGAGTGAAGCCGACGCCTGCGTCCATGCCCAACTTGGGCGCCGTCACCACGGGCCTGACGCCTTGCAGCCGCGTGTCGCCTCCAGCGACGTTGGCGGGCTCGTAGGTCTTCTGCATCGCCTCGATCATACCGCCGGGGGCTAGTTGCAGCAGCAGGGCCGCGAGGGGGTCTTCCTTTTTGATCTTCCCCTGAAGATCGCCAAGCGCGTGAGCCTGGCTGGCGGCGCGGCTTTGCGCCAACGCGCGCGCAGCTTGGGCCTCACGGCTTTCACTGATCGTCTTGTCTGTGAACAGGAAGTCCTCGGCCGTTCGCCAAAATCCCATGCCCTACCCCTTCGCGAACCCAAAGCCGGTGCCCTTGGACTTTGAATTTGAGTTGTTCGTCTGCGTCCCGCTGGCGGTTGTGGTTCCGGTCTGCGGAATGAGGCCAAGGGCCGAACCGATGGCGTTGTATATGTCGAACTGAGAGCCATAGGTCTTGTCGTTCTCACCCTTGGCTGCGTCGATTTCAGCTTGGGTGAGGGCTTGTTGCGCGTCGCCAACGCCGCCAAGAATGTTTATGTCTCCAAGGCCCATGTCACGGAGCTGGCCGCCCAGACCGGAGAGCGCCCCCGCCCCGGCAAGGTTGATCCCCGCGCCCTGAGCCGCAGCCCCTTGGTTGGCCAACCCCGCCTGCATGGCCTGGTTGAGGCCGAATTGGCTGGCCGCGTCGGTTCGGCCCGCGTTGTCTATGGCTGCCTGCTGCTGGAAGCCCGCGTTCTGGCCGGCAACGCCGTAGTCGATGCCCTGGTTGGATAGTTGGGCTTGCAAGGCCCTCGCCGCGTCCGTCTGAGCCCCACCAAGGGCGGTGTTGAAGCCCTGATAGTTGAGGTTCGCAGTCGTATCCCCGATGGCGTCGGCGAACTTCTCCGTGGTCCGGTCGCGGGCGTTGAAAAGGCCAGTTCCGCGGAAGGCGTTCATCTTGGTGGCGAAGGCGCTGTTGTCGGCCTGTTCCCGATCCCTCGCCTGCTCCAGGTTCGCCGTCGAGCGGCTGACCACCTGATCCTGATAGGGGTTCATGAACCGCGCGATATCGTCGCCCGTGATGTTGGCCGACGATACGTCGCGGATGGCGCCCCGGTTGATCGATGCCGGGTTGACGCTTGCCGCGCCATACTTGCCCCCGCTGACCATCTGGGGGGTGTAGCCTGCCGCTCCCCCCGCCGCCGTCGCAGCCTGACGGACCAAATCCTGCCCAACGCCTGCACCCGCGAAGGTCCGCGCCTGATCCTGAGCGTTGATCTGGTCTTGCGTGAAGCCCGCGACCAGGGGTCCGGAGATTGGCGTGTACGGCCTTGCACCGCCCCTCACATCACCCAAGAAGCCATACAGCGCGTCTTCAAGACGCGGGTCCAGCGTGTTCGTGGTGGAGCCGGTGTAAGACCCCTTGCTTGAGGTTTTATTGGACCCCTTGCTGCCCCCTAGTTCTAGCGCCATGCTAAAGTTCCTTCACCACGGTGACAGCGACGGGCTGATATCCCTGTCTTGCGAACACGCGCCCCCACTTGGGTTGATCGACGCAGTAGATGCCCATTGTCTTCTTCAGGCCGATCTCCTTGGCCCAAGCCTCAATGCTGGGCGCCATCCGCCGCATCAGGTCTCTCAGATCACCGCCCCAGAGCCACATATGGGCAATAGTCCCGCGCCCGATGATTTCAGTGACGGCGGCGCATCGATCTCCAGGCCAGAATTGCACCTCTCCAGCCACGATGAACCGCTCTACATCCTCGATAGAGTGAGGATCGCCCCCCGCCTCCAGCGCCGCCGCGATCCATGGCTTGCAGCGGGTCCACTCCTCGGAAACGGGGTTGAACGGCACGCACCCGTCCGCCATCAGACTGCCGTGGTCCCCAAGACGCCCACGTTGGAAACCGTGAGGTAATATTCCGTCCCGTTCGGCGAGGTCAGGATGATCTTGTTGGCCCGGAACGTCACCTTGGTGGCCGCGAAAATCAGGTCCTTGTTGCCCTTGAGGTTCTGTGCGTCGGCCTGTTGCAGGGCCGTACGAACGTCTGACTGATCCTTGCGGGAATAGGCCTCCGGGGCGGTGGCGAGGATCATCGTCTAGAGCCTCCCGAGATGAGGTCCAGGCGGTCGTTTCCGTACCTGTCGTCTCCGGCCCCGATGAACTCCACCTTCATGCGCACCTGACGGGCCTGGAACCTCGTGTTCGTTGGCTGGGCCGTGGCGAACGGCCCATGCGTGGTTTCCGCGTCGGTCGGGTGATTGGCCGCGTAAAAGGTCCGCCGGACATCGCCCAAGGTGCTTTCGTCGGGGATGATGTTCATCACGTTCATGACCTGCTCGCCGTCACCCAATTCAATCGGCCCCGTCTCCGCGTAAGGGGTGAAGCCGCCGTAGGAGAAACCGCTTTCCAGGACGATGACATTGCCGCTGCCGTCCGTGGCGAATGGGAGCGAAAAACCCCCTCCTCGCTCGGTCGCCGCGAGCCTCGCCAGCGTCGATTGCGCCGCGCCCTTGGCCCAATGGCCTTCACGGTAGTTGTAGCGAACGTAGCTGTCGTTTTCCCCTGCTCCCGAGGCCGAAGGATAGAACCACGTCACCTCCCCGAACGCCGGTTCATGGTAGGCTGTGACCTTGGACCGTTGGGTCGTGTCGAAGTCCTGGAACACCGCGTCATGCACGTCGCAGGGGAGGTTTTGGACCTCCCCGTTGTAGGCATGGAACCCCTGCTCGCTCATCCACAGGACCAGCGTGTCTGAAACAGACGCGAAGGCCCGCTGCCCGACCAAGCCGCAGGCCGACCCGACCCGCTCGAAGCTGTAGATCAGAGGAAGGCCAAGATATTGCGCCCGGTGTGCGTCGGTATCGGTGAAGACCAGGGTTGCTCCCTTGACCCTGGCGCCCGCCATCAGCTTGCCCTTGGTCTGGATGGCGTAGGAACCGGCCTGGGAAGGCTCGCCAGGGGTCCAGTCGGTCAGTGAGAACTGATCCCCCCAGGTGATGACCCGAGGGTCCGTCCCCGTCCCCAGGCAGAACAGGAAGCCTTCGTTCGTCACCACGATGGCCCGCACGCCCGTAGGAGCCGACGCGCTGATCAGGGTGGCGACGACGGACGTATTCACGTCCCACTCGTAGACCTTGCCGTCATCGCCGCTACAGGCCAGGAGTTTCTGTCCGAAGGTGTCCAGGCTCGGGACTGTGGCGGGGGTCAGCGAGCCGTCATCGGGCCTTGCGTCTCCGTAGTTGCCGTAGTTGTAAAGATAGGTCCCGTAGCCCCCGGCGGTCGAGGCGTCCGCATAGCCTTCTGAATAGCCCACTGGGGTGATGTTGATCGGCAGGCCCGTGCCGTCCACCACATAGAGCCGCTGGTGCGTTCCAACCGCTATCCACGGCTGGCCGATGTCAGATATCCAGGTGATGATTGCCCTGGCCTTGCCCACCAGGGCCGAGTCCGAGAACGTGGCGAACCCGAGCATCGGGCGAACCGTCCCGTCAACCCAGCGGACAAAGAGGCTGTTGCGCCCCCAGCGGCCTTTCGCTTGGTAGGTTGTACCGTTGCCGTGCTGGCCGGGCGGCATGGGAAGCGGAAACAGCACTTAGGTGACGCCCGTCCCGTAGACGTGCCAAGTGTCGGTCGCAGTCTTCTTGACCCGGCAGACGGTGATCGCGTCGGATGCCCCACCGGTGAACGTCTGGTTGGCGCCCACGCCACCGCCAGAGGGTCCGAACGTCGAGACAGACCCGTTATTGCCGATCGTGATCACCGCGCCGTTGGTCCCGTGGATGTCCAGGTAACAGCCCACCGGCCAAGCGACCGAGGCGTTCGTTGGGATAGTGACCGTCGCATTGCCGGAATAGGTCAGCGTCTTGCTGATATCCGACATGGCGAGCGTGATGGAGCCGGGGGACGCCCGAACGACCGACCCCAAGAACCCAACATCAGCCGACGAGGGAGCCGCGCGGATCGTGTTGGCCGCCCCGCCGTTGATGCTCAGAAGGCCGGAGAAGGACCCCGTGGAGCCGGTCACCGCGCCTGTAAGGTCGCCCGTGACGTTGCCGACCACGGCCCCGGTCCAGCCAGCGGAGGAAAACGTTCCCCGCGAGACGCCCCCCGTGGTAACGTTGAACACGTCCGCGCCGGACCAGTAGAAGCCGGTGTTGGTGTCTCCGGCGAAGGTGATGCCGGGCGTTCCCACAAGGCCAACGGCCGCCACCAGCGCCCCGGTCATGGTTCCCCCCGCCTTGGGAAGCAGGGTCGCCATGGTGGTGTCGATGGTGTCGAAGTTGGCGTTGAGCTTGCCGCCCCAGGTTGAGGCGGACGCGCCGACTTCGGGTTTGGTCAGGCCGTAGTTGGTTGTGGTTGTGTCGGCCACTAACTAGACCTCCGTCCAGGGGTTGGAGCCTTCCGGGACTTCCGTCCAGGTGGTGGGGAGCGGGGGAAGCTGCGCCCAGCCTTGTTCAGGGGCGGCGCTTATCGGGATGTCGCCTATGGGGGCGGAGCCGAGCATCTACGGGTTCACCGCATTGATGTCGGCCGCAGCCGTGGTAGCGGCCGTGGCGTTGCCCGCCAGGCTCAGGTGCAGGTTATCCGCGGAGGTGTCTGCAGCGCTGATATCGATGGCCCGGTAGCCGTAGGTCGCCTCATTCGTCGGATCGAGAATCTTGGTGTTGAGATTGGTCCGAACCGTCTGCTTTTCTGCCGCGTCGGCGCCCATGATGGCGTCTGAAGCGGGGGGAAGTGAGCAGACGTAGACCTGACGGTCCCTGGTCGGATCGCGGTAGTAGTTGACGAGCGCGATGATGCTGTTGGTGGAGGGGGTTCCGGAGTTATCCCACAGCACGTCCTCATAGCCCGCGACCGGCGCGGCCTTGTTCCGGATGTCGTTGATGGTGGTGTAGATGATGACCCCGCCTTGGGGGTCGGTAGCGTTGGAAAGGGTGTTCGCAACCGCCCGGTTGGACCACACGTCGGCGATCCCGGTGTTGTCCTTGCCGAGGTTGTAGGCCCGCACCGGATTGTTTAGCAGTGGCGGGGTCAGATGCATGAAGTTGCGCATGAACACGCCGACGTTCAGGCCCTGGATGTTGGAGTCTCCGACACCGATAAGGGCGGGGAGAGATGTGGAGGGCGTCTCGAAAATGGTCCGCAGGCTGTCCCGCACCGTGTCTCGATCGGTGCTGGAAAGCGCCGGGTAGAGAATGAAGGCGATGCCGTGCATCGGCCCGACATTGGTGGATGACCAAGGCCCCCTGCCCCACATTCCGCCGGTAAGGGTCCTGGACGTAACCGCCGTGTCAGTGTTGGTCGATCCGTCGATGTCCCAAAGCAGGTTCGACGCGTTGGAGGTGACGGCGATTATGGAGAACATCCCCGTCATGATTTGACGGTTGGCGTCGGGGAAGCTGCTGTCGTGGTAGAGGACGATGCGGGCGTTGTTGCTGGCGCCGAGGTAGTAGCTGTGGGCCTGAGCCGGGCTCATCCCGGCCCCCGCTTCCGAGCCGAACCCGCCGATGCCCCAAGTGCCGTTGCCGCCCCCGGCGGCCAGGACGATGAACAGGGTGTAGTTGTGGGTGCCGACGCTCAGGCTCCCCGAGAGGTCCAGATGCTTGTTCGAGGATGTCGAGCCGGCCGAAGTGATCCCGAACGGGATGGGCCGATAGCCGTTGATGTCGTTGGTGGTCAGATAGACGGGTTGGGCGGCGACTGTGGCCTGCACCGCGTCCAGCGCGTTGCCTGACTGGTCGTAGACCTTGGCGAAGGTCTTCGCCCCCGCCAGAGCATTGGCCGCTGTCCAGTCGGGTGTCTGGCCATCGGCGCCCACCGTCACGTCCTGGAGCACAGGCCCCGTCGCGCCCCGGATCTGGCACGTCGGGCTGGAGGACGAATAGCTCGACACGAGCCGGTAGGGGCTCAACACCATGGTCGGTGCTGAGGTGACGGTCGGAAGGAAGGTGGCCACCGCCGCAGCAGCCGCGCCCGGGCGCGTCAGGGAAAACCTGCTGTCTGTATCCAGCCTGCGCTTCAAGGCTTAAGCCTCGTAGATCGTGTAGGCTTTGGTGGCGCCAGCGCAGAACAGGCTTACCGCCTGCCAGTACAGGGGCCTGCCGTCCGCATCCTTGCCCTCGAAGCGAAGGGCCGACCCTGCCGGTAGGACGACACCGATGGCCGCCGTGGCTGTCCCGCCCCCGAACCGCACGCTCATCACCGTGTCGGAGAGGTTGGAGAAGATGATTTCGCGCCGGGCGACATTCTCAGGCAACGCGAACGCGCTATTGCTCAGCGTGCCGCTGTATTCCTTCACGGTCATGGGGATTTCCTTATGTGGTCAGATGACCAGGGACGGCCGGGCCTGGAGGGTCGCGCCGTAGGATTGGGCGGCGTCGTCGCTCTGGATGCTGTCCAGAAGCGCGCTGAAGAGGTTGGTCCATTTGTCGGACCTGGCGTCGTCCTGCAGCCAGTCGTAGGCGTAGGCTTTGGCGCCGGCCACGTAGACGTCGGGGTGGTCGTCCAGCAGCCAATTCGTCGTGTTGGAGACGCTTAACGCGGGGATTTTCTCCCAATAGGACATCAGGCCCGAATAGCCCGCGTCAGGGGCGGGCAGGAATTGGAACTGACGGCCGACGATGGTAAAGTAGATGGGCTTACCGGCAGTGGTGTAGTTGCCTTTCAGCGAGGTCAGGGCGTCGGGCGTCAGGTAGGTCAGCGCGTAGTTCGACGTGCTGTCTATCTCCAGGCTGCGCAGGCCCAGAAAGCCGGTCGGGACAAGCTCGTATTCGCCGTTGATGGTGGCCGCCGCATTGGTGATCATCTGCCGAACCCGAAGGCGGCGGTTTGCCTCCGCTTCGGCCGACTGGATGAAGCCGGGAAGCGCCGCAGTGAACGCCGCATCGGTCCTGTTGCAGTCTTCGCCGAGCCGGGTTTGGAGGGTGGCGAAGGTCGTTACGGCGGTCATCGCATGACGCCGTTGGAAATGCCGACGCGGCCGGGGGCCGTGCGGAGCTTGGCGAAATCGCTGTCGTTCAGCTTCTTGGCCAATGCGTCCTGCGGGGGGTTGAGCGGGTCTTCCCAGCCTTCCTCGCGCGCCCACTGATAGAGCGTGATCAGCGGGATTGAGCCTACGCGGCGCATGAACTTGTCAGGCGTATAGCCGTCGTTCTCCATGCGCATGGCGTGGTTCTTGTCCAGAATGGCGGACGTGTCCTGAGACGCGGCGAACGTTGTCGTGCCGTCGGCGTTCTCGCGCATGTAGTGCGAGATGCCGGCCGCCGATGTCATCAGGTAGGCGAAATCCTTCATCCGATGATTTCCACCCAATCGCGGGGTTCGCGATCGTCGGGACCAACGGAAAGGTCCTTGGCGATCTCTTCGGTGGTGATGAATTCCTCGTCCTTTTCGTAATGCGCCTCGCCAATCCCGGCGATGTGCACCCCGGTGCTGATCCGGCCATCACCCCTGCGGGTGACGCGGACCAGGACTTCGCCCGGCTGGACTGATGGGGCCAAGGACTCACCACGGGCTAGCTCTGCGGCGGCTTGGGCGGGGGTTTTGGCCTCCGAGGCTCTTTTCTTGGCGGCCTGTTTGGCGGCCTTGACGCGCAGCTCGGCGTTGATCTCGGCATTGGACTTGCCGCCCTTCATGCCGGGCTTTACGGGCTTGGTTTCGGTCTGGTCGATCATAAGTTCCTCGCAAGGATGACGAAGGGCGGGCAGAGCCCTCAGGATGGCCCGCCCTTCCAGGTGACTAAGCGCGGGAAGCGTTCGCTTAGGTGAGGTCAGCGATGACGGCGTGAGCCTTCTCGTTGCGGCAGACGAGCGTCTTTTCCGCGCGGATCAGGAACCGCTCGTTGTCGCCGGTCTTGGCCAGCATCGTGCTGGTCACCGGGCGCAGGGTGGCCACGGCGAACATCTTCGGATCAGCGATCAGCACATCACGGCTGAGGTACGGGGTCGGAACCAGGGTGATGGCCCCGAAGTCCGACACGTACACGTCGGCCGCTCCGTAGATGGTCGCTTGTTCCTTGCCTGAAACCCCGGCTCGGATGTCCGCGATGCCGCTGAAGGCGGACCACTGCTGCTTGTGCGGGCCGCTCATGTAGGCTTGCGAAGGCCGGGCGCCGTTGCTGAACGCCGTAGCCATCACGTCTTTCACCAGTTGTTCGGTGAAGGTGCGTTGCGTCCCGTTGGTGGCCGCAGCCACCACAGAGCCGCCCCAGCCGCCGTCCGAACCGCCCGAACCACGGGAGTCGTTCGTGGTGATGAAGGCAACAGCGCCGGCCGCCTTGCGGGTGGTGGCGCCGTTTTCTTCCACCGAAGCCACGTTGGCGGTGAAGCGGTACTCGAAGTCGCGGCGCAGCTCGATCCCTTTCAGGATTTTCTGACGCGCGAGCTCCGAGGCCCGGCCCGCCAGATCCACGGCCTCCTGGGTTTCGGAAACGCCCCCGGTCTTCCAGCCGATCTGACAGATGTTCTTGACGCGGGTGGTGAGGTTCCCGGCGTCCAGCGTTCCCACGTCATCGCCTTCGAGTTGGGCGTTGGTGGTCACGGCGGCGGCGAGGGTTTCGGTCTGCCATTCGTGGACGATGGCCTTGGCCGTCACCTTGCCGATGTTGGAGGTGAACGGGGTTTCTTCGTGGGCGACGCGATAGATTTTGTCTTCCAGGTCTTCGCGCGCGCCGACGTTCGGGGTTTCCCCCGTGATGGTGTTGGTGGGAACAGTCATTGAGGGTTAGGCCCTCCTTCGGGCCGCTTCTTCGGCCAGCAAAAGCTCCACCGCGTCATCAATGCTGCCGGTCTTGGCCAGGCGTTGTTTGATGCGGGTCACGTCGCTGGTGGTTGATTGGGAAGGTGGCGAAGTCGGCTTCAGAGCCGGGGCCACGGGTTTGATCGGAGCCTTCGCTTTCGCCTTGGCCTCAGCCTTGGCTTTGCGGTAGGCGAGGCCGTCCATCGCCAGATCGATGCCCCACGCAGGGACAAGCTCCAGGTCTTCGGCCGTCGCCCCAAGGTCCATCAGGTCCCTCGCAAGGGCCTCCCGGATGGGCTTCGCTGACTTGCTGTCCGCGAACTCGGGGCGTAGCTCGCACAGGCGAGCGAATTGCTGTTTCTGGTAGGCGACGCGGCCCTCGCGCTCGGCGTGTTGCTGCGCTTGGACAAGCTGCTCTATATGAGCCTGTTCCTGTTGGTATTCGGCTTGAAGCTTTAGGGCCTCGTCAGCCCCGTAGGCGTTCACATTGGCCGCCAGGTCGAAGCCGTTCTCCCCCCACCGCATGTTGTGGGCGGCGACGACCCTGGGCAGGTATTCCTTGATGCCGGTGGCGATCTTGGCGAGCTGTTGCCGCTCAGAATCGACCTCGGAGCGGGCTTCGGCCGCAGCCTTTTCCCTTTCCTTTCCCAGCACGGCCTCGCGCTTTTCCTCCTGCTTGAGGACGCGGGCCTGCACTTCGGGGCTAAGGGTGGCGAACCACTCCTTGTCCTCCTTGTCCCAGCGCTTGGGAGCATCGATCGCCGCGGCGTCGGGCTCTTCTGCTTCGGGCTCTTCCTCAGCCTCGGGTTCGACTTCCTCGGAAGCCTCCTCTTCGGCCGTTTCAGGCTCGGGTTCGGCCACAGCCTCTTCCGTCGCCGTCTGTTCCTTTTCCTCTGCGGGGGCCTCTGCGGCCACTTCCGGCCCGGCAACGAGTTCCGCAACGGCCTGATCGACCGTGAGGGCAGTGTCTGTCATGGGTCTCTAGGGGTTGCGCCGCCTCAGCGGCTAAAACCGGCCTCGGCCAGCGAATTGCGTCGTTCTTCGATGTCGGCGTGCGCCGCCTGGGTGAGCAACGATTGCTCCACCTGTTTCAGGGCGGCGAACTGGTGGTAAAGGCTCTCGCGCTTTTCCGTCTCTGCGGGCGCGGTCTCGCCGATCTGCTTCAGCAAATCCTGAGCAAGGCGGTGGAACGCGGCTTGGGTCTGGGTCAGTTCCGATTTGGCCCGGAGCGCGTCTTGGTACTGGTCGCTCATCCGGGATCACCGCCGACGTTCACCTGCGCATCGATCTTGGCGCTGTTGTTCTCGCGCTGGATGAAGTTGCGTTCCTGGTTGTTCTCGCGGGCGATCTGGGCCTGCTGTTCGTTCAACTCGCGCTTCATCTGGAGTTCGGCGGCCAGCAATTCCCGTTTCAGCGCCAATTCCTCAGCGGCGATGTCCCGCTTCAACTGGATTTCGGCCTGCATCTGCTGGATCTTCAGCTCGTGCTCTCGGATGGCGGCTTCTTCCTGCTGGCGAAGCCTGGCCTCTTCCAGCATCCCCTTGCCTTGCAGTTCCATCGCCTGGAGTTGGCCCTTGCCCTGAAGCTCCATCTGCTTCAGCTCCGCGTCCTTCTCCACCTTCGCCATATCGGGGTCGGGCTTCGGGGGCTGCGGTTCGGCCTTCTTCGGGTCGGACAGGAAGTTCTCCGGGGCCTTGTTGCCCAGCTTCTCGAACGTCCGCTTGCCGAGGTTGTAGATGTTGTCCCAGGTGACGACGGGGCCTTGCGGACCACCCTGCAAGGTGACGATCTTCTCCATCGCCAGGGATTCTTGTTCCAAAGCCATCAGGTCGGCCTCGCGCCCCGAAGCACCTAGGCCGATCTCGATCTTCATGTCTGACCGGGCGCCCCAGGACGTGGGATCAACGTCGACCCATTCACCCTTGAGCCTGACTTTCGTGGTGCGGTCGGCGTTCTCCCGAAGCAGCGCGTGGACGGTCAGGAACAGTTCCTTGATGCCCGTCTCTGCGATGTTGCGGGCGATGAGCTTGACGCGCTTCTGGGCTGCCGTGAGTAGAGCAAGGGCGCCCTTGGCGGTGTCGTGCAGGGTGTCGGGGGTAAGGCCCTGTGCGGCCCTGACGATGCCCGTGGCCTGTTCGATCTGGGTGGCGTTGTACTCCAGGGCGCGGAACACATCGAAGTTCAGTTGGCCGGCCGCGAGGGGGTTGACGGTCCCCGGCCGCTTGACCCTGACAATCCCGCCCGGCTGGTTGTTCAGCACGTCTGCGATGGTGTTCGCCGTCATGCCCTGCTCGTCCACCTCATAGCGCTGGTTGTTCGCGAAATAACCGCTGTCCAGGGCCATGCGGAGAAGCGCGGTTTGGATGTCCTGCTTTTCAATCAACCTGTCGGCTGGACATTCCCCGATGTGCCGGTGCGGCATGGGATAGGGGGTGATGGTCGAGAAGGGGTTTCGCTTGACCTCTTCCTTGCGGATGAAGACGTTCTCGTTCTCTCCGGTCAGGACCGAGTACAGCTTGGGCTTGCCGTCCTCGATCACCTTGATGATGTGCTCGCGGACCTCGACCTTGCGCAGGTCGCCGTGGCTGTCAGGGGTGATCTCGTGCTCGCCGGCCGTGTCCCTGGCCTGGGTTACGCCTTCGTTGTCCTCACTGGTGAAGGGGGACAGTTGCTCAACGATACTGCGCTCAACACCTTGCAGCAACAGGGTTTGCATCCGGGGACGCGACCTTGCCGAGCAATAGGTGAAGGCGTCGTCATTCAGCGACCGGCCAGTGTCCTGCGCAACAGCGAAGTCCTCCGGCGGCCAGCAGGCGATCTTGACCTTGCGGTAGGACGGGCGGACGATCTTGAAGTTGAACGCGTCTTCCCCGAACTGCTGAACCTCGGTCGGCTCGCCGTTCTGGGCGGCGAGCTGCATTTCCAGCGCACTCTTGCCTTCGAACTCTTCGACTTCCTCTGGGCATTCCTCAACCCAGGCCTTGAACACGCCCAGCTTGACCTGGAGCGCGTCCTTGGTCCCGTCATGCATCACCTGCCAGCCGGGGTTTTCGTTGAAGACGACGTGGTTGACGAAATCCGTCTCTTGCCGGGCCTGCTGCTCATCCTCCGGGCCAATGGGGATGAACGACATGACGTCATCCCCACCAGTCAGGATTTCCACGATGTCCGGGTGCAGGGTGTCGATCGCATCCGAGACAACGGTGGCAACCGCCTTGGAGCGGTTGGGGAGCGAGGGGATGGACGATTCGCCCTTGTAGTACTTGAGCGCCCGCTCGCGATCCGCGCGCAGCGTTTCGTCGTTGTCGAGCCCAATGGCCGACTGGCGTTCCGCGCGGACTAGAGCGAGCAGCTCTTGGTCATTCATGGCCTAGACCGGGACCTCTTCCCAGAAGAGAGCCATCTGGGCGACCAGGGTGGACGCCGTGGTGCTCGCCGCGACCGAGACGAACGAGCCGGGCGGGCAGATGAACAGGCCCCCCAGGTCGATGTACGCGGTGTTGGTGTTGTCCACCGTCAGGGCGCCGGTGTGGACGCTCGCCAGCGGAGCGAAGAACGTCCCCGCAGCCGAGGGCGTGCCGATGCGATAGGCCGAGGCCTGGTGCGTCGCGCCGCCGATCAGGCAGTTGGTGCTGGTGTCAATGGCGGTGGTGGTGCCGGGGGCCGTGGTCGGGCCTCCGGTGATGCCCAGGGCCGCCGCCACGGTGGTGACGACCGTCGAGGTGATGGAAAGGCCCAGCAGGACAAGGTTGACCCCGGACGCGGCGCTGGTGCCGTTGTAGAGCAGCGGGCCACCCGTGCCGGCGGCGGTGGAGAAGATGACCGGGGCGGTGACGATAGCGCGGGCGCAGAAGACGTTGCCGCGCCGCACCTGCTCATAGTAGCGCCCGTGCAGGCCGCTGGTGAGCAGCGCGCCTTGGCGGTCCATCGCTGCGGGAGGATTGACGCCGCTCGCGTGGTTGTTCTGGCCGGTGACGCCATACAGTAGATCATGGGACATGGTTCTTAGTTCCTTGGCGTTGCGTGCTCATAGGATGCGTGGCCGCTGAGCAGCGGGACGGCCGGGTTGAAGGTGGCTAGACGGCCCCGAAGGACGGGATGACGATCTTGTCCTGGCGCGGCTTGGTGATCGCGTGGCGCAGCATCATCAGCGCGTAGCGGGACGATGAAATCCGATCGTCCTTGATCTTCTCGATCTGGCCCTTCTCACGGTGATAGAGCCTAAATTCCTGTAGCCAGCCGGTGCAGGTGTTGAAGACCTTCCAACGGCCGGTCTGCATCCGGTCCAGCATCTCGAAGATGCCCGCCTCAACCCCGTTCCCGCCGTCCTCAAACGTGGCCTTCTCCACGAGCATGTCGAGGCCCTGTTCCCGGTAGAGGCTGGCCAGTTGCTCGCCAGAGCCCTTGTCGTGCTGCAAACCGTCATGCGGCCAGGCGCAGGGTATCCAGACCCCCCAGGGCTTGATCGCGGCGGCATGGACAACCGGCGTCGATTCCCGCGCGGCGAACTCCTTGCAGACGTAGATGCAGTCAGCGTCGCGATCCCACGCGATGTTCGTCGCCGCGAAGGGGTGATCCCAGCCGAAGTCCAGGCCGTTGATCTGCGGCCAGTGATTGGGAATGGCGATCGGACCGCAGAACACGTCTTCTTCCGGGATCGGGAAGACGCGCCCAGAGCCCATGATCGGGATGCCCTTGGTGCGGGCCTCACGCTCATAGGCCGGATAGCTGTCAATGATCGCCTGGCGCTGCTGCGGGGTGTAGTGCTCCGCGTCGTCAATCGTCATTTGGGTGACGTGGCGGCTCATCAAGCCTCCAGGAACATGCTCACCACGTCGGACATGCCAAGCAGGGGGGTGAAGGTGAGGAAGACCATCCCGCCCGTGGCATTGGTCCTGGTCAGGCCTTCCATGTAGATGTCGAGGGGCGGCTCCTCATCGAACCACACCCCATCCAGGGTTTCGCCCTGCCACTTCTCCCGGCCTTGGTCGTAGGACTTGAAGCCGATGGTCGAGGTCCCGCCCGAAACGTGCTTGACCAACACGCTGTCCAGCGCATCCGCCACGCCCTGACGCCTTGACCAGTCAACGAGCTGATCTCCGGGGATCATCCCCTCGCCCCAGCGGTTGGAATCCTTCGGCTCGCCGACAAGGATGCGCTGAACACCGTCGCGTGTGACTTCCCCCGTCTTGGACCCAACCCACCAGCGCGTCGGTCGATCAAAGCGGCGGCCGTTCCACCAGGAGGGATATAGTCCCGTCGTGTGATAGGCCGTCTCAGCCCCGCCGCAGAACGTCTTGCCCAACTGATTGCCCGCCATCAGCAGGCGTTCGCGGTGGTCGCCTCCCGCCTGGTGGAAGTCGAGCTGTTTAGTGTACGGGCGGTAGTCTTTGAGCTTGTTCCTCGCCCTGCGTCTCTGGCGCTCGGCCAGAAGATCCACCAACTCCGATTTCAAGAAGGTCGGCGAGGGCGCGGATACGAGCGTCGAGCTGTTCATCTGTGAGGTCGCTCGTGGTTTCGATCTTGAACTCTTTTGGCAGCAGCGAGGCGACGACCTTCATGTAGTCCTGAGGCCGTTCGGTCCTGACCTTTTCGATGACCTCGACGCCATGGGCCTGGAAGTCGTCATGCAAGGCGGAAACGAACGCCTCGCCCAGCTTGTGTCGCGAACCCTTGGGCTTTCCGGCCGGATTTCCCGATTGTCCAGGCTTGAACCGGGTGTCCCTGGTTTGGCCTGTATTTTCAGGATCGTCGCTCACTACGCGTTGAACTCCCAATGCAGCACAACGGTCCCGCGAAGGATAGCAGCCGCATCACCGGAAGCGGCCCAGCCATCGGCCACGTTGAGGTAGACGGTGTGGGCGTCAGCGGTGGCGATGATCAGTTCAGTGCCGAGGTTCTTGACCGTGGCGGTGCCGGTGCAGTTGGCGGCGGTCTGGCCTGTCAGGATGTTCTCGAAGGTGGCCGTTCCGTCCAGGGTGGCGACAGCGCCGGAAGCGATGACCGCACCAATGCCGACGTCCGGAGTGTCGGCGTTAATGTTGCCTTGGGTCTGGGTGATGCCCACGCTCATGTAGGTGGCTTTGACTCTGACAGCCCCGGCAGGGAAGGTGTAGATCAGTTTGCCGACGCCAAGGTTCGCGCCGCCCGCGATGGCGGGAAGCGTGGTGTCGATGGTGAGCACCGTGGTGTGGGTGTAGCGGTCGCCGAATTCAGCCGCCTTCACATAGGAAGGGACGGCGCCGGTGTTTCCGATGAGGAAAGTATTGTTGCGCACGAGCGCCTCCTATGGGTTGGGGTTGCGCACAGTTGAAGGCCGTCGCGTGCCTTTGGTGGTCAGACGATCCCGGCTCTTTGGGCGACGAGCACAGCCGCAATGATCAGGATGAAAGCTTGAAGCAGCCGCTTGGGAACAGTGGCCAGGCCGGGGATCACATCGATGGCCCAGCAGATGACGGCGGCCACGAAGATGCAGAGGAAGGCGAATAGGAGCAGGGACATTGGATGTCCTCCAGGGGGATCGGCCCCGCGATCAAAACCGCAGGGTTACAGACTTGCTGGGAGGTTGACGGATTGTCGGGGGCCGAAGTCGGAACAGTGTGGGCGCTTCGGTAGTTGCGCGGGGGAGCGACGCTCCTGGCGCAAATCGCAGCCCTACGGTTGAAGCTACGCTGTTTTGGCCAAAACACAATAGGTGGCTTGCTGGCGCGTCAAACTGTCCAGATGTTGCGCCAAGAGGTCCAGCGCGAGCAGCAGGATCACCTCGTAGCGGCTGATCTTGCGGCTGTCGGTTCCGACTCCGGAGTACTCTGCGATCGTGAGGCCGTTGCCGATCACAGCATCCATGACGCTGATCATGTCGCCGTGGTTCTGGAGCGCGCAGCCACGGTAGGACTTGAGCTGAATCTGGGCGTCGTAGAACGCCTGGTTGTAGTCGGGCGGGCAGCCTGATCCCCCGCCCTTGGCGCTGTCGTCCAGATGAGATTTCATGGCGCCGGGTTGGGGCTCGCGGTAGACTTTGCGATAGGCAAGGGCCGCTAGCCGCTGACGGGCGGTAAGCTTGTTCTTCTTGACGAGCCAAGCGAGGCCGTCGCGCACGATCGGCTCGTCAGCCCTGCCGGTCATGACGGTGCGGTCACGCTCTGGCTTGGCCTCCTTGGCTTTGGAAACTGTCTTGGCCTTCTTCTGGCGGTTTTTCTCAGCGCGGCTGGTCACTCGCTATCGTCCTCCGCTTTGAAACTCTGACGTTCAGGAATGAGGATCACGGCCCTATCCAGAAACCTGCCAAGCTCTGCGAACTTCTCAGGCCCCATGCATTCACGAAGGGCAGAGGCTATGCGGACCATCTGTTCGATGTCGTCTTCTGGTTGGGTCATCGGTTTGTTTTTTCTCGGGTTTTCGCGAAATCGAGGATATACAAGCAGACGACGCTTGCCCCGATGAGGATGGTTTTAAGGTCAGAGAGGCCGAGCCACTTCTGAACCGCATAGGCTGCGTATGTACCGATGATGCTGATCGCCCCGATGCGAGCGACGAACAGGCCGAATTCCAGGACCCAAAGAGCCGCCTGAGCCAAGCGAAGCTGACCTTCGAGCTTTTCGAGTTCGCTCATGCTTCGCCCCTTTGCTGGGCAGGGAAGTCTTGCTCAGACCCGTCATCCTGCATTTCCCGCAGCTTCCGGCGCATGTCTTTGACTTCGGCGCTGAGGTTGGCGCCCATGCGGCGGTGCATGTGCCAGGCTTCCGGCATATCGTCGGGGTGCTTGGTCTGGGGACCGGCGCGAGTGAAGGCGTTCGAAGCCTGGATTTGCTTGTGGCGGATTTTCTCGCGCAGGGTGAGGGCTGCGTATTCCTCAGCGGAAAGCTCTCGCCAGGGTTCGGGTTTTCCTTTCCGCTCCCCGCCGACGTTCGCCGCGCGGACCAAGGGCAGGAGCTGGCCGGGCAATGGGAACTTGGGGTTCGTTCCCTGCCGCCAGCGTTTGCAGCCCGTCTCAACCGCGGCGCCGGTGAACTCCTGCAAGTCCTCGCACCAGTCGTTGAGCCACCGTCCGCGCTCCTCAACCCCCATCAGGGGCGGGCGGCAGTGAACGGCCAGGCCTTCGATTGCTTCGATGATTTCAGTTCGGGAGGCCATCAGGTTTTTCTTTGGCTAGGGCTATGCGGCGGGCTTCGGATTTGATCGCGAGTTGCTGATCCACATAGGACGGCGGCCCCTGCCCCATGCTCATCCGGGCCTCTGGGATTTCGAGGGCCTTGCGGTTGTCAGCGATCGATTGGGCAATGGCGTTGTCGAAGTAACCCCAGGTGCCGATTGACGATCTGGCCTTCTTGGCGACGGCCGTCACGGTCGGCACCACGTCGAAGAGCCATGAGGCGCCCGAAGCCTTCCACATCGGCAGGCGGCCTAGCGTGGTGGCGAGGCCAGGGGAGCGGGCGGGGTCTAACCTGGAAGTTGCGGCGGCCTGGACTAGCTCTGCGGCTTGCTGGCGAGCATCGCCCTTAGGCCAATCATCGTTCGCGCACGCGCTATCATCAGCATCAGTCTTATCAATAGTTCTAGGTTTTAGAGTTTTATCCTCTACGCGCGCGAGGGGCGTCACGGCGTGACGTTCGGTGACGCTTTGTGACGTTTGGTGACGCTCTGGTGATGCGTCACACGGTGACGCTTTGGTGACGCTTTGTGACGCTTTGGCCTCGTTCTTCGCGCGCCAGCGGCGGGTCCGAAGGGCGCCTGGAGACATGGCCGCGGGGAGGACGAAACCTTCCTCGATCAACTCGCACAGGTCCGCGATTTCGGCCGGCGACAGACCCAGCGCTACCATCTTGCGGATGACCTTCGCGCCGACGCTCATGCCGCCTCCGAGACGGGGCGCGCAAGCCCATGCTTGCGAAGCGCGTCGACAACGGTCGAGTGGTCGCGGTGGAAGAAAGCGCCGATCTGGGAAGTGGAGAACTTGGGCTTTCCGAGGCGGCCGGGGATGGCGCGGACGATGGCCATAGCCTCCCACCTGGCAGCGGTGTGGATGCGCTTCCTGGAGAGGCCCCAAAGCTCGTAGACGGGTATTTGGTGACGGCTGGAGACCTCGTACATGATGGTCATGACGCGGGAGCTGGGGAGAACGGGCGCCCTCATATCGGCGTCACCGTCACATGGACGCGGCCGGGCTTTTTGGGCTCAATGCCAGACCAGCGGAGTTCGATGCTCTCGGCGTCGGAATCGTCGCTCAGCAGGCCCATCGAGACGAGCAAGTCTTCCACCGGCTTGCAGAGGTTGGAGAGGTCGCGCCGACGGCGATCTGGCCTTTCCGCCACAAGGGAAAACGTGTATGCTCCGGCGATATTCCGGGTGGCCAGTTGGGGCCGTTGCGCCATGATTTCGAGCCCGGCGCGATCCAGCCAGGCGCGGTACTCGGTGCTCTTCTTTCGGCCCTTGCCGACGTTGACGAACAGGTTGTTCGTGGTCGGTGGATAGGGAAGCGTGAGGCAAATCATCGGCGCCACGCTGAGTTCCACCACCAAGAGTCTTCGCGATCCTCGTGGGGCTCGCTAGGTGGCTGTTCTTCAGCCCGACGCGCAAGCACACATTCAGCCGCCGGCCACCATTCGGCGATCTCCTGGGGGTCAAACCATGAGCCGTTCGGGTTCAGCCCGTCCCATCGTTTTACGCCGCGCAGGTTCACCGCCCCACCTCATGCCGTAGCTGCGCTGTACGGGCGCTACGAAGGCGCTCTAGGGATTGTCCTAGGTCTCTGTCGTCATTCCTCGCCTTGGCGTCCTGAACAGCTTGGAAAGCGTCTTGGACGGCTTTGCGCTGGTCACGCGTTCGGCCCCGCATGACGTAGGTCGGGCCGAATATGGTGGCGACGGCTAGGCCGATAACGCTTACCGAGATGATGATGTAGGTAATCATGCGGCGGCCAGCCGGTAGGTCTGCGCGACCTCTGGAAAGAGGCCATCAGGCTCGGGTGCGAGCTTGCCGTTCTTGACGAACCACTTCGCGGCTGTGGCGTGCACAGCCTGGTTCGTCTCCGGATCGCTCCAGATAGTCTTAGGCTCGGGGAGGTGGATGTACTCGCACCGAAGTAGACCACCGCCCGTCAGATGGCGCTGTAGCTGTTCCCTGGACCTAATCATTGACTTGCCTCCAGTAGGTTTCGCCTTCCGTCTTGTGGGCCGGGCAGAACCAGCGCAGTAGCGCCAGTCCGAAGCCCTTGGCGCTGAAGCCGTATGGAGCCGGGGCGCGGCAGATCGAGCATTCAGCCTGCGTCTTCAAAGCCCCCTCCTCTTCTCTCGCGCCCACGTTTCGAGGGCCGCGCCTGCGTCAAAAATCGGCCGCCCGATCTTGGTCAGGGACCACCCGCAGAAGATCAGCAGCCCCATTCGGCGCGATCCCAGCTTGCCCGTTGCCCAATCCAGGAGGGTCGTGACGGAAGCGACGACATTCCGCCCGAACCCGCGCGAGGCGTTCGGCTCTGGCGGCGATGTCGGCGCGCTCATGATCCAGCTCTTTCTGTCTGCGAGACGGCCCATCCCCGATGACGGGGCGAAACACGGCCTCAATGAAAATGTCTCCGAAGTAGGCGGCCAAAGCGTCCTCAAGCCGCCAACCGCAGGAGCGGTCGCGGATGAGGCGTTGCAGGTCGCGCTTGTCGGCTTTCAGGCGAAACGCCAGCTCGCCCAAGCTCAGGCCGGGATGCGTCCGCAGGTAGTCGTCAACGAAGGCGGCCACACGCTCTCCGCGCGGGTCGGGTTCGTTGCTGTTTTGGTTCGTGAACCCCAATTCGAAGACCCTCATGTTGCTCTCCGACGAATGGAGCGGCTGACATGGGAGTGAGGACGGCGGGACAGGTTTACGCGGGGATGAGGCTCCTGGCAGAGCTTCCCCGGCATACGGATGAGAGAACGAGGGCGGCTCTGCGGAGAGCTGCGGACAAATTCTTGGGTGTAAGCGTAGCGAGCCCGGCGCGGATGGTTGAGAGGACCCGCGCCGGGCTCTAGCCATGTCCTGCATGAGGCAGGACATCCGCTGGGCTGGGGGCCTCGGCGGTTGCTGGTGTTGCTGATGTGTGATGCCCCCGCCGCCATGTCAGGCGCCGCCAATGGTGGACGGGGCGCGCTCAACCGCTAGGGGTAGGGGCGTCAGGGGGCAAGAATCGTTAGTGCTTTGATAACCAACAAATTTCGTTGCAGGTTCATAACATTTGCTAGAAGCTCGTCTGTGGGGCGTCATACAACTACAGCGAGAACTGAAAATGTCGGGGAACCTACCGCCGCCGACTCCGGAGTTGATGCTCTTCCTCGCCGACGTTGGGCCGGACGAGTCGACGGCGAAGGCGGTTCGGAAGTGCCGAGAGAGAGTGGATCGGATCGAGCGAAACTTGGGCTCGCCAGCCCTGGCTGTCGTGCGGTTCCGCCGTCTGGATCTTCCAACAATGGAAGCGCTCGATGCGCTCGCCGAACGCTGTCGGCTGTGCGGCCTGTGCGCAGATCGCGTCACGCCCGCGCCCCCTCAACAACAGCAACGGACTCGTTGATCGAGGATGCGGGTATTCGGCCGTTCGAGAGGCGTTCGATCTCTAGCGCCACCTTCACCGAGCAGCGGTTGGCCGCCTCGATTTTACTGACATAGCCCTTGCTGGAAAGGCCGACGCGGCTGGCAAACTCCCCCTGCGAGAGGCCCATTTCCTTGCGGAGCGTGCGGATGTCCATACCGCATAGTTCGCATATCGGAAACCTTCGCGCAAGTGAAAAGGTTTCCTATTCGCGTCCCGACAGGCTGCGACTTGTTAGCCAAACTGGAAACATGGCGAGCAGACGCAACAGCGGGTGGTTTCTGGCTGAATGGCGCGAGTTCCGGAAAATGACCCAGGAGGAACTGGCCGCTAAGGCCAAGACCAACAAGGGCCAGGTTTCCGGATTAGAGAGCGGCGCCAAACGCTGGAATCGGGATTGGCTCTACAAGTTCGCCGCGATACTGGAGTGCGAAGCGGCGGCCCTTGTCGGCGTCAACCCTTTCGAGATGGCCCCGATCTGGGCGATATGGGAAGAGGTTCCGCAGCGCAACCGCGCCACTGCGGCGCGCGCGCTTCAAGCGTTCGTGGAACCCCAGGAAAAGACCGGCTAGCCTAATACCAGGTGTCCACCCCGCCGTGGCTGGAGCAGGTGCCACTCCGGTTCTGGCTATAGCTCTTTGACCCATCTCGACAAAGCGCCGTCGGCTTGGTGGCCGGCAGGCTTGAGGATTCTGGCCTAACCGGCGCGGGCGCTGTATAGCGCGGGATGGCCGCCTCAGCGTCGCGCGGCTTAGTGCCAGGCTCGCCAGTATAGGGGTTGATGTTGCCCCGCGTTGAGTAGTTGTCATCCCGCGTGCTGTTCGGGGCCGTGCGCTGATAAGGCGCGACATAGGTCCCGTCCTTGCGCGTGTATCCCTTCACGCTGACCTGAGCGAACGCCCCGCCAAACGCTACGAGCGCGGCGAGACAACCCAAAAGTAGTTTCCGCATGTTTTGCCCTCCCATGGCGAGGACAGAACATGCTCAAAGGCGCGGCGTGCAAAGAGCGTTCGCTATGTGGAAACTTTTCTCTTGCGTCGAGGTTTCTTATATGCGAACTTGGCTTCATCGAAACAGATGAGGCCGACATGCCCGGAACCGCCCAATTCAGAGCCAAGTACGCGATCAAGGGTGCGACCACCTTCGATGCGACGGGCTACATCTTCGTCTCTTCCCCCGACGCGACTTCCATGAAGCCTGCCGCGCTGAAGAAGTCGCAGAAGTTGGCGGCTGCGAAGGCCAAGGCGAAAGTCGCCGCGAAGCACAACAAGGACTACAGGCCCGCCAAGACGATCAAGCCGACCGCCGTTCAGATCCTCGAACTGGTGTGTGTCGGATGAGCGCCCTCCTCTCCCCCACCAAACAGGAAGCCGCTGCTGAAGCTTATAGGGCTGCCTATCGTGGCCGTGACGTAGCTTCTGTCAGAGCCCTTCAGACCATGCGCTGCGGTCTTAACGAGACACAGCGGTGGGTGATGGATTGCCTCGTGGGAAAGGGCCTTTCGGCAAGTGAGATTGTCGGAGGAAACGCCTCTACCGCTGAGAAGGTGGAACGGCATCTGGCGGAAGCTCTGGATCGTCTGGCGGGTGTCCGATGAGTGGGGCGTCTCACACGCCGGGGCCGCTGCTGATCGAAGACGGGGGCGGTCGGATCATGATCACCCACGTAGCGGGCATGAACATCGCCCGCATGGAAAGCCAGCGGGATCGGGAAACCGCGCTCGCCTTTGCGCACCTCTTCGTTGCGGCTCCTGATCTGCTGGAGGCGCTGAAGGAAGCCGCGGCCGTATTGGTCGCCATCTGCGCAGCGCGTGGCCGGATCGAGGATCAGGGCGAACCGTCTCCCGTCGACATGGAGATCATGCAGGCGCGGGTCACCTTGCACCGCGCCCAATTGGCACTCGCCAAAGCCCAACCCCCGGAAGCTCTGGATAGATTGGGGGGGAAGTAAATGATTGTTCCTACGTCACAATTCACTGACGCCAGCGGTGAGGACGCGG
>Ga0196980_1000039_pt1 | contig 44107 bp, 43 predicted proteins | sample S3_1013CmetaG_FD_155486 | JGI IMG/M metagenome (GOLD analysis project Ga0196980, IMG submission 155486) | Soil microbial communities from Anza Borrego desert, Southern California, United States - S3_10-13C | ecosystem: Environmental > Terrestrial > Soil > Desert | place: USA: California... | reverse complement strand
ATTCTTACCAAGCAGGATGAAGATGCTATTTTAGAATTTTTGGCGCTGACTGGAAGTGATGTGGACATCGAACGCATTCCAGGAGTCATTATGGATCTTAAAACAGGAGGGGGACATGATATGGGGTGATTCGAAAAGGAAATTTCCTTGACGGATATACTGGAGTCAATAATCAGTTCGACTTCAAAAAAGCGTAAATCCCAATAATTCGGACTGTAACCGATGGATGCGAGGCCAGGTCGGGAAAGTTCCTGAGCGTCGGCGAAGGAATTGTTCCTGACCCTAAACCCGTCGACATACAGCAAAGTCCATGTAAAACTGACCCACATTCATATGAACTATCGCGTCATCGGCGGAAAAACGCTCAGCGGGGAAGTGACGACTAATATCTCCAAGAATGCTGCAGTCGTCCTCTTAGCAGCGTCGCTTTTGAACAAAGGGAAGACGACACTGAAGCGTATGCCGCATATCGAAGAGGTGAATCGTCTCGTCGAGGTTTTGAAGTCCATCGGCGTTAGTGTTGAATGGACGAACGGCGATATCATCATCCAGCCGCCGGCGACACTCGATATATCGAAAGTCGATCGTGCGGCAGCAGAGCGTACGCGTTCCATCGCGCTCTTCATCGCGCCTCTGGCGCATCTTGTCTCGTCGTTCGAGCTTCCCGCGCCGAAAGGATGCGACCTAGGAAAACGCTCGCTCGGCGCGCACATCGACGCGCTCTCCCGACTCGGCATCAACCTCGAAGGCCACGAAGACACGCACAGCTATCACGTCGAAGTGGGCGAGAAGCGACCGCGCGAGATCATCATGTACGAGGCGTCGGACACCGGCGTCGAGAACGTGCTCATGGCTGCCGCGAAAATCCCAGGCGTGACTACTATCAAATTCGCAAGTGCGAATTACATGGTGCAAGACCTCTGTTTTTTCTTAGAGCGCTGCGGGGTAAAGATCGAAGGCATTGGAACGTCCACACTCATTGTCCACGGCGTGGAAGAGATCAATGCCGACATCGAAGGTTACCCGAGCGAAGATCCGATCGAGAGCATGTTCTTCATCGCGCTTGCGGCCACGACGCATTCGGAGATCACCGTAAAGCGCTGCCCGATCGACTTCCTCGAACTCGAGCTCGCGACCTTATGGAGCATGGGATTGCGCCACATTCGTTCCGAAGAATATCTTTCCGAGAACGGGAAGACGCGCCTCATCGACATCACGGTGAAGAAGGCGGATGCGCTCAATGCGCCGCCGGAGAAAATCGCCCCGCGTCCGTATCCGGGAATCAATATCGATAACCTGCCGTTCTTCGTGCCGGTCGCCACCCAGGCGAAGGGGACGACGCTCATCCACGATTGGGTGTACGAAGGTCGTGCCCAGTACTACCTTCTTATGAATCAGTTCGGTGCGAATGTAGCGCAGCTCGATCCGCATCGCATCGAAGTGACCGGGCCGTCGAAACTCCATCCGGTCCATATGGAAGCGCCGCCCGCGCTGCGCCCGGCGACCGTCCTTCTCATCGGCATGCTTGCCGCGGAAGGGGAATCCGTGCTCGATAACGTGTACCCGATAAATCGCGGCTACGAGAATCTACATCAGCGATTGAAGGCGATAGGGGCGGATATCGAGGCGATTGAGTAGTTGCCTTTTTGCGTCGCATTCGTATAGTGGCCCCATGCCTTGTGGGCATACTCAGTCATCTTGAGAGGAGTGTACGATGTCCGAGTCATTGATCATTGAAAGAAAGAGCGAGCCGACTCCCCGGGAGCGGCGGCAGGTCGCCGCCGCGTATCGGGGCAGGCAGCCAATCCGTCCGACGAGCAAGGCAGCGATCGCGATCATGTCCGAACCGGTCCCGGTCGAAGTGCCGCTGATGACCGCGGAAGGCGTTGTCAAGGTCTTCGATGCCCTCAAAGGATACGGGTTCGTGGTAACGGAGCAGGGCGACGTGTTCCTGCACATCTGCTGTGTCCGAGATGCGGGACGGGAGGTGCTGTATCCCGGCACACTCGTGCGATGCGAAGTCGAGCGAAAGCCGAAGGGTCTCGCCGCCCGACGCATCCTCGAGCTGGACGAGTCTCAAGCGATTAAACGTCTCGTCAACAGTAACGTGGTGAGAACGGAGACGATAGGCGGATGGGAGAAGGCGTGGCTGCGTTCTTTCAACCGGGAGCGCAAGTTCGGTTTCTTCACGCGCGGCTTCGGGACCCCGGATCTCTTCATTCATCTCAGCGTGCTTGAACGGACGGGTTTCGTCGATCTGCAATTATTCCAGCAGGTCGAGGTCCGGCATGGCCTGACGCTCCGAGGGCGTTCGGATGTCGTCGACATCAGGCTCGTCGGCACGGTTTGATACTTGCTCTTGAAAGGGGCCGCACCTGCGGCCCCTTTTGCATGCATGTACCCTTTAGGGTATACAATGCCACGACGGGCATGTGGCGTAATTGGTAGCCGCGCACGTCTCAGAAGCGTGTGTCGAAAGACATGGGAGTTCGAGTCTCCCCATGCCCACAAATGAGCTTGCGAGTGTCGGGCATGAGCGATATGCCTGCGCATATCGCGTGGGAGACGAGAAGGGCGGAGCGATGTTTCGCGAGCACGCGAAACCGCGAGCCGGGGTCGCGCAAATGCATTCGCGACGGCGAATGTAGTATGCGTGACCGAGCTCCCCATGCCCACAAAACAACGAGCCGAACACATCGTGTTCGGCAACTATGTTTTGTGAGGCAATGGGGAGACTCACAACACTTGTCGCAGAGTCATGTGGTGCTAAAATCGCGCGATGAATCTGCCTATCCCCGGACCCTCGTTTTTCATCGGGAAGGGCGACGAATCACTCATTTCTTTCGGTTCCGGACAGCCTGATCTGCCGCCCCCGGATGAAGCCTATAAAGTCCTCCATGAGTACCGTGGCTTCAAATATGGCCCCGTCCAGGGCTCTGTTGCCTTACGGAGTGAATTGGCCAAGCAGTATCCGGACGCCGAGCCGCAGCAATTCGTCATCACTAACGGCGCATCCGAGGCCATCGATCTCGTCCTGCGGGCGATCTATGAACCGGGCGGGAAAGTCCTCCTGCCGCGTCCGTACTACTATTCGTATCCGCATAATGTCACCTTGGCGCATATGACGCCGGTCTATTACGACCTCGATGAGAATGGGAAGATAAACCTCGATACGTTCAGGGAAGCAGCAAAGGGTGTCGTCGCGGTCATGGTGAATTCGCCCTCGAACCCGACGGGTACTGTGCAAGACGTGGAGACCTTGGAGGCCATCGAGCAGTTCTGCGCGCGTGAAGACATCTACATCATCTCCGACGAGGTCTATAAGGATCTCATCTACGTGCGAGAGAACTATCTCTTACATGGCCCGCACGTCGTCACGGTGAATTCGTTCTCGAAGACCTACGCCATGTGCGGTTTGCGCGTGGGCTATGTGTACTCGCAGGACGAAGAGCTCATCGAGAAGATAATCGAGATGAAGACACACACGGCGATGAATACGAGCATCCTTGCGCAGGAGATGGCGCTCGCGGCGCTCTCCTCGCCGCCATCATATGTCTCGAATTACGTTGAGATATGGAAGGCGCGCCGGGACATCATGTACAAGGGAATGAAGGACTTGGGACTGGAGTTATGGGAACCGGAAGGGGCGTTCTACGTTCTCCCGCAGTTCAAGCAGTCCGGACGCGTCGTAAGTGATTTATACTATACGTACCGCATGATCACGTATGACGGCGCCTGGTTCGGCGCCCCGGATCGCGTGCGGTTCAGCTACGCACTTGATGTCTCGAAGATAGAGGAGGGCCTGCGGCGGCTGAAGGAATTCTTAGGGAAGGAATACAAGGAATATTGATATGATCGGCTTATTTGATTCTGGCTCGGGCGGGCTTTCCGTCCTGAAGGCTATCCGCCAGCGTAACCCGCAGGCGGACGTCGTCTATTTCGGCGACATCAAGCACGCGCCGTATGGCACGCGCGAGGCACATGAACTCGTGCATCTCGCCACTAACGGCCTCCGTACATTGCGCATGTTCGGCGCACAGGAAATCGTGAGCGCGTGCAATACGGTTTCGCCCCATGTCTTAAGTCACGGCGCCGAAGGCGCGGACGTCATCGAGATGACGCGTCCGGCGGCGCGCGGAATGCGGCAGTATGCTGGCGGGAAGGTGCTTCTTCTCGCAACACCCGCGACTGTCTCCGCTCGAATCTACGAGAGCGCATTCGGCGGGATGGTCATCCTGCATCAGCATCCGATACACGACCTCGCCGGGGCAATTGAGTTCGGGGCGCATGAAGATAAGGTGCGCGACATCGTCCGCAGCGAATTCCAGAAACGATGGGGACAGAATTTCGACCATGTCTTCTTGGGCTGCACGCATTACCCCTTCGCCCGGCAGATCATCGAGGAAGAGGCGCGTGCGGCGTTCGGCACGGTTTCCATCATCGATCCGGCGGAATCCGTCGCCGAAGAGGCTGATCGTCGCTTCGAGACGCGCGGCTCAGGTTCAATCTACTTCCGCGCCTCGCAGGATTCGGAGCATTTCCGACGCCGCATACAGGAGTTGTTCCCGGAGTACGAACATACTATAAAGATAGTCCCTCCTTTCAGCTCCGTATGGCTCACTACCACCAATTTTTCGATGGGAAGCGCGTAACCGTCCTGGGCTTAGGCCTTTTGGGGCGCAGCGTCGGCGATGCGGCGTTCATCGCTTCGCAGGGTGCGAAAGTGACGGTCACTGATACGAAATCTGCGGATGACCTCCAGGAGTCCGTCGACCGACTTTCGGGCCATGATATCGTCTTCCATCTCGAGAGGCACATCGAGAGCGATTTCACCGACACCGACATGGTCATCAAGGCTGCCGGAGTGCGTCTCGATTCTTCGGAAGTCGCCGCCGCACGCGCCGCAGGCGTTCCCGTCTATATGTCGACCGCGCTTGCGGCGAAATTCGCATCGGAAATGGGCGTGACGGTGATCGGGGTCACCGGTACGCGAGGGAAATCCACCGTCGCGCACATGATTCATCACGTGCTCGTCGCTGCGGGGAAACGTGCGCATCTCGGGGGAAACGTCCGCGGCGTCTCCACATTGGCAATGCTGCCTGATGTGCAGAACGGCGATTTCCTCGTCCTCGAACTGGATTCATGGCAGCTGCAAGGATTCGGTGATCTTAAGATGAGTCCAAATGTAGCGGTCTTTACGAATCTTCAGGCAGACCATCAGAACTACTATCCGGATATGCAGACGTATTTCGAGGACAAGGCGAATATCTTCCGCTTTCAGAAGAAGGGCGATTCGCTTATCGCGACGCCGGAACTCGCCGAAAGGATACGGGCAATCGGCGCAGGAGAGGAAGCCTATCGCATCCATATCGATACTCCGACACCTGCGGGATGGAGGCTCGAAATGCCAGGAGAACATAATCGGCTGAACGCCGCACTCGCCGCGGCCGCACTCGAAGTCATAGGCCTATCTTCCGATGAAATCCGCACCGGACTCGAATCGTTCGCCGGCGTCGAAGGGCGATTGCAGTTCGTGAGGGAAATCGCCGGCGTGAAAATCTATAACGACAACAACGCGACCACTCCGCAAGCGACGATCGCCGCGCTGCAGGCACTCGACACCGGGAAGAAAAACATCATTCTCCTCATGGGTGGTGCTGATAAGGGGCTGAATATCGACTCGCTTCTCGAAGAGATAGAGAAGACGTGTAAGGAAATCGTCCTCCTTACCGGCAGCGGCAGCGATCGTATCTTTGAGAAGAAGGCGATGTATCGCTATGATGACCTCGAAATGGCCGTACAAGCGGCGCTCGGACGATCACAAGAAGGAGACGTGCTGCTCTTCAGTCCCGCATTCGCCTCCTTCGGCCTCTTCAAGAACGAATATGACCGTAATGACCGATTCATGCGTATAATCAACGCCCTATGAACCTACCGCAGCGTATCTACATGGTCGGCATCGGCGGCATCGGCATGTCGGCTTTGGCGCAGCTTCTCGTCGCGCGCGGACATAAGGTTTCCGGTTCTGATCGAGAAGAATCACCGACGACGATGTTGCTGCAGCAGAAAGGCATCCGCGTCTTCATCGGGCACGACCCTTTGTTCGTTCCTGCAGACACCGAACTCCTCATCTATAGCGACGCCGTGCCCGCAGAGAGCCCGGAGCGCATGAGGGCGCACGAACTGAAGATACGACAGATCTCTTATTTCGAGATGCTCGGCTCCATCAGCCAAAACATGCGCACGATCGCGGTCGCGGGCACGCATGGGAAGACAACGGTCACCGGCATGCTCGCGGCTATCTTGAAGGCGGCAGGGAAGGAGCCGACGGCGATCATCGGTTCCATCGTGCGGGATTTCGACTCCAATTTCCTGCCGGGAAGGAATGACCTGTTCGTCGTCGAGGCGTGCGAATATCGCGAGCATCTACTCGAACTTTCTTCTGCAATCCTTGTCATCACGAACATCGAGCTCGATCACACCGATTTCTTCCCGTCGCTCGTCGCATTGCAATCGACGTTCCGCGAAGCCGTGCGTCGCGTGCCGCAGGACGGCGTCATCGTGACGAATCCGAATGATCCGACTATCGCAGCGATCCTCGAGAAAGCGCATACGAAAGTCTTCGACTACACCATCGAGGAAGTGCCGAAACTCGAGCTCATCGGTGAATTCAATGCGATGAATGCGCGTGCCGCGAAGTGTGCAGCGAAAGCGGCATTTCCGGATATCTCCGACGAGACCATCGATGCGGCACTGAAGGATTTCAAAGGCGCGTGGCGCCGATTCGAATACAAAGGTGAGACGCCAAAAGGGGCCATCGTCTACGACGATTACGCGCATCATCCGACGGCCGTCACGAAGACTATCGCAGCGGCGCGTGAACGATTCCCCGGAAAACGCATCGTTGTTGCATTCCATCCGCATCTGCATAGCCGCACGGAGACGTTCCTCCATGAGTTCGCGCAGGCGCTGGATAGCGCCGATCGCGCGATTGTGGCGCCTATCTACGAAGCTCGCACCGAGACGACGCATACGGTCTCGAATCACTCGCTCGCCGAAGCCGGAAATCACGTGGAAGCGATGGATAGTTTCGACGAGATCCGTGAAGCGCTCCTCACGGAAGGAAAGGATTCGCTCATCATCACCATGGGGGCGGGGGATATCTACAAGGTCGCGGAACAGCTGACGCATTGATATGGGAAAGCGTGAACATGCATCATTGATACCATTTCGCCGCACCGCGAACGGAGTAGAGCTTTATCTTCAAAAGCGGAGTAAGGATGCCAAAGTGAATCCGGGACTTTTCGGAATGTTCGGAGGAGGTATCGAAGTAGGGGAAACGCCCGAACAAGCACTCATGCGAGAGTGTAATGAAGAACTTTCATATAGTCCGCGAAATCCGAAATACCTATCACGGTTCGAAACCGAGAAAGCAATTTTCCATGTTTTCACCGAAGAAGTTGGCCAGGAGTTTGAGTCAAAAATCGTCATCGGTGAAGGGGAGTTCGGGAGATTCCTTTCTGAAACTGAGATTAAAGCTTCTGAAGAAATGTCGTCGGGAGCCGTAGTAGTTTTACCGCAGGTGCTGCGCGCCCTGTCTTTATAAACTATGGGAACGCTTTCCATCGTCGCGACGCCGATAGGCAACTTGGAAGACATTACGCTGCGCGCATTGCGCACTCTCAGGGAATCGGATGCTATATATGCGGAAGATACGCGAGTGACCTCGAAGCTTCTCGCGAAATACGACATCACAAAACCGCTTTTCCGACTCGACGAAGCGAAAGAGACCATCAAGGCGAAAGAAGTCATCGAGCGATTGGAAAGAGGGGAGAGCATCGCCTATGTCTCAGACGCCGGGACGCCGGGGATTTCCGACCCCGGAGCGCGCCTAGTACGAGCCGTGCGTGAAGCGGGGCAGACGGTCGTCGCCATTCCAGGTCCCTCCGCCCTCACGGCAGCGCTCTCCATTGCAGGCATCTCAAGCCCTGAGTTCGTTTTCCTGGGCTTCCTGCCGCACAAAAAAGGCCGTCAGACAGCCCTGAAAGGAATTCTCGAGGAGAAGCGTGCGGTAGTACTTTATGAGTCACCCCACCGCATCCTGAAGCTCTTGGAGGAGCTTGAAGCGCTTGGGGAACGCCGTATCATGATCGCCCGGGAGCTTACGAAGCTGTACGAAGAAGTGCTCTCCGGTAGCGCCTATGAGCTCCGGATGCGGCTGGATACGGCCGGTACCGCGCGTGGGGAATTCGTGGTGATTGTCGACGCACTGGAGTAGCGGTATACCCCCACACCTATTTCTTTCAAAAAAATAGGTGTGGGGGTATACTCGCTCCATGACCGTCGATATTTTGATCATGCTCATGGGCGCGATTGTCGCCACGCTTCCTTTTCTGGGATTTCCCATCCGCATGGACAACCTCATCATGATCGCTATCGGCATCATCGTGATCTCCCTCGGCGTCATCGTGCGACGCCGCGACGTCGCGCACCGCGTGCGGGAACGTCGTGCGCACCAGGCGTACGTCGAGAACGCGCCGCAGGCGCAATCGGGGCATGAGACGGCCTAAACGTACGGGACGCGTGATCGCGCTCCTCGCCGTCTGTTTCGTCATCGTAGGAGGAGTATTCGTCGCGAACGGCTATGCGCAATCCGTCGGGAAGACGCTCGCGAATGCCGCGTTCGCGCTCACGCCAGGAACCGTTTCCTACACGCGCGGCGCGACAACGACCGAGGAGCGCGAAAGCGAGGAAAAACCTGTGCCAAAGCCGGTCGTGAAGCATATCCCCACGCCGGATGCGGTGAAGGCGATCTATATGTCACAGTGCGTCGTCGGTACACCCTCGTTCCGCGATACGCTCGTGAAATTGATCGACGAGACGGAATTGAACGCAGTCATCATCGATATCCGGGATTACACCGGCGGCATCGCATTTCCAACGGCACATCCGCTCTTGAAGGAAATGGTCTCCGACGAGTGCGGCGCGCGCGACATGAAAGCATTCATCGAGCGGCTGCATGAGAAGGGAATCTATGTGATCGGTCGCGTCACGGTTTTCCAGAATCCGCTATATACCAAGATGCACCCAGAAGAGGCCGTGCAGAAAGTCGGAGGAGGCACGTGGAAGGACCACAAAGGCTTGGCGTTCGTCGATGTGGGCGCTCGACCATATTGGGACACTGTCGTCGCGCTTGCGGAAGAATCGTACGCTATAGGATTCGACGAGATTAATTTTGACTACATTCGCTATCCCTCGGACGGTGACATGAAAGCGGCCGTCTATATCAAACGCGACGGCAAGACGAAAGAGGAGTTGCTCGAGGATTTTTTCAAATACCTGGACGATAAGCTGCCGCCGGAGATCGTGACCTCGGCCGACCTTTTCGGCATGGTGACAACGAATACTGATGACTTAAATATCGGGCAAGTATTGGAGCGGGCGCTGCCGTATTTCGACTACATCGCCCCTATGGTCTATCCCTCCCACTACCCGAAAGGTTTCAACGGTTGGAACGACGTGAATGCCGTACCATACGAGCTCATGAAGTTCGTCATGCAATCTGCTGTCGATCGCGCAGTGGCTGCGACGACGCCTGTTGCCTCGCTCGCACATACGCGCATCGGCACTTCGACGCCCGCCATATATTCCAAGCCGGTCTACTCCAAGACGAAGATGCGCCCGTGGCTGCAGGATTTCGACTATCCGGTGGAATACACGCCGGCGATGGTGGAGGCGCAGATCCGTGCCAATGCCGAATTGGGCCTTCATTCCTATATGTTCTGGGATCCTTCGAACAAGTATTCAAGCCTGAAGCCCGTCCTTAAGCCGCAGTGATTGCGGCTCGAAAAGCGCTATAATGGCGGGAATGCAACCCATTAGGGACAGTGGGGCTGATGATGAGCGCCGCATAACGTACTTTGCGACGACCCACACCCGCGGCAAGCGGGAGATGTTCGGTATACGCGCCGTGGATAGAGGCAAGCATATGTATGTCATCGGGAAAACGGGTATGGGGAAGTCGACCATGCTCGAGAATATGGCCATCCAAGACATCCAGAACGGAGAAGGCATCGCCTACATCGACCCGCACGGTTCGACCGCTGAAAAGCTCCTGGATTTCGTCCCACATGAGCGCATCAAGGACGTGCTCTATTTCGCTCCCTTCGATACGGATTATCCTATCGGCTTCAACGTCATGGAAGACGTCGGTTTCGACAAGCGCCATCTTGTGGTTTCCGGTCTCATGGGAGCTTTTAAGCGCATCTGGGTGGATGCATGGTCGGCACGTATGGAATACATCCTTCAGAATGTGCTTCTCGCGCTTCTCGAATACCCGGGGTCTACGCTACTCGACGTGAACCGCATGCTCACGAACAAGCCGTTCCGCGCAGCGGTCATCGAGAAGATCACGGACCCTATCGTTAAGGCATTCTGGACGGAAGAATTCGCGACCTACACGGACCGCTACACGCAAGAGGCGACTCCGGCCATTCAGAACAAAGTCGGCCAATTCGTCGCGAATCCTCTCATCCGCAATATCGTGGGCCAGCCGAAATCCACGTTCGACCTGCGGAAGATGATGGACGAGAAGAAGATATTCATCGTGAACCTTTCGAAAGGTCGTATGGGCGAATCGAATGCGGCACTCCTCGGCTCCATGCTCACCGTGAAGATCTACCTCGCAGCGATGTCGCGCGCCGACGAGCCGCCGGCACGGATGACACGGCTTCCGCGCTGCTATTTCTACGTCGACGAGTTCCAATCGATGATGAACGAGGCGTTCGCCGATATCCTTTCCGAATCGCGCAAATACAAGCTCGCGCTCATCTTGGCCAACCAGTACATCGAGCAAATGGAAGAGAACGTGCGCAATGCGGTCTTCGGTAACGTCGGCACCTTAATCACGTTCCGCGTCGGGCCCTTCGATGCGGAAGTATTGAAGACGGTCTTCGAGCCGACATTCGAAGCGGAGGATCTGGTGAGTCTCGGCTTGGGACAGATCTATCTCTCGCTCATGATTGATGGCGTGGGAAGTGCGCCGTTTAGCGCTGATACCGTCCCGCCTATCGAATCCCCCCATGTCTCGTATCGTGAGGATGTCATCCATCACACTCGTCAGGCGTTCGCGAAACATCGCTCCGAAGTGGAAGCCGTCATCGGGAAGCGTCAAGAAGAATTCGCCCCACCGCCGAAAGCGCCTGCGCGGGAGCGTGAACGCTATCCGCGCGAGGGAGGTGGGAATGCGCATCAGCGACCCGAACCACGCCGTGAGGAGCGGCCGCGCCAAGAACGTCCGCCGGAACCGGTACGGCCCCAGCAACCGCAGGTCGATCCTCGTTCGGCGCTCCGTGACGCCATTTTCTCAGTCCAAAAGCGTCCCAACGCTCCAGCGGGGGAGAGCCGTTCGCCTGCGGATATCATGCGCTCGCGTCTCACCAAGCGGATGGCGCGGCATGCTGGTGATGCTCCACCGGAATTCCCGAAGGCCCCACAACCGCCACGTCCTACGCGCGCAGAAACGCCCCCGGCTGCACGCCGCGAAGAGATTGCCACTGAAGACCTCAAGAAGATATTGACGGGGGAATGACATGCGGTGGCGTTTCGTGCTTGCCGTGATAGTCCTCGTTCCGACATCGGCGATCGCGCAGGTCGTGACCGAAGTGATGTACGACCTCCACGAAGGCTCGGACAGTGGTCACGAGTGGATCGAGGTATATAACACTGGTTCCGTCTCGATAGATCTGGCGAAATGGAAGATCGTCGAGAATGGGAAGAATCATAAGATAACGGCGGTTACCGGGAGTTTCGAGCCAGGTTCGTTCGCGATCATCGCGGATAATGCCGTGAAATTCCAAGCGGACCATCCTGAATATTCAGGTGCGCTGTTCGATAGCGCGTTCAGTCTCAATAACAAGGGAGAGACCGTCGCTCTCGCTGATGCGACAGGAAAGGAGAGCGATTCGATCATCTACACGAGTGCCTTAGGCGGCAATGGTACAGGGGATTCGCTCCAGAAGATCGATCCGTCGCCGAACGCGTCGCTTTCACCCGGCATGCCGACGCCGGGCACGGGGGTTCCGTCCGGCGGGCTCGTGCTGACGCCGCAGGCGGAAAAAACATCGAAGAAAAACGTCGCAAAAATCAAAACAGCGGCGGTTGCGCAACCTGTCGTAGTCAAAAGTGCAGAAGAACGTCCGGTTCAAAAGGAAAGCCAAGTCGCCATGACCATCGCATCGGATTCGAGCGGCCCGTATCTCTGGTGGCTTGGTGTTTTTGCCGTCGCTGCGTGCAGCGCCTTCGGCGTTCTCTTTTCCCGACGCGTCAGGAAGACCGAATGGGACATCATTGAAGAAACCTAAGAAGCAGGCTAGGCTGTACCGGATGGCTGAAAACAAGCTTATTCTCGTCACGGGCGGCGCGGGATTCGTCGGTTCCAATCTCATCAGGCGCCTGCTCGCAGAGGGGCATCGCGTCATCTCATTGGATAACTATTTCGCGGGCTCGAAAGACGCGCATGTCGAGGGTGCCGATTACCGCGAAGGCCACACGAAAGATATTGAGCGCCTCGTTCCCGAAACGCCCTATCTTATCTATCACCTCGGCGAATATTCGCGCGTCGAGCAGAGTGTCTTGGAGCCCGATGTCGTACATGATCTCAATACCGTCGGTACGGCGGCGGTCGTCGAATACTGGAGAAAGCGCAAATGCAAACTTTTGTATGCGGGCTCTTCGACGAAATTCGGCGACGGCGGCGCGGCGCGCACGACCTCTCCCTATGCCGCGACGAAGGCAGCGAACACTGAACTCGTGAAGAGTGTGGGGGATAGTGAGAAACTTCCGTATGCGATCACGTATTTCTACAACGTGTATGGTCCGGGAGAACGTGTTGGCGTCTACGGGACTATCATCGAAAGCTTCAAGCAGATGTACCTGCGCGGGACGCCGATGACGGTGGTTGCTCCCGGCACGCAGGCGCGCAATTTCACGCATGTGGACGATATCGTCGACGGACTCATGGTTATCGGGGAAAAAGGAGAAGGCGATGAATTCGGTCTGGGCAACGAGAAAGCGTATCCGATCATCGAGATCGCCCGCATGTTCGGAGGAGAGATCGTCATGATGCCCGAGCGCGCGGGGAATCGCATGCGGTCGGAGCTTGATACGACGAAATCGCGTGCGCTCGGATGGGTAGCGAGACGTTCGGTCGAGGAATATATCCGAGATTTCCTCGCGACTAATGCGCGCGGCGCGAAACTGGAGAAGCGCGTCCTTGTCTTTTCCACGACCTTTCATCCCGTATCCGGCCCAGCCGAAGATGCGCTCTGCGATCTTATGGCGGCGATGCCAGACGTTCAATTCGATGTCGTGACGGCGTTGTTCTCTCTGGGGGCAAAACATGCGGTCTGTCCCGTGCCGAATGCGCGCGTGCATCATGTGGGATGGGGAAGCGCAAGCGATAAATACCTTCTCCCGATTCTCGGACTCTGGCGGGCACACAAGCTACATCGCCAGCATCGATATCTTTTCGCGTGGGCGCTCATGGCCAGCTACGCCGCGCTTGCGGGGATCCTTTTGAAGCGGGCTTCAGGCCTGCCGCTTCTCATCACACTTGCTGATCAAGATCTTTCGCGGGTCTCCGTGTTCAAACGAAGTCTTCTGCGGACGCTGCTCACCAGCGCCGACCAGATCTACGGCGGTGACGCGTCGCAGGAGAAGCAGGCAAGCGAACTGTCCTCACGTTCGAGCCTACGTCGCTCGATCGGCGATGGCGACGCGTTCGCCAATGCCATCCGTTTCGTCTATAGCGGCTTCGTCGCGAAGCGCTTGAAATAATATATAGTCGTGTTATAGTTTTACCAGACCAGTTAGGTCGTGTCGCAAAAAGGAGGAACGGTCAATGACCGCAACAAAACGACTTAGCCACTGCCCGGAGCATGTGCCTCGCTGGAGACTGATGGTAAACGGTGAGCTAATGCCGCCTGAGACGGAGTGGGAGGTCACCTCTCCTTTCGGTTCGGTGAAGACGGCAGTCGTATTGCATTCCGATGGCACGCCAAACTTCGATCGGGCCATCGTGTATGAAGCTCCGGCAACCAACGTGGTTGCTTGGGGTTGGAAGAGGCGCCGGTTCCGCCGGCCTGAAGCCTGCATCGCGGTCATCAGACAGCCGCGACCGCATGCCGATGATCCCTTGCATCAAGGTGAGGACGGCCATCTGCCAGTCATATTCGGACAGTTGCCGATGGGTTTTCGCGAAAAACTTCTCGGCGGGACGTTTGAATCGCCCGAAGCCGGCGCTGTTCGTGAAGTCGGCGAGGAAACAGGTGCTACGGCAATTCTTCGCGTCGAAGAACCACATTGTCCGTGGCACAATCCAAACCCAACATTCGTAGGGTCGTGGACGGACATCCTCTTCGTCGAAGTCGATCTCGACAAGATCGAAGAACTCAAGTCCAACCGCAACGAGCCGATCTACTCGGCAGAGTACGTTCCGGTTCGGGAATTGCTCCGGCGGATCCGTGAAGGAAAGGACAAGGAAGGTGCTGTGTACCGCATGTGCACTGCCAACTCCCTCTGGCTGATCTTTTTCGCGACCCATCCGGAACTCTGGCAGGCGTAAGAATTTCAACATACGAGGCCTGTGACGCAGAACGCGCCACAGGCCTTTTCTTATTATACGAATTCTTTCAGAAACCCGTATTCATTCATGATTCCGGAAATTTGTTCGGGATTCTTCGTGCAATCATACTGTTCGGCTTTCATGCCGATGGCGCGTGCCGCATCGACATACTCCTGGATGTCATCCAGATAGAGCGTCTCGCTGGCTTCTATACCGAGGGCAGCGAGCGCCGCCTCGTAGAGGTCCTTATCAGGCTTGAATGCGTGTTCGCGATACGAGAGTGTGAACGGCGCACCGTACACTTTTAATTTCCGCATCACCGACAGGTCTTCGATGAACGGCCAGTGGATGCTGTTGGTGTTGGAGAGTACGCCGATAGGCGTCTTCTGCGCCATCAACTTGTCGATGACCGGGTCGATCGCCGGGTTCGGTCCGAAGATATTGCCCCAGATGCGCTTCACGTCCGGCACGGTCAGTTTCTCCACTTTACAGTGATGGAGCAGTTCGTTGCAGAAGGCAGTTTCGGACATGCGTCCAGATTCAAGTTCCTTCTCCAGCCGGCCGATGATGATGTCGTAGATCGTCTGCGCCGGATACATGCTCGTCTCAGCGAATTGCCGGCAGGCACGCATCTTGTCGAAGGTCCCGAGAACCTTCCCGAAATCAAAGATCACAGCTTTCATGGTTTCCTCCATATGCTGATGGATAGCACATTGCATCGAATTCCTTTCAGTGTCAATATACACGCTACATCTATGGCCGCCAAGAAAATTCTCATCTTCTCGCTCGCATATTTCCCAAAGCATGTCGGTGGGGCGGAGGTATCGATCAAAGAAATCACTGACCGTATTTCGGACATCGAATTCCATATGGTGACGAACCGGTTTGATTCGGCGCTGCCGAAGGTCGAAAAGATAGGAAATGTGCTGGTGCATCGGGTCGGTATCGCGACGAAGGATCCATCGATGGCAAATCTACGGAAATTCCCGCTCCATCTCAATAAATTCCTCTTCCAGCTCTTGGCTGCCTGGACAGCGTGGCGGTTGCATAGGGAACATCAGTACGACGGCATCTGGGCAGTCATGGCACATTCGTGCGGCGTGCCGGCAGCGCTGTTCAAGGTCTTCGCACCGCGCGTGCCATATGTGCTGACGCTTCAGGAAGGGGATCCGCCAGAGCAGGTCGAACGGACGATGCGACCGGTGTGGCCGCTCTTCGCACGCGCGTTCACGAGTGCGGACGCCGTAACTGCGATTTCGACATTCCTCGGCAGATGGGCACGACGCCGAGGATTCAAGGGAGCGCTCACTATTGTGCCGAATGCCGTCGATGTGGAGTTCTTCTCGCAGGGCCATTCGGAAGAGAGTATTAATGAGATCAGGGATACGTTTGGCAAAAGAGCTGGAGACGTATTCGTTGTCACGACGTCGAGGCTTGTCTATAAGAACGCTGTCGACGATGTCATCCGCGCGCTCTCGCTTCTCCCTCGGAACGTTCATTTCATAATCCTTGGTATCGGTCCGGACGAGGCGAAACTGAAGGGATTGGTCGGAGAGCTGGATCTGAGCGAACGCGTGCGGTTCCTCGGACAGATCGGTCATGATGAGATGCCGAAATACCTCAAGGCGTGCGATATCTTCATCCGCGCCTCGCGTTCGGAGGGCATGGGGAACTCGTTCGTCGAAGCGATGGCGGCGGGATTGCCGGTTATTGCGACACAGGAAGGAGGTCTTTCCGACTTCCTTTTCGACGAGAAGCGTAACCCAGGTATACCGACGACTGGCTGGGCCGTCGATAAGAATTCACCCACCGAAATCGCAGCTGCGGTGAAAGACATTATGGGAAATCCTGAGAAAGTCCGCACCGTCGTCGCGACCGCGAAACGGATGGTCATTGAGAGGTACGACTGGAACCTGGTGGCGAAGGATATGCGGGAAAAAGTATTCAATCGGGTACTGGGGAAATCCACAGTTGCATAAGCGGCGCAGGGAAGATAGTGTAGGAGCAGTAGATGTGTCAACCGACATATCTCTGTTGAAGAAGGAGCTTCCGCATGCTCGTACTCTCCATCCGCTCCGTCCCGAATTCTGCAGGGAGTGTGCTTCTCAACTTTTTATGTATGCGTCTCTTCTTACCGAGTAGGTAGGACTGACGCAGGCGTCCCCTCGGGGACGTAGGATACGGTGATGAGGCGCTACGCGAGTGGCGCCTCTTCTCTTCACGGTATAGAGTTTCTCCATGCGCATCCTTATAGCCAGTCCGTTCTACCCGCCGCAGCCGGGAGTCCTGGCTACCTATGCCGCAGGCCTCGAAGGTGCTTTCAGAAAGCTCGGACACGACGTCGAGACGGTCGTCCCAAAAGCATCGCTGCCGCCCGGGGTCCGTCATGTCGAGTATTTCTTCCGAATGCTTATCAAGCTCGGCGGCGCGACCTTCGTCCTCTCGCTCGATACATGGAGTGCCGGAGTGCCGGCTTTTTTCGCGGCCCGGATGCGTCGCGTCCCTTTCGTGATGCGTATCGGCGGGGATTTCCTCTGGGAACAGTATCTGGAACGAACGCATGAAGAGCTGCGTCTTTCCGAATTCTACGCGGCTCCGCGCAGGTATTCTCTGCGAGAGAAACTGATCCACATGCTCACGCGCCGCCTGCTGACGGGCGCACATGCGGTCATGTTCAATACGCGATTCCAGAAGGAGATATGGGAATCCGCGTACCGTATCCCGCGTGCCTTGGTCCTTGAGAACTTCTATCCGGAAAAGAAGACGGCATCATCGCCATCCAATCACGTATTCGTCAGCGCGCATCGAGGTGCTTGGTACAAGAACACCGCCCGGCTTGAAGCGGCATTTGCCCGCGTGAAGGCGCAGCATCCGAATATCGTATTGGATACACGCGAAGTGCCCCATTCCGAGCAGCTGAACCGTCTCGCCGCCTCGTATGCAGTCATCATCCCGTCTATCTCCGAAGTCGGTTCGAATCTTGCGATCGAGGCGGTCTCCGTTGGCAGGCCATTCATCATGACCGAAGATACGGGTACGAAAGAGCGGCTTGCAGGCTGCGGCCTCTTCGTCGATACGCGCTCCGAAAAGGCCATGGCAGAGAAAATCGAATCACTTCTCGATCCCGCTGTCTCTACGAGGCTCCATCAAGAGATCAGTGCGTTCTCATTTACGCGTTCATGGGAAGATATTGCGAAGGAAATCATCGCGGCGGTATGAATGTCCTTTCCATCGGTTCTGATAGAAGCTTATTCAAGCCGGGGAGCGAGAGCGCCGCACGCCAGATTGCGTACGGCACTCGTTTCGAGAAACTCAATATCATCGTCTTTGCGCGCGCTGCACAGAATCTTTCACCTCGGACCCTCTCGACCAGCGTGCACGCATATCCGACGGCATCGCGTTCTCGACTGTTCTATGTCTGGGACGCATTCCGTATTGCACGTCAATTGGAGCGGCCGGATGTCGTCACCGTGCAGGACCCCTTCGAGGCAGGCATCGCAGGACTCATCATCGCGTCGCGGTTGCGGGTGCCGCTGCATGTGCAAGTGCACACCGATTTCCTTGCGCCAGCGTTCGCGCGGCATTCGCTGCTCAATCGCGTGAGAGTCTTCGTCGCGAGGTTCGTACTGCGCCGAGCGGCACGCATTCGCGTGGTCTCCGAACGTATCAAGAAAGGGATAGAGAACGAGTATGTTCTTCATGCACCGGTGACGGTGCTCCCGATATTCATCGATATCGGACGATTTCGAGATGCCGATGCCGGCGGTCTTTCGGAGAAGTTCGCGGCCTATCACACGAAGGTCCTGGTCGTATCGAGGCTCGAGAAGGAGAAAAATATCGCTTTAGCGATACGGAGCTTCAATGAGGTCGCGCCGAAAGACGCATGCCTTATCATCGTCGGCGATGGCAGCCAGAAGGAATATCTGCACACTCTGGCATCGGAGCGGGTCTTTTTCGAGGGGCAGCAGGATTCGGCGCCGTATTATTGTGTAGCGGATCTCGTCCTCGTCACTTCTGCATACGAAGGTTACGGTCGCACGATCATCGAGGCCTTAGCTGCGGGGAAGCCCGTACTTTCGTGTGATGTCGGCATCGCCCGCGAAGTAGGGGCCATCATCGCCGGGGATGATTTCGCATCGAGCCTGCGCGCATGGTTCGAAGAAGGAGCGCGTGTCGGGAAATTGACGGAGTATCCGTACGCGTCATTCGAGGCGTATGCAGACGCATGGTGTGCCGATATCGCCTGTGTCTCGCCTAAAGAGTAGGAAACGGCTATACTTTTCCCGTATGGAAAAACCGACGATCGGCTTCATTGGCCAGGGCTTCATCGGGAAGGCGTACGCCGACGATTTCGAGCGGCGCGGGTATCCGGTGGTGCGCTACGCCCTTGAAGAACCGTATCGCGGGAACGGGTCGGCTTTACAGAGATGCCAGATCGTCTTTATCGCCGTTCCCACGCCTACCACTCCGGACGGCTTCGATTACAGCATCGTGAAATCGGTGATCGAGCACGTGCCTCCCGCCGCGATTGCGGTCATCAAATCGACGCTCGCGGGCGGCACGACTGAAACGCTGCAAAACGCGTATCCTGATCGCATCATCCTCCACTCGCCGGAATTCCTTCGCGAAGTAACCGCCGCGCATGACGCGGCGAATCCGGAGCGCAACATCATCGGGATCCCGAAGGATACCGATTCGCATCGTGCCGCGGCGAAGCAAGTTCTTGATGTGTTGCCGAAAGCGCCGTACGAACTCATCTGTACTTCGCGCGAAGCCGAATACATCAAAGTCGCGGGGAATGCGTATCTTTTTCTGAAGGTCATCTACGCGAACCTTATGTACGACGCAACGACCGCAGAAGGATGTAATTGGGAAATCATTCGACAAGCGCTGGGTGCGGATCCGCGTATCGGCCCTTCGCATCTCGGCGTCCTGCATGCCAGCGGTCATCCAGGAGCGAAGCCGGGCCGCGGTGCCGGTGGGCACTGCCTCATCAAGGACTTCGCGGCGCTCCGCATGCAGTATGAGAAGGTGTTTCCGAACGATCCCGAAGGTATCGCGGTCCTCCGCGCGCTCGAGCAAAAGAATATTGCTCTCTTAACTGAGAGCGAGAAGGATCTCGACCTTCTGAAGGGCGTCTACGGCGATAACCCACGTTTCGCATTCAAGCAGTAGTCATGCGACTTCTCATCTGCACGCAGGCGGTAGATGTGAACGACAGCGATCTCGGTTTTTTTGTCCGGTGGATCGAAGAATTTTCGAAGAAATGCGACCATGTCATGGTCATATGTTTGCGTAAGGGCGTGTATGCGCTTCCGAGGAATGTAGAAGTCATCGCGTTAGGAGAGCGGAGCCGCATACGACGCGCGTTTCAAGTATGCACGATTTCCTTCGGACGTCGGAAAGAATATGACGCTGTATTTGTCCACATGAATCCTGAGTACCTCATAGTCGCAGGGTGGCTGTGGCGCGCGCTGCATAAACGTATCACGCTCTGGTATGTGCATAAAAGCGTGAACGTTCGTCTTCGTATCGCAACATTGTTTGCGCACGCAATATTCACGGCTTCGAAAGAAGGTTTCCGCCTTTCCACACCGAAGCTGAACATCGTCGGTCACGGCATCGACACTGATTTTTTTACCCCAGGGAACGCTTCCCGCGGCATGCATATTCTTTCGGCGGGACGCCTCACGAAGAGTAAGAATCACGATCTCATCATTAAAGCAGCGCAGATTGCCGATCGAAAACTTCGTATTGCCGGTGAAGGACCTGAACAGTCCGCACTTGAGAAACTAGCGGATGACCTGGGTAGTGAAGTCGAGTTTCTTGGCGGGTTAACGCAGGAGAGGCTCCGGAACGAATATCGCAGTGCCGCACATTTCGTTCATACAAGCACGACCGGTAGCTTGGATAAAGTGGTTCTTGAGGCTGCCGCGTGTGATTGTAATGTCATTACAACGGTAGATTGGCTACAGAAATATTTCCCAGTGCATAGCGTCAGTGCAGCTCCGGAAGCAATCGCACATGCGATCGTGCAGGGTGCACGGGAAAGTTCTGACCGAGTTGAGATCATCCGCAAACGCCATTCGCTTCCGCACTTGATCGAACGTATCATGTCGTACTATGGCGCGTAACGGCGGGGAAGCGCAAGGGAAGAAGATACTCGTAGTCTCTCCACCCACATCCCTCAAGAACTATAAAGGCCACACGCATTATGGAGTTCTCACATAAGCGGTGATAGGATAGCCCGAACATGGTCAGAAACCCGAGAATTGTTGCAGTAAGTGGAGGCTTCGACCCGATCCATATCGGACACGTCAGAATGTTCAAAGCAGCGCGGAAATTGGGCGATAAGCTCGTGGTGATTCTCAATAACGACAACTGGTTGAAGGATAAAAAAGGATTCGCCTTCATGCCTGAAAAAGAACGGATGGAGCTGATTACAGAGTTTCCGTTCGTCGATAAGGTCGTGCTGAGCAGTCACGCGCCAAACGACCCTAAGGATGCGTATCATCGTGGCGTGTCGCGCGAGCTCAGGAAGTTGAAGCCCTCGATTTTCGCTAACGGCGGTGATCGTAATCTGAAAGACGCGAAGGATGCGCAATCGTCATTGTACTGGGACATCAATACATGCAAAGAGCTAGGTATAAAAATGGTCTACAATGTCGGCCGCGGGGGCAAGGTTCAGTCATCGTCATGGATGATCAAAGCTGCAGCGGAAAAAGTGTCGCAGTCCCGAGTTCGTCAGAAGGGTTCACGTCATCGAATACGGACAATCGTATGAGAATAGGATTTGTCGCTCAGCCGTACGAGGAACATGGCGCTTCAGGCATGGGATATGCCGTACAGGAAATCATGCGTCACCTCCTGATCGAAGGGCGCGGGGCGCATACGTTCGTCTTCTACTCGCGTACGCCGATCAATCGATCCGTTATTGAGGGCGACTATGAGAATGTGCTCATCCCAAAGGGATTCATACGTCAATTTCTATGGTTCCTTACACATGGACTCCAAGTGGATGTTTTATTTTTCATGGTTCCACTCTTGCCACTGTGGATACGAGGAAGGACAAAAACAATTCCGATATGTCAGGACCTCGAAAGTAAAGACATCCCCGTGAGAGGTCTTCGAGCAAAAACCGTTGCGTTAATTGGGGAGGGAATACTCTTGCCGTTCACCTTGCGTCGTGCCGCGCGTATCATCATTCCGTCAGAATCGACAAAAATCGCTGTAACTGCAGCGTATCGCATACCGGAGCAAAAGTTTACGACCATTTATAATGGATTTCAAAATTTGGAAAACGTGCAGAGCATCCCTCCTGCATCTTCGCTGCAGCCGTATTTCTTCTTCGCCGGTCGTGTCAAATTTCGCAAAAACGTACACGGCATTGTTGCCGCATTCATTGCGTTCAAGAAACGGACGCATGCACCGGTGAAATTGGTGATCGCTGGCCTCTACGGCCACGGCGGAGCTTATTATCGTGAAATACAGGAACAGCTGGTGCGCGCAGGGTTGAGAGAGGACGTGCATTTTATCGGCTATGTCAGTACCGAAGAACTGAAAGGGTTATACGAAAATGCACGAGCATACGTTTTTCCGTCATTGCACGAGGGCTTCGGCATGCCCATACTCGAGGCGATGAGCTTGGGCGTTCCCGTCATTACATCCTCGACTCCTCCCATGCCTGAAGTAGCGGGCGATGCAGCACTTTTGGTTCAGCCGCGAGATGCGCAAGCAATTAGTGAGGCAATGGAAAAGGTATATACTGATTCGGCGCTGCGGACCACGCTTATAGAGAAAGGCCTCACGCACGCAAAATTATTTTCTTGGTCAAGGGCGGCGCGAGAATATCTTGTCTTGGCAACCATCGTATGAAAAAGGCGCTCATCACAGGTATTACGGGACAGGACGGCTCATATCTGGCAGAGTTTCTCCTCGGTAAAGGCTATGAGGTGTACGGACTCGTACGTCGCACGAGCAATGACCCTTTTGTGCGATTGCCTGATGCGGTCAAGAAGGAAATAAAAATCGTGTACGGCAACCTGCGCGACACCGGTGCCCTCGAGAGGGCGATACAAGAGTGTATGCCCCACGAAGTGTACAATCTCGCTGCGCAGTCGGACGTAGGGATCTCGTTCAAGAATCCCGAAGAGACCATGGAAGTCGATTACTACGGTGTCGGCCGGCTGGTTAATGCCATCCTCAAGATAAAACCGGACACGCGGGTGTATCAAGCTTCGACGAGCGAGATGTTCGGAAAGACCAATCCGCCGCAAAACGAAGATTCGCCGTTTCAGCCGGTCTCCCCGTATGGAGAAGCCAAGCTGAAAGCGCACGAAGACTTCGTGAAAGGTTACCGCGAAAAGCACGGTCTCTTCATCTGCTCCGGATTTCTTTTCAACCATGAATCGCCGCGTCGCGGAGAGCATTTCGTGACGAGGAAGATAACCATATCCCTTGCCAAGATAAAGCTCGGACTTCAAGAATCTTTCGAGCTCGGCAACCTGGACGCAGAGCGAGACTGGGGATTCGCCGGAGACTACGTCGAAGCGATGTGGCTCATGCTCCAACAAGATACGCCGCAGGATTTCGTCATTGCGACCGGGGTGGCGCATACCGTACGAGAGTTCGTGGTTGCCTCCGCTGAGGCGATCGGCATGAAAATCACCTTCTCCGGCAACGGCCATGAAGAAGTCGGGAAAGACGAGAAGGGTACCGTGATTTTGCGCGTGAATCCGAAATTCTACCGCCCGAAAGAAGTGGACGCCCTCTGCGGGGATTCTTCAAAGGCAGAAAAACTCCTCGGATGGAAGCCGAAAACCTCATTCGATGAATTAGCCGCTCTCATGGCACGAGCGGACTACGAAAAATTTTCGAAGGAGGGACGAGGGTGAAATTCCTGCACTTCAAAAACACTATGAAGTTTTCGCTTCAAGACACGAAATGGGCAGCGGCGGGGATGTTCGGATATATTTTCGGATGGCGATTTTTAGCACCCGTGCACTACGCGCTTGTCGTCTTAGGGCTGCATGGCCTCGGCTATGACAACAAACATCAGCTTTCCTCGACGGGCGAAGAGCGATTCGTGAGACGCGTGCTTGCGCGCTCCGGCATTCGAACCTGTATTGATGTGGGTGCCAACGTCGGCAACTACAGCGCCACACTCGCATCGCACTTGCCGGGACCGATCTACGCCGTCGAGCCTCTGTCGTCATCATTTGAGAAACTCAAGGGGCGGGGAGGTAACATCCAGCCGATACGCGCAGCCGTGGGGGAAGAGCAAGGAACCGTGACCCTTTTTTCAAAAGGTGAGCGGTGGGAGGGTGCGACTGTTCATAAAGATTTTCTGGAGGGATTCACGGTCGGCATCCAGGAAGAGGTTCCGCAGACGACGCTCGACGCTCTCATCGCCGAGTACGGCATTCACGACGTTGATTTCATCAAAATCGATACGGAAGGGAACGAAATGGAGGTACTTAAAGGAATGCAGAAACTGCTCCGGGAAGCGCCTCCGCGTTTTATCCAATTCGAATTCGGCGTCACTCACTTGCGACGCGGACACACACTCTTCGCACTCACGCGCCTGCTCCCCGGCTATGATTTCTACCGCGTTCTACCGCACGGCCTCGTGAAAATAGACCCTGAAAACCACGTCAACAATGTCTATTTGTTTTGCAACATCGTTGCGATGCGAGCATGAGCACTACTCGCATACTGCGCCTATACGTGGACCCGGCTTGGAGGCGCTCAGGGGCCCTCCACTCGCCGCTCCTCTTTCCTTTTTGGGGCAATCCGACGACGGAGGCATCGCTTTTCGCAAAGGAGATGTTCGATAGGTACCCGATGAATACACGATGGTATACGGTTACGGAAAAGATCAACGAGGCTGACATGGTATTCCCGCCCTACAGGCACAGCTGGCTTTTGGAGCACGATGAAGCGCTTCTGAGGGAGTGTGCGCGGCAGGCTCGGACAATAGGCCTGCCGCTCTTCATCGACGGTATCGGTGATGTCGAATTTCCCGTCAACATCGAGAACGCGTATGTGCTCCGCATTGGCGGCTATCGTTTTTTGCCCGAGAAGAATCGCATTCAAGTCCCTGCGGCTGCCGACGATCTACTCGAGCGCTGTATGGACGGGCGGGTACAGATACGAGCAAAACGAGAAGGGGAGAAGCCGGCGGTCAGCTTCGCTGGTTGGGCGCAGCTCACCCCGATACAGACGATCCGCACAGTGGCCAAAGAGCTGCCATCACGTCTGCGCGGAATCGTGGACGTGCGGTATCGCGCGATGCGCAAAGGGGTCCTTTGGCGTCAGAAAGCACTCAGAATCCTCGAGCGCTCAGACCAGGTCGCACTTCGCGCTATCAAACGACCCACTTTTTCAGGCAGCACAAAGACGGCAAGCGCGGATATGCGCCGGCTCCGACAGGAGTTGGTCGATCTCGTTCTTGCCTGCGACTATGGGCTCGATGTGCGCGGAGACGCCAACGAATCGACGCGATTGTACGAATTACTCTCGCTCGGAAGAATCCCGGTCATTCTTGATACCGAACGGAATCTCCCGTTTCGAGACGTCATTCGCTATGAAGACTTCTCGCTTATTGTCGATTTTCGCGATATCAAACGCCTCCCGGAACGTATCGCGGACTTTCATCGCTCATTGCGGCCTGACGCGTTTGAAGAGATGCAGCGCGCTGGACGCGCGGCATTCACCGCGCATTTCCGCACGGATGCACACATGCACCATATTGTTCGTCAGCTTGAAGAGTGTGGAGCCATCGCGTAGTGACCTTCTAGAGTGACATTCACCTCCCGCCGTCTTTACGTAGGGTGCATCCCCGGCGCACGGGTTCTCCCGACGCGGTCCTTTCAACAGTTCATCATTGCGTTCCGCACAGAGAGTCGCTATCATTGCAGGGTGAAAAATCTTTGGTTATTCCTTAGGGATCGCGGGAAGCTCCTACTGCTTCCCATCGTTATCGTGATACTTCTTGCGGGCGCTCTCATCATATTTTCTAGCCAGTCGGCTGTTGCCCCCTTTATCTACACTATCTTTTGACGATGGTTTCAAGATTGAATCGCTTACCTGGCGACCTCGCGGTCATTTTCGTGGGGACGTTGGCGGGGCTTTTGATCCTTGAAGCTGGCATACGAATATACGATTTTGCGACCTCGGAAGCCAAAAGCTCCAGCATCGTAGCGGTCAATGAGCTGGGGCATACGATCTACACGCCGAATCTTGATGAATATTGGACTAGTACCGATAGCGCAGAGGAGCTCATCCACGTCTTTACCAACGATCACGGATTCGTCGGAAGAAATTACCCGAAAGAAAAGCCCATAGATACGTATCGCATCATCGGTCTCGGTGATTCTTTCACTGCGGCAGTAGATGTGAATACAGAGAAAAACTTCATATCACTTCTGGAGTCAGGGCTATCAAGCCAGGAAACGGTCGAAGTCATGAATTTCGGGGTCGGCGGCCAGGGAACGTTTGAAGAGCTTGTGCGGTATGCACATACGGCATCTGAGTGGGAGCACGATCTCGTCGCGGTCTTCTTTTACCCAAACGATTTTGAGAACAATCAGTATTATCTGCCGTTCCAAGAGCGCATACGTGGAGACGACTGGCATGATATTCCGCTTTCGAATGCCAATAACAATGTCGGCCGTAGTGATTTGAAATATAGAATTCTTAAGGCGTCCCGGCTCATCCAGATTATTGACGCAAAAGTGCGTGGGAACGCCTTCTTGGAGTCGATCGCGGTGCGCATAGGGCTCCACCATACCGGTGTGATGGGCTTGCCGGTTCAAGGGATTCATCCGACGTTTTTCATGTACCAGGTTCCATTATCGGAGTCGCATCGCGCCGTGTTTCAGTTCACCGGAGACCTGCTCGCGGCTCTGAAGCGTGAGGTTGAGCGCAAAGGTGCGCGCTTGGTAGTGGTGTATTTGCCCGAAGCGATTACGGTCGATGCGAATCTCTTTGAAGATAAAAAAGAGGAACTGCCATCCCTGACAGAATATGTCTGGGATCTCGATCAACCGGCCGCTGCCTTACACGCGGCGGCGGCGGAGTCCGATATTCCCTTTCTTGATCTGACCGGCGTCTTTCGAAATGCATTTGCAGAGGATCCTTCTGCTCGTTTATACATACGTAGGGACGGCCACTTCACGGAAGAAGGCAACGCCCTCGTGGCTCGAGCCGTCTTGCCTTTTCTTCAATCTGTCCGAGATAAGTGATGTTTGATATAGTCTGCGGATGTTCACCGCTGCCCGAGCGTACCCGTTGCTTTTAATTTCTTTGGTTCTCGCGCTCGTAACCGAAACACCCTTCTTTATATGGGTGGCGATCTTCCTTGTGGCCATTTTAATCATACGTCCTGCTCTGCTTGACCCGGTTGTGTTCATTTTCGAAACGATTACGCGCTTTCTCGGTACGTGGATCAGCAATATCGTCTTAGGGTTGATCTTTCTTGTCATCGTCGTGCCGTATGGGTATCTGTATCGGCGACTCGAAAAGAAACTCGTGGCGCATTTTTTCGGTTTCAAAGATCGACGATCTTTCTTTGTGGAGGAAAGAAAACGGTATAGGCCTGCCGACTTCGAGAAATCATGGTGAAAGAAATCGAAAGAAATATCATTCTTGGAATCAGCGCTTTCTATCACGACTCGGCGGCTGCACTTCTTATCAATGGACGTATCATCGCCGCCGTGCAGGAAGAGCGTTTTACGCGGAAAAAGAACGATTCGTCATTCCCTTTGGCGGCAGTTCGTTATTGTCTTGAAGAAGCGAACATACAACTATCAGACGTTTCCGCGATCGTCTTTTACGATAAGCCCTTACTGAAGTTTGAACGCCTGATCGAAACAATCCTTCTCAACACCCCGAAAGGCTTATCGCAATTCATCTCTTCAATGACCGTGTGGGTCAAGGAAAAGTTGTTTTTGGAGAACACGATAAAACGCGAGTTGAAGAAAATCGACGGGTTCGACCCGGAGAAATGTCGGTTGCTTTTTTCCGAGCATCATCTCTCGCACGCGGCATCGGCATATTATCCGTCTCCCTACGAAGAGGCGGCAATTCTCACTATGGATGGCGTGGGCGAATGGGCGACGGCGTCTATCATGCATGGGAAGGGACGTGAAATTACGATGCTCAAAGAATTGCGCTTCCCGCACTCACTAGGGCTCCTCTATAGCGCGTTTACCTATTTTTTAGGGTTCAAGGTCAATTCTGGCGAGTACAAACTCATGGGATTAGCGCCTTACGGTGCACATGGGAGTGAGGAAGTGGCGTCGTATAAGAAAATTATCACTGAGGTTTTGGTAAGCGTACGAAGTGATGGTTCGTTGTTTTTGCATCAGGAATATTTCAATTATGCAGCGGGCTTGACCATGATCAATGAAAAGCGATGGGAAAAGCTTTTGGATATGTCACGCCGGGTTGAGTCAGACGAGCTTTTGCCGAACCACTGCAATCTCGCACTCGCCGTACAAGAAGTGTGCGAGGAGGTGATGGTAAAGATGGCGCGCCATGCACAAGAGCTGACTGGTGCGAAATATCTCACCATGGCCGGCGGGGTTGCATTGAATTGCGTCGGTAACAGCGCGATTTTGCGCGAGCGAATTTTCGACGATGTGTGGATTCAGCCCGCTTCAGGGGATGCAGGCGGCGCCTTAGGGGCCGCATTTGCAGCCTATCACCTTTACTTTGAGAATGATCGTAAACCGGAAACGCCCGACGCGATGCAAGGGACGTACCTCGGGACTTGGTGGTCAGATGCCGAGATAGAAGTGGTGCTCAATGCCGCGAGAGCAGCGTGGACTAAAACGACGAATGATGCGGAACTCACGGAAAAAATTGCGAAGCTCTTGGCTGAGGGAAAGGTTGTCGGGTGGTTTCAGGGTCGTATGGAATATGGACCGCGCGCCTTGGGTGCGCGGTCCATATTGGCGGATCCTCGGAATCCCGAAATGCAGAAAAAATTGAACCTTAAAATTAAATTTCGCGAGGGATTCCGGCCGTTTGCCCCATCCGTCCTCGAAGAAAACATACGTGAGTACTTTGAGTTCGACCGTTCTTCGCCCTATATGCTTTTCACCGCGCCTGTGCTCAAAAGGCGCAGAAATCCCGAACCGCCCGGTTACGAATCCATGGATTGGCGTGCAAAGCTTTACCATAATCGCTCCGACATACCATCGGTGACACACTTGGATTATTCGGCGCGTTTACAGTCAGTTTCTAAAAGTACAAACCCCCTCTATCACGTGCTCATCGAAGCATTTAAAAAGGAAACCGGCTTCGGCGTCATTGCCAACACATCCTTCAATGTGCGAGGGGAGCCGATTGTCCATAGTCCCATGGACGCATATCGATGTTTTATGACCACTCATATGGACGTTTTGGCGATTGGTCCGTATGTACTTTTGAAAAGCGACCAGCAGATGATGACTCCGTTAGACATGAATATGACCCAGGGCACCGATTAGGGAGCTAGCGGAGGAGAATTAGAACTCGCTCCAGAGCGGAGTAGGTTCGCGTGGTTGCGATAGCAGGCTTGTTTGCTACACTCCCTGCCATGCAATGTCATATTTGTCGGAATGCGACCGCCGAGCCGTTCCTCGACCTGGGGCTGCAGCCACTGGCGAACAAATATCCCCGTGAGGCCGATTTCGCGTCCGAGGATTTTTTCCCGATGAAGGTTTTTTTCTGCACGATCTGCAAGAACGTGCAGCTTGGCACGATCGTCTCGCGTGAGAGGATGTTTGAAGATTATTACTATCTCTCGTCGGTGAATCCGGGTCTCGTCCGGCATTTCGAATCTCTCGCAAAGAAGCTTTCTGGCGCGAAGTTTGTGGTCGATATCGGCTCGAATGATGGCATCCTTCTGAAACCGTTGAAGGAAATGGGAGTGAAAGCGATCGGCATCGAGCCATCGATCAACGTCTCGAAAATCGCGAATGACGCGGGCCTCACCACGATCACCGCATTTTTCGATGCGGATAGCGCGAGGAAAACCGTTGAGAAATATGGAAAATCCGATGTCATCGTCGCAAGCAGCATCTTCACTCATCTTGAGGATCCCCACGTATTTACCGAAGACGTACAACTACTCCTCACCGATGATGGCCGTTTCATCATCGAAGTCGAATACATCGGAAACATTATCAAGCAGATACAATTCGAGCGATTCTATTTGGACCGGATTTTCTATTATTCGCTCACTGCTTTGAAGCATTTGTTCGAATCACACAACATGCATATTACGGACGTCGAGCACATCGAACCGCACGGCGGATCACTGCAGGTAACGATCCAGCGGCAGGGTGTCGGAGAACCTAGCGCGCGTGTGGTACAGCAGCTTGCGGAAGAGGCAGAGGTTCTCACGTCGTCGAACCTGCAGGAATTCAAGATGCGCGTCGACGCACAGATGTCGGCGTTTCGCGATACGTTGCAAGAGTACAAGGCGGCGGGGCTTCGCGTCGCCGGATACGGTTCGCCGGCGCGCGTCTCGACCATCTGTAATTACGGAGGGATCGGACCGGAACTCATCGAATTCACCGTAGACGACAGTCCCCTCAAGCAGAACAAATTCACTCCCGGCACCCATATCCCGATCGTCTCGCGCGAGCATCTGGAATCGCACAAGCCGAATATTCTCGTCGTATTCGCGTACGAATATTTTGACGATATCAAGAAGAAGACCGACGGTGCGTACCGGTACCTCATCCCTATCCCGCCGCGTGAGGTGAGCTGAATTTCTTTTTTAACCTCGGAGTGGTATAGTGCCGCACACTCTCTCATGTCGTCAATAATCAAGGAAGATATCGCGACAATCGCCGAAAAGCTCGGTGACGACGTGCATCGTTTTGCAGGGAAAACGGTCCTCATCTCGGGAGGCGCTGGTTTCCTCGGTCGTTATTTCCTTGGATTTTTCCGTCATTTGAACGCATCGGTTCTCAAGGAGAAGGTGCGAGTCATTTCCGTCGACAACTACATCACCGGTTCGCAGGAGACCGGGGCGCACGATCCGTATATTTCGCACGTGTGGGCTGATGTCGTGCATCCGCTGCCGGTGCGCGAGGATATCCATTTCATCATCCACGCCGCCGGCATCGCATCGCCGGTCTACTATATGAAATATCCGCTAGAGACTATCGAGAGCGCGGTCACCGGTGTGAAGAATCTCTTGGAGCTCGCCCGCAAGAATAAGGGGCTCGAAGGTTTCCTGTTTTTCAGCTCCAGCGAGGTGTACGGCGATCCGGATCCGAAGGCTGTTCCGACTCCGGAGACCTACCACGGGTATGTCTCGAGTGTCGGGCCACGCGCATGCTATGACGAGTCAAAACGGCTCGCCGAGACCATCACAACGATCTACCATCAACTCCACGAAGTGCCGACCGTTGTCGTCCGCCCCTTCAATGTGTACGGGCCTGGCATGGGACACGCTGATAGGCGCGTCATTCCGATGTTCACCTATCAGGCGCTGAACAAGAACCCTATTCCCGTCCATGGTGACGGAAGACAGACGCGTACGTTCTGCTACATCAGTGATGCAATCACCGGCTTTCTTCAGGTGTTGCTGAACGGTGAGCGTGGAGAAGCCTATAATATCGGAAATGCCGACAGCGAAATCGCCATGAAGGATCTTGCACAGGTATTCACGGAACTCGTCCCCGGCGCATCGCTCCAGACGATACCGTACCCGGATACGTATCCCGCTGGCGAGCCGCAGCGGCGCTGCCCCGATCTTGCAAAGGCGCAATCACATGTCGGCTATTCGCATAGCGTCGCACTTCGTGACGGATTAAAACGTTTTATCGCGTGGGCCGAGACACAGTCGGGGTATCGTGCGTGATTGAGAACTTGAAGATATTGACGCTATCATTTTTCCCGACAAGTACGATAAGATGTCGATATGTGTGCGATTAACGGGCTTGTTCGTGCAAAAGGGGATAGTGTGCACAGAGAGCACGACCGGAGGCTCGTTGCACAGATGAACGAAGCAACGAAGCATCGCGGACCGGACGGGACGGCCGTGTGGGCGGATGAGTATACGACCTTCGGCCACAACCGACTCGCCATCATCGATCTCGATCCGCGCTCGAATCAGCCGATGATGAGTGCTTCCGGCCGATTCATCATCACCTTCAATGGCGAGATTTTCAATTTCCGGGACCTTAAGCGCGAGCTTTCCTATCCCTATACGACGGAGGGGGATACGGAGGTCATTCTCGCGGCGTTTGAGAAGTGGGGCACGGAGGCGTTCGCGCGGCTGCGCGGGCAGTTCGCGCTTGGCATTTGGGACACGCGTGAAAAGGTATTGTATATGGCGCGTGATCATTCGGGCATCAAACCACTCTATTATCATTCGACTCTGGAACGACTCATCTTTTCGTCGGAATTGAAAGGCGTACTCGAGGATGGCTCAATCGCGCGGCGCTTCAACCACGCTTCGCTTGAGCGATATGTGCGTTTGCGCTACGTGCCTGAGCCGGATTCGTTGGTTGAAGATGTCTCGAAATTGCCGCCGGGGAGCTTCGCGGTGTGGCGCGAAGGACAGCTAAGCATTACAAATTTTTTTATGCCGGAATTGCAGCCGCTGTGTACCGACTCAGCGGGAGCGATCGCACGACGAGTCGAAGAATTGATCGATGCATCGGTACAGCGCGAGCTCATCGCTGATAGACCCGTCGGGCTCTTCCTCTCGGGCGGCCTCGATTCGAGTATTGTGCTCGATAGCGCCTCGCGTGCGGGAACGGTGCTTGATACGTTCTCACTTGCATTCGAGCTCGAAGCGTACGAGCAGGCTGAAAAATTCAATGCGGACGCGGTACTCGCGAAGCGGACCGCGGCACACTACGGAGCGCGGCATCACGAATTCGTCCTCACGGAAAAGGATTTTCTGACCGCGTTCCACGATTCGCTCCATATGCTCGACCAACCGGTCGCGAACGCGACGTCGGTCGCACAATACGCGCTGGCGCGGATGGCGCGCGAGCATGTCGTCGTCGGCCTCCTAGGCGATGGCGGCGACGAGCTTTTCGGCGGTTATCCACGATATCGTTTTTCACGAATGATGGACCTGTACCAGAAAATTCCAGGCACGGTGCGCGGCGCGTTGAAAAAAATTCCCACGATGACGAAACTTGATACGCCGCCGGGCATCGCGCGCATCGAACGATTCATGTTCGAGAAAGAGGGGCCGTTGAAGGAGACGATCGCGGATACATTTCTTACGGGTTCCCCGCGCGACTGGTATGAAGCCCGCTACCTGACGAGAAGGGGCGAGGCTGATTTCACGCAGCTTTTCATGGACAGCGATCGGCGCAGCTGGCTCACCGATGAGGCGCTCGCGCGTACCGATGCGATGACCATGGCCCACGCGCTCGAAGCACGGGTCCCGCTCCTCAGTGCGGATCTCGTCGCCTACGCCTCGCGTATCCCGACGAATATGCGCGTGCGGCTGTCTACAAATAAATGGATTCTGCGTAAGGCATTCGGGACGCGTCTGCCGCCGCATGTCCTCTCAGCCCCCAAGCGCGGCTGGTTCTCGCCGATGGCGAAGTGGCTGCGTCGGAAGGAGGTGTATGCACTCGCTAAAGAAGCGCTTTCCTCCGGTTATCACACCGGTTCCGATCCGCTCCTGAAGCCGGAAGGTGCCGTACGGATGCTCGACGGACATGTGAGCGGCCGCTACGCCATGACGACGCTATGGATGCTCATTACGCTACGGGTGTGGGCAAAGACGTTTGGCATGTCGCTATGAGAATCATCTATGTAGCAAATATCCGTTTCCCGACGGAACGTGCTCACGGTATTCAGATAGCCAAGACCTGCGAAGCGTTCGCCGTTGCAGGTGCTGAAGTAGCACTGGTGGTGACGAATCGTGCGACCGGGATAGCAGAGGATGCGCAGACGTATTACAGTCTGCGCCGCATATTTCCGATCCACCGCGTGCCAGTGCCCGATATCGTGCACTGGGGGCGAATAGGATTTCTCATCGAATCGATGTTCTTCGCATTCGGAGCTCGTCGACATGCGAGAAACGGTGTCGTGTATTGCCGCGACGAATGGGTGCTCGCGCTTCTCATGATTCTCGGAGTCCGTACCGTCGTCTGGGAAAGTCATACGGGCGCATGGAACAGTGCTGCGCGGTTTGTCGCACGACGTGCGAGAGCGCTCGTAACGATCACCGAGGGCCTTTCTGATTTCTACGCCGAGTGCGGCATTCCGAGAGCGAAGATACGGGTTGCTCCCGACGGCGTCTCGATTGAGGACTTCGCGAGTCCTGCATCGAAAGAGGAAGTGCGGAAACGGCTCGGTCTTCCCGTCGAGACGAAAATCGCAATGTATATCGGCAGCCTCGGCGGCTGGAAAGGGTCCGATACACTGCATGCTGCAGCAGAAAAGCTCCCGAAAGATGTGATGGTCGCGGTCATCGGCGGGAAGAAAGAGGACGTAGCAACGCTTTCTATGAAGTACCCGCGCGTGCGTTTCCTCGGGCCGCGTCCGTATACCGAGCTTGCCGACAACCAGGCGGCGGGTGACGTACTTATCCTTCCCAACACCGGAGCAAGTGAGATTTCCGTGCGGTTCACCTCGCCTCTCAAGCTTTTTACGTACATGGCATCGGGCGTGCCGATTGTCGCTTCCGACCTGCCCAGTATCCATGAGGTCGTCAACGAAAAATCGGTGTTCTTCGTCCCGGCAGATGATCCCGATGCGCTCGCGACAGGCATCATGCACGCGCTCGAGAATCCCGAGGATGCTGTCCGCCGTGCGGCCTCCGCCCGTGCACTTCTTGGCGACTACACCTGGACCAAGCGCGCGGAGCATATACTGGCTTTTCTGAAGGCGCGGACATGATAGGATGCCTGGCATGAATAACGCCGGCCACCCTGAGATATCGGTCGTCGTCCCCGTCTATGGTTCCGACAATGCGTTGCGGGAACTGCATCAGCGCATTGTCACGACGGTAGAAAAGATCACTGCCGAATTCGAACTTATCCTCGTCAATGACGCGAGCCCTGACAACGCGTGGCAGGTGATACAGGAGTTGGCAGCACGGGACACACGGGTCCGCGGACTTAATCTCTCACGTAACTTCGGACAGTACCCGGCGATTACCGCTGGACTTCAGGCGAGCCGAGGAGTGTGGATCGTTATCTTGGATTGCGATTTACAGGATCAACCGGAGGAGATCGAGCATATGTATGCGAAGGCGAAGGAAGGATTCTTCGTGGTCGTAGGATCACGGCAGGAGCGGCACGATAGCCATCTGCGTTCATTCGTATCGCGGGTATTCTATGCGACATTAAGCTATCTCTCGGGTACTCACCAGGATCCCACGCTCGCCAACTTCGGGCTTTATCACCGGCGTGTCATCGAGGCGGTTCTCTCTCTTCCTGAGCACATGCGTTATTTCTCCGTCATGGTGCGCTGGGTGGGCTTTCGCACCGCAGTCATACCAGTGAAGCACGCGAAGCGGAAGGGCGGTGCATCCGGATATTCACTACGGAAACTGCTCAGCCTCGCCACGGATATCATGCTCGCGTATTCGGACAAACCGCTCCGGCTCATTATCAAATTCGGCATTATCGTGACCGCTGTCGCGTCCGCGTATCTTCTCGTTGTTGTTGCACCGGCCGGTGCCACCGAGACGTTCAAACTCCTTATCGGCTCGCTCTGGCTCATCTTCGGGCTCCTCTCCGCGATGCTCGGCATCATGGCTTTGTACCTTGGCAAAATATTCGACGAGGCTAAAAAACGGCCGATTTACATCGTACAGGAAGAGATATAGAATGCGGCCACCATGGCAGGCACTAAGGCGCGGCGCGCTCGCAAGGGGGCAGAGACACTCGACGGCGCAACCGTATTGGTGTGCGGCGGAGCCGGGTTCATCGGCTCGAATTTCATACACCACCTGCTCGGTACGTATCCGAAAGTCCGTATCCTTAATCTCGATAAGCTCACCTACTCGGGCAATCTCGATAACGTAAGTGATCTCAAGGGTGACAAGCGCTACATCTTTGTGCGCGGCGATATCGCCGACCGGAAGAAGATCGATACCGTCTTCAAGAAATATAAGCCTGACTACGTCATCAACTTCGCCGCCGAGACGCACGTGGATCGCAGTATCCATGTCGGTGCGCTCGAATTCATCAATACCAATGTCGTCGGCGTCTTCAATATCCTCGAGGCGACGAAGGCGTCTGGCCGAGTGAAGAAATACGTCCAGGTCTCGACCGACGAAGTGTACGGCTCGCTCGACCTAGATTCGAATGATGTGTTTTCCGAAGCCACCGCGTTCGCGCCGAACGTCCCGTATGCCGCGACAAAAGCCGGGGGAGATATGCTCTGCCGCGCGTATCACAATACCTGGGACGTACCGGTGGTCGTGACGCATTGCTCGAATAATTACGGCCCGCGCCAATATCCTGAGAAACTCATCCCGTTCTTCGTCCTCCGTATGCTCGAGGGGAAGAAGCTGCCGCTCTACGGCGACGGCAGGCATGTGCGTGATTGGATCTACGTACTTGATCACTGCAAAGCGCTCGAATTATGTCTGCTGCGCGGCAGGCCAGGAGCGGTCTACAATATCGGCGCGGACAACGAAATGGATAATCGGGAGATCGCGAAACGTATCCTCGGCCACTTCAGCAAGGACGAGACCATGATCGAATTCGTGGGCGACAGGCCGGGACACGATCGCCGGTACGCGATTGATGCATCGCGTATTCGTAAAGAACTAGGCTGGAAGCCGGAACACCGTTTCGAAGACGCGTTTGAGAGAACAATCCGCTGGTACACTGAGAACAAGCGCTGGGTTGATAAGGTGCGTCGCAAGACCGGCGTATTCAATCCGCATATCGATTTATGGCGAAAGCACAACATCACAAAGTAGCGATGAAAGGGGTCATCCTCGCGGGAGGCTTGGGCACGCGCCTGCGCCCTTTGACGCTCATCACGAATAAGCATCTTCTGCCGATCTATAACAAGCCGATGATCCTGTATCCCTTGGAGACGCTGAAGCGATCAGGGATCACCGACATCATGATTGTGAGTGGACGGGAATACGCAGGACATTTCATGAACTTTCTCGGTTCGGGACAGCAGTACGGCGTGAAGTGCTCATTCGCGATCCAGGATACAAATAATGGCGGCATCGCCGACGCGCTTCGCCAAGCAGAGGATTTCTCCCAAGGTCAGTCGATCGCGGTCATCTTGGGCGACAATATCTTCGAGCAAGATTTCAGGAAGGATGTCGCATCGTTCAAAGGCGGCGCCAAAGTATTTTTCAAGAAAATGGAGGATCCGACACGGTTCGGCGTGCCGGTTTTTGACAAATCAGGCAAAAGAATAGTAACAATCGAAGAGAAGCCCAAGAAGCCAAAATCGAAATTCGCGCAGACTGGTTTCTATATCTACGACCCGACGGTCTTTTCCTTCATCAAAACGCTGAAGCCTTCGTCGCGCGGGGAGTTGGAGATCACCGATGTCAACAACATGTATCTTAAGAAGAACAGGCTCACGTGGGGCATCGTTGACGGGCTCTGGTCTGACGCGGGGACGTTCGAATCGCTCTTGAAAGTGAGCAACGAAATCGCCGCACGCGCGGTATGAGACCGTACGATTTCGCGGGAGTTCTCACGACCGGCGCGAACGGGATGATCGGCTCCTATGTCGATTTCGGCATCCGCACCGACCGCGAGACACTCGACATCACGGACAGCGAATCGGTGCTGCGATACGTGCAGGAGCATAAGCCGTGTGCGATCCTACACCTGGCCGGCGCGACCGATATGGAGCGGTGCGAGCGCGATCCGGCATATGCCTATGAACTCAACGTGCGCGGTACCTATAACGTCGCGCGGGCCGCACGAGCCGTGGGCGCGACAATGGTCTACACATCGACCTCTCGGGTCTTCAAGGGCGATAAGGAGAGCGCGTATGCCGAAGATGATTTCCCGGAACCTGCAACGCAGTACGGGAGTACCAAGCACATCGGGGAGATGATCACGGCGGCGCTCGTGCCGAACCACATCATCGCGCGCACCTCATGGGTGTTCGGCGGCGGACCCGAGCGTGACAATAAATTCTACGGCAAGGTGCTTAAGCAGCTCGGAGGATCGGAGATACTAGCCCTCGACGATGTCCGCGGATGTCCGACGTTCGGGAAGGATTATGTCGCGGCGATCAAGGACCTGCTCGCTGCGGAGGAATACGGCATCGTTCATATCGCCAATGCGGGGGAAGCGACGCGTTTCGATATCGCATCCGCGATGGTGTCGCAGCTGAAACCCGGTCTTCCGGTGCGCGCCGTCGACCGGAGTCATTTCGCATCCGGCGCCACGCTTCCCACGAACGAATCCATGCTCTCGAAGCGCTGCACGCTTCGTCCGTGGCAAGAAGCGCTCGCCGAATACATAACCACGGAGTGGGCATCGTACCTCCAATCGGCTAGAATCATCACATGAGTCATACGCACAAGAACTCATGCCGGATCTGCAAGGGGAGCGATCTCACCCGTGTCCTCACGCTTGGCGACCATCCGCCAGTGGACAATTTTACGGACGCAGCGCATATCAGCGCAGAGAAGAGATATCCGCTTGATGTTTACTTCTGTGGAACATGCAATCTCGTCCAGCTACTGGATGTCGTCGCCGAAGACGAACTTTTCCACGGGAACTATGCCTACTTCTCCTCCGCTTCCGCACCCCTCGTGGAGCATTTCCGCTCGTACGCAGACGATCTTAAGAATGAACACTTGAAACCCGGAGATCTTGTCGTGGACATCGGCAGCAATGACGGCGTCCTGCTGCAATTCTTCGTCGACGGATACCGTGTCCTCGGCATCGAGCCCTCGGCCAACGTGGCAGAAGTCGCTCGAGACAAGGGAATAGAGACGATCGACGGATTCTTTACGGTGGACATGGCCAAGAAGATCGTCGAGACACACGGTAAGGCGAAGGTCGTGACGGCTAACAACGTTTTCGCGCACATCGATGATATCGACGAGATCATCCGTGCCGTGAAGGAACTCCTGACCGACGATGGCGTATTCGTTTCCGAATCGCATTACCTGCTCGATCTTATCGAGAAGCGTGAATTCGATACCGTCTACCACGAGCACCTCTGCTACTACAGCGTGAAGCCACTTCAACATCTCTTCGAGCGATTCGATATGGAAGTATCCGACGTGCGTCGTGTCGCAGTGCACGGCGGCTCGATCCGCGTCTATGCTCGGAAGAAGACTGGTGTGCCCCCCGCGACAAGCGTACAGGAGCTGTTCGATCTCGAAGAAAAGGCCGGGCTCCACACGCTTGAACGGTTCAGCGGTTTCCAGAAGGAGGTCGAGGCGATCCGCGACCGGCTTGTCTCGCTCGTGCGCGGTTTTCGTGCCGAAGGTAAGATCGTAACCGCCTATGGTGCACCGGCGAAGAGCGGGACGCTCTTGAATTTCTGCGGCTTTACGGCAGCGGATCTGAAGTACGTTACCGATACGACACCCTACAAAGTGGGGCTCCTTACTCCCGGCAGCCATATTCCGGTCGTCTCACCCGACATACTTCAGAGCGAAACGCCCGACTACATACTCCTCCTTGCGTGGAACTATAAGGATTTCATCCTCACCAAAGAAAAGGCGCTCCGGGATCGCGGCGCGAAATTCATCATTCCGATCCCGAAGGTTGAAATCGTATGAACGACGCCGATATACAGCCGATACTGACGTGGCTCAAGGAGCGACAGGAATCGTATCCGGTTTCGGTCGAAGAGGTGGGCATCAATGAGCTGCAGGGATGGAAAGTCGATCCTTCGAGCGGCAATATCGAGCATGAATCGGGTAAATTCTTCTCGATCATCGGCGTGAAAGTGAACGGCGCCGCTGACCGCGAAGTGCCGTCGTGGAGCCAGCCCATGCTGAAGCAGGAAGAAGTCGGCATCTCCGGTGTCCTCGTGCAGACCAAGGGCGGCGTCACGCGCTATCTATTCTACGCGAAATTCGAGCCGGGAAACATCGACAAAGTGCAGCTATCTCCCGCGCTCCAGGTCTCCGAAGGCAACCTCTCATTGGCGCACAAAGGGAAGCGACCGCGGCTCGCGGAGTATTTCGACGGTACGAAGGGGAAGCTCATCGCATCCGTGACGGGCGTCGAGGATGGAGGGAGGTTCTATCGGAAGGTGAATCGATCCATGCTCGTCGAGGTCGGTGAGTCAGACAATGTGCCCGTAACGGAGGATTATATCTGGCTTACGCTCCCGGAGATCAAGAAATTGCTTCTCGTCGACCGCGTGGTCAATTCACTCGCGCGTAACGTCTGCGCGCTCTTATGAAAAAGATTCGTGTCGGTATCCTTGGATGTGCGAATATCGCGGAAAAATACGCGATCGCGGCATTCAAATCGCTTCCCGATGTCGAGCTTGTTGCGATCGCGAGTCGGGAGAAGGTTAAGGCCGAGGAGTGGGCGGCACGTCATGGATTGGAGGCGGAAACCTACGAATCGCTCCTTGAGCGCGATGATATCGGGGTTCTCTACAGCCCGCTTCCCATCGGACTACAGGAAGAATGGACGCTCAAGGCCGCAGCGGCAGGGAAGCACGTCATCTGCGAGAAGTCGATCACGTACAGCCTCGAGTCGGCGAAGCGCATGGTGGACGCGTTCAGAAAGGAAGGTCGCGCGCTTTATGAGAACTTCGTTCCGGAATTCCACCCTCAGCACGCGACAGTCCTCTCTCGCATCACAGAAGGAGACATCGGTACGCCGCACGTATGGAATGGCGCGTACGGATTCCCGCCGTTTCCGGCCGGAGACATTCGTTATAGCGCAGATTTGAAGGGAGGCGCTCTCAACGACTGTGGCTGCTACACGGTATTCATGGCGCGGAAGATCATGCAGCAAGAACCAATCGCCGTCACCTGCGCGCTTTCGAATGAGGGCGCTGAAGTCGATATTAAAGGCTCCGCGCTCCTCGAGTTCGAGAACGGACAGGCGCTCATGTCATTCGGTTTCGATCATCTCTATCAGAATACCTACTCCGTCTGGGGTTCAAAAGGGATCGTGCGGACGAATCGCGCGTTCGCGATACCGCCGACGATGGCGCCGACTGTCGAGCTCGTTACCAATGACGGCACACAGGATACCCGTGAGGTGATCGAGATCCCTCCTGCAAATCAATTCGCCCTGAGCTTCGACTTTTTTTGTGCGTCGGTCGCTGCCAACGACAAAGCAACGTTTGAGGACATGTACGAGCGCATCATCCGCCAGGCCACTGTCTTAGAGGCGATGCGAGTTTCTGCGCGGGAAGGGAGACGTGTCGGGCTCTAGTTGCGCTTCTCGAACCACGCGAGGACCTTTTCGAGTTCGTTTTCGGCATCGAAGCCACGCTCTTCGGCGAGGATGAGGATATCCGCAATAAGGGCGCCAATCCGATGATTCGGATCCTGATGCGCATGGTCAGCGCTCTGCAGCGTACCGTGTTCGACTGCAAGCGCGGCCTTCACGTCATCGAGCTGTTCCTGGATCGACTGTACGCGCTCTGATTCACCCCATCCGCTGTCAGGGAACCTCTGATCCGCGGCTGTTTTGAATGCCTTTTGCCACTCCGCAATGCTTCGCATGGCATCAGTATAGCCCGACTATGATGTTTATGTCGTATCCTGTAGAATGGTCGCCTATGGCAGGAAAAGCCAAAAAATGCGCGTTTTGCGGGAGCTCGAAGCTTACGGAGGTAATTGATTTCGGAAAAGTCGCCGTCGCGGGCGCATTCATCCAGAAAAAGGACGTAGCCAAGGAGAAGAAATACCCGCTGACGATTGTATTCTGCAAGGATTGTTTTGTAGTGCAGGTACGCGACCATATCGATCCGAAAGTCCTTTTTAAACACGATTTTTATTTCTCCTCGGCAATTAAGACATTACGCGACCATTTCGCCGAGTATGCAGCGGAGGTGACGGCGCGTTTTTTAAGGAATCCGGAAAAATCGGTTGTCGTTGAATTTGGCAGCAATGATGGCGTGTTACTCAAGCCCTTTGCCGATCAAGGGGTAGCAACCGTTATTGGGATCGACCCTGCCGCCAATATCGTGAAATCGGTCGATGACGACCGATTGACCTTGGTCAACGATTTTTTCAGCGTTTCCGTGGCGCAAAAGCTCGTCAAAACGCATGGTAAGGCCGACCTCGTCTGTGCCAACAATGTGTATGCGCATATCTCCGACATCAACGGCGTGACCGAGGCAGTCACGACCATGCTGAAGGACGATGGGGTATTCATTTTCGAAGTCCACTATCTAGGGAAGATCATCCAGGATATGCAGTACGACATGATGTACCACGAGCATATCTACTACTACTCGCTGATTGCGCTGCAAAACCATCTTGCGAGGCATGACATGGTCATATTCGATATCAAGCCAATCCCGATCCATGGCGGCTCGATCCGCTACTACGCCGTGAAAAAGGGAAGTCGCCACGCACAGAATATCTCGTCGCGGGTAGAGGCATTGCGCGCGCAAGAACTCTCTCTCGGATACGATACGCCCGCTATGTACGCGCAGTTCGCGTCTCGTGTCGCCGAGAAGAAACAGAAGCTCATGACCCTCCTGAATGCGCTTAAAAAGAAGGGACGAACCGTCGTCGGATATGGCGCATCCGGCCGCGCGAATACGATCATCCAGTACTGCGGTATCACCGATGCGCATCTCGATTTCATGATCGACGATGCGCCAGCAAAGCAGGGAATGCATACGCCCGGATCGCATTTGCTCATCAAAAGTAGCAGCACGCTCAAGGAGGAAAAACCCGATTACATCTTGCTCTTCGCATGGACATTTTATAATGAGATCGCGTCCAAACTCGGAGAATTCTTCGATCAAGGAGGGCGTATGATCGTACCGCTTCCGGACGTCAGAATCACCCTTTATTCGACAAACGCTGATGCGCTATGAAAGTAATGTCTATTCTCGGGACGAGGCCGGACGTGATCAAGATGTGGTCGACGCTCAAAAAGCTCGATGAGCTGAATTTCGAGCACGTCATGGTGTACACGGGTCAGAATTTCACCCCCGAACTCAAGGATTTTTTCTTCCGTGATCTCAAACTGCGCAAGCCAGACTATGAACTCAATATCGATACGTCAGGCTATGCCGCGGAAGTAGCAGATGTCATTGTGAAAAGCGACGCGGTGCTGGAGAAAGAAAAGCCAGATGCGCTCGTGCTCCTTGGAGACACCTTCAGTGCACTTTCGATCCTTCCTGCGTCGCAGCGGGGCATCAAGACCTTCCACATGGAAGCGGGACTGCGTGCATACGATAAGCGTATGCCCGAACAGCGCAATCGCATGCTTATAGATCACTTGAGCAGCATCCTGCTCCCATTCAATGATCACGCCCGCAACAATCTGATCCGTGAAAATATCCATCCGTCGAAGATCTTCGTATCCGGCAATCCAACATTCGAGGTGCTGCGTGCATTCGAGGAGGAGATTCACGGGAGCGATGTGCTGTCCAGGCTTAAGCTCACGCCGAAAGAATATATTCTGGCAACCGCGCATCGGTCGGAGAATGTCGATAATCCTCGGTACCTCGCCGCGTTCATGGAGGCATTCGGGAAAATGGCAAAGAAGTTCGGTAAACAGGTCGTGTACCCAATGCATCCTCGAACGAAAAGCAAGCTGGGAACCATCGAGATTCCGCAGGGCGTACACGTCATGGCGCCTCTCGGATACTATGACTTCAACAAACTGCAGGCAAATGCGTTCTGTATCGTTTCCGACTCCGGTACGCCGCCGGAAGAGGCATTGTTCTTTAGGGTTCCCGTCGTTTCCCTGCGCATGACGACCGAGCGGCCGGAGACGCTTGAGGCCGGAGGACACATCATTGCGGGAATGGATGTCGACAATATCGTGGATTCCGTCGAGACCATAACGCAACAGCCGTATGCTGCTCGGTACGATCTCAATGAGAATTTCCAAGCATCAAACGTGGTTGTCAACTGCATTCGCTCGCAGATAACGAATTGGTTCTAGATGCCATGAGCAGAATACTTTTTCTGCTTGATATAGAGCTCGATAATCCGAAGCGGGGTACTCCATTGCATATCTGCGCGACGTTCAGGGAGTTTAAAAAAGAGCACACCGTGTACGTTTGTGCGGCGAGTGTCCCTGAAGAATTTCAGCGCGACTTCATCCCGTATCCGCGTGGGCGCGGGTTTTCGAAATTGCGGGCACTGCGACGGATCATCAAAGAGCATAAAATTACGCATGTGTATACGGTCTCACAGTCGGGATTGCTCGCGCCCGTGATTCTGAAATATCTCTGCGGCGTAAAAATCGCAGTCGAGCTCCATGGCGTGAACTACGATGAGTTGTACGCTGCGAAATGGATAGGCATCTCCAGATACTATTACATGAAATACAAGGTCTGGACCCTCTTGCACTTCTACGACACGGTCTTCGTCATGTCGACGCGACTCCG
>Ga0196980_1000036_pt1 | contig 44825 bp, 66 predicted proteins | sample S3_1013CmetaG_FD_155486 | JGI IMG/M metagenome (GOLD analysis project Ga0196980, IMG submission 155486) | Soil microbial communities from Anza Borrego desert, Southern California, United States - S3_10-13C | ecosystem: Environmental > Terrestrial > Soil > Desert | place: USA: California... | reverse complement strand
GCCGGGGACGGGACGGCGACGGCGTCCACGTCCCACGTCGCCCCGTCTGTCACGGCGACGGGCGCGGGTCTGCTGGTGTGCGGGTGGATGGCCGACAACCCGGTCACCTACACGCTTCCGGGCGGCATGTCGTCCGGGCCGGCGGAGACCGACGGCACCTACTCGACGCTGCGCACAGGGTACGAGGCAGTGGCGGCGGCCGGCGCGACCGGCACCCGCACGGCGACGGCCAGCACCGCCCAGGGCTACGTGGCCGTGTCGGCTGTCGCCCACGGCACCGCGGTGGCGGTGGAGGAGACGCTGTCGGGGGTGTCGTCCACGCTGGCAGACGTCACCCTGACTACGGCTGCGGCGACGGAGGCCGGGTGGTGGCTGGTCGCGGTGCAGGGCTGGGCGACGGCCGCCGATGTCGGCGCGCCGGACGCCCCGCACGGCAGCGACGGCGGGTGGATCCTCGTCGCCGAGCAGACCCTGACCGGCGTCAACACCCTCGACGACCTGTACATGAGCATGCGGGTGTGGGTGCGGCGCGTCAGCGTCGACGGGGCGCAGACAGTCATCGTGCCGGGCCGCGTCGGGTACGCCGACGGGGACAGCCACGCGGTCGTCTATGTGCTGAGCGGGGTGGCTGACTGGTCGATCCGGGCCATGGTCGAGGTGGCCGAGTGGCCGACCCGCTGGGACGTCACCGGCACCGACGTGTGGGTGCCCATCGCTGGTGCGGGGGTGCTGCGTCGGCTGGGTCAGGGGTCGTCGCCGGCGTGGTCGGCGATCCGGCGGGCGCTGACAGGGGCGTCGACTCCTGCGCGGTTCCTGCCGGTGGACTACTGGCCGCTGGAGGACGTGTCGGGGTCGACGGAGGGCGCGTCGGCGCTGCCGGGCCGGCCGGCGATGCGAACCCAGGGCAGCGTGTCGTGGGCGCAGGTGGAGACCCCCGGGTCGCTGCCGGTGCCGGACTGGTCGGCGGCGGTCGGGTCGATGGCGGCCCCGCTGACCGGGGTGACGCAGGCCGGTGACTGGGGCGTCGGCGTGCGGCTCCAGGCCACCGGGTCGACGTCGTGGACGCCCCTGGCGGTAACCGTGAGCGGCGGGGTGTACGACGAGCTGCGTCTGGTCCTGACGTCCACCACGACCACCCTGTCCGGCGTCAACGAGTCGGGCACGACGTCGATCACGTCGATCCTTACGTCGCTGCTGGACGGCGAGCCGCACTGGGTGGAGGTATGGGAATACGACGATGGCGGCACGCTGACGTGGGAGATCTACGTCGACGGCGCGGTGCTGGTGTCCGGGGTGGGCGTCGGCTCGCCGGGCCGCCCGCAGTCGGCGCGGATCATGCCGCGCACCGCCGACGAGGCCGGGCTGGGGCACCTTGCGGTGTGGACGTCCCCGACGGCGGCCACCTGGCCGCTGGTGCTGGAGGGCGCGGTCACCGGCCACGACGGGGAGGCGGCGGCCCGCCGGGTAGAGCGCCTCTGCCGCGAAGAGGGCGTCGCGGTGCACATCGTCGGCGATCCGGACCGGTCGGCGGCGATGGGTGTGCAGCCGGTGGCGGCCCTGGTGGAACTGCTGCGCCAGTGCGAGGACGTCGACGGCGGGATCCTGTACGAGCCGCGCGAGGTGCTGGGCCTGGCGTACCGGACGGCGGCGGCCCGCTACAACCTGGCACCGACGCTGGCGCTGACGTACGGGGCGGACGGTGAGATCGCGCCGCCGCTGGAGCCCACCGACGACGACAGGTACGTGCGCAACGACGTCACCGCGTCCCGGTCGGGCGGGTCGTCGGCGCGCGCCGAGGTGGACGAGGGGCCACTGTCGGTGCTGCCGCCGCCGGACGGGGTGGGCCGCTACGACACGCAGGTGACCGTCAACGTCGAGACGGACGAGCAGCTGCCGTCGCAGGCGTGGTGGCGGGCGCACCTCGGCACGTGGGATGAGGCGCGCTTCCCGGTGCTCCGCGTCAACCTCGCCTCCCTGGCCGCCGCGGGCAAGACCGCGCTGATGGAGTCCGCGGCGGCGGCCGACTGCGGGGACCGGTTGACGATCGCGAGCACGCCCGCGTTCCTGCCGCCGGGGCCGGTTGATCAGCACTGCGAGGGCTACACCGAGACGCTCGCGCAGTACGTGTGGGACCTGAGGCTGGTGTGTTCGCCAGCCGGACCGTGGAGGGTGTTTGTGGTCGAAGACCAGGTGTTGGGGCGGCTGGACACGTCCGGCTCCGAGCTGGCGCTGGCGGCGGACGACGACGACACGTCGCTGACCGTGGCCACTGATGGCGGCAAGCAACGGTGGATCACCACCGCCGAGCGGCCGGGCGACTTCCCCTTCCACGCGAGCCTGGGCGGGGAGGTCGTCGAGGTAACCGCAATCAGCGGGACCAGCTCGCCGCAGACGTTCACCGTCGTCCGGTCGGTCAACGGGATCACCAAAGAGCACACCGCTGGTACGCGGGTGCGCCTGGCGTACGTGGAGGCGTGACATGACGGTGACGTGGATGACCGTGGGCGCGGTCACGGACACGACGGCGGTGGTGTCGACCAAGGTCACCGGGTCGGCGTCCGTGCGGGTGGGCGTGTCCACCTCGGCCGCCTTCACCTCGCCGACATGGTCGGCGTCGACGGCGACGAGCAACAACCACGCCAAGGTGTCACTGTCGGGGCTGACTGCGGGCACCCGCTACTGGTGGCGGGTGGAGGACAACGGCGTCGTCGACAACACGGTGACCGGCCAGCTTCGGACGGCGCCGGCCGCCGCCGGCAGTCCGGCCAGCTTCACCGTCGGCTGCATCGGCGACGCCGGCCTCGTCCCGACCACGCCCGGGGTGTCCGGCTCGGCCACGTCCCGGCTGTCCAACCACTCGATCTTCGACACGATCCGCGCCAAGGCGGTCGACGAGGATTGGCTGATGGTCGCCCACCTGGGGGACCTGTGTTACTACGACCTCGGCTCCGGCAACCACGGGCTCAGCGCGTCGGCAACCCTGGCGCAGTACCGGTCGATGCTCGACGACGTGCTCGCCCAGCCCCGCCAACACCAGCTCTACCGTGAGGTGCCGTGGCAGTGGATGTGGGACGACCACGACTACGGGCCCAACGACTCGGGTGCGTCGGCGCCGGGCCGGGCTAACGCCCTGGCCATGTACCGGGAGCGCGTCCCGTCGTACACGCTGGCCGCCGGCTCCGGCAATCCGATCTACCACTCGTGGCAGGTCGGCCGCGTCCTGTTCATCAGCTCCGACACCCGCTCAGATCGGGCCGGGTCGACGATGCTCGGGTCGGCGCAGCTCGCCTGGCTGGACACGCTGCTGTCCACGTCCACCGCTGAGGCGCTCGTCTGGCTGATGCCCACCCCGTGGCTGGGCGTCGGCTCCGACACGTGGGCCGGCTACACGGACGAGCGGGACGACCTGGTCGACATGCTCACCGCCGGCGGGTGGACCGACCGGATGCTGATGGTCAACGCCGACGCGCACACCCTGGCCATCTCCAGCGCGGCGGGCAACGGGGCCGGCGGCTTTCCCGTCCTCCTCTGCGCCGGCCTCGACGCGACCCCCCACTCGTACTCCACCCAGTACGACGGCGGCGCGTGGCCGGGCCGCGAGCAGTACGCCACCGTCCAGGTCAACGACTCCGGCACCGACATCTGCCTCACCGCGACCGTCTACCGGCGCGAGCGCGCCATCTCCTGGGTGTCCGCCACCACGGGCGGCACCACCCGCGTGCCCGCCGGCACCCCCTGCCACGTCCTCGCGCTCTGAGAGGGAGCCATGACCATCGACTTTTACGCGGGCATGGTGCCCACGGCCGACGAGCTGCTCGCCCTGACCCTCGGCTACGTCGTGCAGGGCAGCTCCCAGGCCGTTACCTCCTCGACAACCCTCGTGGATTCGTCGATCGTCGTGCCCATCGACGGCCTGTCCGAGGTGCGCCTGAGCGCCCGGTACACCGCCCTGGCCGGCGGGATGAAGTGGGCGTGGAGCGCCACGGGCACCGTCACCTGCACGGCCCGCGACATCATGTCCGCCGGCGAGACCACGACCACCACGGCCGGTACCGCCAACATCGACGACATGCGGTGGCGGCAGATTGCGACCTTGGGCGAGGAGCAGTCCACCGACCAGTACAACAACGCCAGCACGCAGCTCATCGCCGAGCGGCTGATCGTGGATGGCGTCGGTGACCTGGTCTTCCGGTTCGCGCAGGACACCTCCAACGCCAGCGCGACCACGCTCAATGCGGCGAGCTTCGCCACCGTCGAGCGGCTGAGGCAGCTATGAGCTGGCGGCTGGCCCGCTCCTTGGAGGTGCTGCGCGCCGAGGTCAACGCGCTGGCCCCGGGCAGGTCGAAGGCGTCCGACGGCACCATCGGCGACACGGCCCACCAGTCCGGCGCGTCCGACCACAACCCCAACGCGGCCGGGGTGGTGTGCGCCCTGGACCTCACCCACGACCCCGCCCACGGCGCGGACATGCACCGCATCGCCGAGCACATCCGCACCCGCCGTCACCCGGCACTCAAGTACGTGATCTGGAACCGGCGGATCGCGTCGGCCTCGTCGGGATGGGCGTGGCGGACATACACCGGCTCCAACCCGCACACCAAGCACATGCACGTCTCCGTCGGCACCGGCCCGGACGGGCGCAGCACCGGACCCTACGACGACACCAGCCCGTGGGGGCTGACCAGCACAGGGGGAAAGCTCATGTTCTGCAAACTCGGCGACTCCGGCGAGCACGTCCAGGCCGTCCAGGTCATGTGCAACATGCTGCTGCTGAGCGCCAGCGGGCCGATCGCGGAGGACGGCCAGTATGGGCCGGTCACGTCGGCGGCGGTGCTGGCCGTGCGCCGCTCCGTCGGCAGCAAGCAGACCTCCGGCGACGTCTACGACGCCCACACGTACGCCCAGTTCATGCAGGCGATGGCGGTCAAGTTCGGCGGTGGCCAGCCGGCGCCGCTGCCGACCCGGCTGCTCATCACCGGCGAGGTCACCGCGGCCCCGGCGACGTCGTGACCGACCCGTTCGGCCCCGTGCAGATCACCGGCCGCGACATCTACGACGCCCTGATCCGGCTCACCGCGTCCGTCGACCGGCTCACCAGCCAGAGCGACGGCCACGGCGAGGACCTACGCGACCACGAAACCCGCCTCCGGGTCGTCGAAGAGGTGCGGCCCGCGCCCCGGATCGCCGACCTGGAGAGCCGGATACGTGCCGTCGAGGCCCGACAGTGGCCGCTGCCGGCCGCGTCCCTGCTCGTTGCCCTGGCCGCCCTGGCCATCGGGCTGCTGCCCAAGTTCACCACTTGACCAGGAGGTACTGATGTTCACCACGAAGTTCTGGAAGGCCGCCGCCGAGCGGGCGGGGAAGAGCGCGGCTCAGGCCCTGCTGCTTCTCTGGGGTGGCGACGCGGTGTTCTCCGCGTGGGACGCCGACTGGGTGACGGCCGGTGGTGTGGCGGCGGGCGCGGCGGTGCTGTCGCTGCTCACGTCGGTCGTGTCGGTCGGTGCTGGCGAGCCGAACTCGCCGAGCCTGGTGTCAGCGAGCCGGTAGGCTCGTCGGCGCGGTGCCGGCTCCCCCGTGTCGGCACCGTCCAGCTACGACAGCGCCCCCGCTCTGGCCTTACGGCCGGGCGGGGGCGCTTCGTGCTGTCCGGGGTCAGGCGGCCAGGGCCAGCTCGGCGTCGGTGAGGTCGGCCAGCTCGGCGTACCGGGCGTCGATGGCGGCCCGCTTCCACTCCTTCTGCTCGCAGCCCCGGCATGCTTCCATCGTGCCGCCGCTGGGGGCGGGGACCTCGCGGGCGCCGGCCTTGCCGCAGATCTCGCAGTCGATGTTCGCCATGTCCGTCTCCCTCGCTCGCTTGCCTGTAGCCCAAGTGTAGTGGGTACCTTGGCAGTTTGACAAGCCCCCCACTACAGCAAGGCAGGCCAACGACAGCGCCCCCACTGCCACGTCTGGCAGTGGGGGCGCTTTGCCGTGTTCAGTCGATCAAGCAGCCTTGGACTTGCGGGGGCCGAGCCGACGGTTGAGCGTGGCCCGGCTGACCCCCGTCCGCTCGCAGAGCAGCACGTCAGGCACACCGGCAGCCCGTGCCGACTCCACCGCCTCCCACAACTTCCGGTCGGCCTCGTCGGCCCGCTCGCCCGCCTCGGCGGCAGCCTGGCGGTACAGGCAGGTCGGGATCTCCATGGCGGTCACTCGGCGGCCTCCACCTTCCCGCCCTTGCCGCCGGCGGACCGGCCTTCCAGGATCTGCTGGATGCGGTTGCGGTGCAGGCCCAGCTCGCGGCCGATGTCGGCATAGCTCATGTTCTGGGCCTTCATCTCCACCACGGCGGCCTGCCGGATCTTGCGCAGCCGTTCCTGCCAGACGGGGACGGCGGCGAGGCGCTGACCTGCCTGCCTGGCCCGCTCTGCGGGGTCGGCGATCTGTTCGATGTCGTCGATGTCGGCCAACGGATTCTCCACCTCGTGATCGTAAGGGGTGCCCTTGCAAACATGACTGTAGTGGGTACCTTGACGCCATGACAAGGTACCCACTACATTGGGAGTCGCCAGAGAACGAAGGCGGCCCCTGACCAGCGATTCCGGCGCTGGCCAGGGGCCTCGGATCGACTGTGAAGGAGTCGACCCATGAGCATTTTCCACCACAAGGGCAAGCCCCCGCAGCCGCCCGAGTACGACCCGAAGATCGGTGAGGTCGCCTACGGCCAGGCCAAGCCGGTGAACGACCCGGGCGCCACGTACGAGATGGCGTACCGGACGCAGGACGCCACCCTGGCCGGCATCGGCCGCCGCGCCAGCAAGCCCAAGCGCTGACCCACCCTGCCCGGCGGCATGCCGTCGTGTCGCCGGGCCCTCTCAGCTTGCCCACCCCTCGCCGTGAGGAGAGCCGTCATGGCTGCCCGCATCAACCGCTTGGTTTACCGCGTCGTCGGCGTCTGCGCCGTGCTCGCGGCCCTGGCGTTCCACCACAACCACACGACGCAGCCGTGCAGCCCCGCCGAGGTGGGTGCGGCCGGTATGTGCGTCTCGATCTCCCTGGAGTCCTGATGTTCCGTCTCGTCGCCAGCCACACGGTCGGTGCCGCCGTCTTCATCGGCGTGTGGCAGTCCGCGATCGCCCTGCCGCCCGGACCGGCCGACGTGCGTCTCGTCCTGGCCGGCCTGACCATTCCGACGCTCGCCGCCGCCGGGTCCGCGTTCGCCATCGCTACCGCGACCCACCGCCGCGAGCAGGTCCAGCAGGCCGTCCCGGCGCAGCGCCCGGCCCCGGCCCCCTCGGCCGAGGCGGTGACCCGGTGACCGGCCGCGCCAACACCGTCAACGCCGTCCAGACCGGCGTCCTGTGGGGGCTGCCCCTCGCGTTGACCGCGATCGCCGTCGTGTGGACTCTCGTGGCCGTCGGCGGTCTGCTCGACACGCAGGCCCCCTCGTGGGTGGCGTACAGCGCCGGGGCCCTCTTCGACCTCGTGTGGGTGTCCGCGATGCTGCACGAGCGGGCGCACCGCCGGTCCGCGTCCGCCTCCCGCACCCCTGCCGTCCTCGGCTGGGTGCTGCTGGCCGTGTCCGTCGCCGCCGTGCTGCTGCACGGGTTGATCGTCACCACCGTTCCCATCGCCATCATCGGCGCGACCATCCCCGTGCTCGGCAAGCTGACCTTGCAGATGGCCATGTCCACGGCGGCCGTGCGGATCACCGCCGACGCCCAGCGGAAGGTCGACCTGGTGCGCTCCCGGGGCCGCGACGCCGTGGCGGTGGCCCGCGCCATAGACGAGGTGAAGGCCCTCAGCGAGTCGGTTGGCGCCGAGCACACGGCCCGGGAGTACCGCTCCCGCGTCAAGGCGCACGCCGAGGTCGACGCCGCCCGCCGGGCCTACGAAGCGGCCTTGATGGACCGTGCCGCCGATACCGCCGACACCGTGCCGGCCGGTGAACTGCCGTCGTTCGGGTTGATCTCCGACGACGACATTCGCGGGCTGCTCGACTCGCTGACCGTTCCGGCTGTCACGGCTGGTGGCACGCCTGACGGCGCGGGTGTGGCACGGGTGGGAGACGACTACGGCACGCCCGACGACAAGGCCCTCCAGTTGCTGGCCGCCGAGGTGTACGCCGCCGCCGAGGTGGACGAGGACCCGCCGAGCCTGCGGGAGTTCCGGCGGCGGATGCGCGAGGCGCTGACTGAGCGGAAGTGGCGGGCGTCGACCGCGCTGGTTGACCAGCTCTACCGCCATGAGAAGGCGCTGCGGACGGGAGGCCGGCCGTGAAGAAGCCGACCGCCGACGCTCGCCGCCAGGCCGCCCGGGAGCTGGCCGACGCGGGGCGGGACCTGGAGCGCATCAGCAGCCGCCTCGACGCCGACCCGGCCGCGCTCGCGGACGCCCAGCGCCGCCTGGACGACGCCGAGCAGGCCGCCCGGACCGTACTGCCCTGGTGGCAGCGGTGAGCGCCGCCGCGCTGGTCCAGTCGGTCTGACCGCCCCCGTGGGGCATCCGCCCATCACCGGATGCCCACGCGGGACCGGCCAGACCGACTGGACGGCACGACGAGAGGGGGCCCCGATGGGCCTGTTCAGCAAGAAGGACAAGGGCGAGGACCGGGAGTACCGGGGCGGCTGCTCCAGCCACGACATGTACGGCCCCGCCCGCAAGACCATGGATGACGCCAACAAGGACGTCATCGGCCACAACAAGCGCATGCACGGCGGCAAGAGCGAGGGCGGCTACATCGAGCGGCGGAAGTGATCTGAACGCCCCCGTGGCCGCCGGGGCCATCACCCCGGCGGCACGCGGAGGCAGCCAGACCCCCTGGCCGCCCCCAACGGAAGGAACCCGTCATGGGCAAGAAGTACCTGTTCAGCACGGACGCCACCGGCCGCTCGCGTGAGATCAAGGTCGACCCGAAGAACCTCGACAAGCAGCTCCGCGAGGAGCGGGCCGCCGGACGCACCCCGACCGTCCTCGACGAAGACGAGCGCATCCGCTACGGGCTGCTCTCTCAGCAGCTCAAGGGCCGCCGCTGATGGCCCGCTGCACGCAGTGCGGTTGCCCCCACGTCGGCGGCTGCCTGTCCTGCGGATGCGCCTGCGCCCCGCTCAACGGCGGCCGTACCTGCCGCTGCTGCAAGGCCACCGACCCGAAGTAACCCACCACGCGGGGCCCGACCACACCCGGTCGGGCCCCGCACCTCCTGGCAGAGGAGACACCAGCATGACCGACCAGATCCAGCGCGACGACCTTGACCAGGGCGAGCCGCACGACACCCACTACGAGATTGCCCTCGACGACGAGCCGAACCCGCCCCGCGAGCCCGTCTACGTCGACGTCGTCACCCGGGACGACACCCGCCACCCCGTCATCCCGGCCCAGTGGCGCGGCCCCGACAACATCAAGGCCACCGTCAAACGCAAGGCCGAGGTGACCGGCCACATCGCCGCCTACCACGCCGTGCGCGCACCGAAGTACGCCGCGCTGGCGCTGCTGTGGTCCGTCGTCGGCGTCGCCCGCCTCGCCGGCCGGCAGGTGCGCTGGTGGTGGGTGGCCGAGCAGGAACACCTGCGGCAGGAAGCGGCCAACCGCAACGACCCCGACACCTGGTCGCGGCTCACCCGGGAGGCCCGCGCCATCCGCCTCTACCGCGGCATGGTCCTGGCCGGTGAGGGCGTGCTGCTGCTCGTCGCCCTCGGCCTGCTCGCCGCCGCCCCCGGCTGGGTAGTGCTGGCTACCGGCGGGGCGCTGGTGCCCGTGCTCGCCCACTACGGCCGGCCGCAGACTCGGCCCATCGTGCAACCCGCCGTCGTCGCGCACCGGTACCGCAAGCTCAACCCCGACATCGTGCTGCGTGCCTACTACGCCGCCGGCCTCGGCCACCCCGACAAGCGCGACCAGCAGGTCGAGTTCGGCGGCCCCATGGCCCGCGACCAGCGTGAAACCGGGTCGCAGGTGCTGGTGGACCTGCCCTACGGCAAGAGCTGGTCCGACGTGGTCAACGCCAAGGAGAAGCTCGCGTCCGGCCTCGACGTGCATGAGAACCAGGTGTTCCTCACCCGCGACAAGTCGTCGAACCGGCGGCACCTGCTGTTCGTCGCCGACCGTGACCCCCTGGCTGTCCCGGTGGGCCGCACGCCGCTGTTGGACTGCAAGCCCCGCTCCATCTGGCGGCCGGTGAAGTTCGGCAAGGACGAGCGGGACCGCCTCGTCGAGCTGTCGCTGATGTGGACGTCGGTGCTGGTCGGCGCACAGCCCCGCAAGGGCAAGACGTTCTCCGCCCGCTTGCTCGCCCTACACGCCGCCCTGGACCCGTGGGTGAAACTGATCGTGGTCGACGGCAAGAACAGCCCCGACTGGGACAAGTTCCGGCTGGTCGCGCACCGGATCATCTTCGGCACCCACCCGAACCCCCGCGACAACGACCCGATCGGGCACCTGCTCGCCGCACTGCGGGAGGTCCTCAAGCACATCGACCGCGTCAACCAGGTGCTGTCGCAGTTGCCCGCCGACGTGTGCCCGGAGGGGAAGCTCACCGAGGAGCTGGCCCGCGACCCGCGGTACCCGGACCTGCGGGTGTGGCTGCTGGTCATGGAGGAGTTCCAGGTCTACTTCGAAACCGAGGACCAGGACACGAACAAGGAGATCGCGGCCATGCTGTCGCGGATCCTCGCCACCGGCCCATCTGCCGGGGTGATCCTGCTGTCCTCGTCGCAGAAGCCGTCCGGGGTGGGCGCCGGGGACGTCGGCCGCCTGTTCAACCGGTACCGGGACAACCACGCGGCCCGGTTCGCGCTCAAGTGCGGCAACCGGATCGTGTCCGAGGCTGTTCTCGGCGGCGACGCGTACGCGGAGGGCTTCGACGCGTCCAGCCTTCCCGTAGGCGACGAATACCGGGGCGTCGGCTACCTGTACGGCGTCACCGACGAGACGCCGACGGTGCGGACGTTCCTCGCCACCCACGTTGACGCCGAGCGGATTCTGCGGGCCGCCCGCGCCCACCGGGAACACCTCGGCACCTTGTCCGGCGAGGCCGCCGGGGAGGAGGCGGCGCGGGAAGCCCGCGACGTGCTCAACGACGTGCGGAACGTCTTCTACGCGGGGAAGGCGACGATCTCGTGGCCGGCGCTGGCCGCCCGACTGCGGGAGGTCTACCCGGAGGCGTACGCCGACATCACCCCCCAGGCGATCAGTGCCATGGTCCGCAAGGCGGGGGTCGCCGGGAAGACCGTTCACGACCCGGAGCACTTCGAGTCCGGCAAGGGCCAGGGGTGCGACAAGGCCGCGGTCGAGGCCGCGATCGAGCGCCGAGCGATCGAATCCAGGTAGCACCCGCCGCGCTACCGGTAGCACAGCTGCTACCGGCCGCCGCTACCCGCCGGGAGCCCGCGACCTGCGGAAACCCTGGCGGGTAGCGGGTAGCACGACCCCCGCTCGGCACCCCGAAAACCAGCCCTGGAGGCCCCGTGAGACACCTGCTCGCCGCTACCGCTACCCCGGAGCACCCCATGCCCTGGGGTTGGCTCCTGGGCGCTCTGACGCTCGCCGCCGTCGGGTATGCCGTGTCGTGCTGGTGGTGGCCGTTCGCCCCCTGCCGCCGCTGCCACGGCCACGGACGATTCGCCCGCGCCGACTCGAAGGTGTGGCGGGTGTGCCGCCGCTGCAAGGGCTCAGGCTCGCGGCTGCGCACCGGCCGGCGCGTATGGAACCGGTTCGCCCGCGTGCGCCAAGCCGGCCAGTAGCCCCCTGACGCAGAACCGCCCCCGACCAGCGTGGTCGGGGGCGGTGTCGTCTGTGCTCACAGGTCGGCTGGCGGCCCGAAGTGCCATGCCCCGGTGACGATCAGCGCCGTCCTGGCGTAGGTGCGCTCCCCGCAGCGCCGAACCCGGCAGACGGGGCAGACGCCGTCGAGGGGCCGGTGCCGGATCATCAGCCGCCACCACAGCCGCACGGTGGCCTCAGCGACAGTCACCAGACGCCGAGAATGCCGGCGGCGAGCAGGGCCAGGACGACGGCGGCGCACGCCCAGCCCGCCGCCCACTGCTGGCGGGTGAGGGCCGGCAGCGGTGGCCGCGGCTGGTGCGGGACGGTGTGGCCGTCGGGCAGTGGCGGCCGGCCGTGGGCCACCGGGTGCGCGCCGGGGCAGGGGGCGGGGTGCTCGCGGTCGGCCATCGGTGCCTCCGGGAGGTGGGCGTCTGTCCAGCTCGGACAGGGTATGAGCATATGGTCATCAGCCCTGATGCCTCTAGCGGCGTGGCCGTCCGTAGCGTCCGGGCGTGATCAGGCCCGGCACGGGACGTGCCCTGTACCACCAGCTCGCCGACCTGCTGCGAGCTGAGATCACGTCCGGCCGGATCCCGCCCGGCAACCTGCTGCCCTATGAGGGTCGCCTCGCCCAGGAGCACGGGATCAGCCTGCCCACCGTGCGGCGCGCAATGCAGGTGCTGCGCACGGAGGGCCTAGTTGTCACCGAGCGCGGTTACGGTACGCGCGTGGTGGAGCAGCAGCAGCGGCAGCGGATCCGGGTGCCTAGGGGCGCGCGGATCCTGATCCGTATGCCCACGGATCTGGAGCGCGCCGAGCTGGGTGTGGATCCGGGCATAGTGGTGCCGGTGGTCGAGATCCGGGTAGGGGCGCGTCTGCGCGGGCCGTACCGATGTGACCAGGTTGAACTATCAACTGCCTGACTTGCCCGACGGGCCCAGGCTGTCCCGATCCGCCGGACTCACCGGACTGTGTAATGGCTACGAAACACAGCGTTCGCCAGCAGTTACACGCCGCTAGTAGTCATGTCGGATGTGTCGGACCTGTTCGGCGATGCCGCACTATCGAGCAGCCGATCATGCCACTCCCATATGACGATTGTCCTATGGAAAGGAACGCTACGCGGTTGCCCCGTCGCGGCATCGTACTAGTGTGCTGAGGGCGGGACGACGACATTGCGGTGGAGGTGCTGGCCATGACCATGATCGCCCAACGGTGTGCCCGTACCTCCAACCCGACCGCGACCACCCCCGCCCGCCCGCAGGAGACCGGGTCCGCAGCCCCGACCTCCGATCACCCTCCCCGTCACCACCGATCGGAGCTGACCATCATGCACCGCCTCGGCACCACCGCCGTTGCCGCCACTCTCGTCCTCGCCGTCCTGCTGCTCGCCGCGACGTTCGTCTACGCCGTCATCACCCCGCACGTCACCCCTGAGCTGGTCGCACTGGGGTTCGCTGGCGTGGCGCTACTCCAGGTGGGGCTGCTGTCCCGTGGCCACGTCGACGGTGTGCGGGAGACCGTCGACCGGCTCGCGGCAGTCCTGGACGACCGGGGCCGCTGATGGCGCTGTCCCCAGGGTGTCCCCACACGGTGAGCAACGGCCCCTCGGAGATCACTCCGGGGGGCCGTTGCTCCTGGTAAACAAGGGTGGGGCGGACGGGACTCGAACCCGTGACCGAGGGATTATGAGCCGATCGGCTACCCCTGCCATGAGCTGCCATGATACAGATTGTCCGGTTTCATGTTGTGCGTTCCGTGACCCTGACGGACTTCATCGGACCCTCCAGGCTTGATCCGTGTCCCCATGGGGACGATGATCTGTCCCCGTGGCGAGCATCGAACGACGAGGGGACTCTTGGCGGGTCGTCTGGCGGCACGACGGCCAGAAGCGATACACCACGTGGCCTGCCGAGGAGTACGCCAACGAGGCCAAGGCGATCGTCGAGGGCCACCGAGGACGGATCACCGCCGACCGCGTGTACGCCGACATGGGCGTTCCCACGGGGGATACCGATTCCCCTGTCGACAATTCCCCGACACTGCGGGAATGGTGTAAGGAATGGCTGCCGTCGAAAACACGAATTTCACCCGGAACGCGAGAGCGATACGAGCAGCAGCTCCGCGACAGAATATACCCCGCCTTCGGTGACACTCCCCTGTCGCAGATCACGCCCGTCGCCATCGGCACCTGGCTGAACGAGCTGCGCGGGACCATGAGCCAGAAGACGGTGACGCGCTACTACTCGCTGCTGCACACCGCGCTGACCGCTGCCGTTCGCCACGGGCACATCGCCGTGAACCCGTGCCATGGCACGGACTTCGTCCGAGACCAGCGGGCCGACGACGACACCGGCGAGCACCATGCCGTCTACCTGACGCCCCGCGACTTCGAGCTGCTGCGCGCACAGTTCCCGAAGCGGTGGCATCCGTTGCTGGACTGCATCGTCGAGACCGGTATGCGTTGGTCGGAGGTGACCGCGCTGGCCGCGAAGCATCTGGTCCCCGCGACGGCCAGCGCGGGGCCTCGACTCCAGGTGTGGCGGGCGTGGAAGGAGGCCGGCGGGAAGAGGTACCTCGGCACGACGAAGGGCCGCGCCAAGCGGGTGGTCCCGGTCGGCACCGACCTGCACGCCGCCCTCGCCAAGCTCGTCAACGACGCGCATCCGGACACCCTCGTCTTCCGCGATGACGACGGCCAGGCGTTGGACTACGACCGGATGTACGACCGGGTGTGGAAGCCGGCACTGCTGCGTGCCCGACTCTGCCCCGTGCACCCACCGGTCGGTGAGGGTGAGCGCCTGGAGGGCGCGACCGGCCGGTGCCGGGACTACGGCGGCACGACGTGGGCGGGTGAGCCATGCGGCGCCCGAGTCGCCACCAACACCACCCGCTGCGCCGCACACTACGGACCCCGGGTCGGCGCAGTGTCGGACTGCGACTGCCCGAATGTGCTGCACTGCGCCCCGTCGTGGCACGACCTGAGGCACACGTACGCCGCCTGGCTGTTCTCCGACCCTCGGATGACGCCGCTGGCCATCTCTCGGCTGCTCGGCCACCAGCAGCTCGCCACGACGTCAGAGATCTACGGGGACCTGATGCCGCAGGCGATCGACGCCGCCGTGGACGCGGTGGCGGACGCCCGGAAGGCGGGCCGTCAGGCCTGACGGCGGCTGCGGTTGGCCTCGTCGAAAATGTCGAGCAGTTCCAGCATCGTCTTGCGCTGCTGGTCTGTGTAGATCCGGTCTCGCAGGATCGCCTCGCGGGCGCTCACCCGAGGATCGTCTTCTTCGCCGCTCTCGGTGGCCGGCGGGGCGGGCGTGCGGCCGGCGAGCCGGTGCGCCTCGGTGAGGTCGATGTCGAGGGCGCCGGCGAGGGCGTTGACGACGCGGGCGGTGGGTGGCCGCTTGCCGGCCTGGAGCCGGTCGACCGTTGTGCGGGCGATGCCGGATCGGGCGCGTAGCTCGTCGTCTGTCCACCCGCGTGCGTCCTGTTCGGTGCGCACGCGCCACCAGAAGTCGTACGCCACGCCCCGTTCAGGCCCCTGAGTCACGTGCATGTTGTAGCACGACTGCACGATCCGGACATAGACCCGGTCGGGATGGCGCAGGTCAGCGCTTTCCGCATGTCCATCCTTGTAGCGTCTTGCATCGTAAGCGTTCGTCGTCTAGCGTCTTTAAACGCACGGACACGCTACGACTCGATACAAGGTGGTTGCTGGTGACGGAGCTGGAGACGGAGCGCTTCCTGACCGTCCAGGAGGTCGCGGACATCCTCCGGGTCTCTCGGTGGTCGGTCGGTCGGTACATCGAGGCCGGCGCACTGGAGGCGATCAAGAGCGACGGGCCGAACGGCTCGATCCGCATCCCGCTCCGGAGCCTCCACGCCTACATCGAGGCCCACACCGTCATCAGCGCGGAAGAGAGGACGCGATGACCCACGCCCCGCCCGCCCTGCCCCGGCTGCACCTGCTGGAGGAGGTCGCCCAGCAGTACCGCCTGTCGCTGATCGGCCTCCAGCGGCGAGCCCGCGCGAAGGGCTTCACCCACATCAAGATCGGCAAGAAGCGGTACCTCACCGACGAGCAGGTTCTGAGCCTGCTCCAGGAAGCCACGGTCAAGAGCGCGACGGCGAGCAAGCGCGACGCCGACATGGCCGCCACGGCCGATCGGATCGCCCGCTCCCGGTCCCGTCGATCCGCCGCCTGACGAAAGCAGCCCCCAGCCGCACCACCGGCTGAGGGCCCACCCGGACACACCTACCTGATCAAGGAGTCCAGATGCACCCGCAGAGTACCCCGCCGGCCGAGCCGGCCACCCGCACGATCAAGGCCCGATACCTGTCCGCCGGCATGACGGTCGTCTACGAGGACGGCACCCGCGACCAGGTCACCGGCACGATCCGCTACGGCGACGACGTCACCGCGACGATGGCGGACGGCGCGACCGGGACGTACCACGTCGAGGAGGGCGTCACCGTCACCGGCTCGGCCACGGCGGACCCCACCCCCACGCCCACGCCGGCCCAGCCGGACCCGATCGCCGACGCCCTGCGCGGCCCATGGCTGGCCGTCCTCGCCGACCTCGACGGCACCGTCTACCCCACCTACGAACTGGCCGCCCGCGACCTGCCCGACGACGCGGAGATGACGGTCCGGGTGGTCCGCGACACCGCTATGCCCGTCGACGACCCGGACGGCGACGGCATGCAGCTCGCCGAGCAGTACCACTACCGGGACCTGGCCTACGAGATCGACGCATGGCTGATCGACCCCGACGACGAGTCGGTCGGTGCGCGGGCCCGCTACGCGCAGGCGCAGCACATGGCGGACGGCCTCAACGCGGCCGGGGTGACCCGGTGACCGACCCGACGCCCAAGCTGCCCCCGGTTCCGCCGCTGCCCCCGATGCCCGGCACCGGTGCCGGCGGCCGGCGCGGTGGCCCCGACGTCCGGCCCGTGTTCCCGGCGACCCCGCAGCTCATCCCCCTCGGCACGGAGGACACCATGCACCCGGCCCTCGACGACTTCCCGGTCGCCTCCGACCCCGCGCTCACCGGCCACGACCCGCTCGCCGCCCCGGACTACAGCCTGGAGGCGCTCGGCCTCGACGGGGACCCGGTGGCCCGGGTGCTGTGGCTGCGCGCCGAGCTGGAGCAGGCCATCGCCGAGCTGACCGACGCGGAGCGGGCCGAGCTGGTGCAGTACGGCTGGCCGCCGGCGGCCGGGCACCTGCGGGCGGTGGCGTAGATGGCCGCCCTGCTCATCGCCGCCCTGGCCGCGCTGTCCGTGGCGTTGCTGATTGCCCTCGGTGTCGCAGCCCTGCTGGCCTGGGCGTACCGAATCGCCGCCGACGACGCGGCCGAGGAGCGCGACGACGCCCGCGAGGACTTGCGCGACGCCCACCACACCGAGCGGGGGCTGCGTGCCGATCTGGCCACCGCCCGCGCCGAGCTGCACGCGCTACGCCGCGCCGTCACCGCGCGAGCGGTCCCCACCCCTGAGGCCCTGGACCCCGCGTGGTGGTCCACGGCCGCCGACATCGCCGCCCTACCCACGACTGACCGGGAGATGCCCCGATGACGACCACCGACACGACCGCCCTGGACCTCGACGCCATCCGCCGCACCATCCCCGCCGTCTACGACGGCCCCTGGTACGTCCAGCTCGACGACGACGGCCGCTGGAAGGTCGGCTACCCCACCGACAACCCGAAGGCCGGCCGCGTCGCCACCGTCCCGGACTACGGCGAGCAGCTCGCCGAGTTCATCGCCGCCGCCCGGACCGCCGTGCCCGCGCTGCTCGCCGAGGTGGAGCGGCTCCGCGCCCAGCAGCCCACCGCCGCCCCGGCCGGCGGCAGGGACATCAACCTGCACACCTGGTGCGCCCGCATCGCCGACGCCTACCGCGACTTTGAGCAGCACGAGCTGGCCATGTACCCGGACGACGACAGCCGCGACACGGCGATCGTCGAGTGGGTCGTCCGGGTCCTCGGCAACCCCGAGCTGGCCGAGTCCCGGGCCGTGCTCGCGGTGCTCGCCGCCCGGCACCACGACGAGCTGGCCCCGACCGGCACCGGCGAGTGGAGCCGGAACCGGATCGCCGAGCTGACCGCCGAGGTGGCCGACCTCCGCAAGGACCGCGACTTCGCTCGCGCCGACCGCGACGCCATCCGCGCCGAGCTGGCCGCCCGCCAGCAGTCGGCCACCCCCGCCCGGGCCGCCGCCCTCCAGGCCGAACCCGGCAACAACACCTTCGTCGTCTGGTACGACCCCAACCACGAGCCCTACGCCGTCTACTTCCGCAGCGACGCCAACGCCTGGGACGAGCAGCGGTGGTTCAACGCCGACCAGATGTGCGGCGACCCGGACGGCCCGTCCACCTGGGACGACCTGTGCGGCGAGCTGCGGGCGAACAACGGGCCGCACCTGCTGGCACCGGTCGCCACCCACGCTCAGGCGGTGGCCCGGTGAGTCGGCACCACGCCGAGCGTCACGCCGAGCGCGGCCCCTCCGGCCGCTTCCAGATCCCCAACCCCGTCGGCGTCGACTACCTGCTCTCCCCGGCCGCCGTGCAGCTCGTCACCCGCACCCCCGAGCCCGTCCACGCCGGCCCCGACGACGCCACCGGCCTCATCACGGTGCTCCCCGTCGCCACGACCGGCGCATGGACCACCCCGCCGCCGGACCACACCAGCACCGGAGAGGAGCCGTCGTGAGCCTCCGACTCATCGCCGACGTCGAGCAGCCCGACTGGGCCCGCGCGAACTGCCAGGGCACCGACCCCGACGCGTTCTACCCCCTCACCGGCCAAAACCCCCGCAAGGCGAAGCGGATCTGCGCCCGCTGCGACATCCAGACCGAGTGCCTGGAGTGGGCCATCGCCACCAGCGAGCCCTACGGGGTATGGGGAGGCGTCGCCGAGCAGGACCGAGCCAAGGAGATCCGCAAGCGCAACGCCGAGCGGCGCGGGGCCGGGCAGGTGGCGGCGTGACGGCCGTGGAGCTGCTGCCCGCCGAGCTGGCCAACCCGGCTAACCCGGACTGGCACAAGTTGCGCCGCGACGGCGTCACGGCCTCCGAGATCGCCGCCGTCCTCGGCATCAGCCCATGGGACTCGCCGTTCTCTCTCTACTGGCAGAAGGTCAACGGCTGGGTCACCGACGACAACGAGGCGATGGCCACCGGCCGGCGCGTCGAGCCCGTCGTTGCCGACTGGTGGACCGACGCCCACGACCCGCACGCCAACCTCGCCGTGGTCCGGGCCGGCCTGTACGCCCACCCGGACCGGCCGTGGCAGCTCGCCACCCCCGACCGGCTGATCTACATGGGCTGCGCCGGCTGCACGGTGTGGGACTACGAGCAGCGGCCCGACACCCGCTGTGAGGACTGCGGCAGCGTCGGCCACACCGGATCGCCCCTGTCCGTCCTGGAGTGCAAGTGGACCGGGTCGTGGGACGGGTGGGGCGACGAGGGCACCGACGACATCCCCGTCTACTACCGCGCCCAGGTCCTGTGGCAGTGCGATGTCCTCGGCGTCGACGAGTGGCACCTGGCCGTCCTGGGCCCGGGCGGGTTCCGGGCGTACGCCGGTCGCCGCGACGAGCGCGACCTGGACATCATGCGGCACGCCGGCGAGCAGTTCGTGGCCCGGCTCGCCGCCGGTGACCCGCCGGACGTCGACGACCACTCGGCCACCCTCGCCACCGTCAAGCGCCTCCACCCCGACCTGGTCGACGAGCAGGTCGAGATCAGCCCGGCCACCGCCGCCGGCTACCGGCGGGCCCGCGCCCTCAAGGCCGCCGCGCAGCGGCTGTGCGACCGGTTCGAGGCCCGCCTCCGCTCGGAGATGGGCGCCGCCCGGGTCGCCGTCCACGACGGCCAGAAACTCGCGACCCGCTCCATCTACGACACCGCCCGCGTCGACACCAAGCGCCTGCGGGCCGACCACCCCGGCTTGGCCGCCGACTACGCGACCACGTCCACCACCGACCGGCTAACCCCGGCGAGGGGCAAGCGGTGAGCCGGATCAAGATCACGCGCCTCACGTTGCCGCCGTCCGCCGAGTGCGAGGACTGCGACGTCCTCGCCGCCGACGCCACCCGCGAGCGCGCCCGTCTCCACGTCCAGCAGTCCGGTCACACCGTCCGGATCTCCATCGAGCACGTCACCGTCTACCGCCCCACGGAGGACAGCACCTCATGACGCAGACCATCAGCCAGGCCGTCGCCACCCGCGACAACAGCCCCTCCGGCCTGATCAAGCAGTACAGCGGCGACTTCGCCTCCGTCCTCCCGTCGCACGTCAAGCCGGCCACCTGGGTCCGCCTCGCCCAGGGCGCGCTGAAGAAGGGCCGGCGGGCCGACGACGGCCGCTTCGAGCTGGAGGCCGCCGCCGCGAACAACCCAGGCGTGTTCCTCGCCGCGCTGCTCGACGCCGCCCGGCAGGGCCTGGAGCCCGGCACCGAGCAGTACTACCTGACCCCCCGCAAGGTCGGCGGCCGGCTGGAGATCCTCGGGATCACCGGCTACCAGGGGCACATCGAGCTGATGTACCGGGCCGGCGCGGTCGCCTCCGTCGTGGCCGAGGTAGTGCGGGCCAACGACGAGTACCGCTACCAGCGGGGCATCGACGAGGTGCCCGTGCACCGGTACGCCCCGTTCGCCCGCGAAGCCATCCGCGGTGAGCTGATCGGCGTCTACGCATACGCCCGGATGAAGGACGGCGCGGTCAGCAGGGTGGTCGAGCTGAACCGCGACGACATCGAGCGGATCAAGCGGTCGTCGCAGGGCTCCGACTCGAAGTACAGCCCGTGGGTCAACCACGAGGCCGCCATGTGGCTCAAGAGCGCGGTGCGGCAGCTCCAGAAGTGGGTGCCAACGAGCGCGGAGTTCCGCCGGGAGCAGCTCCGCGCGGCGGCCGAGGCCCAGCGGGTCGCCACCGCCCCCAATGCCCCGGCCGGCGCGGCCACCCCGCAGGGCGACGTCCTGGAGGGCGTGGTCCTCGACGAGGCCCCCGTTGAGCCGGACACGGCCGGCGGATTCGACGAGCAGGACTGGCCGGAGACGACGCAGCCCGGCGGCGAGCGGTGACCCGCCGCGACCCGGGTGCCGCCGGCGGGGCCGCGGCCACCGAACCCGGCCGGTGCAACTGCGGCCACCTGGTGGCGCTGCACGCCCCGGGCGCCCGCGGTCGCGGCACCTGCTCCGCCTCCACGTGCTCCTGCCGCCGCTACACCCCCGGGGCCGGCACCACGCCGGCCCCGGCCGGCCGGAGGTGACCACCAATGCCTGAACCCCGCTACATCGGCCACGTCGGCCAATGCGACACCCACGACAAGCGGCTGTACTCCAGCCGGCAGCAGGCCCGCATGGCGATCCGCCGGCACAGCGGTGGCGGCGGGATGCGCGAGTACCGCTGCGACCTGATCGCCGGGCACTGGCACATCGGGCACCTGCCGCCGGCCGTGCGGCATGGGCGCTTGACGGCCGCCGAGGTGTACGGGGGTGGCCACTGATGGCCCTCGCCCCGCACCTGTACGAGCCGGACCGGGACGCCCCGCCGGACCACCGGGACCGCCTGCCGTGCCGCCGCTGCCCTCTCCCGGCCGGCAACCGGGTCCACGACGAGACAGCCGTCGCCCAGATCGACGCCGCGCAGGCCGAGCACCTGCGCCGCATCGGAGAGGACCAGGACTGATGACCACCCACGCCTACCTGGCCTTGTGGCCCATCACCGACCCGAGCCGGCCCCGCGCCGCGCTCATCGCCGAGGCCAGCGCCGCCCTGGACGTCATGGCCGCCACCGACGGGGCCCGCATCGTCGGCACCCCCGAGTGGGCGGTCGCCGGTGACCGGCTGATCTGCCGGGTGCCCGCCGTGCCGGTGGCCGCGCTGGAGGAGTCGGAGCACGCCCGCCGGGCCCGCCTGGAGGGCGACGTGCTGCGGCTGGCGGGGCTGCGCTGGTCGGCGCGGCAGATCGCGGCGACGACGGGGGTTCCGCACTCGACCGTGCAGTCGATCCTCACCCGCTACCGCCAGCCCGCCGCCGCATGAACGGGCGACCGACCGCACCACCGCATGCAACTTGCACGAAGCCCCCAGTGCGGCCGACGTACTGGCTGTGCGACCAGCGAAAACCTGAGGACGAACGGATTGCGCGCCACCACCGCTGACCGGCCGCCCGGCTCCACTTCCCCGGGGCCGGGCGGGCCGCCCGCGAGCAGCAGAAGCACCGGCAACACGAGATCAAGAAGAGGCCGCTGATGGACTGGGTCAAGCTCTCCACCTCGTACGACACCGACGCCGCGATCATGCGCGCGGGCGAGGCCGCCGAGGTCCTCTTCACTCGCTCGCTCGCCTACTGCGGGCGCGAGGAAACCGGCGGATTCATCCCCGACGGCATCCCCGAGCGCCTTGCGCCCAAGTCCACCAAGGGCCGGGTGGCCGCGCTGGTGCGGGAGCGGCTGTGGTCGCGCGATGACGCCCGCCGGGGTTGGCAGATCCGGTCGTGGGAGTCGTGGCAGTCCGAACTGGACGCATTGGCGGAGCGCCGCCGGGCCGACCGTGAGCGGAAGCGGCGCGAACGGGAGCGCAGGGCGGAAGAGGCCCGGATGTCACGTGACCGTCACGTGACGGATCACGTGACGGATTCGGTAACGGAAAGGTCTCAACGCGAACAGTTAACAAACACAACTTACTCAACGTTTAGTCCGGCAAGTCGGACACCGGATGCGCCTTCACCTGCGCAAAGAGATTTTGTGTCACGTGACTGTCCGAGCGACTCTCCCGCGCGCGATCGCGAAGAGAGAGTTAGAGGTAAGAACAAGACCCCCACTGACGGTCCGTACGCATCTCTAGGCCGTACCGCGCGCGACGCCGAACCGCCGGACTCCGATGGACAGCCATCGATGGTCGAGCAGATCATGACCGAGTACCGGGAGAACTCCCCGCGCGGCGTCTCCCGGTCCCTCGCCGCCAAGCTCGCCCAGCACGTCTACGAGCTCCTGGCCGACGACTTCCACCCCGACCACATTCGCGAAGGGCTCGGCCAGCTCCGCCCCCGCAAGCTCGGCCCCGGAGCCCTGCCGTCCCTCGTGGACGAGATCGCCAACCGGCTGCCCGCCAACGTGGTCAACCTGCCCGGCCCCGGCGTCGGCACCCCCATGCGTGCCAACCACGCCGCTAGCCGGCCCTCCACCACGGACCAGCGCGTAGCCGCCGCCCTCGCCGCAGGCGCCGCCCTGCAAGCCGAACTCGACCGGAAGGCACTCGGATCATGACCCCCATCGACATCGCGAACGTGCTCGCCAAGGCCGCCGCGTTCGACCAGCGCACCGTGGGCCAGGCCGACATCCTCGCCTGGCACGAGGCCCTCCAGGACCTCGACCCCGCCGACGCCCTCGCCGCCGTCACCCGGCACTACGCCGGCAGCGAGCAACGGATCATGCCCGTGCACGTCCGCCGGATCGCCACCGAGCTGCGCCGGCAGCGTCGCGAGCTGGAGGCCGAGCAGGAGCGGCAGCGCGCCATCGAGGCGTACGCCGCGCAGGCCGGCCCCCTCACCGACCGGTCCGCCGAGATCCAGGCGTTCGTCGGCCAGATGCGCTCGGTCACCCCTGAGGGCAGCCGCGAGGCCCTCATGCCTCGCCGCGTCGCCTGGGAGCGCGAGCACCGCCACGCCCAGCGCCAGGCCGAAGCCGTCCCGAACCCCGCGTACGACCCGTCGATGCGCCCGGTGCCGGAGTGGAACGCCAGCCCGCGCGGCTCGACCGCAGCGTGGTGGGAGGACGACGCCGCCCGGGAGCGCCACGCCAAGACCCTGCTCGCCGAGGCCGGTCGGCTCCGAGGCCGGGACACCCGATGACCGCCCGGCACCTGATCCCCGGCATGAAGCGCGCCCGCGCCTCCGCACAGGCCGCCATCGCCCGCGCACTCGCCCACGTCCCACCCGCGCCCCTACCGACCGCCGAGGACCCCGACGAGCTGCTCGGCCGGCAGTACCCCTACGTCACCCCCGCCCGAGCCCGAGAGATCCGCCACGAGATCCAGGAGACCCGCCAGCCATGACCACCCACCCGCTGGTCGCCGAACTGCGCACCCTGCGCCACATGCTCGGCGTCCGCGCCACCGACATCGCCGCCGCCACCGGCATCAGCCTGACCTCCATCTCCTACTGGGAGTGCGGCCGATACGTGCCCCGGCTGGAGAAGTTCGTGCCCTACGCCGCCGCGATCGGCTTCGACGTGTCCCTCACCCCCGCCGGGGAAACCGCCGCCCGGCTGCCGCTGCTCACCCTCACCGACGCCGAGATCCAGGCCCTCGCCGACTCCGCCCGCGCGTGGCTCGACCTCGGCGACGAACCGACCCTGCGCGCCGCCCTCACCAAGCTTCGCCCCGACACCACCCCGGGACGCCCGCACCGCGACGAGCCGCCCCTGACCCGGGACGTCGAGACCGTCCACCTGCCCGCCGCCGACATCGCCTGAGGAGCCCCCGATGCCCGAGACGCCCGCCTACCACGTCACCACCGACATCGGCGGCACCCACACCATCCCCGCCCCCGCCCCCGCCGCCCAGACCGCCCAGCACATCCACAGCGCCCTCACCGACGCCGGCTACCACGACATCGAGGTGGAGGTGGACTACGCCGAAGCCCGCGTGATCATCCGATTCGTCGGCGACGCCCTCTACGACGGCGCCGACATCGGCGGCGGCACCATCACCGGCCCCGACGTCGACCGCCTCGCCGACTCCAGCGCATGGCCGCCCGACGTCGACGACGACCCCCGCTACGTCGCCACCTACCCCACCGCCGCCTGAGGAGACCCGCCGTGCCCGCTGACCACGCCAGCCCCGACGCCCAAGCCGCCATCAACGCGGTCCTCGCCAAGCACCCCGACGCCATCCAGCCCCGCGACCCCAACCGGCCCGAACCGCACTGGCGCGACATCGCCGCCACCGACCGGATCCCGCTCAAGCACCGCACCAAGGCCAGCCCGCCCCCCGGCGGCTGGCCCACCGGCGGCACCCAAGTCCAGGGCTACCACCTCTGCACCCCCTGCGGCGACAACATCTGGCCCGGCGAACACATCTACGACAACGGCGAGGCCACCGTCCGCTGCGCCGTCTGCGAGATCAAACACCGCACCGCCGCCACCGCCGAGACGACCGACCCGCACGCCGGCTGCCAAGCCATCGAGGCCGAGCGCGACAACCTCCGCATCCAGCTCGGCCGCGCCGAAGCCGAAACCCGCAACATGGTCCGCGACCGCGACGAGGTGATCGCCGAGCGCGACCAGGCCCGCGCCGCCACCACCGCCGCCGAGCGCAAGCACGGCGAGGCCCTCGCCGTCATCACCGCCGCGTGGGCCGCCCTCAACGCCGCCGGCACCCGGGGACCCGGCAGCCTCGCCGACCACATCCGGCAGCTCGTCGCCCAGCGCGACCAGGCCCTCGACCGGCTCGACGACGAGGCGTGGGAGCGCGTCACCGCCGAGCGGGATGCAGCCCGCCAGATCGCCGACCAGCTCCGGACCAGCCTGCGACGCGCCCGCGCCAACAGCGAGCGCCTCCGCCACGCCCTCGACATCACCCGCGACGGCGTGGAGCTGATCGACCGGGCGCTCTCGTCCGTGGACGCCCAGCCCGCCCAGACGGCCGCTGAGCGCCGGGACGGTGGCGACGGACAGCCGGGGCAGGGCGACGGGGCGACGGAGGCGCACGGGGACGCTGAGGGCGACGACGACGCTGAGGCCGAGCGGGACCGCTGCGAAGCCCTCGCCGACGCCCTGGAGCGGGCCCAGACCATCCGCATCGACGCCCACGGCACCGTCTGGCACACCGCACCCGACGGCCACTGGCACCACCGCATCTACGGCACACGCACCCTCGCCCGGCTCGACGAAATCTTCGGGCAGACCCGCCTCGCGCTACTGATCGACATCGACGAGCAGGACGCGCCGTCCCCCGGTTCCGGCCCGGACCGCGCGCAGGGCCCTAGCCGCCCCGCCGACTGGGAGCAGAAGGCGATCAACGCCGTCACCGACGCCTGGACCCACGTCGAGGACGACGCCGCCGTCACCGCCCAACGCCTCGCCGAGATGGCCGTCGGTGCCATCATCGACGCCGGCCTCGCCGGCCCCGGCGGACGCTGCCGCACGTGCGGGGCCACCTACCCGCGCACCCTGCCCCCCGGCCAGGACCCGCTCTGCTGGACCTGCGACAGCGGGGAGCAGACCGGCCTCCCCGAGTACAGCGGCGCGGCGACCGAGCTGCCCGACGGCATCCGCGCCGGCCGCCCGGCCACTCTCGCGCACGACCACAGCACCGGCTACCCGCTCTTCGCGCCCGACGCCGAGCTGGTAGTCCGCAACGCTGCCGGCCCCGAGCCGTGGACCGGCGCCGAGTGGAACGAGCACGTCGCCGCCGCCGCCAAGGGTGGCCGCAGCGTGCCGGAGCGGCTCGTCGCCTGCCCGCCGCGCACGTGCACCACCACCTGCCCGGCCAACCCCGACCGGGTCGACCCGTGAGCGTCCGCCGCCTGCTGGCCATCCTCGCCGCCGCACTGGTGGCGGGGGTGGCCGCCCCGCTCGCCCGCCTCGCCGCCTGAGGAGCACCGTGACCCCGCACCACCTCCACGCCACGGCCGCCACCCCACAGCAACGTCTGGCCATGGCGAAGGGGCCGGAACGCGATGTGCGTCCCGGCCCCTTCGTCGTCCGTCAGGCGAAGGCGAGGGCCTTCGCGACCCGGGCCGACTGCTCGACACGCTCGGCGGCCTCCCGGTCGAGGCGCGCCAGCTCCCGCACCCCGGCCGGGGTGATCACCGCGTGGTCGACGTCGAAGCGGCGACCGGGCGGGGGAACGAGGGTGAGCAGGCCCTTGCGGGCCAGGGCGCGCAGGACCGGGAGGGGTTCGCCGCCCTTGCCGCGTTGGACGCGGCCGAGGGTTGCGGCGGTGGCGAGGGCCCGGTGCTGGGGGTTGGGCAGGTCGGCGAGGTGGGCGCCGGCCATGGTCGGCCGGATCTGGCGGGGGGTGCCGGTCTGGGCGAGGACGGCGAGGCTGGCCGGGGGGTTGAGGTGGGCGCGCATCTGGTCGATGGACCAGGGGCCGGTAGGGTGCTGCATGGAGGGGTTCTCCTGTCGTGAGCAGGTGGTCTTTCCTGGGGTTTCGGGGGTGTTCGAGCACTCCCGGAACCCGCCAATCTCTCTGGCATGTGCCAGTCTAATCGAGTGGCTTTCGCATGGCAAGTGCCTTGCGTATGATGGGTGCATGGCCCGCACACCGTTCCGCCCCGACGCCGCCCAGCAGGCCGCCCTCGACCAGCTCGCGCGCCTCGCCCGCCGCCGCGCCCGCCTCGACGCCGAGACCGACGCCGCGCTCATCGCCGCCGCCGAGCTGGACGTACCGAAGAAGGCCATTGCTGAGGCGCACGGGGCCGACTGGGAGACCGTCGCCCGTCGCCTCGCCAAGCTGACGCCCGTCGACCAGCTCGACGTGAGCCGCCCCGGAGGGCCGCCCGAGACGCTGCCCGGACTACCCAGGAAGGACGCACGATGACCGATGACCTGATCACCTGGCTGCGCGCCCAGCTCGACAACGACGAGCAGGTGGCGCGCGCAGCCACGGTTGGCCCCTGGTGGCACAACCCAGGCAAGGCATGGCTGGGGCCCGAGGCATTCGAGCAGTACGACCGCAGCAAGGGCGAAGAGTTCGTGGGCTACGGCGACAGCCCGTTCAGCGGATGCGTGGCCGCTACCGGGCCGGCCAGTCACGCGCAGAGCATGGCCGACGCCGCGCACATCACCCGTTACGACCCGGCACGCATGGCCGCCGAGGTGGACGCCAAACGGCGCATCCTCGATGAGCACCAGCCAATCTGGCGGACGGTCGAATGGCCACACGACCAGAACGGCAAGGGAGAGGCGCAGGCGTGCCGCCGCTGCCAGAACGCCGCATATACCGAGTGGCACCCGAAGTACGGTGAAGCCGGCGTCCTGCCCGAGGGTTTCATCACGCCGTACGTCCTCGCGCCCTGCACCACGCTGCGTCTGCTGGCCCTGCCGTACGCCGACCGGCCCGGCTACCGCGACGAGTGGCGGCCGTGACGCGCGACCGCAGCCCCTACGATTGATCCACGGGAGGTGACCGGCATGACAGACCGACCCCGCAGCCCCTCCGGCCGCTTTGTTCGCACCCTCGACGCCGCCGAACGCGACGCCGAAGCCTGCCGGCTGCGCGCCCGTGGACTCTCCTACCGTGAGATCGCCGAGCAGCTTGACTATGCCGACGCCGCCGGCGCCCACCGCGCCGTCCAGAAGGTGCTACGCGACACCGTGCAGGAACCCGCCGACGACCTGCGGCACCTCGAGGTCGCGCGCCTCGACGCCCTGCTCGCCACCGCCTGGGCAGTCCTGGAGCGGGAGCACGTCGCGCACTCCTCCGGCAAGCTGGTAATGGTCGCCGGCCCCGATGGCGTCGAGGTGCCGCTGCGCGACGACGGGCCGACCCTCGCCGCCATCGACCGCGTACTCAAGATCATGGTGCGGCGTGCTGAGCTGCTCGGCCTCGACGCACCGCGCAAGATCGAGCAGGGCGGCGTGGTGAAGTACATCGTCGAAGGCGTCGACCTAAACCAGCTCGTATAAGGCCACAGTCGATGTATGATCTAGTCTGTGAAACGCTGCGGACTTGCCGGCTGCCTTCGGCCTCACTACGCCGCCGGCTACTGCAATGCCCACTGGCGACGCTGGAAGAGAAATGGCAACCCGGGGCCGGTCGAGATCCAGGCCAAGGCACCCGGCCGTTGCTCGTTCGTTGGATGCAGCCGGCCGAAGTCATGCAAAGGCCTGTGCGCCACCCACTACGCCCAGCATCGGCGGAGGCAGGAGCTTGCGCCCATCAACGACCGCGTGCCCGCCGCGCTGCGAGACGAGAACGGACGCAAGCGGTGCGCGACCTGCAAGCAGTGGCTGGACCCAGGCCAGTTCGGAGCACACGGCCGCACAGCCGACGGCCTGATGAGCTCGTGCCGCAGATGCCAGAGAAACAGAATCGTCGCCCAGCGGTACGGAATATCGCTGGAGGACTACGAGCGGCTCGCGTCGACTCAGAGCGACGTCTGCGCAATCTGCGGTGGCCAGAACGAGAGCTCCAGGTCTCTGGCTGTCGACCACGATCACAGGTGCTGCCCCGGCGCGCAGTCGTGCGGCAGCTGCGTACGTGGCCTGCTTTGCTCGAACTGCAACATGGCTATCGGGCTCTTCAAGGAGGACCCGACCCGACTCAGGGCGGCTGTCGCCTACCTGACCTTGCATGGGGTGGGCGATGACCGCGGCAGGGCTGACACACCAGTACAGACCGCGCGGTGCGGCCAAAGCGCTGATGGAGTGTCGAGACCCTGAACTGCTACTGAGCGGACCGGCTGGCACGGGCAAATCGAGGGCGTGCCTCGAAAAGCTGCACCTGTTGATGCTGCTGAACCCAGGGGCGCGCGGGCTGATCGTTCGGAAGACACTCGCCTCTCTCGGTTCGACAGCTCTGGTTACCTTCCGCGAGCACGTGGCGAAAGAAGCTTTGGCCAACGGCACGGTCAATTGGTACGGAGGAAGCCCGCAGGTAGCACCCTCGTACAGGTACTCAAACGGATCGGTCATCGTCGTTGGGGGGATGGATCGGGCAACGCGTGTGATGTCCTCCGAATACGACGTCGTGTACGTGCAGGAGGCCATCGAGCTGACCCTGACCGACTGGGAGTCCATCACCACCCGCCTGCGCAACGGCCGGATCTCGTTTCAGCAGATCATCGCCGACACCAACCCGGACACCCCCGCGCACTGGCTCAAGGGCCGCTGCGACGCCGGCACCACCCGGATGGTCGAGTCCCGGCACGAGGACAATCCGGTGCTCGTCGACGACCAGGGCCAGCTCACCGACATCGGCCGGGCCTACATCGGCAAGCTCGACAACCTCACCGGCGTTCGCTACCACCGGCTGCGCCGCGGCCTGTGGGTCGCCGCCGAGGGCGTCATCTACGAGACGTACGACCCGGCCGTGCACCTCGTCGACCGCGTGCCCCTCCCCGCGGGCTGGACCCGCTACTGGGCCGTCGACTTCGGCTACACCAACCCGTTCGTCTGCCAGTGCTGGGCTGAGGACCCCGACGGCCGGCTGTGGCTGGAGTGGGAGGTGTACCACACGCAGCGCCTGGTCGAGGACCACGCGATCACAATCCTCGACCAGGTCAGCCGCCCCGATCCGGACTACCGGCACCCCGCCGGCCGGCCCCGCTACGCCCACCACGGCCGCACCTGGACCGGCCCGAAACCCCGCGCGATCGTCTGCGACCACGACGCCGAGGACCGGGCCACCCTGGAGCGGCACCTCGGCATGTCCACCGTCGCCGCCCACAAGAGCGTCAGCGACGGTATCCAGGGCGTGCAGACGCGCCTGCGTCCCGCCGGCGACGGGCGCCCCCGTCTGCTGCTGATGCGTGACGCCGTCGTCGAGCGCGACCCGGCGTTGGTCGACGCGTCCAAGCCGACCTGCACGGCGGAGGAGTTCCCCGGCTACGTCTGGGACACTGGCGCGGGCAAGGCCCCGAAAGAGCAACCGTTTAAGGCGGATGATCACGGCATGGACGCGATGCGCTACCTGGTCGCCGAGGTGGACCTGTCGGCCCGCCCCCGCGTGCGGTTCCTCGGTGGCCCAGCGCGCCGGAGCCGCAGGTGACCACCCAGACCGCCCGCGCAGCCGCCGCCCGCGCCGGACACGCCGCCCGCCGCGCCGCCCCCTACACGTGGGCCGCCACCGGCCTCACCCTGCTCTCCGCCGCCGCCTGGACCGCATGGTCCGCCCCCGCCGGCCTCGCCGCCGCCGGCATCTCCTGCCTGATCATGGAGTGGCGCGTACGCGGCACCTGACCCCCCGGAGCGGCACATGAGATCCCTGCTCGGCGGCCTCGCTACCCTCGTCAACCGGGCCCCCGTCGCCTACGTCGGCCCCGGACAGCGGCTGTCCATCCCGTGGGTCGGCACGTCCGGCGCTGAGGCGCAGATGCGCGCCATGGGCTCCGTCGGAACCCTGTTCGCCATCGTCAACCGCACCTCCAACGCTGTGTCGCAGGTGCACTGGCGGCTGTGGCGCACCACCCCGTCCGGCCGGCGCGAAGACCGCGTCGAGGTCACCCGCCACCTGGCCCTAGACCTGTGGCGCAAGCCGAACCCGTTCATGACCGGGCAGGAGTTCGTCGAGTCGGTGCAGCAGCATGTCGACCTGACCGGTGAGGGCTGGTGGGTGGTGGAGCGCGACGAGCGCGCCCGGTCGATCCCGCTCGGCCTGTGGCCGGTGCGCCCGGACCGCATGGAGCCGGTGCCATCGGCGACGGAGTTCCTGGCCGGGTACATCTACCACGGGCCGGACGGCCGGGAGGTGTCGCTGCGCCTCGACGAGGTCATCCAGCTCCGCATGCCGAACCCGCTGGACCCGTACCGGGGCATGGGTCCGGTGCAGGCGATCCTCACCGACCTCGACAGCGCGAGGTACAGCGCCGAGTGGAACCGCAACTTCTTCCGCAACTCGGCCGAGCCGGGCGGCATCATCGAGGTCGACAAGCGGCTCAGCGATGATGAGTTCGACGAGATGTCCACGCGGTGGAACGAGCAGCACCGAGGGGTTGCCAACGCGCACCGGGTGGCCGTCATCGAGCAGGGCAAGTGGGTGAACCGCACCTTCACCATGCGCGACATGCAGTTCGCCGAACTGCGGTCGGTGTCCCGCGACGTCATCCGGGAGGCATTCGGGATCCCCAAGTTCGCCGTCGGAGACGTCGACGACGTCAACAGGGCCTCGGCCGACGCATCCTCGGCGTGGTTCGCCGAGCACCTGACCGTGCCCCGCCTGGAGCGCTTCAAGGGCGCGCTGAACAACGACTACCTGCCCATGTTCGGGTCGACGACCGCTGGCCTGGAGTTCGACTACGACAGCCCGGTGCACGCCGACGAGGCCGCCGCAGACGCCGAGCGGACCAGCAAGGCCACCGCGGCGAAGACGTACATCGACGCCGGGTTCGACCCGGCCTCGGTGGCCGCAGCCCTGGACCTGCCCGACATGCAGTACGGCCTGCCCGGCAGCGACCCGGACCGGGATCTGCTGATCAAGCTGGTCACCGGTGCGCCGAGCCTGGCCCCGATGATCCTGCCGATGCTCGGCTTCGACGTGCCCGCTTCGCCCGCGCCCGCCCCGGTCGCGCCGGCCGGTCCGGCTGCCGCGCTCGCCCGGGCATCTGCGCGCCGCGCACAGCGGATCGTCGCCCAGGAGGCCGCCGAGTCCCTGGAGGAGTGGGAGCAGGAGCTGGAGTCCCTCACCGAGCAGTGGGCGGCCGACGTCACCCCCGCCCAGGTTGAGGAGGTCACCGCCCAGGTTGAGGAGGCCGTCGACGAGGGTGACCTCGCAGCCCTGGCCACACTGCTCATCTCGTCAACCGTCGCCGCCGGCCTGCTCGCCGACAGCATGATCGCGGTCGCGGTCGGTGCGGCGCAGGCAGTCCTCGACGCGGCGGAGGCCGCAGGGGTGTCGCCGGTGCCGGACGTGACGGTCGACGCGCAGGCGCTGACCGCCGCCGCGCAGGCCCGCGCGGCGTTGATGGCGTCGGCTCTGGCGGAGGCTGCCGGCCGGGAGGCGCTGCGGGTGGCGGGGCCGGACGCGTCGGGGGCGGAGGTCGCCGAGCAGGTCCGTGCACACCTGGACGGACTGTCGGATCGGTACGTGCGTGACCAGCTCGGCGGGGCGCTGTGGTCGGCGGTGGGCGCCGGTCGGCTGGCCGCGCTGGAGGCGCTACCGGAGCCGGCGGCGTACGTGGCGGACGAGGTGCGGGACCGCAACACGTGCGGACCGTGCCGGGAGGTCGACGGCAAGGAGTACACCTTGCTGTCGGCGGCGCTGCTGGACTATCCGACGGGCGCGGGGTATGTCGCGTGCGAGGGCGGGATCCGCTGCCGAGGGTTGATCGAACCCCGCTGGAGCTGACTCAGAACGTGAACGACGCTCGCGTTCGGGCAGGAAAGCGCGCACCATAATACCGGTTATGGTGCGTGCAACGGCCGTCCGGCCGTCCGTTGCACGCCCCGCCTTCGCCTGTTTTTGCAGCTCAAGACGGGTGAACCCCTACCGGGGCGCGGATGCTGCCTAAGAATCGAAGGTGAAACACCCTCTCAGCTGATGAATCGTAGGTAGCGGAGAGTACGATCAGCCTCAACAAGGGGGGTGATCATGCGTAGGCGGATCCTCAACCGGGCCGGCATCCGCACCGCCCGCCCTCGCGCCCAACTCCGTCAGGGCCGTACCGACTGGTACGCCATCCGCAACGCGGCATCCCCCGTCGCCGAGGTTCTCATCTACGACGAGATCGGCTACTGGGGCGTTACCGCCGCGGACTTCGTGCGTGAGCTCCAGGGCGTCACTGCCCCCGCGATCGAGCTGCGCATCAACTCACCGGGCGGAGAGGTGTTCGACGGCATCGCGATCATGAACGCGATCCGGTCGCACCCGGCGACCGTCACGGCCTACGTGGACGGCCTCGCCGCCTCGGCCGCGTCGTTCATTCTCCAGGCCGCTGACACCCGCATCATGCGCCCCCAGTCCCAACTCATGATCCACGACGCGATGGGGCTGTGCGTCGGCAACGGTGCGGACATGCGGCAGATGGCCGACGAGCTCGACCGGATCTCCGACACCATCGCCAGCGTCTACGCCGAACGCGGCGACGGCACCGTGGCCCGCTGGCGGGACCGGATGCGCGCCGAAACGTGGTACGGCGCGGACGAGGCGGTCGCCGCCGGCCTCGCTGACCAGGTCGCCACCAACGGCGCATCCACCAACCGGATGCCCCGCCGGGAGAACACCTGGGACCTGACGATCTTCGGCACCGACGGCCGCACTGGCGGACCGGCCGACGATGCCACCCCTGCGGCCCGGGAGTCTGTGGCGGTGGTCGCCCGGACCGCACCGGCGCCGGACCCGGTGGAGGAGGCGGCGGCGCACACCTCCACCGGTCCGGCCCCGGACACCACCCCCGACGCCCCGGACACCGCCGACGTGCCGCTGTGGAGCGACGACCTGGCCGCCGTGTTCCGCGACGCCCTGCGTCCCCCCGACGAGTCCGACCTGGCCGCAGCGTTCCGTGACGCCCTGGCCGAACCGGACCCCGACCTCAGCGAGGTCGTTCTGATCGACCCCATCGAGTTTTACAACGCCGTGAGAGAGGCGAGCCTGTGAAGACCGACAGCAACCGGGCGCAGCGTCGGGCACTCGCCCGCCGCTACGGCGTGGACCCGGCCGACCTGGGCCGGATCGTCAACCGGGCCACCGCCTCCGGGCCGCGCACCGGCACCGTCAACCCGGACGACGTGGACCGCATCACCATCCCCGACACCCCCGAGGGCCTCGAGGACATGCTCCGCGACGGCCCCAAGATGGCGAAGCTGTTCCAGCAGAAGGACGGCTTCCGCGACTTCGTGCAGCGCTACGCGCGGACCGTCATCGACCGGGACAGGTCGATCTCCGACCAGGTGCAGACCGAGGTGCAGCGCACCCTCGCCCAGTGGCTCAAGGACCAGCGGGAGCAGGACGGGGCGGTGCCGCTGGACCTGCGGCACACCAACCCGACCGGTGTGGTCGCCGCTACCGGAGGCCGGGACCGCATCTACAACCCCCGGGCGATGGGTGCCGCGATCGACAAGGAGTTCGCCACCAGCGCGGACTACTTCCAGGCGATCTGGCACCAGCGGCCCCCTGACTCGCACCTCCAGGCGAAGCTGGGCCGCATCCGCAACGCCTTCAGCTCGACGGTGCCGTCGGAGGGCGGTTTCCTCATCCCGGAGACGCTGCGAGCCGAGCTGCTCCGCGTCTCCCTGGAAACCGCGATCGTGCGCCCCCGCGCCCGGGTCATCCCGATGGAGACGCTGCGGGTGCCGTTCCCGGCGATCGATGCCACCTCCAACGTCTCCAGTGTGTACGGCGGCATCGTCGGCTACTGGACGGAGGAAGGCGGCCAGCTCACCGCGAGTCAGGCGGCGTTCTCCCGCATCGTGCTGGAGGCGAAGAAGCTCACCGCCTACACGGAGGTCCCGAACGAGCTGATCTCCGACAGCATCTCGTCGTTCCAGGCGTTCATCGACCAGATCTTCCCGGAGGCGCTCGGCTTCTACGAGGATGACGCGTTCATCAACGGCAGCGGCGTGGGCGAGCCGCTCGGCTTCCTCAACGGCGCCGCGGCTGTGTCCGTCGCGAAGGAGTCCGGCCAGCCGGCCGACACGATCGTGTGGGAGAACATCGTCAAGGCGTTCGCCCGGATGCTGCCCGGCAGCCTGGGCCGCGCGGTGTGGATCTGCTCCATCGACTCGTTCCCTGAGCTGGCCACGATGGCGCTGTCCGTGGGCACCGGCGGGTCGGCGATCTGGCTGAACAACGGCGTCGAGGGGCCGCCGATGACGATCCTCGGCCGCCCGGTGATCTTCAGCGAGAAGGTCCCGAAGGTGGGCGACCTGGGCGACCTGAATTTCGTGGACCTCGGGTTCTACCTGGTCGGCGACCGGCAGGTCATGTCCGCCATGAGCAGCCCGCACTTCAAGTTCCAGAACGACCAGACGGCGTACCGGATCATCGAGCGGGTCGACGGCCGGCCGTGGCTGGAGTCCGCCATCACCCCGAAGAACGGCGGGGCGACCCTCTCCCCGTTCGTCAAGATCGCCGAGCGGGCGTAGGGAGACGCGACCATGGAAGCACTCGGCAGGCTCTTCGACATCTCGATCGGAGCCGTCCCCACCGACGCGGTGGCCGGCGCGATCACCGGCAAGCGCGTCCGGCTCACCAACGCCGGCGGCGTCACCATCGTCGTCGTGTGCACCGGTGCCAGCACCGACGTCCTCGACGTCGACCTCCAGGAACACAACGCGTCCACCGGCGGCACGTCGCAGGACCTCGACATCATCACCCACTACTACCTCAAGGACGAGGCGACCCTCGACGGTGACGAGCAGTGGACGAAGGTCACCCAGTCCGCCGGCAGCGAGATCACCAACGCGGGCACCGCCAGCCAGGAGCAGATCCTCGTCATCGAGGTCGACTCCACCCAACTGTCGGACGGCTTCGAGTACCTGTCGCTGAACGTGCCGGACCTGGGCACGAACGGCACGAAGCACTGCGCGGTGCTGTACCTGCTGCGGGACCTGACCGTGCAGCGGGCCCCGGCCAACCTTGCGGCCCCGCTGAGCTGATGCGCCTCACGCCGTGCCCATCGTGTGGCTCTGCCGCCTGCCTGGCGCAGAGCCGCACGGTGTGCCGGCACACCCGTACCCGCCGCCCGGACCTGGCCCGGGTCGGCTCCACTGGCACCACCCCCGCTCCCGTTCCGGCCGGACGCCGTAGGAAGGCAAGCGAGTCATGACGGTCATCCTCGACCCCACCCAGTTCCACGGCGTGGCCCGCGAGCTCGTGCAGGGCATCCGCGTGGACCGGGCCACCGACACCCTCCCGCAGACCACCGCTGAAGCTCTATTCACGATCTCCACGGGCCGGGTACTGCTCATGGGCATCGTCGGCGAGGTCACCACGGTCATCCAGACCCAGGCCAACAACACGAAGCTCCAAGCGAACCCGACAACGGGCACCACGGTGGACATCTGCGCGGTGCTCGACATCACCGCCGACGAGGTGGGCTGCCTGTACGGCATCACCGGCGTCTTCTCCGACGCGCTGGTCGGGGCGAACGCGGGCGCGACAGTGTGGCCGACCCGGCCCGTCGTGCTGGCCCCGGGCACGCTCGACCTGTCGTGCGCGGCGTCAAACACCGGATCGGTGAAGTGGTCGCTGATCTACGTGCCGCTCGATGCGGGCGCCGAGGTCACGGCGGCCTGACCGTGGCGCTGCGGGTGTGCCTGGCCTGCACGACCGCGTATGCGGCGGGCCTGCTCGGCTGCCCGCACTGCGGCAGTACCGACCATCACGAGGAGGGCAGCATGCCGAAGATCACCCGCCACGGTGGCCCGTCCATCGCCAGCCAGCAGAGCCCCGAACTGGCCGGCCAGCCCGCTGCTCCGGCGCTCACCGAGCCGGGCTGCCAGCACCCCGACTGCGTGCTCGACCACCCACACGCCGGCCCCGCCGTCCTGGCCGGGCCCGCAGACGAGGGAGGTGCGTCATCGCCTGGGAGCAGCTCCTCAGCATCCTCGCCGAAGCCGCCGAAGAGCAGCGCGCCGACGAAGAGCAACCGCCGCAAGCCTGCCCCAACGACGGAGAGCCCCTCCGCGCCGGACCCGACGGAGGGCTCTACTGCCCCTTCGACGGATGGTCCTGGGACGGATCCGCCTCGGACAGGTGAGCTGCGGTGACCGTGGTTCGGCTGCCGACTCTGCTGTACGCGTCGGCGGCACGCACCGCCACCCCGACGGCAGCGCAGTTCGCCGCCGCCGGCAACCGCGGCCTGCACCTGGCCATCAACGTCACCGCAGTGACGGACACCCCGAGTGTGGTGCCCACCATCGACGGCTACGACGCGGCCAGCAACACCTGGTACAACCTGCTCACCGGCAACGCGATCACCGCGACCGGCACGACGGTGCTGAAGATCTACCCGGGGATCGCGACCGTGGCGGGCGCGGCGGCCTCGGACGTGATCCCGCAGACGGTGCGGCTGGTCATGACCCACGGAGATGCCGACAGCATCACCTACTCCGCCGCCGCGCACCTGGTCGGCTGACCCATGCCCGACCACTTCAACACCCTCGACCGGCCGGGCGCCCTGTTCGTGCGGCGCACCGCCGACCATGCCGGCATCACCAGCTCGACGGTCCTCGCCGACGACGGCGTGCTCCAGGTGTCCGTCGCCCCCGGCGCGGTGTACGTGCTCCAGGCGATGATCGTCTACACGGCGGCGTCGGCCGGCGACATCAAGCTCGGCTGGGCCGCCCCGTCCGGGTCGTCACTCACGTGGACGCCGTGCGGGCTGACGACGACCACCACGGCGGCGGCCGGGTCGGTTCGCCTGCCCGCGAAGACCCTCGCCGACACGGACATCCCCGGCGCGGTGGACGTGTCCACTCCGGTGACCGCCCTCCCGACAGGCCTGCTCGTCGTCGGCGCCACCGCCGGCACTATCAAGCTCCAGTGGGCTCAAGGCGTCTCCGACGCGGGCGCGACGGTCGTCAAGGCCGGCTCGTACCTGATGCTCACCCGGGCGGCCTGAGGTGGCCGGCATGGGCGGGGATCAGCCGATCCGGTCGCAGGCCCGAGACACGGCGATGCGCGCTTCGGCGAGAGCGATTATCGGCTCGCCGCGCGGGTCGTCTGCGGTGGTGACGGTGCTGACGGCGTCGGCCAAGTCGCGGCCGGCGCTGGCCAGCCCTGCGTCTGCGGCCCGCCCGGCGAGGCGGGCGATGTTGCCCAGGTCGGCGGGCTCCAGCTCGGTGTCCTCGGTGAGGGCCCGGACGAGCCGGCACGCTTCCGCGCCGGTGTCGGCGGAACTCGCCGAGGTGGCGACGGCGGCTGCGGTGGTGGGTTCGGCGGCCGGGGTGCCGTCGTCCGGCGCGGTGGAACAGCCGGCCACGAGCAGGGCGACAACGACGGCGATGGCGGGCGCGGTTCGGCGGATCGTCATCGGCGCAGGGTAGCGGGGAGGAGGTAGCAGTGAGTGTCTGGTACACGACCAGGGAGCAGGTCAAAGCGGCCCTGGACAGCGTGGAAACCGCCCGCAACAACGGGCAGGTGGACCGCGCGATCGCCGCTGCCACCGCCGCGATCGAGGGGCGCCTGCACCGCAGGTTCTACCCCTGGACCGGCACCCGTTACTTCGACTGGCCGAACGGGCAGCGGGCCCGGCCGTGGCGGCTGCGCCTCGACGCCGACGAGCTGATCTCCGTCACCGCCCTGTCGTCTGGCGGCGTCACCATCGCTCCCACCGACTACTTCCTGCGCCCGTACGGGGGACCGCCGTACAACCGGGTCGAGATCGACCTCGACAGCTCGGCAGTGTTCGGCGGCGGCTCCACCCACCAGCGCGACGTCACCATCACCGGCGTGTGGGGCTACCGCAACGACGAGTCCCCCGCCGGCGCGCTTGCCGAGGCGCTCGACGCATCGGAGACCGCCGTCGACGTCACGGACTCCGCCACGATCGGCGTCGGCCACATCCTCCGCATCAACACCGAGCGGATGATCGTCACCGGCAAGACCGCCACCGACACCGGCCAGAACCTCGGCGGGAATCTGACCGCGTCGGTGGCGGACGTGACCGTACCTGTAACCACTGGCAGCGCGTACACCGTCGGCGAGATCATCCTCATCGACGCCGAACGGATGCTGATCGTCGACATCGCCGGGAACAACCTCGTGGTGAAGCGGGCGTGGGACGGCAGTGTGCTGGCCGCCCACACCACCGGGGCCGACGTGTACGCGCCCCGCACCCTGACCGTGACCCGGGGCGCGCTCGGCACCACTACCGCCGCCCACGACACGGCGACCGCGATCGCCCGCCACGACCCCCCGCCCGGCATTGTCCGGCTCGCCACCGCCCTGGCCCTCGACGACCTGCTCCAGCAGTCGTCCGGGTACGCCCGGGAGGTCGGATCCGGGGAGTCGCAGCGGGAGGCATCGGGGCGGGCCCTGCGCGCCGTGTGGGACGACGCGTACACCACTTACGGCCGCAAGGCCCGCACGAGGGCGGTGTGACGTGCAGGCCATCACCGTGACCGCATCCGGGCCGCTCTTTGACGGGCAGGCTCCGGGCATCGTCGCCGACTACCTCGACGCCGCGAAGTGGGCCGTTGCCCGGCAGGGTGAGGTCGACATCGGCATGGAGTTGCGCCGCGTCATCCGCCAGCCCACCCCGTACTACTGGACGCAGATCACCACCGAGCGGCAGCGTGACGACATTGTGGTGCACGACCAGGGCGTCGTATACGGGCCGTGGTTGGAGGGTGTCGGGAGCAGGAATTTCCCGGTGACCCGCTTCAAGGGCTACTCCCACTGGCGGCGGGTGCGTCAAGCCCTCGACCGGCGTGCCGGCGACATTGCCGGCCAGGTGCTGCCCTACTACCTCGACCGGCTGCGGGGCATGTGATGGCCCTCGACACCAAACCGATCATCGACGCGGTGGTCTCCCACGCCCTCACCTCCGGGCACTTCGAACGGGTCAACGCCCACGAGCCGACGAGCGCGCCCGGGACCGGGCTGTCGGCGGCGGTGTGGGTCGACGCAACCGAGCCGGCGCGGGGTACGTCCGGACTGCGGGCGACGACGGCCCGGCTGACGCTCAACGTGCGGCTGTACACCAGCATGCTCGCCGAACCGGCCGACGCGATCGACCCGCGACTGATGGCCGCCCACGACGCGTTGATGACCGCCTATTCCGCCGATTTCACCCTCGGTGATCTGGTGCGCTGCGTGGACCTGCTCGGGCAGTCGGGGGTGCCGCTGTCGTCGCGTGCCGGCTACCTCCAGCAGGACTCCCGGCTGTTGCGGGTCATCACGATCGTGCTGCCGGTGCTGGTCAACGACGTGTGGGAGCAGACGCCATGACGAAGTCCTCCGGCCTGGGTGCGCGGTTGTACGTGTCGGGCAGTGACCTGTCGGGAGACGTGGGCAGCCTGTCGCGGATCGGCGGCGGTCCCGCGCCCCGCGACGTCACCGGCATCAACAAGTCGGCCTATGAGCGGCTCGGTGGGCTCCGCGACGGCGGCATCGACTACCAAGCGTGGTTCAACCCGGCGGCGGGCGCCGCGCATGGGGTGCTGTCGGCGCTGCCCCGCACCGACCGGGTGGTCACCTACTGCCACCGGGCCACGATCGGCGCGCCGGCCGCGTGCTGCGTGGCGAAGCAGATCGGCTACGACCCGACCCGGGCCGCTGACGGGTCGCTGACGGTCGCCGTGCAGACGCAGGCCAACGGGTACGGCTTGGAGTGGGGGGTGCTCGCCACGGCGGCGACGCGCACTGACACGGGGGCGGCGAACGGGACCAGCATCGACCTGGGTGCGGCGGGCTCGTTCGGGTTGCAGGCTTACCTGCATGTGCTGGCGTTCGCCGGCACCGACGTCACGGTCAAGCTCCAGCAGTCCTCCGACGACGGCGGGGCCGACGCGTTCGCCGACGTTACCGGCGGCGGGTTCACGCAGGTGACGGGCGGTGCGCCGTTGGCGGAGCGGATCCAGACGGCCCGCGGTCAGGCCGTCGAGCGGTACCTACGGGTCGTCACCACCACCTCGGCCGGGTTCACGTCGCTGGAGTTCCTGGTGGTCGTGGCCGTCAACCCGGTGGCGGTGGTGTTTTGATGCGCCGGCTGTTCCGGGTCGGTCCGGCCGGCGCGCCGGCCGCGTACAAGACGTACCAGATCCTCGCGCCCGCCTCCACACACTGGCGGCCGGCGACGTGCGCGGAGGTCGACTGCGCGGCGTGGCTGCGGGGCTGGTCGACGACGGTCGACGAGACGACGGAGCTGGGCGGACGGCAGGCCCACTACATCCGCCGCGATTCCGGCCGCGGCTTCGTTGAGCACCGCACACCCGCCGGCCTGACCGTGTTCACGTTCGAGGCGGGTCAACGGTGCTTCGCGGCCGACAAGCATCGGGTGCAGGTGCGCCCAGAGTCGTACCTGATCCGTCCCGGTGACTGGCGGGACCTCGGCGACCCGCGCCGGGTCGGCACCGCCCGTAGCTGGGTGGACGACTTCGGGGAGCACCAGCAGCGCATCGCAGACCACAGGCAGAGGGGATAAATCATGGCCAAGGAGACCGGCCTCGGCTGGACCGCGCTGAGTGTGGACGACAGCGGCGGCACGCTGCGGGACATCCGCAACGACATCACGAACTTCCAGTTCTCCACGCCCCGGGGCGTGCAGGACGTGACCGGTATCGACAAGTCGGCGATGGAGCGGCTGCTACTGCTCGCCGACATGTCGATCACCCTCAACGGGGTGTTCAACGACGGCTCCAACGCGAGCCACGACGTCTTCAAGACCGTGCCGTCGACCTCGGTCGCCCGGGAGTTCACGCTCACCGTGTCCGGGCAAACGCTGGGCACCACCCCCACGGCCACGATCCTGTTCACCGACTACGCGCTGACCCGGGCGCAGGACGGGTCGCTGACGTGGTCCGCGCCCGGCGTCCTCGCCAACGGCGCGGTGCCCACCTGGACGAGCGCGTGAGCGGATACGAGCTGCCCCGCCGGGTTATCGACCTGGACCTGCCCGACCACCCGGGCCTGGCCGTGCAGGCCCGGTCGATCTCCATGGGGCAGGTGCTGGAGCTGTCCCCGTCCATCGAGGCCAAGATCTTCGGCCCGGTGATCGCGCCGGGGGACCTGCCGCATCTGGAGCGGGTCCTTGCCGCCTTCACTACGGCGCTCGTCGGCTGGAACCTCACCGAGGACGGCCAGCCGGTACCCGCCGACGCCACCGGGCTACGGACCCTCGACCCGGACCTGTTTAAGGCCCTGGTCCTCGCGTGGATCGACGCGATGGTGCAGGTCCCGCGCCCTTTGGTGCCGCCATCAGCCGGTGGCGAGCCGTCCCCGGAGCTGTCGATCCCGATGGAGGTGTCGTAGGGAAGCCGCCCGAGCTGGCCGAGGCGGAGCTGATCCTCGGCCTGTGCGACCGGTTCGGGTGCCTGCCGTCGCAGGTGCTCGCCGAGGACGCGGGGCTGCTGCGGCTGCTGCGCATCGAGGCGTACGGCAAGACCAACAACCAGGGGGAGGAGGTGTAGCAGGTGGCCAACGACATCGAGATCCGGGTCACCGGGTCGGACGGATCCGGCCCTGCGATGCAGTCCGCCACCCGCAACGCCCAGTCCCTGCGGGCAGAGGTCACCAAGCTCTCCACGTCCATGAGCGCCGGCACCCGCAGCGCCGACCGGCTGTCCGACGCCATTGTCGGGCTGGCGGGCGCGTCGGGTACGTCGAGTAGGGCCCTGGCGCGGCTGGACACCGAGATGCTGTCGCTCGGTCGCGGCGCGGCGTCCGCCGACGAGCGGGTCGACGAGTTGCGCCAGTCTCTGGCGGACCTGGGCCGCGCGGACGCGCAGGTGCGGATCGTCGATGCCGGCCGGGAACGCGCCGAGCTGCGTAAGGCGGTCGACGCGGGCGCGCTGCTGCCGGACGTCACCCGGCAGGGCGGGAAGATCGGCGAGGCCCTCGGGCAGGCCGTGGGCAGCTCGGCGGGCCCGCAGGTTGCCGCCGGGCTGACGGCGCGACTGACGTCCATCGGTGCAGGGCTTGGGCCTGCCGCTGCAGCGATCGGTGCGCCGCTGGCTGCCGGGATCGCCGTGTGGCTGGGCGCGTCCGTCGCCGGGGCGATCATCGGCGGTGCCGGTGCCGGCGGTGTGGTCGGGGGCCTGATGGTCGCGTCGAAGCACAGCGCGGTGCAGCAGGCGGCGACCGCGCTGGGCGACGAGTTCGAGTCGACGATGCAGCAGGCGGCGGTCGGGTTTGTGCCGGCGGCCGTGCAGGGCATCGGGGTGTTGCGCTCGCACCTCGGCGAGGCACGCGACGACCTCGAATCGATCTTCGCGAACAGCTCCCGGTTCGTGGTGCCGCTGGCCGAGGGCGCGGGTACTGCGGTGCGCAGCGTCCTCGGTGGGGTGCGAGACCTCGTCGAGGAGGCCGACCCGGTCATCGACTCGATCGCCGACGGGATGGTCCGCATCGGTGATGCCGCCGGGGACGGCTTGTCCAGCCTCGCCGATAACGCCGACTCCGGGGCCCGCGCCTTGTCGATCTTGTTCCTGCTCGTCGAGCAGGGCGTGCGCGGCTTCAGCAACCTGGTCAACGTGCTCGCGGAGACGTGGGAGCTGATGGAGATCGGCGGAGCGGCCCTGTCGGGCAACCTGCCGCAACTCGTCGGCCTGATCGGCGAGATGGCCACCCGCACCGACGAGGGTGCAGAGTCGAACACCGAGTTCGCCCAGTCGTTGCAGGAGATCCTGGCCGGTTTCCGTGGTGAGGAGGATGCGGCGACCGCTGCCGCGCAGGCGCTACGGGAGTACGCCGACGCCGCTGACCGGATCGTCGACCAGAACCTCGACGTCGCCGAGTCGACCCTGCGGTACCGGGACACCCTGCGCGAGGCGAAGGACGCTATCGAGGGCGGCCGGAAGGTCACTGACGATGAGTCGGAGTCGCTGCTGCGGCTGGCCCGCCAGTCGAACACCTTGACGGAGGCCCTTGAACAGCAGGGTGCCACGACGGGCGAGCTGGCGGAGCGAAACCGGCAGGCCCGCGCCGACTTCATCGCCACCGCCGTGGCCATGGGGCACAGCCGGGAACGGGCAGAGGAGCTGGCCGACCAGTACCTGAAGGTCCCCCGCAAGGTGACCACGGAGATTGAGGCGGACACGGGGCAGGCTGCCCGGAACCTGCGGTCGGTGCGGGACCTGCTCGCGCAGATCCGCTCAAAGCGGGTCGTGGTCACCAGCGTGATCCGGTCAGAGGGCCGGATGGTGCCTATCGGTGACGGGATTGGCGGCCGGGCCCATGGCGGTATCACCGGTGCGGCGTCGGGCGGGATCCGGGGCAACCTGACCGTGGTCGGGGAGAACGGGCCGGAGATTGCCGAGCTGCCGCCGTCGACGATGGTGCACCCGGCGGGCACCACCCAGCGAATGCTGGCCGGTATGGCGGCCCCGGCCGGGCCGATGGTGATCGAGGTGCACCCCGGGCCGGAGTGGTCGGACAAGCAGATCATCAACGCACTCTTGCCGGCCCTGCGGCTCGTGATCCGCGACCTGGGGGGCAATGTGCAGGATGCGCTCGGCGCTGGGGCGGTGGGCTGATGGCGTTCCCGGCTGACCCGCTGGACATTGCTGTCGCGCTGGAGATTGACGGCGCGTGGGTGGACATCGCCGCAGCAGGTGATGTGTTCGGCGGCGAACGTGATCAGGTGACGGTCTCGCGGGGGCGCCGGTCGGAGGGCAGCCGGACGGACCGGACGAGCTGCTCCCTGTCGATCCGCAACACGTCCGGCACCTACTCGCCGCGTAACCCGCTGAGCTCGTACTACGGCAAGCTGGGCCGGAACACGCCGCTGCGGGTGTCGGTGGGCACTG
>Ga0196980_1000032_pt1 | contig 47824 bp, 42 predicted proteins | sample S3_1013CmetaG_FD_155486 | JGI IMG/M metagenome (GOLD analysis project Ga0196980, IMG submission 155486) | Soil microbial communities from Anza Borrego desert, Southern California, United States - S3_10-13C | ecosystem: Environmental > Terrestrial > Soil > Desert | place: USA: California... | reverse complement strand
GACCGGGTCGAAATGTTCCGGCAAGGCATCAACGCCAATCCCTGTGAAGTCGCCGATCGTCTCTGGGTCAAGGACGCGCTCGATCCGAGCGAGGAAAAACTACGCATTCCAAAGTAGACGCGGTTTAATTCCAGTCTTGCTGCTTGTGATGCTGTCCGTCCAGGATAGCGGCCAGCCGGCCCGCGCCGGCAGTCCTGAGGCGCCACCGCCCGCTCCCACTTCGCCGTCTCCGCCGGATTTCACCAATGTCTCCGACATCCTTGGCGGCCGGCGCGTTCTGTTCCCGGTTGTTGATCTCATGATCACCCAGCCAAATGCAGACGACAGTCTCCCCCTCGCACAACTCTCACAAACTGCGCTTTTTACCGACGATGGAGGTCAGGGTGAGGGACCCGGGTGCAATAACATGAAGGCTCCCCCGGATCAGAACGGTTTTCAAACCACCGTTAACATCGGCCGTCTCTACAATCTACCCAATGATGTTGTAGTGACGGTAACGAGCGAGGGCGTCATCATCGGATCTTGGGGAGAAGTCTTTTGCGACAACACCTTACTTCCATCATCGCCCGTGCCGGGATCAGCGCCCAACCCCGGCGCTATGCCGGCGGGGGACTTTACGGGCGATGGCTTTACGGATTTCGCCGTCCTCTTTGGCAGTACACCCTATATTGTCACCGCCCGGGACGTGAACAACACAAGTGCCGGCGTGTTCTGGAGCGATGCCGGTACGCCGCCGTTTCCGGCAACGGGCTTGGCGGCGCTGGCAGCCGGGGACTTCGACGGCGACGGGAATGACGAGCTCGCGATGATCTCGACCCCTTTCGATATCTCGTCCTGCCAGGATGCCCAGCCGTGCATCAACGTCACCATTTACAACGTGCAAGCGACATCCAACAACGGGCAGCTTGAGCGCATCCACCTCGTCAACATCGGTTCGACGCAGTTCACTGGGATCGAACTGCCCTGCGTCGCCGGCATCAGCGCCACGGCAGGCGCCTTCAACGGTGCGACGAATCCGAACACCGGCATCCTGCAAGACCAGTTGTTGATCGCCTATTCAGCCGGCTTAATGGTTCAAGGAGTTTGCTTTGGCAGCAAAACCAATCTGGCTTCCATCGGCGCAACGGCGCAATCCACTGATCCGCCATCCCTTGAAGTATCGCTCGCCGATCAACTCGCAACGGACCTCGGTGCAAACATCGGAGGCTTAGCCAGTGGCCACCTGGATTTCTTTGCTCCAGAAGAACAAGCTGTACTTCTCACCTCGGATTTGGGGCTGTCCGAAGCATCGTCCTACATCAATATCGTTACGCTGGACCCGGCGCTGAATATCGGCATCGCCAACAGCGCCCCTATGAGGTTCGCAAATTTTAAGTTTGGTAAACCGTTGGGCGTGGCGCTAGGGAATTTCGACCAGGTGACGGATCCGAACACGCCGCTTGCCCTTGAGGTGGCTGTACTCACCGCCGAAGCAGACAGCTCCTCCAGCGAGCAACCCTTCAATGGGGCGTACACATACACGGTCAATCCGGCCAACAACTTCGCGCTGTCTGAAGTTGACTACGGGTACTACGGCATATTCAATTCCAACCAAGCCACCCCACCAAGCATATCCTCCGGCGACCTGCAGGGCCGATCGATATTGCTGGGCGAGCCGACCAAACTGACGGTCGAGCATGTCCAGCCGCAGCTCGTGCTGGGCATGCCGCCGATGCACGTGGATTGGGTGACGGATGCGAACGGCATGGGCCCGGCGGTGCTCAACCTCAGCGCCGTCCTGAGCTCGTTCTATTCGAGCTATGAGAGCTCGGACAACACGACGGTGTCATCGTCCAGCCAGAACACGACCAGCTGGACCCCATGCCGTGTCGGTGACAACCAGCGAGGGTTTTCGGTGGGGAAATGCGGCGACCGGCAGCGTCAGCGTCAACGCCAGCCAAAGCGCCGGCTATATGCACGACAAGACGGTCGCGAAGCAGAACGACACCTATGCGACCAGCTCGTTCAACGTGTCGGCGGCGACCGGCTTCGACGACAGCGTGTGGTACAGCGACGAGCGCCACAACCTTTACATTTATCCGGTCATCGGGCAGACGGCGTGTCCGGCCGATGAGCCCGACTGCAGCGCCTCGGAACGAGTGCCGTTGACCCTCATATTGTCCGGCCCCGACATGATCCAGGCGCGTACCTCGGGCGGCAGCACGCTGGAATGGTTCCAGCCGGTGTGGGAGCCGGGTAACATCTTCTCCTATCCGTCGAATCTGGCACAGCTCCAGACGCAGTATCCGAGCGTCAATCTGCTGACGACTTCCACGCCGACCGAATTTGCCACCGACAATATAACCCTCAAGGAGGAGGCCAAGTGGACCGCCGGCTCCGGGACTTCCTCCACCAGCGGTACCACGACGAACATCTCATGGGGCACGTCGCTTTCCGTGTCGAGGACTCCTCCCAAGGCCACCGGAGGTTTTTCCGGCAGCATTTCGGCGGCTTACAACGGCAGCACGGCCATAAGCACCTTGAACACCTCGACGACGACGCTGGACGAGTCCGCCGGGATCGGAATCGTCCTGCCGGGGACATTTCCCATCCCGGGCGCCTACCAATACGGCATCATGCCGTTCATCTTCGGCAACAATCCCGTCAGCGGCTCGTTTCAGACCATTAACCTCGGTACCGGCATCCAGACTAACGGCATCTTGCATGCCGCCTTCACCGCCGACCCGACTGATGGCGGCTCTTGGTGGCAGGGCGCCTACACCCGGCCCGATCTGGCGCTGAACCACCCCGCGCGCTGGAATGTTGCGACGGGGACCGCCAACACCGGGCCGAACTGCGTTGAAACCGGGAACTCCGGCAGACCGTACAGTTGCGCGACCATCAACGCCCCCGATACGTCCGCGGAGGGACTGTGGAACAGCGAGTTCTTCTGGATGAAGGGGCTGCTCATCACGCCCGCCGCAGCTCCGGCGGATGGCCCGCAAATCACCCAGGCGACCGCCGGAGACCAGGTGCGGCTCCAGGCGCGGGTATACAACTACAGCCTGACTCCCATGCAGGGCGGCAGCCAGGCCGTCGTGCAGTTCTACGGCCAGCCGTGGAACCCCAGCAACAACACCCTCGCCGGCGAGGCGTTCCTGATCGAGAACGTCACGCTCGGGCCGATTCCCGGCTTCCCTCCTCCGTCCGCCACCGGTACAGCCGCCAATTGGGCCGTCGCCGAAACCACCAAGCTCGATACCGCCGCGCATGCCGATCAACATCTCATCTTTTGGGTGTTGGTCGTTTACAAGGACGCGGACGGAAACCCTCTCGCCGAAATGCCCGGGCATGGTCTCACCGGCGTACCCCCGACGGTCAAAAGCATCGTCGAAGCCGCGACCTGGCTCGAATACAGCAACAACCAAACCTACAGCAACAACCTCGGCATGCATCACAACGTGTTTTACATTGCGTCGCAAAACGCAGAGGCGAGCGCGTTGCAGAACGCGAAGGCGAGGAAGGCGCGTGCGCCGACCCGCGAGGACGGCCTAAGACTCAAGCGTTTCACGGTCGAACCGAAGATCTCGCTGGTGAACGAGAAGGTGAGCGTCAGCGTCGAATTGCACGCGGGCGATGAGGCCCTCGATGGCGTGGTGGTGAGCTTCTACGATGGGGACCCCAACCAGGGCGGCAAACTGTTCGACCAGGAGCACATTACCCATATTCGCGCCAATGAGGTGGCCGAGGCCCGTGTGCCGTTCCGAGCTACGACGTGCGGTGTGCACACGCTGTATGTTGAGACGCATCCGCAGACGAAGACCGCCAAGTCCAGGTTCAACGTGCGGATCAAGCCCGCTCGCGGCGGTGCGGGAACTCATCAGTCAGATCAGACAATTGGATCTGTCAAGCCCGTACAAAGAGCGTCAGCTGTTGGAGGCGCGTCAGTTGATCAAACACTGCCATGTAACGGGCGAACTGAACGGGCCGGCTGAGTAGCGCGGCTTGATGATCAGAAAGGGAGGATTCCGTATTCAATTGATTTGCGCCAAAAGATGGTGCAGGCCGACCCGCGCGGAGTGGGCTCGCAACGCCAGGTGGCGGAGCTTTTTGGCGTCAGTCGTTCCTTTGTGGAACAGCTATTCATGCGGTTGCGCATCACCGGACAAGCGACTCCGAAGGCTCATGCCGGCGGCAAGCCCTCGCGTCCGGATGCCAATGCGCGGCTGTGCCTGCACAAATGGCGGCAGGAGCAATCTGATCTCACATTGGACTTTGGCGCTGTGCGGAATGCAGCGAGCAAATCGAGGTCTAGTTTACCGAGTGTTGGCGGTCAGGAGGAGGGGAGTACTCTCCCTTCTGTGGGAATTATCGTCCGCCACCCCCCTCATGCCCGCGTTAGGCGATGGCGCCGGTGTCTTGGTAACAGAAAAGGTGACCCCTTCGTCGATTGTTGGTAACCGGATGCTGAAGGTAGAGCCCAGTCCAGCGCCAGGGCTTGATGCCGTTATTTGTCCGCCGTGTAGTTCCACTAGCCGTTTTACCAGGGTAAGCCCAATGCCTAGTCCGCCCTGCGATCGATCCAGGGTGCGCTTGCCCTGTTGAAACAAATCGAAAATCGTCGGCAATAGTTCCGCCGAGATGCCAGTGCCGTTATCCCGCACCTGGATCTCAACTTCGGCTCCGAGCCGTTGGACATTAACCTCGATTTGACTGCCTTCCGGAGAGTATTTGCTGGCATTGTCGAGTAGGTTAAGTAACACTTGAGACAGACGCACGGAATCGCCCTCCAACAGTATCGGTTGTTCAGGCAGGCAAACATCGAGATGTTGTCGTTTGGCCAAGATGAGGCCGTGTGCCGTCTCCAAGACTGATTTAATCACTTCTACAAGGTCAAGCCGCTCTTTCCTCAGCGAAATTTTGCCACGCGCGATTCTGGAAACATCCAGTAGATCGTCCACCAGACGAGCCAGGTGCGTTACTTGCCGCTTAATGATTTGCTTAGCCCAGTTGAGCCGCGTATCTTCCAGCTTCAGCATATCTAAAATATGAACAGCGTTGCTGATGGGGGCCAGCGGGTTTCTCAGCTCGTGCCCCAGCATGGCCAGGAATTCGTCCTTATGCTGGTCGGCCTTGAGCAGGGCCGCCTCGGCCTCTTTGCGTGCGGATATATCACGGCTCACGGTGGCGATGCCGACAGGCTCGCCAGAGCTGTCTTTGATGAAGAAGACGTTGTAGATCATCCAGATGGCGGCGCCGCTCTTGAAATGGCGGAACCTGATTTCCACATCGGCGTGACCGTCGCGCATAACGCGCGGGAAGAAATCCTCAAGGATGAAGCGCTGGTCTTCGGGGAAGAAAAATTCCTGGATTGGCGTTCGGATGCACTGCTCCAGGTTGTCTATGCCGATCAGGCGCATGCCAGCTTCGTTGATGTAAAACGGCGTGAACTTCATGTCGCATATGCTGATGAAATCCATGCTGTTATCGGCCAGTGAAACGAACTTTTGCCGTTCCAGTTCCATGTGCTTGCGCTCGGTAATGTCGCGCAAGGCGATGACGTAGCCGGATTGTCCGTCCCATTCGATCGGCGCGGAGCGCATTTCCGCCCAGGCGAGTCCGCTCGGACGGATCAGATTGATGTCCTGATGGCTGCTTTTATCAGGATTGACCGGAATCGCCAGCGATTGGCCGACTAGCGGGCTGCGCGCCAACAGGATTTCGGCAGCTTGGTTGGCGTAGAGTACGACGCCCTGGCTATCTACAACCAAAACGCCGTCCGTGATCGTGTCGAGGATCAGGTCGAGCTTGCGAAGCCGGGTGTCCATAGTCGATAAGTTTCGCTTAAACGATAATGGTTTGCACGCCTATTCCTTTGGCTTGAGTGGTAATGGCCGCCATGATGGAAGGGACCCGTGACAAGTCGCCGAGCAGTTTCAGCACGGGTTCCGGCATATCGCGCACCAGCATCGGCGTCGCAAACACGTCTTTTTCCAAGGCTTTTTCCGGCATGCCCAATACTTCGACGACATCTAAAACCCACTGTCCGGGATCGTAAAGATTGGCGAGTGCAGTGGTAATCTGCTCGACCAGACGGCGGGTTTCGCTGTTCAACGATACCACATACAGGGTCAGAACCAGTTTGTGCGGCATTGCGCGCCGTTCTTCCTGGGGAGCGGCAGTACGTGCGATCTGGGCGAGATTGCGAATTTGTGCGGAAGACAGCGGCTTGCTGGCCAGTTCGAACTGAAAGCCTTCCTCATTGATGCCTTTCAGCTGCTCCATGTATTCATTGGCAAAGGCGGTGACGATATAGACGTTCAGCGTTTCGTCAATGGCTTTCAAACGGCGCAAGGTTTCCACGCCATCGATGCCGGGCATGCGCAGATCGAGAAAAATCAGATCAGGACGTTCGGCGCGGGCCATTTCGATGCCTTGTAAACCGTTCTCGGCTACGCGAACCGAGAAGCTGTCATCTTCCAGGATCAGTTTGAAGGCCCCGCGCACCGCTGGGTCGTCGTCTATTACCAGAATTTTGCTTACCATAACTAGATATATCGTGTCTTTTGTGTATTCAAATGCTCAAACATGGGGAAATCGTAGCTGCATGCAGCAGCCATGTCCGTATAAACTCTCCACCTGGATGTTGCCCCCCACATCCTGAACCAGACGACGGATGACCGACAAACCCAGGCCAGTCCCTTTTCCGGGAGGCTTAGTGGTAAAAAACGGGTCGAAAATCTTAGTTTGCACATCCTGAGGGATACCGGGGCCGTTGTCGGCCACGCTCAGTTCTAGCATGCCGTCCATGGGCCTGACTACGATTTTGATTTGTGGCTGCGGGCAATCGGCGAGTGCATCGCGGGCGTTGATGATCAGATTGACCAAGATCTGCTGCAGACTGTCGGCGCTACAGCGAATGGCCGGCAGATCGTCGGCGACATCGACCTCAACCTTGATGCTGTTCTTGCTCAATTCGCCTTCCAGCAGCAATAGGCTTTGCCTGATTACCTCCGCCAGCTGGCAGATGCCGCTTGGGGTCGATCGATTGTGGACAAATACCAGCATGTTGCTGACGATTTTCTTGATGCGGTGAATTTGCTGTAGCGCCTGATCGAGAATTTCCTTTGATTTTTCATCCGTGCTTCTATCTGCGGCGAATTCGACAAAATTCATTACGCCCATCAGCGGATTGTTGATCTCATGCGCCACACCGCCGACCAGCGTCCCCAAGGCCGAGAGTTTTTCCATCTGCAGCATGTGTTCCTGGTTTTCCTGTAGTTTTGTGTAGGCCTGCCGGGTTTGTTCCAGGAGGCGGGCGTTTTCCAGAGAAATCGCAGCTTGGGCGGTCAATAGTTCGGTCATATCGGTTTTTTCAGCGGTAAATACCCCGGTCGACAGCCGATTTTCCAGATAGAGCAAGCCGATGAGTTCTTTTTGCTTGATGATCGGCAGGCACAGCACCGAACGCAGTTTTAGTGCCTGCACTTCCGGGGTGTCCTGAAACTCGCCTTCAGCCATCGCATCGTGCAGTAACACTTTTTTACGCGTGCGCAGTACGTAGTTGACGATGGCATGACTGATGCTGCTGCGGGTCTGTTTCAGGCTGAGATACTGGCGATTGACGATGTGTTTTTCGCCGACATGGCTTTCTGCGGCGACCAACAGTTCATCCGCCTCCTTGATCAGCAGGTAGCCGTGCTGAGCCCCCGAGCTTTCCAGCACGACGCTCATGATTTTTTGCATGAGCCGATTCAGATCGACTTCCGCCGACAGGGCCAGCGCCGATTTCATCAGGTAATTAAAGTCGAGATTTGGCAGAGTAGCCGGTTTGTCGAGCGTAACGGTTTTTTCGGCGCGAACTGCGGAGTCGGCGTCAGTGTAAGGGTAACGCTGCTGCAATTGTGCGCTTTTGCGATCGGCGCCGCACGCCCGGTATATGCGACGCGCTGCGCCGTAATAAAGTTCGGCATCGCCGAGATTGCCGGCGGCCACCACCTCGCCCAAGGCTTCGTATAAATGGCCGGTGAGCAAGCCGTAGTTTTGCGCCTGAGCGACCGCGATCGCATCCAAATACAAGTTGCGGGCCTCTCGCATTTGGTTTTGAGCGCGGGCGATCTCGGCATGAACAAAGGCCAAAAAGGGTTTCAGCAGCGGTCCGAGACGGGCCCAGGTTTCCAGCTCGGCCAGCAACGGCGCAATCTCCGCTTCAAGCGTCGGCCAGTCGGCACCCTCCGGCCAGCGCAGGCGATTGACGATACGGAAGGCATACCAGAGACGCTTCAGCACGTTATCGGTCAAGCCGTGCAAATAGCGCTCCACCGTTTGCAAGGACGCGGCCGCCGCGGCGTAATCGCCCAGATAATGCTGGGCAAAACCCAATAGCGCGAAATAACTGCCGGACGCGGCGACATAATTGTCGGCTTCCCAGCGCACCAGGGTTTCGGTCATGTCCACCGGCTGGTAATCGGGTTTCATCGGCGCCACCCAGCCGGCCAGCACGGCCTCGGCAAGCCCGACCGAGAACGACAGCTGGTTTTTGCGGGAGAATTGCAGGCATTCCTCGGCGGCTTCTTCAACCAGACGGAGATTCTTGCCCTGCACCTGCAAATTCCACATCAACGGTCCATAGGACAGACCGGCGTTATACAAATCCCCGCAATTCTTGCCACACTGTATGGCCTTGTGGCAGTAATCGACGATCTCGGCCGGATGGCTGCGCGAATGCATGTTGCACCAGACGATGCCGTTCATGCCGCGGGTGGCGCCGAAGGTGTTGGGGTGTCTTTCGCACAGGTCGTGGGCCAGATCCTGATAACGGAAGGCCAGTTCGAACTTACCCTGTTCGCCGAGATTGAGGCCCATGATCGAAAACGAATAAATCACCGATTCGTCCATGCCGCCCTGCAGGCAATGCAGGGTCGATTGCGCCGCCGAGAGATACAACTGCGGCACCAGGCCGGACATATAAAGATCGGGAATGAGCTCGCTGTAAAACGCCAGCTCGATCTTGCTTTTGCGGTCCTGGGTAAAAGGCATGTGCAGGATCGTCGTCCAGACGTCGCCTTGCTGTTCGATTTCCGCCATTAAGGCCAGCATCCGCTGGTGGGCGGTCTCGGCGTGTTCCGGAATTGACTTGCCGAAATAGGCCAGGCCGCGGTTGGCGGTCGCTATCGCCTTGTTGAAATTGCCGAATGAGGATAGCGATGTGGTCTGTTCCGCCAGGGCTTCGGCCTTGTCCAAGTCGCTGGCGGCGTATTCGATCAGATGATTGAGCAGCACTTCCGATCGTTCATAACGGCCGCACATCAGCTCAGTCTTGGCCAGACGCTGGTAAATGCGAAACGTCAGATCGTAAGCCTGGTGCCAGCAATCGTCCGGGAGATAGTCATGGGCTTTCTGGAAAAAATCGTTGGCGGCATCGCCGGCCAGAGCATCCAGCGCCTTGTTGCCGGCGTGGAAATTAATATTGACCAGCCGATACGCCAATTCGTGATCCATGTCCGCCGGGCGACCCAGATTGAGGTGAGCGGCAATGGTAAACAGGTTGTCGAGGGTTTCGAGATCGGCCCCCGCCGGTACCGCTTGCAACAGACGGTTGCCGATGCGCCAGTGGATCGCGGGTTTGGCCTGAGGATCGACCTGGCGCAGCACCGCTTCCTGGACCCGGTCGTGGACGAACTGCAGATCGGATTTGTTTTCCAGCAGCATGCCGAGATTCAAGACCGGCTTCAGATCTTCAAACAGGCGTTCTATGGGAATATCCAGCACCAGCGCCACATCTTCGACGCTGAAACGGTTACCCATGCAGGCGCAGTGGTCGAGGATATGCAGGGTTTTGGCGGGTAGTTTGCTCACCTTGGAGCTGAACAATTCCACGACCGAAGTCGGCATCTGCGTGTCGCGAATCCGCTTGATGTCCCAGTGCCAGTGGTGTTCGGCATCGGTATTCAGCAAATTCTCGTTATACAGCCAGGCCAAACTTTCGCTGACGAACAGCGGGTTGCCTTCGGTGAGGTGGGCGATGAATTCCGCCAGATTGGCCGTGGCTTCCAGCGAGGAGTCGAGAATGTAGGCCACCATCTCATGGCAGTCGGCGTCGGTGAGTGCCTCCAGGCGAATTTCCGCGAACGGGCCGTTGTTTTCCTGAACCTTGCGGATCAGCTTGCTGAGCGGATGGCTGCCGTCGACTTCGTTGTGCCGATAGGCGCCCATGAAAAACAGGTAGGGATGTTCATCATGGTTGTCGAACAGGTTTTGTAGAAAATCGAAGGTGGCGCTGTCGCACCATTGCAGGTCGTCGATAAACAGCACCAGCGGATTGTCCTCGCTGGCGAGACAAGCCAGAAATCGGCCGAACAAATTGTTGAAGCGGTTGCGGGCCTCCACCGGCGGCAGATGCGGCACTTCCGGCTGACGGCCGATGATGAATTCCAGTTCCGGCAACACGTCGATGATGACGCTGCCGTTGTTTCCCACGACATCGAGTATTTTGTTCCGCCACTGCTGAACCTGGGCATCGCTTTCGGTCAAAAAAATGCGAATCAGATTGCGCAAGGCCTGAATCAGCGAGCTGTAGGGAATGTTTTTCTGATATTGGTCGAATTTGCCGGAGGTGAAGTAACCGCGATTTTTGACCAGCGGTTTTTGCAGCTCCTGAATCAGCCGGGTTTTGCCGATGCCGGACAGGCCGGAAATAAACACCGAGCGAAATTTGCCGCTGATGACCTCGTTGTATTGCTGCTTGATCAGCTCGCTTTCGGCCTGACGGCCCACCATCTTCGAAATAAAGATGACCCGGCGGGTACGGTCGTGCTGGCCGATCGTAAACGCCGATACTCTGCCGGTGGCGGCGTATTCGTTCTTGCAGCGGGTCAGATCGGCCAGTAACCCTGCGGTGCTCTGGTAACGCTTCTCCGGCTGCTTGACGGTGAGTTTGGCGATGATATCGGCCAAGGCTTGGGGAATCTGCGGTTTGAGCTGGTTGACTTTAGGCGTTTCCTCGGCCAGATGCGAGTGAATCAGTTCCAGCGGATCGCTGGAAAAAAACGGCAGTTGCCCGGTAAGCAGCTCATAAAACACGATCCCCAATGAATACAAATCCGTGGAAAAATCGACCCGATAGTTGATGCGGCCGGTCTGTTCCGGCGAGGTGTAGGCCAAGGTATGGCGTACGAATTCCGGGTCGTAGATGAAATGGCTGACGTCACGAATGTCGAGCGGGGTGATGAAATCGGTCAGCCGCAGGGTCAGCGTTCCCGGTTGTACCAGAATATTGTGGGGTTTGATGCCGCCGTGGGTAATGCCGGCGTCGTGTACCGCGTGCAGCGTATCGGCCAGTGTACAGGCCAGCGTGAAAAAATCGTTGAGATCGAGTGTATCTTGCTGTTTCGCCCAATAATTCAGCGTTTGTCCTGCGAACCAGGGCTGAACGATAAACTGCAGGTCACCGTAAGACTCCAGCGCGAGCGGCGTACAAACCCGCGGATCGTGCAGTACTTTTAGGCGTTCGATTTTCTGGCGCAGATGTCGGGACTGCTCGTCCCAGCTCGACAGCTGCTTCAGCAGTTTGATGACCAACGGCTGGTCGGGGACGTGTATGTGGTAGCCCTTGAATACCGAGGCCTGCAGGCTTTCTCCGAGTTTTTCGGTCGCAATGTAGTTGCCCAGTTTCGGCAGGCTCTGCAGTTGATGTTTTGTTGTTACATCACCCGCTTGAGATATGCTCTCTGGAACGTGGGATATGCCAGGCATGATGAAGTGATTTTCAGGCTAAAACCAAAGGTTTCGTAACGATGAGGTCGTGAGGCTTGATAAGAGCGAAGCTGTCATGAACCGCCATTGATTATCCGCTGATACCCACTCGCTCATTGTGGTTTAGGTCATGTTAACACAACATCTGATAGAATGCGCGGATGGAACTCAGCGAATCCCAATATCAACAAATCGCTCACTGTCTGCCGCGCCAGCGCGGTAATGTGCGTCTCTCAAACCTCCAGGTACTCAACGCGATCTTGTATGTCGCCAAACATGGCTGCACGTGGCGCGGCTTGCCGAAGCGTTTTGGCCCCTGGCACACTGTGTACACCCGCATGATGCGCTGGGCCAGGAGCGGCGTGCTGGACCGGGTCTTCGAGCAATTGCAGCACCAGCAGATCATTCAGATCAAAATCGAAGCGGTGTCTTTGGACAGTACGATCATCGAAGTCCATCCGGATGGCACCGGCGCATTAAGAAAAACGGCCCCCGAGCCATTGGTTAATCCCGCCGCGGATGGATCACCCAAATTCATCTGGTTGCCGCGACTAAACGCTGCGCCATAACCTTTGCCCTCTCTCCCGACCAAGCTCATGACACCCCGGAAGGTCGCGAACTGCTGCTGAGTTTAGGGCCTCCGCCGGTTTCCGCGTCACCTCATCATGAAACTGGATGTGATATTCACGTCCGTTATCCACTTCGTTTCGACCATCGAAACACTCTGATTGTGTTAACAAGTTCTGGTAAAAGCCCGACAAGTTGCATGCCGCAGGAGTTGATGAGCCCAGTCTTGATCCGCACTGTGAGGCTCAAGCGACCGAAGGCGGGGCTGATCCATCACTTCGGCCATGAAGCGGCTCGTATGGCGCGCGCAGTTATCAGCGGTTGTTGCGGCAATTCAGGATGGGGGCATCCTTGATGTAAGGGAAACGCTACGGCAACAGGGCGTCAGACAGGATGCTACGTTCAGCGAAAGTTAAACCCTCCAGGGGAAGACGATCAGACCCTCGTAGCTTGAGTGACAGCGGGAAATCTAACTGCGAAGCCTACTGCCGCGTCACCGGAGAGGTGACCGAGTACGTCGAACTCTTTTACAACCACCAGAGGGCGATCTCAAAGAGCCCAGTGTTAGTGATTACAGCCCGTTGACGGTCGGCCCCGGGGTGAATTCCGTCAATCGGAAATATTGCCCGGACGTTATGAACCGCACATGGTTTAAATGCACCGGACCCGCCGGTGGCCTTGAACCGGCTTAAGCTTAATCGAGCTGACAAAAGATATATATCTCTTCATAGTCAATCACATGAAGGTTAATTCTGGGTCTGGCATAGAAGTCGCTTCCATGGACTCAGTAATGACAACTTCGCGAGTGCGACTATGGCTTCGATCCAAGCTTTGCGCAGGGTACCAAGGAGCGGTCTGCCGGGGCTTTTGGACCATTGGCGATCGGATCTGGTATCCGGCTTTCTGGTGTTTCTGATCGCTTTGCCCCTGTGTCTCGGCATTGCCATGGCCTCGGGTTTTCCGCCCATGGCCGGAATCGTCAGCGCCGTGATCGGGGGCGTGCTGGTGTCTCGGATCAACGGCTCCTACGTCACCATCAACGGTCCTGCGGCCGGATTGATCGTAGTGATCCTCTCGGCAGTGCAGTCCCTGGGCCAGGGCGACGCGATGGCGGGCTACCGCTATACCCTCGCCGCCATCGTAGTGGCGAGCGTGCTGCAAATCCTCATGGGCCTCTTAAAAGCCGGGAAACTGAACGCCTATTTTCCGGCCTCGGTGGTGCACGGCATGTTGGCCGCCATCGGGATCATCATCATGGCCAAGCAAATCCATGTGATGCTCGGAGTGAAACCGGAAAACGGCGAAATCCTCTCCGCCGTTGCCCAGATCCCCCACAGCGCAATGACCGCCAACCCGGAAATCGCCTTGATCGGAGTGCTGGGACTGGTCATTTTGATGATCTGGTCCTGGGTCAAGAAATCTTATCTCAAGATGATCCCCGCGCCCCTGATTGTGGTCATTGTCGGTATGGCCTTAGGCCGGTATTTCGACCTGGAGCACGAACATGTTTTCCTGTTCCTGCCGCATCACGAATATACGGTGGGACCGAGGTTTTTGGTGTCGATTCCGGAGAACGTGCTGACGAGCTTTTACTTTCCGGACTTTTCAAAGATCGCGACAGTCGAGTTCTGGGGAGCCGTCGTCTCGATCAGCCTGATCGGGAGTCTCGAATCGCTGCTGAGTGCCACTGCCGTGGACAAGCTCGATCCCTACAAGCGCCGTTCGGACCTGAATCGCAACTTGACGGCAGTAGGCGTGGGGAATCTGATATCCGGCCTGATAGGCGGGCTCCCGATGATTGCCGAGATCGTCCGCTCTTCCGCCAATATCCACAACGGCGCGAAAACCGGCTGGGCCAATTTCTTTCACGGCCTTCTGCTGGGGCTTTTTGTGGTGTTTTTCCCCCATTTGATCCATGAGATTCCATTAGCGTCTTTAGCCGCGCTGTTGGTGTACACCGGCTTCCGTCTGGCTTCGCCCCGTGAATTCGCTAAGACCATGGATATCGGCAAAGAACAGTTGGCACTTTTCTGTATCACGATCGCGGGCATTCTGGCGACCGATCTGTTGGTAGGAGTCGGGATCGGCATCGTCGCCAAGCTGGCGATCCATATCTTTAGGGGAGTTGAGCTCAGGCACTTGGTTAGGCTCGATTATGCATTGAAGCAACCGTCGCCCGGCACTTATCACATCAGGATCAGCGGATCGGCGATCTTCTCCAATTTCATGGAACTCAAGCGCACGGCGGCGGAATTGCCCCAAGGTCAGACAGTAGTCTTCGATTTAGCCGACACTTTTCTCATCGATCATACGGTGATGGAGTTTCTCGATCATTTCCGCCGCGACTATCGCGACTGCGGCGGCGAATGCCGGATCGTAGGCCTTGAAAATCACGAACCCTACGCCGACCATCCCCTCGCCGCGCGACGAAAGCGGCGGCCCCTGGGGCGCCGGATTGCCTTTAAGACCGCAAAGAGCGGCTGATCCGGGAACGGAATAAACGCTATGCCCATCTCTCCGCTATCGATTTCGTTGGTCCGGTTCGCCGAGCCTCTTACCAAGGCGTTGGAAACGAAGTACCAGGCCGAATGCATTATCGCCGCGCTGCGCCATTATCGTCAGCGCCGAATCGAATTGGATTTCACCGGTCTTACCGATGCGAGTTGCGCATTCTGCGACGAATTTTTCCGGCTTGCCGAGCATGAATTACCGGAAACCTGGCTCGTTCCCCGACATTACGATCATCCGTGCCCGTGTTTAGTCCACAGACTGGTGGACCGCTTGGAGCGATTGCGTGAAAAGACCTGGATCAGGGGGTGCGAGTCCTTTACGACTGGATGCAATTCGCAACTATCCGGGAAACCGAGGTAAGCGACGTTTAACGGCTCGCCGCGGGAAGGGATTTTGGGCGGAGAGCGGTGCCAAAGTGCGATGCTCCGGTCTCAGGCAGCAGAAGTCCGGGGCGGGACGCCAGAATGTCCAATCCCGAACCGAAGGTCCAGGATTGGACAATGCCTCGATGAATTTTCGCTGTCCGAATACTTGAATGGCGTTCACCTCAAATTCGCACGCATTATTTCAACGCAGGCAATGCGCCCCGGCGAGTGCCGATATAACCGATCGCCGCGCGGTGCAGGGTGTGCCACTTCTCATTCAGCTTGGCAATCACGAGATCCTTGTCGCGTCCTATGTAGTTTTTATTCACGTCCTCGCCGGTGTGCTGGAAATTGCTCATGATGTACGAATACCCGTGGGCATTTTCCACGATTTGTAAGCCGGCTGCCTCTGCCCCCATTGGCGTAGAAAGAATCCGCGCCAGCCGGCGATGATCGACGTTGTAGGCCCAAACGTAATTGTTGTTGCGACGACTGGTGTCTTCGCCGATGAAGAGAGTGCGGCTCGCGGGCGAGAACTTGAGATTGTCCGGTCCGCAAACCTTGTCCTGCTCGCAGCGATTGCCCTCGGCATCCTTTTTCTCCTGACCGTTGTCGTCTTTGCCCAGCCATCCGCCGAGGAGCGCCGGCACCGATTTCATGGCCGATGCCACGAATCGGCTATCGATTCCGGCTTCATGGCCGTCGATCAATGTCAGCTCGTAAACCGCCCCGCCGTCGTTTTGAGGCAGCCGAATGTCGCCGGCGCCATCGGCCATGCCTTTTTCGATACGGGAAATCGCAACGTACGCCTTGCGTCCGGCAGGATCATGGGTGACACCTTCCATTTTGGAAAATTCCGTCGTGGCTCCTAAGTAGGCGGCATAACGGCGGGTTTCCAGGAAAGCCGCGGCTTTTTCCATGTGGGGCTTGAGCCGCAGCCATTCGGTGCCGGTGTAAGTGGCGACCTTCTTGTAACCGTGATCATTGGGGTCGGTATTGCTGGCATCGAAAATGTCGCTGAACTTGATGCCGCTATCCACCAGCGCCTTGATTTCGGCGTCCGAGGCCGAACCCAGCTTGATCCACGCGAGCTTTGCCGCGCCTCCGTTCGATGCCTTGGTCTGTTTCCATTTGACGGCATAAAGCGTGCCTGAAGACAAATCCTCGGGGCGGTCGGCGACAAACATGAACAGCCCGGTATTGACGCCGTCATCGCCCATGTAAGCCGTCCGCCGATCGGGCATCACTTCGGCCAATTCGCGTGAAAACCGGCCCAAGACATGGTGCTTGACGACCGATGCGGTGCCATTGGCGTCGATCTTTACCTCGGGCACTAGACCATAGTGATAGGCATTGGCTTGTGCGGCATCCCCGAAGTAATACCGGCTGAACGAACCGATGTCGGTGGTGTCGTCGCTGTCCTCGGTTCTCGCGCCGCCGCCTCGGACTTTGGCGTCCGGTTCGTATTCTTCGCTGCCGAGATGCGCGTTCCAGGGCGAGAGCGAGGCGGCACAGGCGATCCAGAGACCGTTCACGGCGCCGAAGCCGATGTTGTGGTAATCCACGACTTCGAGGGCGCCGGTGGACTTGTTTTGGTCGAGCTTGGCCAGGCTTGCGGTCGCTGGCAACTTGCTCCAAAAGCGCCCCGTTTGTCCTGCGGGCGGCAATTCCTTGTATTCGTATTGCGTGACCAAGGCCAAGGCTTCGTTTCGAACGGGATCGGCGGCCTTCATGCCCGGTATCACCATCAGCGAGTTGCCGTCCGGCGAATCCGAGGAGATCTGTCCGTCGGCATCGGTCAGGGGATGTTCATGGTCATCGTACAAGCCGCCGACGACATGCCCGTTTATCGCATCGGCCGTGCCCATCAATTCGTGGTAACTCAGGTCGTAGGTCTGGCTTTTGCCGTTCCGGTAAACCACTTTCATCTGGGCTGTGCTGTAGATGTCGGTCTTTTCGTCGGCCGTGACGGGCGCGGGCATTCCGATGAATTCGACCGATTTGACGGCTGAGGCGGCGTCGGCTGAACCCGCAACAGTCAGCAGCGAGAACGCTGCGGCAAAAGCGTTCGGTTTCATGATTTTTCCGAAAAGGCCCGACCTTAAGCGACCTTTGTTAAAGTTTTATGACAGCGAGATGGTTTGATGCACGCAAAAGCGTGGTGGGCTGGCGGATTACCGGTAAAGGCCTTCCGTTTGGATAAAACGCCAGACCGGATCGGGAACGAGGTAACGGGCGCTTTTGCCGTTTCTTACGGCTTCCCGGATGCGGGTCGCCGAAATGTCGAGTTGAATGACATCAACGAAATGGATCGATCCGGCCGGCTGGAGACCCAGGACCGCCGGTTTATCAGTGCGACGCTCCGTGATGTATGGCGCTAAATCGCCCGCGAAGTCTGGTGCCGAACCCGGCCGCCGCATGACGATGATGTGGGCGAGATCGAACAGTTCCCGCCAGCGGTGCCAGCGGGGGAGACCTAAGAACGCATCCAGCCCCACGATCAGGCATAAGGGCCCAATGCCGATCTCCGCCCGAATGGACGCCAGTGTGTCCACCATGTAGGACGGCCCAGGTCGGTCGAGTTCCCGGGTATCGATGCAGGATCCGGGCTCCGCATCGTGCAGGGCCAGCTTCAGCATCCTGAGGCGAAGCTCTGGGCTGGCTTCCGGAACGGCGCGGTGGGGCGGCAAACGGCAGGGGACGAAGCGAACCTCATCCAGTCCGGCCGCTTCTTTGACTTCCAGCGCCGTCCGCAGATGGCCGTAATGGATGGGATCGAAGGTTCCGCCGTAGATGCCGATCATGAGTTCTCGAGATTGGTTGAGGCAGACTGCCGGAAACGCTGCGCTTATTCCGGCCTACAACGACGCCTCATTCAATCGATGTAGCCTTTGTAGGCCGGGATAAGGCGCCAGCCGTTCCCGGCGACAGCGCTGATCCCGTTATTTCCTTGCTACGTACGGATATGCCCATCGCCCAGAACGATGAATTTCTGGGTGGTCAGTCCTTCCAGTCCCACCGGGCCGCGGGCGTGCAGCTTGTTGGTGCTGATACCGATCTCGGCGCCTAGCCCGTATTCGTAACCGTCGGCAAACCGGGTGGAGGCATTGACCATCACCGAGCTAGAGTCCACTTCCCGGAGAAAACGGCGGGCGCGGGTGTAATCCTCGGTCACGATGGCGTCCGTGTGTTGCGAGCCGTGCCGGTTGATGTGATCCAGCGCCTCGTCGAGCCCCTCGACGACGCGGATGGACAGAATCGGCGCGAGATATTCGGTGTCCCAGTCTTCTCCGGTCGCCGGTATGCAGTCCGGCAGGATCTGCAGGGTTCTGGGGCAGCCACGGAGCTCCACACCTTTTTCCCGATAGAGGTGCGCCAGATCCGGAAGAAAAATGGGCGCGATCGGGTTGGCGACCAGCAAGGTTTCCATCGCATTGCAGACGCCGTAGCGCTGGGTCTTGGCGTTCAGAGCGATTTTGATGGCCTTGTCGAAATCGCAACGGTCGTCGATATAGACGTGGCAGATGCCGTCCAGGTGTTTGATGACCGGGATGCGGGATTCTTCCGTGATGCGCTCGATGAGGCTCTTGCCGCCGCGCGGCACGATCACGTCCACATGGCGTTCCATGCGGATCAGCGCGCCGACCGCCGCACGATCGGTGGTTTCGATCAGCTGCACGGCGTTGCGGGGCAGTCCCGCCTGCTCGAGACCGTCCCGGATGCAGTCCGCGATGGCCTTGTTGGAGTGTATGGCCTCGGACCCGCCGCGCAGGATGCAGGCATTGCCGGATTTGAGGCAAAGCGCCGCAGCGTCTGCAGTTACGTTCGGACGGGATTCGTAGATGATTCCGATGACGCCCAAAGGCACCCGCATCCGGCCGACCTGAATGCCGGAAGGCCGGTAGGTGAGGCCGGTAATTTCGCCCACCGGATCGGAAAGCGCGGCCACTTCGCGGAGTCCCTGGGCCATGGCGTCGATGCGCTTCTCCGTGAGATCCAGCCGATCCAGCATCGCGCTGTCGAGCCCTCTTTGCCGTCCGGCTTCAAGATCCTTATGGTTCTCCGCCATCAACATCTGGGCATTGCTTTGCAGGGCGTCGGCGATGGCCAACAGGGCGCTGTTCTTTGCGGCGGTTTCCGCACGACTCATCGAGCGGGCAGCTTCGCGGGCCTGTTCGCCCACCGTCAGCATATAAGTTTGGATGTCGTTGAACATGGGTCGATCAATGAAGGGTGAAGAATTCAAAGCGGCAAATTCGTGAAGCCTCAACGAGGCTTCGCTATCATGCGAGTTTCCGAAGGCGCGGCCAGGCTGACGCAGACGGCCAAAAGCCCGTCCCAGGCATCGCCCGTGTCCATGCCTTTGATCACGCGATCTGCCTTCGCGCTCAGCAAAAGAGTCCGGTGGATGCTGTCGCGGTTCAGGCGTTGCAGTGCCTGGAGCACGGTCGACTTTCGTTTGTCCCACACCTGGCATTTGGCCAGTGCCGATTCGGTCGGGATGCCTTGGGCGACCAGCGCCATAACGTTGCCGATCAGACGGATGTCGCGGGTGAGCGCCCATAACGCGACGGCCGGTGCTATGCCTTCGGCCTTGAGCCCCATCAGCACGCGATAGGCTTTCGCCATATGCCCACGCAGAGTTTCTTCGGCGAGATCGAAAACGTCGTAACGGGCGCTGTCGGCGACGGCTTTGACGATCTGGTCGTCGTCAATCTTGCCCTTGCCGTACAGGATGTGCAGCTTTTCGATTTCCTGGGCGGCCGCCAGCAAATTGCCTTCGACGCGGGCGGCCAATATCCGGATGCCCGACCGGTCGGCCAACAGGCCTTTTGCGTTCAAGCGCCGATCGAGCCAGCGCAGCAATTGCTCGCCCTCCAACGGCCAGACCTGAACCACCACGCCGATACGGTCGATGGCCTGATACCACCGGCTCTTTTGTTCGGCACCCCCGATTTTCGCACTGCTCACGATGAGGACGGCATCTTCCGCGGGCCGCTCCGCATACCGGATCAAGGCTGCGGCCGCCGCTTTATCCGGTTTCGCGGGAAGGCGCAGGTCCAAAATGCGCTTTTCACCAAAGAGGGAAAATGAATCGGCAGCCTCTTGCAGGGTGCTCCAGTCGAAACCGGTATCGGCGTAGAACAGTTCGCGGTTGCCGTAACCGGCGGCACGGGCCGCCTGCCGGATCGCATCAGCCGCTTCCGCGAGCTGCAACGGTTCGTCCCCGCTCAGGAAATAGACCGGAGCCAGGCGTTTTTTCAGTTGTTCTCCCAGTTGCTCGGCAGATAGCTTCACAGTTTCTTCGCGGGCTGGTGGCTCAATCCGTAGGCGACGCGGCGAAACAGGAGCTGGGCCGCCTCTCGCTGCATCTCCTGTATGATTTGGGCTTCCTCCTGGGTTTGGCTCAGGGGAGAGGTCTGATCGTTGAAATAATCCCGTTTCAGTTCGAGCTCCTGGCGAGGCAACAAGACTTCGCCTTGAGGCGTCGTGACGTCATAAACCACACGGAAGCTCAGATCGAACAGGTTGGCGCGCCCTTGTTTGCTCAGACCGATCGGACGGCGATCCTGCCTCGCCCTGACGATATGAATCACCGCGCCGGCTTGGCTAGGGGCCGCCACTACGCTGCCTCCGGAATAAGACAGAATCTGCGAGAACTCCTGAAGAAACGGATCTCCACGCCCAAGCCCGTCGACATAGATCGTTTTGGCGATCATGTTGTTCGGAAGCGCACCGCGAAGGTGGAATCCGCAAGCGGAGAGCATCGTGGCGCAGATCGCCAAGACTGCAGCGTTTAAAAAAGACCGCCTTGCCATGATCTAAACCACGATGTTGACCAGCTTGCGCGGGACGACGATGACCTTTTTGACCGGTTTGTCCTCGACGAAGCGCTGCACGTTGGGATCGCCGAGCGCGGCGGCCTCCACGGCATCGTTGGCGGCGTCCACCGGCACGGTGATTTTGCCGCGCAGCTTGCCGTTTATCTGAACCACCAGCTCCACAGTGTTTTGCACCAGCGCGGATTCGTCCACTTTTGGCCATGCCATGGTCGCGACCGTTTCCGCATGTCCCAGCTCTTGCCATAAGCGGTGGCAAATATGGGGCACTATGGGCGATAGCATCAATACCACGAGTTCCAGTGCTTCCTGGCGCACCGCGCGTCCTTGATCGCTCGCATCGTCGAATTTCGCCAAGGCGTTGAGCAACTCCATGTTGGCGGCGATCGCCGTGTTGAAGGTGTAACGCCGGCCGATATCGTCGCTCACCTTGCGTAGGGTCTCGTGCGTCTGGCGCCGCATGGCTTTTTGCGCCTCATTGAGCGCGGTCTTGTCGAGTTGCGGTGCCGGGCCATCATCGACATGGACGGCGACCTGTTTCCACAGGCGCCTTAAGAAGCGGAATCCGCCTTCGACGCCGCTGTCCGACCATTCCAGCGACTGTTCCGGCGGGGCCGCGAACATCATGAACAAGCGCGCCGTATCGGCGCCATAGCGGTCGATCAGGGCTTGCGGATCGACGCCGTTGTTCTTGGATTTGGACATTTTTTCGGTGCCGCCGATCGCGACCGGCTGGCTGTCGGCTTTTAGGGTCGCGCCCAGCGGTCGTCCCCGTTCGTCCGATTGCACGTCCACGTCGGCCGGGTTGTAGTAGTGCTTTTTGCCGTCGGCCTGCTCCCGATAGAACGTCGGCGCCACCACCATGCCCTGGGTGAGCAGGTTGGTGAAGGGCTCGTCGCTGTCCACCTGCCCCACGTCGCGCATCAGCTTGTGGAAGAAGCGCGCGTACAAAAGATGCAGGATGGCGTGCTCGATGCCGCCGATGTATTGGTCCACCGGCAGCCAGTATTTGGCTCGCTCATCCAGCATCGCGCTATCGCTATCGGGGCAGGCGTAGCGGGCGTAATACCAGGACGATTCGACGAAAGTGTCCATAGTGTCGGTTTCCCGTTCCGCTTGGCCGCCGCACCCGGGACAGGTGGTTTGGTACCACTCGGGCATCTTCTTGAGCGGTGAGCCCACGTCGATCTTGACATCCTCTGGCAATACCACCGGAAGCTGGTCTTCCGGTACCGGTACGTCGCCGCAGCTCGGGCAATGGATGATGGGAATCGGGCAGCCCCAGTAACGCTGGCGGGAAATGCCCCAGTCGCGCAGGCGGAACTGGGTGCGCTTCTGGCCGAGGCCTTTGGCTTCGAGATCAGTGGCGATGGCGTCGAAGGCTTCGGTATGACTCAAGCCGTCGTATTTTCCCGAGTTGATTGTCAAGACTTCATTCAGAGATTTGGACTCATACCACTCTTTCCAGACCTTAGGATCGAAATAAAAGGCCTCGTACTCTTCCCTTGGATGCTTCGCTTTTAATTCATCCGTGTAAACAAGGGTGTTTTCGAAAACCTGTTTAATGGGCAAGGCGTATTTATTCGCAAACTCGAAATCCCGTTCATCATGGGCCGGCACCGCCATGACCGCGCCTTCGCCGTAGCCCCACAAGACGTAATTGGCAATCCACACCGGCAGTTTTTCTTGGGTCAGCGGATGGATGACGAAGCGGCCGGTGGCCATGCCTTTCTTTTCCATGGTGGCGAGGTCGGCTTCCGCCGTGCCGCCGCGCTTGCATTCCTCGATGAAAGCCTCCAGTTCCGGATGCCCTTCCGCGGCCGCCAGGGCCAGCGGATGCTCCGCCGCCACAGCGACATAAGTCGCGCCCATCAGGGTGTCGGGGCGGGTGGTGTAGACCTTCAGAACGTCGCTGCCGTCTTCGTAGGGGAAATGCACTTCGCAGCCGTGGCTTTTGCCGATCCAGTTGCGCTGCATGGTCTTCACCTGCTCGGGCCAGCCAGGCAGATGGTCCAGCCCGTCGAGCAGTTCTTCGGCGTAAGCGGTGATACGCATGAAATACATAGGGATGTCGCGCTTTTCCACCAATGCGCCCGAGCGCCAGCCGCGCCCGTCGATCACCTGTTCGTTGGCCAGCACGGTCTGGTCCACCGGGTCCCAGTTCACCGGGGCGACCTTTTTGTAGATCAGGCCTTTTTCGAACAGCTTGGTGAACAGCCACTGCTCCCAGCGATAATACTCGGGCTTGCAGGTGGCGATTTCGCGACTCCAGTCGATGGCGAGCCCCAGGGACTTGAGCTGCTTGCGCATGTAATCGGCATTGGCGTAGGTCCACGCCGCCGGCGCGACATTGTTCTGCATCGCGGCGTTTTCCGCCGGCAGACCGAAGGCATCCCAGCCCATCGGCTGCAGCACGTTCTTGCCCTGCATGCGCTGGTAGCGGGCGATCACATCGCCGATGGTATAGTTGCGGACATGGCCCATGTGCAGCCGCCCGCTGGGGTAGGGGAACATGGACAGGCAATAATACTTTTCCTTCGTCGGGTCTTCGATGGCGCGGAAAACGCCCTGGGCTTCCCAGGCGTCTTGAGCTTCTTGTTCGATGATCTGCGGCTTGTAAATGTCTTCCATACGTGGGGATTTCGGTCGCCGAATTAAACATTGTAGGATACTAAAGCACTCGCCGGTATCGCAAATGGCCGCGGGTTCTGCCGGCGATTCCCGTTTTATCCTGAAAAGGCGGTGTGGACCACATTTTTCGGTAGGTTACGGCGCGCTCGAAGTCCGGTGATTAGACTCCAACCATCGCCGGTGCGCGCCTAACCCACCCTACGAATCCAGGTCTCGGAGCAACCACAAGCTGCCGGAACTCATGATGGGGACACAACCCGGTCTGAATAAGCCTTTTGACAGATTGTCTTAAGCTTGTTGTACGTAGCACACTTTACAGATTAGTTCTCCGGCCATTATTCCAAACAGCCTTTTCGGGAGAAAAACATGCGCACATTGATCGCGGGCTTGGTCTTATTACACGCGCTTTTGCTGAGCGGATGCGGATACAACACCTTGCAGCAGCAAGACGAGCAAATCAAGGCGAATTGGTCGGAAGTCATTAACCAATACCAGCGCCGGGCGGATCTGGTGCCCAATCTGGTCAACGTGGTGAAGGGGTATGCGGGTCACGAGAAAGACGTGCTGACCCAGGTGACCGAGGCGCGATCCAGAGTCGGATCCGTTCAGGCCACGCCGGAACTGTTGAACGATCCGCAGGCGTTTTCGAGGTTCCAGGCAGCCCAGGGCGAATTGTCCGGCGCTTTGTCGCGATTGATGGCAGTGGCGGAGAACTATCCTCAACTCAAGGCGGACAGTTTGTTCCGCGATCTGCAGGCGCAGCTGGAAGGCACGGAAAACCGCATCACCGTGGCGCGCAATCGCTACATTGCGGCGGTTCAGGACTATAACGTCACGGTCCGCTCGTTTCCCACCAACATCACCGCCCGGATTTTCGGCATGGAGGTCAAGCCGAACTTTACGGTGGAGAACGAACGGGGCATATCCACCGCGCCCAAGGTCGATTTCGGCACGCCGGCCCCGGCGCCCGCTCCGGCCCGGTAGGCGAACGTTTGTTGATTTCGAACATGCTGCCTGTCTGGATTTTCGCCGTGCTTCTGGCGCTCGTTGGTTTCGATATTAGGGCGGAGATCGCGGTGCCGCCGCTTCAGGCGCGCGTGACCGATCTGACCGGGACCTTGAAGCCGGACGAAAAAGCGGGGCTCGAAAGTCGGCTGGCCGCCTTCGAGGCCGAGAAGGGCAGCCAGATCGCGGTATTGCTGGTATCCACCACCGAGCCCGAGACCATCGAGCAATATTCCATTCGAGTCGTCGATGCCTGGAAGCTGGGCCGCAAAGGGATCGATGACGGCGTCTTGATCCTTTTAGCCAAGCAGGACCGAACCGTCAGGATCGAAGTGGGGCGCGGGCTCGAGGGCGTGATCCCCGATGCCGTCGCCAACCGGATCGTGGAAGACGTGATGATCCCGTTTTTCAAGCAAAGCGATTTTTATGGGGGTCTATCCGAAGGTGTCGACAGTCTTTTCGCCCTGATTCGCGGAGAGCCTTTGCCCGCGCCTGCCGGCGGCGAAAGAGTTCCGGATTCGGATTTGGGCGGCATTTTCGGGCTTTCGATTCTAGGCGGTATCTTCGGCGGCCGGATCCTCCGGTTTCTGTTTGGCCCCCTTTTGGGCGGACTCATCGCCGGAGCGGGTGCCGGGGTGTTGGTCGCGCTTTTCGGCCTGCCGATCCTTTTTTCGCTGTTCGTCGGCTTCTTCGTCTTCATGGCGGTGTTCGGCGGCATCGGTCGGGTAGGACCGGGCGGCTGGTACGGCGGGCCCGGCGGATTCGGCGGCTCATCCGGGGGCGGCGGTTTCAGAGGGGGCGGCGGCGGTTTTAGCGGCGGCGGAGCTTCGGGGCGCTGGTAATGTTCAAGAATCTCGCTCGTATCCTCAAACATCTGTGTTACGGACCCTGGCGGCTCCGGCGCGTGCTGCCGCCCCACTCGTTGAAAGCCATCACGGAGGCGATCCGCGACAGCGAACGGAAGCACGGCGGGGAAATTCGTTTTGCGGTGGAAGTGTCGCTCGATTGGCGGCGGTTGTTAGCGCGCGAGACGCCGCGGGAAAGGGCCTTGGAGGTGTTTTCGGATCTCCGCGTCTGGGACACGGAACGGAACAACGGCGTTTTGATTTACCTGCTGCTTGCGGATCGGGACGTCGAGATCGTCGCCGACCGCGGCATCGACCGGCTGGTCGGAAACGAAGCCTGGGAGCGGATCTGCCGCGAGATGGAAGCGGCCTTCCGAGAAGGCGACTTCGAAGCCGGTATTTTGGCCGGTGTCCATGCCGTGGGCGCTCATCTGGAGCGGCATTTTGCGGGACCGGATCTGCACGGCAATGAGCTTGCTAACCGCCCGGTTTTCATTCACGACTGAGCTTGCTCAACCGCACCCGCGAGGCACGGGTCGTTCTTCTGGTTAATCGACCGGGCGTTGATTACCATCATCGGATTAATTTTATTTGCCGGAGATCACTCATGACCGAAGCCTTGTTAATCGCCAAAGGCCGAAACTCCCTTTCCCTGCTGCCGCCCATGGCCAATCGTCATGGCTTGATCAGCGGCGCGACGGGTACCGGTAAAACTGTCACGCTGCAAGTTCTGGCGGAGCGTTTCAGCAATATCGGCGTGCCGGTGTTTTTGTCGGACATCAAGGGCGATTTGTCCGGGTTGAGCCAGCCGGGCGAAACCAGTCCGAAAATGGCCGAGCGGCTCTCCTTGCTCGGTATCCAAGACCATGCGTTCAAAGGATTTCCCGTTATCCTTTGGGATGTCTTCGGCGAGCGAGGCCATCCGGCGCGGGCGACCATCTCCGAAATGGGGCCTTTGCTGCTCGCGCGCATGCTCAATCTGAACGAGACTCAGGAAGGGGTGCTCCATCTGGTCTTCAAAATCGCGGACGACAACGGACTGTTGCTGCTTGATCTAAAAGATCTGCGCGCGATGCTCCAGTTCGTCGGCGAAAACTCCGGTGAATTCACGACCTCGTACGGCAATATCTCTGTCGCCAGCATCGGCGCCATCCAGCGTGGACTGATGGCCCTGGAAAGCCAGGGCGGGGACCGGCTGTTCGGTGAGCCTTCCCTCAATATCGACGATCTGATGCAAACCGCGCCGGATGGGCGAGGTGTGATCAATATCCTGGCCGCTGATAAGCTCATGCAGGCGCCGAAGGTCTATGCCGCCTTTCTGCTCTGGCTGCTGTCGGAGCTGTTCGAGCATCTGCCGGAAGTGGGCGATCGCGACAAACCCAAGCTGGTGTTCTTCTTCGACGAGGCGCATCTGCTGTTCGACGATGCTCCCGAGGTCCTGCTCGACAAGATCGAACATGTGGTGCGGCTGATCCGTTCCAAGGGCGTGGGCGTTTACTTTGTCACGCAAAACCCTCTGGATATTCCGGACAAAGTTCTGGGACAGCTCGGCAATCGTGTCCAGCATGCGCTTCGCGCTTTCACGCCGCGCGATCAAAAGGCTGTGCGGTCGGCGGCGGAAACCATGCGCGACAATCCGGAACTGGATGAAAAAGCCGTGATCACCGAATTGGGCGTCGGCGAAGCCCTGGTTTCGCTGCTCGATGAAAAAGGCCGCCCGCACATCGTCGAGCGGGCGCTCATCCTGCCGCCGCAAAGCAAGATCGGGCCCATCGAGGCCGCTCAACGAAAGCGACTCATCGGTGAATCGCCTATCGCGGGGCACTACGAAAAAGCCGTGGACCGGGAGTCAGCCTACGAAATGCTCAAAGCGCGAGCAGCCGAGGAACTTCCGGAAGAGACGGCACCGGAGCGCCGTTCTTCCTCAGGTTCTGCGGCCAGGGGCATTTTCGATGCGCTCGGAAGCATTCTGGGTACCTCATCGCGGCGCAAGGGTAGACAACGGGAATCCGCAGCAGAAGCCTTCGCGAAAAGCGCTGCTCGAAGTATCGGCAGCGAACTCGGCCGGCAGCTTTTGCGGGGCGTGCTCGGCTCGTTATCCGGTAGGCGGCGATAAAGGTTTTAACTTACGGCTATTCTTAACGACGGCTTAGTTCGTTGTGGGGGCTGTCGTTGATCCTAAGCGGGCGGAGACTTCTTGCAAGATGCTAGAGAACCTGCATGAACCGTGCGGTCATAGAGTGAGTTGAGGAGGCGTTAAGATGTTTTACGAAGTGAAGCTGTTGGTGCTGATTCTGATCGGGGCCGCTGTGGTTATGAGTCAGACCGCCTTGGCAATACCGTTTGCGGTGCTGTTGATCGTTCTCGGCGCATTTATCATGGGCATGCGTTTTATCTATCGCTCCCAAAAGTTCGGTAGACAAAAAGCCGCTTCACAACAACGAAGGCATTTCTGACTTACCCGATAATCGGCATTTCGTTGTTCACCCTTAAGGCAAAAGCCTCCAAAACCCTGCGGTCGGTGGGACATTGTCGCCTTCCTGCGGCAGGATCACGTCGCCCGGCACGATGTCCGAAGCGTTCGCAAGACGCATCTCACCTTCGCGCATGACCTTGATCTGCAGCGCGGCGATGGCCCGTTCGGCCCGGTATTCTTGCCAAAGGGAAAACAGCCCGTTGATGAGGATTGCGCCGATGATGGCGAAACCGAGGGTGGCCATGCCTTCGCCCGGCGCTTTCCAATCGCCGATAAAAGCCAATGCCGTAGCGAGCCACAGGAGCAGTGCAAAAAAATGGGTGAATTGCCTGATGAATCGCAAAGCGACGGATTCCCGCTGAATTCCGCAAGCCGATTGGCGTCGTATTCGCGGACGCGGCGAGCGGCCTCGGTTTCGCTCAGCCCTTCCGATTGGGTGTGAAGACTCCTCAAGGCCTGATCGGGTTGGAGATGATGGATTTTCATGTCGCCTAATGGGTGAACCGATCCAGCAAACGCCTGAGCCGTCGCCGGTGAATCCCCGGATTTTCGTTAAGCAACTGGAATATGTACAGAAAAAGAGCTTCTATGCTATAAACCCCGCGCTATCACGCCGATGTTTCACTACACGGACAGTTAAAACCCACTTAACCAAACAGTCGGTTTACAGAATATGACCAATCAACAATTCAGTAAGACTCGTTTTTCCATTTTAAGAACTGGTTTTTGCGCTGTCTCTATTGCGGTGGCCGGGCTGTTGACCGGCTGCGATGCGGGTCCGGGCAGCAGCGTTTCTGCGCCGGCCGCGTCGGAAGCGAAGATCAGCGGTAACGTTCAGGATCAGCACGGTCCCGTTATGGACGCCAAGATCGAAGTGCGGGACAAGAACGGCCAATTAGTGACGACAACAGAGCTTACGAGCACCTCGAACCACTACTCCATCACCGTTCCCGCGGGTACGGCTTATCCTATCGTGCTGACCGCCACTCCGAACAATCCCGATCCGGGCCGAGGTCCGGTCAAGGCCGTGGTAACCAGTTCTCTTGCAGATCGTATGGATATCACCGATGTCACGACCATTGTTGTGGATTCGGCCATGACCTTAGGCGGCTTGACCGAGGCGAATATCGCCAAGGCGTCCGGCGGCGCCATCGGCTTGCGTCAGCGGCAAGGCGTCAGCGCGGCAGCCGGCGGCGGCGGTGCGGGTGCCGGCCAGAGCGGCGGCGGTGTCAGCCGCGGCGGACACGGAGGACATGGCGAGCATGTGCCTTCGGGGGCAGGGGCGGCTCCGTCCGACAGCGGCTCCAACCAACAACAGCCGGAGCATCAGCAGCACTGATGCGGGGATCATCGACTTTAGCTTTCTAAAAGCTTCAAGCTTCCGGCGATTTTCTCGAAGCCGGCAGATGAGCCCGAAAGGGCCGTCTGCCGGCTTTTTTTGGGCTTTCGGTTTCTGGCTTACGATTTGCCCGCAGGGCGGCGGACAGGGCAGCAGAATCTGATCGGAGTAAAAAAAAAAGCGGCAGAGGAATATTTCCTCTGCCGCTCCTTTAAAATTAGGGAAGCGTGGCTGTTATTGCTTCACGGCGTTGAGATGAGTCATCGCTTCTTCGGCCGCTTTGCCGGCGACGTCAGCATGGCCCATTTTGCCGTGTTCAATTGCGCCGTCCAGGCTGGTGATCGCAGCATCCAGATGTGGATTGGCTTTCTCTTTGTTGGCTGCCACCGCATGAGTTTTTGCGGCTTCCGCGTGCTCGGCCACACCTTTGGCATCGCCCTTCTTGCCGCTATCGGCGGCAGCCTGGGCGTGTTTCATGGCTTCCGCCTTGTGGTCTTCGGCGGCAACGGCGTTTAAGCCTAGCGACAGGGTGAACAGGCCGGCGAGCAATCCGGATAAGAATTTTCCACGCATAACCATTCCTCCGTTAAAAAGTTGTTCTTCTTAATACCCCGACATGGGGCGGGTTACAAATATCACGCCGTTGATTTTGAGTCCATATTTTTCAATGAGAAGACCTTGATAATGTGCGGCAGCATAGATAGGCGGGCGGTATTCGGATATCTCCCTATTGCCTTTACACTTCGGGGTGTCGGCAAAAGACTGGTCATTAGTAGCCGCCGGATAACGAAAACGGCAGGCGAATAAACACCATTCGGCCTGCCGTCGTAGGGACATAAAATCTACTTCGCCTGTTTTAGATGCGAAACGGCTTCCTCGGCGGCCTTTCCCGCCATATCGGGGTGGCCCATTTGGCTGTGCTGAACCGCACTGTCCAGGCTTTTCATTGCAGCGGTCAGATGTTCGTTGGGGTTTTGCTGCATGGCGGCTTCAACGTGGGGTTTTGCCGCTTGGGCGTGTTCACCGACGCCTGCGGCATCGCCTTTCTTGCCGCTATCGGCAGCGGCTTTGGCGTGTTTCATGGCTTCTTTGACATGGTTTTCCATGCCACCTTTTTCACCGGTTCCGGTCATCCCGGCGCCGCCGGTATAAGGTTGACCGCCGCCGGTACTCTCGCCGGTGGTTCCGCGAACGCCTGTTCCGCTCTGGCCGGTCTCGGTTTGCGACTGCGCATAACGCGTCGCGCCGTCTCCGGATTTTTCAGCCGCCAGGGCCTGATTCAATGTCGGTATCGTTAATCCTGCAAATAGACAAAGCAAAATTTTACGGTGCATCGCTTTTTTCCTCCGTGGAAAAAAATTGGACGGCTAAATCGCCGTGTTAGCGGGAGTGGTGCCGGTCTTGCTCATGCCCACGCTAATTGGCGAGCTTGTTTCGGTTGCCGCTTTTCGCAAAACGGGCAATTATTCGAAATCACCGGTCCCGGGTTCGGGCATTTCTTCCTGTCCCGGCGGCTCCTCTGAGCCTGGTGTCGGGGCTTGGGGAGTTTTACGCCGGCTTGGTTCGGAGGTTCCGCTTTCGGTGCCACGGCGTTGGCTCGATCCCGACGTGCCGCGTTCGCCATTCTTGCGTTTGTCCGTACCGGACATTCCTTTTTCGTTATTCCTGCGTTTGCCGGCGCCCGATTGGCCATTATCAGTATCCTCTCGCCCGGTCGCCTCTCTGACGATCTCTATCACATCGCCTCTTATTTTCCCGTTTTGAGAATCCGCTTTAACGTACGCAGCGATCCCCGCGGATTTTTCCGCAGCAATGCCCGGATTCAGGCTGAGCAATGAGATCAATGAGCCTGACAGTAAGCCGGTTAGAAATTTCGAACGCATGGCACGCCTCCTTTACACCAAAGTCCATTCCATTGGCCCGATTTAACCGGGATAGCCATAGTTAACACACGATAAGCTCTCAGTCTTTAGGGACATTTACTGAGAACGGCGAGGTTTGCAGCCCGGCGGCTTGGGAAAAGTCTCGGCGATGGGTAGCGAGGATCTCTCGGCTTTAGCGTTTGGTGCGGCTCTCCACCATAATGCAGGCATTGACGAGATAGTTGAAGCCGCGGGAGGCCAGGAATTTCAGTACTTCTGCATTTCCGGCGCCCGGTTGCAGCCATACGTTCGTTAGGCCCAACTCGAGACATTGTTTCAGGACAGTCAAAGTAGCCGCGGGCGGTATGACGAAATTAACCAGAGTCGGCTTGCTGGGCAGTCGCGCAAGGTCCGGATAAGCGGGGTCGCCATTCACCGTCCGGCGATTCGGATTGACCGGATAAACTTTGTATCCCTTGCGTTTCAGATCGCGGTAGATCCTGTAACCGAACTTTCGCTCGTCGTCGGTCGCGCCTACTACGGCGATGACGCTATCCGGTGCATCCAAAATGTTCAGCAGCACATCGCGTGACAAAGCCATCACTTCGCCGGAAATTACCAAGCATCATTAAACTGCCGATTGATGGCAGGCGCTTCCGGCGCCGGCAAACGCACGACCACGTCTATTTTTTCGCCGAACGACCGCGAGACGATCTCGCCGCCGGCTTTCTCGACCTGATAAGTCAGCGGCTGAAGTTTTGGATAATCGATCGTCAGTTTGAGTTCGGCATATTCGACATAAGGCATCAGGGAAGCCTTCTCCAAAGCCATTTTGGCCGTGCCGCCGTAGGCACGGACCAGTCCGCCGGCCCCCAGCTTGATGCCGCCGAAGTAGCGAACGACCGCGACCAAGGCGTTGATGACGTCAAAGCCGGAAATATGCGCGAGAATCGGTTTGCCGGCCGTGCCGCTGGGCTCTCCGGCATCGTTGAAGTGGGCGATGACGCCTTGCTCGGTCTTGATTCGGTAGGCGAAGGCGAGATGATGCGCCGTCGGGTGCGCCGATGCGATTTCCATCAAGCGCGAGCGTAACTGCGACTCGTCGGCGCAGGGCAGGGCGTAGCCGATAAAGCGCGAATGATTGACGGTAAAGCTGACTTCCGATCCTTTTTCGATGAGATACATGGATGAGGAAAAGCTATAACTGCGAGTCTAACCATTGTGTTGAAGACCTCATCATACCGTAGCCGGCTGTAAAGAGAGATTCCCATGAAACCGGTGTTTCATCCCGCGCTGGTGAACGATGTATTCGGCGATCCCGCGGTTTATGTCGATTTTTTGTTTGAAAAGCGCGCGCTGCTGTTCGATCTGGGCGATCTGCGGAATCTCGCCACGCGGAAAATTCTCAGGATTCGGGACGTGTTCGTTTCCCATGCTCACATGGATCACTTCTTCGGATTCGACTGGCTGCTGCGCCTATGCCTCGGGCGGGACATCCGCATCCGATTGTTCGGCCCCGCCGGTTTTCTCGGTCAGGTGGAAGCCAAGCTTGCGGGGTACACCTGGAATCTGGTGGAAAACTACGACACGGATTTCACTTTGGATGTGACCGAGGTTTTGAGCGAAACCGAAGCGCGACGTGCCCGGTTTCGTTGTAGGGCCGGATTTCGCCGCGAAAATGAACGCGAATTGACTTTGGCTGATGGCGTCTTGCTCGACGAAGAAAATTGCACCGTCCGGTTCAGCCTGTTGGATCACAAAATCCCGTGCCTGGCTTTTGCCCTCCAAGAAAAGCAGCACGTCAATATCTGGAAGAACCGGCTGGACGATCTGGATCTCGAGCCGGGATCTTGGCTTCAGACGTTCAAGCACGCCGTGCTCAATGGATTGCCCGGCGATACACCCATTACCGCCCAGCGCCGCGGACAGGGCGAAACGACGTATCGCCTGGACGATCTGGCCGGAACCATCGCCCACGTCTCCGCCGGACAGAAAATCGCTTACGTGACCGATGCCGTCTATCACGAAGCCAATGCTGAACGCATCGTTCGACTAGCGAAGGATGCCGACCAGTTCTTCATCGAGGCAGTGTTCGGCGATGAGCTTGCCGAGCGCGCCGCGCAGAAATATCACCTGACCGCCCGCCAAGCAGGCGGTCTGGCGCATCGAGCCAGGGTCAAATTCCCGGTGCCGTTTCACTTCTCGCCAATCTACCACGACCGGGAGAACGAACTCAGGGAAGAGTTCGAGCGGGCGTTTCGAGGTTAATCAGATTGGCTCTGGGCGCCTGCTTTTATAGCGAACCCGTAAAACTCTGCGGCCAACCTTGCTTCTAAGGGGATATACCCGAAAGCCAAGGAAACGTTATGGCAGTCAAGCTCGCGATCATTTACTACAGCGCTACCGGGACCACTTACCAATTGGCGCGTGGTATCGAGGAAGGGGCTCAACGAGCGGGCGCCGAAGTGCGCTTCCGGAAAGTGCACGAACTGGCTCCCGAGGAGGCCATTTCGTCCAATCAGGGATGGGCCGCGCACCGCCTGGAAACTCAAAACGTGGTCGAAGCGGCCTTGGACGATCTGGTATGGGCCGATGCGATCATTTTCGGCACGCCGACGCGCTACGGATTGCCCACCGCCCAGCTCAAGCAGTTCATCGATAGGACCGGGCCTTTGTGGAATCAGGGGAAATTGGTGAACAAGATCGTTTCCTCGTTTACCAGTACGGCGACGCCTCACGGCGGGCAGGAAACGACGATCATCGCCCTCAACAATACCTTCTATCACTGGGGCGCCATCATCGTCGGGCCGGGCTACATCGATCCCATACAGTTCCAGGCCGGAAATCCTTACGGCGTATCGTTCACGAGCAACAACGGACAGCTGAAGCCGGACGACGTGGCGATGGCTGCGGCGAAATTTCAGGGCAGGCGCGTGGTCGCGGTAACGGCGCAGTTCCTCGCTGGTCAAAAGCAATAAGCCGACCGGAGCCGGCTGAGCGGTTTGTTGGAGGGACGGCCATGGTGACGCTTCACGACAAGAACACCGGCGCTTTTGTCGGAGAAATCAGCGACCAACAGCTTCAGCAGTTGATGGACGTATTGGAGGAAGAGAGCTCGGCCGACAGGGATTATTTCGTCAATCAAGCCGGGCTGGAGTTTTTGGAAGAACAGGGACTCGATCGGGCGTTGATCAGTCTGTTGCGGACGGCTTTGGGTAACAGGGAAGGTATGGAGATCGTTTGGGAGAAATCGTAAATCAAGGGGTTGCTCGAGCATCTCGCGAGCTGACGACGATAGGGGCGCGAGTGCCACGGTGACCCCGTGAACTCTTCAAATCGTGCGACTGACGTTCCAGTCCCAAGGAGGCAATATGCAAAGCAAAGCGAAGATTCTCGGCCATCCGGCCCATCCGATACTGATCGTATTTCCTCTCGGGTTGCTGTCCACGGGTGTAGTCTTCGACATCATTTATCTGATGACGGGCTCTCCAAATTTCGTGACAGTCTCCTTCTGGATGATTGCGGCAGGAATCATCGGCGGGCTGATCGCTGCGCCATTCGGCTTAAAAGACTGGATGGCCATACCGCCCAACACCCGCGCCAAGCATATCGGACTGATGCACGGTATCGGCAACGGGATAGTGCTGCTGCTTTTCATAGGTAGCTGGTGGCTCCGGCGGAATATCGATTTTCCCGGAGCATGGGCCTTTGTTCTGTCGTTTGCCGGCTTTGCACTGGTCTTGATCACCGGCTGGCTAGGCGGCGAATTGGTAGACCGGTTGGGTGTCGGCGTGGACGATGACGCCGATCTGAATGCGCCGAGCTCTCTGCACAAAACGCACTGATCAGATGGGGCCGGGCAAATCTCAATACCGGCCCAGTCGCTTGTCCAAACTCAGATCGCCGGGGCCATGGGCGGCAATGACCATGAACCCCCCGGCGATTGCTATGTTCTTCAGGAACATGATGGTTTGCACCTTATCGTTGAAGTTAAGGTGAAAGAGCAATGCCGCCGCAATGGAAAAGCCGGCGAGCGCCAGGGCAAACCACCGCGTGTGCCAGCCGATCATAATGGCGATCGCTCCTCCGACTTCTAATGCGATAACCAGCGGCAGCAGCATGCCCGGCACGCCCATCGATTCCATATAGCTTTGGGTGCCGGCAAAACCGCCGATTTTGTTGAGGCCCGACAACAGAAAAATGACGGACATGAAAATCCGTCCAATAAGTTCGGCGTAACGGGACATATTGGCGGACATACTTCCTCCTTCCAATCAGTGCGTACGCTGCCAAATCAGCTCTCCGTTTCGATATACCACTTTAATGCGGTGGAATGGAATAGTATGCGTTTGGCCTTGGGGATCGGTGAGTACGAATACGCCGGGGCGATCCGCCGGAAAGTCGATGCTTTTTAGCGGCGTCATGACGATCGTCTTCTCGATCCGGTCGTAGTAGCCGATGGAAAATTCGGCCCGGCCGAAGTCTTCATCCCAGCGGATGCGGTTGAGTAGATCTTGGATAGGGATCATCTCTGCGGTTCGTCGTCCTGATCGCTTCTTAGACAAGTCCTTAGGTTTCGGTGTCAGCGCGACAGGCAGAAAGCCGGCAGCCGATTAAAATTAAATGGGTTCAATCGATTTTAGTGAGTAATCCCATGCAGAGAGCCTTAGCTGAAGCGCTGGATTGCGCGCCGATGGGCGTTGTGGTCATGCGGGATCGGCGAATTCTTTGGGTGAATAAGCGCTTAGTTCAGTGGTTCGACATGACGAAGAACCAGCTCGTCGGACTGACTTCGGAGACTGCGGAGAACATCGGACTGGCTGTTCTGTTTGCGGGGGACGATAGGCTATGCATCACGCGCGGCGGCGGGCAGTTCTGGCTGCGGCGCGAGCACGCCACCCTCGCCGAGGGCCTCGAGGCGTATTTTTTCGAGGATGTGACCGAACAGGTGCGGATCGAACAGGATCGGAGCCGCCTTCAAGACTTAGTAAGCGCCCTGAACACCAAGGACCCAGACACGGGGCTCCTGAACCGGAATGCTATTCTTCAGGCTTTAGAGGGGCACGTGAGCCGCAGCCGGCGTTATGGCAATGCCTTGTCGGTGATTCGCGTCACGCTGGAGCCGCCCCGTAGCGCCGCGATGTCGGAAATCACGCTGCGCGAAATCGCTCAGGAATTTAATGCGCAGTTGCGTTGGGCCGATCAAATCGGTCGCCTCGATGGGACGACTTTCCTTTTGATTCTTCCCGAGACTGTCCGCACCGATGCCGACGTACTGGCCACCAAACTCGGTGGAGAACGTGTGGGATTGGCCGGCGCGGACCTGTGGCGGATCGAATGCACGGTTGCTTCCTGGCAAAAGGGGGACGATGTGCGAAAACTCATGCAGCGCGTCTATCCTAGTGCGGGCAGGCTGAAATTACAGTGATGGCGAGCACGCTGGGTACGATAAAACTGGGAAGCCCGGGCGAGGACATCGGCCGGAAGGATCTGGCCGCCATCGTCCGGCGTTTCCAAAACCTGCACCGGCTTCAGCTGCAGCGCATTCAGGAGCATCAGACGCCGCGTCAGCAGGATTTTCTCGATGTGTTGCCGCTGCTGTTTCACTGCAATCACCCGATGCTGCCCGGCTATGTATCCTCCGAGACGCCGGCCGGTATCCCGGACTACTCCCCCGGCCGCCGAGCGTTGCTCGCCGTCAAGCGGCTGACCAAGAGCTTCGAATATAAGCGGCGCACGCTGGCCGAGTATCCGATTCATGGCATTTACCTGATGGGTAGCGTCAGCAGCATCGCCTATTCCAGGAAAAGCGATCTCGATGTCTGGTTGTGCCACTCGGGCTCGTTGAATGAAGGCCAGTTGGACGAACTGCGCCGTAAGGCGGCTGGCGTGGAACAATGGGCTCAATCCCTAGGATTGGAGGCCCATATCTTCTTCATCGATACGGATCGTTTCCGTCATGGGATCGGCACCCCTATTTCCTCGGAAAGCTGCGGCAGCGTCCAGCACCATCTGTTGCTGGAGGAGTTCTACCGCACCAGCCTCTGGCTGGCGGGCCGCGCCATGGCCTGGTGGCTGGTGCCGCCGGACCAGGAAGACCGGTACGGAGATTATCTGAACCATTTAAGGGAAAAGCGTTTCGTCAACGAAAACGATCTCATCGATTTCGGAGGCCTTGAGCTCATCCCGCCCGATGAATTTCTCGGCGGTACGCTTTGGCAGTTGCACAAGGCGATCGAAGCGCCTCACAAGTCGCTGCTCAAACTATTCCTAATGGAGAGCTACGCCAGCCAGTATCCCCGCACCCGATGGCTCTGCACCCGATTGAAGGCCGCCGTGTACGATGGCAACTTGGAGACTGGCGCACTCGACCCGTATATCCTCATGTATCGCGACGTGGAGCGGTATCTGGCGGAACGGGGCGAGCGCGAGCGGCTGGAGCTGGCGCGGCAATGCTTCTACCTCAAGCTCACCGAGCTGGCGCGGTTTAAGGGAGGCGCAGAAGGCGAGAAATGCCGGCGGCAGGACATCTTGCAGGCGATGCTTCGCGCCTGGGGATGGCCGCCTCAGCGTGTCCGGGAGCTGGACGAGCGGCGCCACTGGACGGTGGTCAAAGCGTTGCGGGAGCAAAAAGTCATCGGCCGCGAACTGACCCGAAGCTATCAGGCCGTGAGGCAATTCGCGCTGGAGCACGCCAAGATCGGCGGTCTGGCCGGAGAAGAAATCAAGCTGTTGGGACGTAGACTTTCCGCAGCTTTGGAGCTTAAACCCGGCAAGGTGGAAAGGTTGAGCCTCGACAGCGGCGACCGCATCGAGCCCGCCGATTTTTCCGTGCACGAAACGCGATTGGCGGACGGGGAAATGGGATGGATTTTGTATCCCGGACGAGTCGGGCCTGCCGATGCCGAAAAGGCGCCGTATCTAAAGAAGGCCCGCAGCTTGGTCGAGCTTATGGCCTGGCTGTCGCTCAACGGGCTCCACGAACGGAGTGCGAATCTCTCCCTGCAAACCCTCGAAAGCGCGTTAACGCCCTTGGAACTCAAGAACAGTTTTCATGCGCTGAACGGCTTTCTCGCGTCGCACCATAACGAGCCGGAACATCTGGACGACTATGGCCGAGCCCCGCGTGCGGTCGCTGCGGCCTTGTTCGTCAATTTGGGCGTCGATGTCGATGCCGACCGTCGCGACGATGGCTTCAGACTGGCCAGCAATCGTCATGATGCGCTGAGCTATGGGCACGAGCGGATCAGCCTGGTCCATCAGGTCGATGCTGTTACTTTGACGTCGTGGCGCGAAACCTTGGTTAAGCGTTACCAAGGCCTGGTCGGTTTCCTCGATTGCCTGGCGGATCTCATCAACGAATCCTTGTTCGATGAATCTCGTGTCGAATGTTTCTGTTTTGTTACCGGGCGGGCCCGAACCATCGCCCTCAGAGTGAAGGCGCTTTATCAGGATTTGAGAACGGCGTTTTCGAATTCGGATCAACCGCTACGCTATGTGTTGCGAGGCGGTCCGGAGTTCTACCTATTCGATAAACGGGGAACCAGCGTCCGTTTTTGGGGCGTACCCGATGTCGACCGCTTGTATGCCGAGTTGTCGGCTCCCCGGCCTGTGTTTTCTCCGGTCATTTTCGACCGCGCCGCCTTGGAAAATGACCCTTTGCCTTTGATCTACGACCATAATCGGCCGGGAGTCATTCAAGTCTTTTGCCTACCGGAATCGGGGCAGGTAAAAGTTTACATTCTGGACGAGCGGGGTTCCCTGTTCTTTCGGGTCCACGAAGCGGTCGGACCTCAACTCTTGCTGGGACCTTATGCCTCGTTTCTCAGCGACATCCTCCAGCGCTACGTGCTCGCCGCCGGCGGGATCGAATATCACTTGGTGGAACACGAGGCGTCCGGCGGTTACAGCGTGAAATCCGCCGGGTTCCAGTCCAACCCGGTCAGCCGTATGCTCGAAATTCGAGTATCCGCTCAAGAGATCGCGCCCGGCCGCACGGCCTATACCATTTTCTGCAACGACTCGGAATTCTCGTCCATGGATGCGGGACAGGACGTGTTTTCTATGGCGGCGGCCCATATCATGCGGCTTCGCCAGAGCGGAGAACGCTACCCCATCTATATCACCGACATCGACCTCCCGCTTTCCATTTTGGGTGTGAATACGCCGGAAGAGCTGCAAACGATTCACTTCCTCAAATTCAAAGAGAAAATCGAAGAGCGCCTGAATGCCTGATCATCCGTTATAAAAAAAAGGACTTCTATTCTTTTTTGTCATTTGAATCCCGTCTAAAATTGAGCGGTTTTTGAACGGCAACTCTTTTTTCCGAGGCAAAAAATTAGTATGAGTGCACAGGCTTGGCTGGCGGTCGGGGTGGTTTTGGGGTGCTTGAGCTTGATGCTTTTCACGGCCGCCGCACCTGAGCTGATATTGCTGGGCGGGGTTGTGGCGCTACTCATAGCGGGCGTGCTGACGCCGGAGCAAGCCTTGAGCGGGTTTTCCAACGAAGGCATGATAACCGTCGCCTTGATGTATGTGGTCGTGGCGGGTATCCGGGAGACCGGCGGCGTCGACATGCTGGTCCAGCATGTGCTCGGGCGTCCGAAATCCCTGCGGGGCGCGTTGTTGAGGCTGATCGTGCCGGCAACGTCGGTGAGCGCCTTCATGAACAATACGCCGCTGGTGGCAGTCTTTCTGCCGGCCGTTCTCACGTGGGCCAAGCGCCTGCAAATTTCGCCTTCGAAGCTTCTCATTCCGCTCAGTTATGCCGCGGTTTTCGGCGGTACGATCACCTTGATCGGCACCAGCACCAATCTGATCGTCAATGGTCTTCTCCTGCACAGCGATAGGCCGGGGCTGGGGCTATTCGACATCGCATGGGTCGGCATCCCGTGCTCGATCCTCGGGGTGCTCTACATCTGGTTTTTGGCGCCACGGTTATTGCCGGAGCGCAAGCCCGCCAGCGCCGTGTTCGAGAATCCCAAGGAATATACGGTCGAGATGTCGGTTGAAGAAAACGGATCGTTGGTGGGCAAAACCATCGAAGAGGCCGGTCTTCGCCATCTGCAGGGATTGTATCTGGTGGAAATCGAACGGGGCGATGAAGTATTGGCGGCGGTCGGACCTTACGAGCGTCTTCAGCCCGGCGATCAGCTGGTTTTTGCCGGCGTCAGCGATTCGGTGGTGGAATTGCAGCGGATCAAGGGATTGCTCCCCTCGGCCGATAAGTCGTTTACCCTGGAGGACAGCAAGCATCGCGAGCGCGTGTTGGTGGAAGTGGTCGTTTCGCCGCAATGCGCATTGGTGGGCAAGACCATCAAAGAAGGCCGTTTCCGCATGGTCTACGGCGGCTCGGTGATCGCCGTGGCGCGCAACGGTCAGCGCATTTCCGGCAAAATCGGGGAAATCCGGCTGGAGCCCGCGGATACGCTGTTGCTCGACGTTCGCCCGCCATTCCTGGAGCGGCATCGGAATTCCAACGATTTCCTTCTGATCAGCCAGGTTTCCGAGTATCTGCCGGTTCGTCACGACCGTGCGGGTATGGCCTGGCTGATTTTGGCCGCCGTGGTGCTGAGCGCGTCTTTCGAATGGTTGAGCATGCTGAAGGCGGCCATGCTCGGCGCGGCCGCCATGCTGCTGACGGGATGCTGCTCCGTGCCGACCGCCCGGAAAAGCCTGGATGGTCAGGTCTTGCTCGCCATTGCGGCTTCGTTCGGTCTCGGCAAAGCGCTGGAGGTATCCGGTGCCGCATCGGGAGTCGCGCAAGGCTTTCTGAGTATCGCAGGAGACAATCCGCTTTTGGTGCTGGTGCTGTTTTATGTCTTGACCGTCGTGTTGACCGAACTGCTCAGCAACAATTCGGTGGCGGTATTGATGTTTCCTTTGGCTTTGGCCATTGCGGACAAACTGGACGTCAGTTTTTGGCCGTTCATCATCGCCGTGATGATTGCCGCCTCCATGGGCTTTTCGACGCCCATCGGCTATCAGACCAACTTAATGGTTTACGGTCCCGGCGGTTATCATTTCAGCGACTTTGTCCGTTTCGGCGTCCCTTTGAACATTTTGATGGGTATTGTGGCGTTGAGCATCATCCCCTGGGTGTGGCCGTTTCACCCATGAGCGTGTTTTAAAAGCTACTGCGCGGTGTTCGGCCTCCTCATGTACTTCGTGTACACTCTGGGGCCTGCGTTGCAGCTCCCGTCCTGGGAGCTGCAACGCAGGCCTGGCCTTCGGCAGTCCAAATCCTCTCCAGGCGGATTTGTCCGGGCGCCTTGCAATCGGACCGCTCGCTGAGCTTTCTAAACTTAAACACGCTTTCAGCACCGGCCGCACGTTTCATTCGGTTTTTTCTCATGACGTTTCGATACATCTCTTATCTGCTGATCATCTTGACCTTCACCGGCTGCGAACAAGCGGCCGAAACCCAGCTTTCCGGGTCAATTCAGGGTACGACCTATCACATCAAGATGGTGATGGACAAGGTCGAGGCCACGCCGGAACAGGTCAAAACCGATGTCGAGGCCGTGTTCAAGCTGGTCGACGAAAAACTGTCGAATTGGCGCGAGGACTCGGAAATTTCCCGTGTGAACCAGCAGAAAACGACCGACTGGATTTCGGTTTCTCCGGAGATCATTCAACTGGTGACGATCGCCAAGGATATCCACCAGCGCTCGGAAGGCTGCTACGACCTTACGGTAAAGCCTTTATTCGATCTGTGGGGCTTCTCAAAGCACGAGAGCCGGGTGCCGGAGCAGGGCGAAATCGACCGGACCTTGACTCACGTGGGCATGAGCAAATTGGAAGTCGATGTGGAAAACGGCCGTATCCGCAAGCTGGATCCGGAACTCATGATCGATTTGTCGTCCATAGCGCAAGGCTATACCGTGGGCGCCGTAGCCGATCGGCTCGAGAGCCGGGGCATTCACGATTACCTCGCGGAAATCGGCGGCGAAATGAAGGTCAAGGGGCGCAAGGCCAATGGCGCGCCTTGGCGAGTGGCGATCGAAAAGCCCACGCCGCTGGTGCGGGAAGTCCAGCGCATCCTGGACATCCATCAGGAAAACGGCGCGGCCGTCATGACGTCCGGCACGTACCGAAACTTTTTCGAATCGGGCGGCCAAAGCTATTCCCATATCCTGAATCCGAAGACCGGCCGTCCGGTGACCCACAACCTTCTATCCGTCACCGTTCTGCACGATGACCCGACGCTGGCGGATGCCTGGTCCACGGCTCTGTTGTGCGTGGGTGAAATTGAGGGAGCCAGGATCGCCGAAGCCGAGGGTCTCAAGGCCTTGTTTATTTACCGGGACGGTCAGGAACTCAAAGAGCGTATGAGCAGCCAGTTCACGAGCGCTCCCACGCCATAGTTTTCTACTGAAAGAGGGTTAGAGTCCCGATCCTCGTCACTTTGTTTCGGGAGAGCGTTCCGCGTGTGGTTCAGCAGCGATGCGCTCGGCGAAATAATACAAGATATGCGAGAGGCCCAAATAAACCAAGGCAAGGGCGAAAATCTGGCTGATCGGCAGGTCGTTGAGCATGGCGTAAAACTCGGTGCCGCCGGCCGTCAGAAGGAAGATCAGCCCCATCAGCAGCGCTTCGATACGGCTTCCCCGGCGATAGCGGAAGTACCACAGCATAAGTTGGCTGATCAATAGATAGCCGACAACGATGAATAGGTTGTTCCGCAAAGGGCCATAGACTCCCTCCGCGTCCGGAATGATGAGGTTCAAATTGCTCAGGATCGCAATCCCGCCCAGGATGGACAGCCAGACGGCAAGATGGAAATTTAGCGAGATGGCGCGGTTCATGGGCTTCTCCGGGGTGCTTCTTGAACGGCTAGTCCCTTCGAGGGTGCAGGACGGCGATGAGTTCCCGATCCGGTCAAGACGGTGAAGCCACGTTTTACCGTCCCATCAGGGCCGTGTCTTTCGTCCGGTCTCCGTATCGTTTTTTCGTAGTAGAGCGGGAAGCGCGATCAGCAGGCCGAGAAGCGTAAAGCTGAGGATCGCCTCCGGCGACCAGATGTCTTTGATGTCGCTGATTTCGCCCAAAGTCTGGCCTAAGTTGACGTAAACGAAACTGGCGGGAATGACGCCGATCACGGTGGCCAAAAAATAGGTGCGGGCGCTGATGTTGGTCGCGGCCGGCGCCAGATTGACCAGCCAAAATGGAACAAGCGGCACCAGTCTCAGAAAAAGCAGGTAGCGGAAGGCGTCGCCCTCAAAACCTTCCACGATCTTCGCGGCCCTCGGAAACTGCGATAATTTGACGCGGGCGAAGTCGGCAAAAACGAAGCGCGCCGCCAGAAAAGCCAGCAGCGCGCCCACCGTCGATGCGATCACCGTCACCAGCGTGCCCAACCAACGTCCGAACAGTAAACCCATCGTCAGCGACAAGATCGCGCCGCCCGGGATGCTGAATGCCGTCGAAGCGATGTAGAGCGATGCCGAGGCGAATAGCATGAGTGTGTAATGCCGCTCGGTGAAATCAACGAGCCGATCGCGGTTTTCCTTGATGAATTCGAGGCTCAACCATTCTTGTCCTCCGAGAGCGAAGAAGGCGGACAGCACGGCGACAAACGCCAGGGCCAGTCCGACCCTGCCGTAAAAGCGCTTTTGTGGGTTGGGCATGAGTCCTTCTCCGGAAGAAACCGAGGTCAGTATACAGACGGTCGGACTGACGCGAAGATTGCGCGGCAAACCGCTTCGCCGAATTCGAATTGAAGGAGAGACGCTATCAGGCTCGACGGGGATTCGCGAACACTCTCTTTTGAAAGGCGGTGGTCGGAAAGCGCGATATCGGTGTTTTCCCCGTCCGTCGTGCGGACGGGGGCGATATTAACGCATTAACGCTTCATTCCGTTTTTCAGCGCGGTGAACAGGGTATTGCCCGCAACGGTGTTATCGCTTCCTACCAAAACCATGATTATCAAACGGTCGTCCGTCTTCAAACATTCAACCACACCGATCATATGCTCGCTCCATGAACGGACCGAATCCTCGTCCTTAGTGATTCTGCCCGCTTTTTCCGAGTTCAATATCGACTCGCCCCTGTTGACGCAATCGGCTTGGCTCATGGTTCCTCCGTCCAAGTGATCCCACCACATGGTGGGCGCAGCTGCGAAGGTGGAGAAAGACAGACCGCTCATCAACAAGCAGGCGAAGACGGGGTTAACTAAACATCGTGTGGACATAGAAAATCCTCCTTGGTTCTGTCCAGTTGAGGGCTGAATTGCTCGGTGCCCCTCTCCCTAAAGATTTAAACTACCGCCCCGGTGGTTTCTAAAATAGGCTGCCTTGACTCCGCTGTCTCGGGGGAGGGAATAGCGCCTTGCTCAGCCTCTTAGTTAAGACACTGAAAACTATCTAATTGCAACGGAATGGTAAACACTCATACTTCTCATCAAAACACTGACGACAAGGTACCTAAGAGGGTGGATCGCGTCGTAATTGACGGCTCCTACGGCGAAGGCGGCGGGCAAATCCTGCGGACGACGCTGTGCCTGTCGGCCATCACCGGTCGTCCGGTGCGTATCCAAAACATCCGCGCAAGGCGGAAGAAGCCGGGACTGGCGGCCCAGCATTTAACCGCAGTGTTTGCGGCGGCCAAGCTTTGCGATGCCGAGCTGAACGGCGCCGAATTGGGCTCCAAGACCTTGACGTTTACGCCGCGGGCAAAGCCGAGACCCGGCGATTATCTGTTCGATGTGGCGGAAGCGAGGCAGGGGGGTAGTGCCGGGGCGGTGTCGCTGGTGCTGCAAACGGTGCTGTTGCCTTTGGCGTTGACTGAAGGTTTGTCCCGTGTCGAGTTGCGGGGCGGAACGCACGTGCCTCTGAGCCCGTCGTTCGATTATCTTCGTGATGTGTGGTTGCCCTATATGAAGCTCATGGGCGTTCGCGCCGAGCTCAGCCTGAAGCGATCCGGCTGGTATCCGGTCGGAAAAGGGGAGGTACTATTGGAGATGAGCGGAACCGGCGCAGACGCGCGAGAGAAGCTGCGTCCTCTAAACCTGCTGGATCGAGGCAAACTCATCGAAATATCGGGCCGTGCACTCGCCGCCAATCTTCCCGAGCATGTAGTCAAGCGCATGGCAGACCGTGCACAGACTATTCTGCGGCGAAAAAATGTGTCTTGCGAGATTGATGCGGTTTCCGTTCGAGCAGCCTGCCCGGGGGCGGGAATTTTTCTCATCGCCCGCTACGAGCACTCTCTGGCCGGTTTCAGCGCCTTGGGCGAGCGGGGGAAGCCTGCGGAGCAAGTCGCCGAAGATGCTTGTGCAAAACTGTTGGAGCACCATCACACGAGCGCCTCGGTGGACGAGCATTTGGCGGATCAGTTGGTATTGCCTTGCGCTTTGGCTGGGGGCGAGTCCGTTTTTTCGGTCGATCCGATGACGCGGCATCTTTCGACTAATGCGTGGGTGGTGGAGCGTTTCGGCGTCGCCGAAGTCGAATTGATATCGACTTCGGCTACAGCCGGTTTGGTGCGAGTCTTTCCGAATCCGTGAGAATATGCCCGTCCGTAACGCCGACATTGCCAGGATCTTTGAGGAAATCGCCGATTTGCTAGAGATTGATGGCGCGAATGTGTTTCGAATTCGCGCCTATCAAAACGCGGCCCGTATTCTCCAGGAGCTGGGCAAGGACGTGCGCTCGATGGTGCAAAAGGGCGAGGATCTTACCGAATTGCCGGGCATCGGCGCCGATTTGGCCGGCAAGATCAAGGAAATCGTCGATACCGGCCACTGCAAAGCGCTGGACGAGCTGCACAAGCGGTTGCCCCCCGCCATCGCGGAGCTTTTGAAGATCCCGGGCTTGGGACCGAAGCGGGTTAGAGCGCTTTACAGCGAACTCGGCATTCAAACCCTCGAGCAGCTTCGGCGCGCGGTACGCGATCATCGAATCCAGGCGCTTCCCGGCTTTGGCGAGAAGACCGAGATGCACATCGCGGATGCTCTGGAAGCTTACGGTGGCGGAGCCGGGCGTTATAAGCGTGTCACTGCCGATCAATATGCGGTGCCTCTACTCGATTACTTGAGCGGAGTTCCCGGTATCGGACAGGTGGTGATTGCCGGCAGCTATCGCCGGGCTAAGGAAACGGTGGGCGATCTCGATATTCTGGCGACCGCGGAAGCGGGAAGTCCCGTGATGCAGCGTTTTGTCGACTACGACGAGGTTACGGAAGTTCTGTCACAAGGTCCCACGCGCGCCAGTGTGCTGTTGCGCGGGGGGCTGCAAGTGGACTTCAGAGTGGTGCCGGCGGAAAGCTACGGTGCGGCGCTGCATTATTTCACGGGCGGCAAGGCGCATAACATCGCCATTCGGCGTTTGGGACAGGAGCAGGGCCTCAAAATCAACGAATATGGGGTATTTCGAGGCGAGCAACGGGTTGCGGGCGATACCGAAGAATCGGTTTTTGACGCCGTGGGGCTACCCTTCATCCCGCCCGAACTGCGCGAAGACCAAGGCGAGATCGAGGCGGCCAGAGCCGGACGCTTGCCGAAACTGGTCGAGCTGTCCGATCTCAAGGGCGATCTTCATGCCCATACCAAAGCATCGGATGGCCACAACACTATTTTTGAGATGGCTCAAGCCGCGAAAAATCACGGCTTGGAATACCTCGCCATCACGGAGCACTCCCGTCGGCTGACGGTAGCACACGGTCTCGATCCGGTCCGCTTGCTCAAGCATATGGACGAGATCGATCGGCTGAACGAAACCTTGGACGGCATCGTCCTCCTCAAGGGTATCGAAGTGGACATTCTAGAGGATGGCAGTCTGGACCTGCCGGACGATGTGCTCGGCAGGCTCGACATCGTCGTCGGTGCGGTGCACAGCCGCTTCGACCTGCCGCGAGCCAAGCAGACCGCGCGGATTCTTCGCGCGATGGATCATCGTTATTTCACCATCCTGGCGCATCCCTCGGGCAGGCTGATCGGCCGCCGGGAGCCCTACGATGTCGACATGCTGCGTGTCATCCGCAAGGCAAGGGAGCGTGGGTGTTTTCTCGAGCTCAACGCCAATGCCGAGCGCCTCGATCTCATCGATATTCACTGCAAAATCGCCAAGGACGAGGGTGTCCTGATCAGTCTTAATTCCGACGCACACAGTATTCTGGACTTCGGCAACCTGCGCTATGCCATTGGGCAAGCTAGGCGGGGCTGGCTCGAGTCCCGTGACGTGCTGAATTCCAGCAGCCTGAAGGAACTGCGCCCATTGCTTCAGCGGACTGTTTAGCGTCCTAAACGTAGGGCTGGTCTCCCAAAAAATGGGGGGCATGACAACGCCATTGAACTTTTCTTTATCTGAAGCGTCTTAAAGATAAGTGTCAGGAACGACGCGAACTACTCATCTCCTCCCTTTGAGTAGTGTCATTCGCCCGGCATCCCCCCAAGCCGGGACTTTGCTCCGAGGCATGTCCCCCCATTTGCTTCGGAGCTTTTTCTTTTTAGGAAGCTCTGATTAAGAGCTTATCCGTAAATAGAGGATAATGGCGCTTTTTTCTCGCAAAGCGCACTGATGAACGCCAAATCCTGGGAAGTAACCGATGAGTTTTGGAAACGAGTGGAGCCTCTGATACCGCCCAACCCAGGGCGTCCCGCTGACAAGTTGTTCGCTCGCAAAGCGGGGGCGGGTCGCAAGCCCAAGCCGG
>Ga0196980_1000030_pt1 | contig 49074 bp, 84 predicted proteins | sample S3_1013CmetaG_FD_155486 | JGI IMG/M metagenome (GOLD analysis project Ga0196980, IMG submission 155486) | Soil microbial communities from Anza Borrego desert, Southern California, United States - S3_10-13C | ecosystem: Environmental > Terrestrial > Soil > Desert | place: USA: California... | reverse complement strand
TGCCGACGAGGTTCATCTGCGCCGAGCTATACACGTTGTCTAATATCGCGGTCTTCTGAATGCTGCGCAGGTTGAAATTCGGCTGTCCCGTGCCGACCAACCGCAGATTGCGAAAGGCGATGTTGTCTACGAGTTCACTGGTGCCCCAGGTGCCGACCGAGCAGAACTGAATGCCGATTTGGGCCGAGTTTCCGGCAATGACAGTGCCCTGAACCTCGACGTTTTCGATTGTGTGGCCGCGGTCCACAGCATCGTCGGTCGAATCAGCCTTGAGCTTGCTGACCCGGAATCCCGCGCCGGTGTAAGTGGTGGCGCCGGTGCGAATGTTGAGAAACACGCGCACGTTGCTGTGTCTGACCACTTGAAGATCAGAGTCTTGAACCTGCAGATCCACCCCGATGCTGCGGCTGGCATCAGCGATCGTTGAGCGCGTGTTGGTGTAGTAAACCGTAACGCTGTCCATGCCTCTGGTGGTTACGTTCGTCAGCAGGCAATCCACGGATGCCTCGGCATCAGCCGAGTCAACGTAGACAGTGGCATCGACGATTCCCTGCAGAAACAGAGAGCGGCCGCACTCGGTAGTGACAAGACTGGCAGTCAGCTGGTGTCCGGTGGCGCCAGCATTGGTCAGCGGGTAGCCGGTCTGGTTGGCGTGGATCATGCCCAGACGGAAGCCACGGCTGATAAATGAGGCGGCATCGCCAGCCTCACGCCTGGGATAGAACCCAACCCGCAGCGAGTTGAACGTGGCCATCTCGCTAGTGACGTTCTTGCAGCCCTGCCGGAAGGTCGCGAACTCAACGCCGCGGCTGGTCTTTTCGTTGATCGGCTGCGTCTGAGTGCAAGTCACCTTGATGTGGCCGACGAAGTGGACGCCCTCGCAGGCCGTGAAAATGAAGGGCGTGACCGTCTGCGAACCCGTGAACGTGCGATCGATCACCAGCTCAGCACCGTCCGATTTGATGGTGATGCCGCGCAGGTTGCTGAAGTCTCCCAGCGCGCCCGTGCTGCCATTGGAATAGAGCCGGTAGCGGCGGGAGCCCAGGTCCAGCACGCCGCCGCCGCGCGCCTGGATCACAAGGCAGGCGTTGCGAAACGCAGTGCTGTCATCGGTGCCCACGCCGGCACCTGTGTAGTTGCCGACGGCGCCGTAGCGGAACATGCCGCCAAGCGCCTCGGCTGATAGATACGCATAGTCGCTAGGCGTAATTCCAGCCGAGGTTTCTGAAGCTGTTCTCGGATAAAGAGCCAGTGCTACGGCTGCCTGAGTCATCGAAGATGGGCTTTTGACCTCATCTATTGTGCGCAGCGTGACCGCAGCCGACGTCTGCAGCAGGAACTTGTACTCTTCGCCATCGGTCAGGAAGATCGTGCAGCGCCCCGCCGAGTCCAATACGATGGGGTTAGCATTGGGTACCGATAGGTTCTCATCGGTGTACGTCGTTTTTGGCGTTGTCGTGCCAGGCGCATAGGTGTACAGCAGACCACCAGACAGCGGCTCGCCAGCGTTGTCGAAGAACTGAAAAACTGGGTTGATCAGCGGAAACGCCATCAGCGGCCCCCACAAACGAAAAACCCGGCACTAGGCCGGGTTGGGTGGTGAATTTTCATTGCGCCTATTCGACTTGCTCGCTCGCAATGCCGCCTGCAGCACCTGTCGGTACCGCGCTGCTCAGGTTTGGCACGAGGCCGCGGACTGCGGTATTAGCCTTGGAGGAGTTCAATCCCCTCGTGACCATGTTTGCCGCGCCGAGAGCTGCAGCAGTTTCAATGTTGCCGCTGGCAGCGCTGACCATGCCGAGCCGCTGCAGTAGCTGCTGCGTCGCCTTCACGATGACGTTGCCGCTGTTGGAGTAGTTGACTACTCCCTCGCGGGGTATCTTCGCGGTTGCAAGGCCCACGAATTCGCGAATCGCCTTGCGATCGGCCGGCGAGAAAATGGCTGCCATCTGCTCGCTGTTCTTGCCCTTGAAGTAACGCTCGTACTGGGACACGATCAGGCGCGGGCTGATGCCCTCGTTCTTCAGTGCTGGTCGGAATACCTGCTCGAGCGCGCCTTGCTTCAGCGCGACGTGCGCGGGACTGTCGGCACCGTGGATCTGCAGGATGCGCTCGGTCAGCGCCTTGTTCTGCACAGCCTTGGTGATGACTTCCTCGCCAGTCACGTTGTCCGACTTCAGCCAGTTCTTGATCTGGTTGCCGGCTGCTTTCTCGGCCGCGCCGGCATCTTTGTTCACGCCGAAGAGACCCTGGAAGCGCGCGTAAAGGTCGCGCCCGGCCTTCCACGCCGCGACTGAATTCTGATTGCCGTTGATCTTCCCGGACGCGAGCGCGGCATCCACCATCTGGCCGAACTGCTCGCGAAGCACGTTTAGACCCTCGCGATCAGTGGCATTGGCGCTTCGCCACTCGGTGTTGATCAGCTTGCTGACGTTTTCCAGTTGAGCAAGCGTGATGCCGTCTGCGTCGTTCAGCTTGGCGGCGTTCTGCTCGATATATTTGAGCATCGATGCAGTTTGCGGATAAAGCGCGGGATCGTAGGCCAGCGCTCGACTAACTGCGGCCTCTGCCTGCGCAGGAAATGCCTTCATCGAGGCGGAGTCCAGTGACGCGCCTAACTGCTTGGCCGTGGTGTACTGCGCCTTGTAAGCGGCCTTAGCTGCGCCACCAGCGGCCTTTGTCTCAGCGATCACGGTCTGGCCCGCATCCGCCACGTCCGCCGCTCTTGCCCCGCTGATCTCGCGATTGAGCAGGCCGAAGCCGCTTTCGCCGTCGGCGCCGCGCAACTTCGTGGCTGATTGCGCCTCGGAGTTGCGCATGGTCTGACCAGCCCACGTGCTCACGTCCATGCGCTTGAGGTTCTCCTCTAGCGACTGCTGTGCGTAGTCCTGATTGGCCTCGCCCTTGGTTAGCGGCGTGTTGAATCTCCGGGACAGAGCAAGCCGAACAGCAGCCTCGCCTGTATCTGCGCCGGCTTCTTTGCCGGCTGCGATGGCATCATCCGCGCTCGACTGCAGTTGCCTGGCCAGTTGCGGCGTGATCTCGTCCGGGTTCAGGCCGATCTTTTCGGCCAGCTTCCTACCAGCGGCAGACAATGTGCCGTCGGGATTCAGTGCGCCAGCGCTGCCCGTGAGCGATCGATAAAAGTCTCGGCCCTTTGCGGCCAGCCAGCCAGCGACCGGGGCAACAACAGTCTCGCCTACCCCCTGGCCAATGCCGCTGGCGAGAGCTGTGACAACCGCCTTTTCTGGGCTCACGCGCTGCTCGGATCCTTGCGGAATCGCGGCATAGTCTTCCGCAACGCTGGTTGCCCCTCCTGCTGCGGTAGCGATTCCAATGCGGCTGGTTAGGTTTGCACCAAGGCTCGCTAGCTTTCCGGCGGGAATGTACTTGCCAACCTGGGCAAGCGAATCAAGGATTCCATCCAGCGAGACTCCTGGAGCGTTGATGTAACCCGGCTTGCCTTTGTAGCTGACGACAATCCGCCCGTCTGGTGCCACCTCGGTTGTGGCGCCCGGCAATACTTTGCGAACAATGTCGGCGCGTGCTTTTTCGCTTGGAGTAGTCAGAAACCCCAAGGCTATACGCCACTTCTGACCCTCTGTCGTATCTTCCAGAAAGGTTCGTTCCCCAATATTTTCGAAGTCGATTTTAGGCTCATCGAACGGATCAACAAGGCCGCTCTGAGGCTGTAACTTTCCGACAGCCGCCATGGTCGCCTGCGGCGCCGGATCATCGAACGGGTCAACGAGTGGCATATCGGTCCCGCCAGTCTTTCACGATTTCCTCATCGGATACGCCGGGGTTGGCCTCTCGAACGGCATCACGGAATTCATTGAAGAACACCAGCCGGCCGCTCTTGGCGTTCTTCCCCGCCAGGGGCGTGTTCTTCACGTACTCTCGAATCTCCTTGCGGAAACCGTCAACCTTACCCTTGCTGGTTCGATACTCATCAGCCAATTGGGCAAGAGTAGATTCACGATCAGCAAGCGCGAGCTGGTACTTGGTGATCAGCTCGTTCGCTTCCTTGGTGTTCTTTGTGTTTCCGAACTCTGCCTCGATGCGCTTGGCGTCGGATTCGGTCTGCGGACCCTTCTGTTTCAGTTGCTCCTGAAGTATCAGGGTATTCTGGATTGATTTGTACTGCGCGAGGTTGCTGATCTGGTCGAGCTTGGATTGCGCGATTGGTACGCCAAGATCAAAAAAGAATGCATTCGCATCGGCACGGAAGTCCTGTGTTGGCCCGGTTTGGGCTGGACTTTCTAGCATTGCGCGCAGACTACCGATTTTCTCCTGTGCGGCCTGGCCACGATTTTGGAGGTCCGAGTAATCCTTCGCGTCGATCTTTGCCAGCTCAACCTCGCCAGCTGACTGAACTTTCGTGTCTATCGACACCAGCGGCTTCTGCGGACGCGGCGCAACGCCGGGCACAACCCGAGGCTCGCCCTTGCTGTTGTACTGGACCATGACTTCCTTGCCGTCTACCACGCCGGGCTCAGGCTTTGTCCAGTTCTCGGCATTCAGGATCGCATCGCCCTGGCCCTGCGTGAGCAGTCCCGATTGCACGTCAGCGGCAACCTTGCCTTGATCTGATAGCGGCGCAGGCTTGGATGGAGACAGCCCAAGGTCGCCCGAGATCTTCCGGATGAGCATACCGCCCATCCCTTCGATCTCATCATCATCAAGGTCGGCCCATGATTGGCCGCTCTTGGCCTCGAGCTCCTTGATGTACTCGGGTTCGTTCTGCTCGATGTACGCCTTGCGCTGGTCTTTTGGCAGAGCCATGACTTGCTGCACCTTCGCAAGCGCTCGTTGCCCTGTGACCTGATCGAACTTGATTTCTGTTTCCTCTCGCTCCCAGTCGAAACGCTTTGCCCGCCGCGTCTCCTCCTCCGCAGCGCGCCCTTCGGCATTTTGCAGCGCCGTCATTCTGGCGCCGGCCTCTTTCTCGGCATTGGCGATCGCACGGCCCTCCAAGAAGGAGTCAACCGGCGTGAAGCTCTGCTGCATTGCTGCGATATTCAGTGCCATGTCAGCTCGCCATCCCGGTTTGCGGCCGGTTGAAGAAGAATCCTGCGCCCCGAGAGATCTGATTCGTAGCGTTCGCAATCGCGTTGCCGCTGGCCACGAATCCAGACGCGCGAGCCTCGCCAGCATTGGTCAGCGCCCCGCCGATGTTCTGGCCGGTGTTCACCACTATGCCCGCGCTGTCGCTCGATGCGCCGCGGCCGAATCCGGCAATCTGCGCGATGCGATCGTAGACGCGCTGATACTCGTTACTCGCGTAGTCCTGGCCGTATCTCGTGAGCTTGCGAAGCTGACCGCCAGAGTTGAGCGAGCCGCGTGCAGCAGCGCTACGGTCCAATGCGCGGATACCCTCGTCCATGCGGAACTGGTAACCCGGATCGGCCTGGAAGTTGTACTTCCCGTAAGATGATAGATCCTCGGGGCCAGGCGGGCCTGGTGCGAGCTCGTCTTGAGGAGCAAGGCTCTTACCCTGCCTTGGCTCGACAGCGGCTGGGCCGAGCCTGCTGCGATCAATGCCGTTCAAATCCAACAGAGCAGCGGTAGCTGCATAGCCGGCATTGAAGAATGGCCGCTGAAGCGCAAGGGCGCGATCTTCTGAATCCTGCTGAGCTGCTATGGATTCTCGGCTCGCATTGGTCTGCGCCTTTGCAGCCTTGTCAGCTGCGCGCTTCTGCGATACAGCGCCACCAACGGTCGCCGCAGCGCCTACAACGAGAGCTGTGGTTACGGCCATAGACGTTTACTCCAGGTTCTCTCAGCTGGCTCGTAGCCGTCGGCTTCGTACATTGCCGCTACCCTATCCAGTTGCATGCCTTCGATGGCCATCATTGAGAGCCGGTAAATGCCGGCTGTCTTCGCAGCCGATTCCATTTGGTTGAGCATCATCCGGCCGATGCCGGTTTTTCGGTGCTGCGGCTCAACCCAAAACCAAAGCTCTGCTGCCACATGGTATTCGCGATTCAGAAACAGTGGCGAACGAAGCGCGCCAATAAAACCAGCGCATTCACCATCCACCTCGGCGTACACCAACAATCCCTGAGCAATCATGTGTCCACACGTCAGAGCCACGGAGTCCGGGCAATACGGCACGTCGCAGTATGGGATGGCAGACCAAAACGCACGGCCGTGCCGGACGATGGCTTTCACATCGTCCTGTGTTGCCAACCTTATGTTGATCATTGGAGATCGAAGAAGCAGGTGTAAACCAAACGTCCGTCAGTGGCATCTCTGCCGAATCCGTTCACGGGTTCAGCTCGGTGAAATAGCTCGGCTCGAAAGATGAATGCCCGGTTCGGACGCATCTCGCACATGGAATACACGCGCCACATCTCGGGCTTGCTGTGGTCTGTCTCCCAGTGCGCCATATCATCACCGCTCGCGTGACGCACGAGGCTCGTCCCGCCTTGGCAGTGCTCGGCGCGGTTGAGGTAAAGCATCAGGCTGTACTGCCCCATCAGAGCGTCGTTGTGTGCCTGGTGCGGAGCCTGAACACCTTCCAGAGATAGCCGCATGAATGCGGTATTGATTTTGACCGGCTGACCAAAGATCGATTCGAGGCGCTGGCGCGTCCCCCATGTCGGCACATTCGCGCAGATTCCCGGGTACTCCACCCCGTCGGCCGGATTGACCACAGGCGCGTATAGCTGCGTATCGGCCCACGCGCGGAAGTCATCGAAGTCCGGCAAAAACCCGTCGATGATCATGCTGTGCGGGATCAATTCGGGATCCTCAACACCTTGAAACCCACCCCGCCACTGTCTGCGGCGCCGACCGTCACGCGCTCAAGAGTGCCGTTGTCGACGTCGTAAATCATAAAGCGCGTGTGAGTGGCGGTGGAGGACCCGTCAAACCTAGCTACCTCGGTAGCACCTGAGCTGAAGTTGTGGGCCGTTGCACCGTATGCGATCGATGTGATCGTGCCGCCAGCACTGTTGGTAATGTTGAGCGCGGTGGCTGCAAGAGAGCCGGCATTGTTGATGCAGCGCAATATGAGACTGCTGCCGCTCGTGAACCACTGCCAGCGACCCTCGTCAGTGGTCGCGTTCTCGTCGAAGAACTCGATTAGCGGCAGATTGCTCTTGAGCAGCAGCGTCGGATCGGCGCCGGTGCCGACTTTGGTCAGCAGCAACTGCGCGCTGAAAGTCCAGGCGCCGCTGATGGTCTCAGTAGTCGCAGCCTGCGGGTACTGCGGGTGGTCGTCGTCGCCCAGTCCGGCTAGTCCGCCATGGTCAACGCCAGCCGGGAGTACTGCAGCGGTTATCGTGCCGGCCCCGTCGTTGTAAGTGAAGTCAATGCTGGCGCTATCTACGAGGTTGTTGCCGACCGCATCCTGGGCGCGCTCATCAGTGAAATAGAGGTTTGCGCCCTCAGCCAGATTCGTAGTCGTGAATACAGACAGCGATACCGTCCCCGTCAGCGTGTTGGCGCCGTCGCTGTGCGACCAAGTGATGCCAGTGCCGTTGGTGATGAACGCCGCTACAGTGTCCCGAGTGGTTTCTGCGAAATCGGTAACAGCGGAGGCCTCGACATCTTCAAGACCCGCCAGGAAGTCTTTTAGGAAAAGGTCCCATCTCTTTGGGTCCTCGGGGACAACGCGAAAGGTTCGAGTCCTAGTCCTCGCCACGGATCACCTCATCGCGGGATCTGCCGACTGCACTGGTAATGATCCACTTCACTGGATCTGAGACGCGAAGCCACAGCGCTCGCTTACGGCTCCTGCCGAGCTTTCTCCAAACGGCGCGACGGGTATATTCACCGATCATTCCAGCCGATCTGGTGCGCTCATTCCCCCAGGTGTTGCCGTCGTCCTTTGAGGTTCGCAGCATCATCAGGGGATTCGATCCTTGTCCGGTGGACAGGCCAACTCCCGGTTGGCATTCAATTTCCACCTCGTCGAGTGAGAAGCGCGAGTTCTCAATGTCCATGTTGATGGAGATGCGGTCGCGAATGATCGTCGTACCAGCCTCGGTGTAGACATCAGGCTCAATGGTGTAGATCTTCCCCGAGTCGTAGTCGCCCACGTAGTGCCGACCGAATGCAAAGCAATGAGCGTTCGCACGGTGCCGGCTCTGCTCGTTACCACTGATATTCGAGGACCACTGATGGAACTGCTTCTCGCGCGCGTCGTATACCCACGTGGCGTTACCCGTGGGGAAGGTGATCACGTAGAACTCGTGGCCCTCGATCTGGTAGGTGAAGGCGAAGGCATCATCTATGGTCGAATACCTCGACCACTTCCAGTTGATCGACGAGGGCGATATCACTACCGGGTTATAGCCGTTCGCCTGTACCAACAGGCCATGCCCACGCTCATCTTTGGAGAGCCAAACGAGCGAGTTATCGAAGCGACACAGGGTTGCGGGTGCCGCTATGCCCTTCTGCATGAAGCCTGCGGCGAGGCGCTCGAAAGGGAAATCGGAATCACCGGTATTTTCGTAAATCTCGGTGGTGGTCTCTCCGGGCAGCCACAATTGACGAAGGTCCGAGATCACCGAACTCACATTGTCCGAATCACCCTCGACCGTGGTGAAATCGGAGTCAACCCAGCTCGTCGCCGAGTTGAGATCTGAGATGCGGAATCGGCCTGTTGCAGGTACCGGAACGATGAAATAACCGTCCTGGTAGGCGATCGCACTGCCGCCCTCGAAGTCCACATCCGTGATGATTGCGAGCAGGCCCGAGGTGATCGTGTAGCCACTGGTGGAGCCGTCCACCAGCACTATCGAGGTGCCGTTGTCCTCCATGAACACCCGGCCGGTTGCCGTGCCAATCGTTCCAAGGTCAGTGCTCGCGTGATCGCTGCTGACCGAATACACGTGATTGCCGGCAACGGCATACAGCGTGTTTTCGAATAAGTGAATGCCCCGTATTGGGCCTTCATTGAGCGTCAATCGCAGCGTCAGGCCGGGCGTGCCGACCAAGTAGAAGCTATCGCCGTATGACTCTAGGAAGAAATTCAACAGCCGCTCGGGACTGACGGAGCTAGACCTACCTCCGTAAGCTCCTCCGAGCAAGGGGAGCTTCATCGATGCTCGGCCCCGATGATCAAGGAGGCGTTCTCCACGTCATGGTCAAGCAGGTCCTCAAGCAGCCGGGCGGCCTTGCGCTCAAGGCGATCCTGGAACTTCGTAGGTATGCCGTACTCAGGCCCTAGATCATCGGCGAGACCGAAAATGATCGCCTTGCCCCACTCGATTGGGAAATCCAGGTTATCGCTGGCCGCGTCGAAGTCATCGACCAGCGGTTGCGTGATCAGTATCAGTTTGTCGACACCGCCGGCATTGGCCGGCCAGACGAACAGCGTGCCGTTTTCAATTGTCGGCTGGTAGTAGGCCTTATTCGGTCGCCCACCCGATCCCTTGTTGGAGAGCATGCGGTATTCCGTCTCGCCAATCAGCTCAACCTCGTTGTCGATACCAGATGAGTCTCGCGTGTGCGCGTATACGATCTTCACAGGGCGGTTGCATTTCGTGGTGTAGGCGTACACCGCGTTGCCGGATGACGCAGCCGAGGCGAGCCCGGCAGTAATGCTGGTGGTCGCTGCAACCACGACGGTAGTCCAGTGAATGGTGCCGCTGTCCAGCTTGATGCCGATTCGATCGGCTGCCGTGATGCCGCTGGTTGATGTGAGGGTTATCGTGGTGGCGCCCGTAATAGCAGCAGCCGACAGGGTGGTCTCAACGAACGATTCGGTGCACTCATCCCCGCTCGGCCCGATACGATAGGACCTCGTATCAGGCTGCAGGAACAGCGTCAGGGTCTCACGCCATGGGACGTTGAGACCCTTGGTGATCCACGCCTTGATCATCAAATTGAGCGCGGTATTGGCATCCGCGAGCTCATCCGAGGATGGCGTATCACCAGCGTCATATGCGCCCAGCTTGCGAAGCGCTGACTCGATCAGGTCGGTTCGATTGACTGTGTAGTTTTTCGAGCCTGAAGTGGCCATTTACTTGGTCAACTTCACGACGAACGTGCCTTCCTTGGCGGCGCTGTCGAATCCGAAGGTGGTGATTTGAAGTGCGCCAGCTCCATCCAGACCAGAGCGGTCAGCGAGTCCTTTGAACCTTTCGAAGCACACATGGCTTCCGTTACCTGCTGAGGCGGTCCAAACAGGCGTATCAGGAATGCTGTTGTATTCAAACCGCACCCCGAAACCCGTGAAATCCCACCAGATCTCATCCAGAGATAGGAACGGCTTTGCACTCCTGGATGGCACCAGCAAGGCGGGATCGACGATGATCTGATCGACGATCTCGCCTGTAACGCCATCACACTTGAGGTACACGTGAACAACGACGTTTTTAGGGCCGTCGTTCACCTTTGTGATGTTGATGGTGTGAGCCATATGTCACTGCGCGTTGAGTGGCAGCTCCACCCAGGTCATATCGGTGATGCCCACCGGCGCCGTGGTGATGTAGCTGATTTGGATATAGCTACCCGGTACCAGCAGAATTTCACCGTCTACCTGGGCGCGTACCGTCAGGCCACCCGTGGTCGCAGGGGTGGTCGGCGAGTAACCCAGTGCCCTGGTGTAGACCGGCAGGTTCGGGGTGGTCGATGCACTATAGGCCCTCGCCACGCTGCGGCCCGTGGCCCCAGTGCCATCGGCGCCGTAGATGGCGATTGCGGTGACAGATGCGTGTGCGGTTGGGCTTGGTGCGATGCTTTGCGCCAAGAAAATAACCGCCGTTGCAGCAGGTACGGTGGTGTATGTGAACTGCGCGGACAGCAGAGCTAGATTTTTGCCGGAGCCGAAAGGATTGCTGAGCACGAATCCCGTCGTAGTCGAGGTGTTAATGAGGGTGACAGTCGCGGCCGTTTGGTTGCAGGCGGTGAAGACCTGGCCAAGCCGGTTGTATTCCATCGAGGTTGGCATCTAAAAAACTCCAATTTAAATTGCGGAATCGACTTGATCGATCTGAGCGCGCTTGCGCACCCAGATCTGGATTGATCAGCCTGCTATTAAGAATCCACGTCTGCAGCTGGCACTACAACGCCCTGCAGGTTGTCCACAGAGGTCGACAGATTGTTGAACAATCTCCAGCCGCCTCCATCCCAACCAGGATCATGAGATGTAGTCACGTCAGAGTGACCAACATAGTTGTTGTCGATCACGCCGGTATTCGTGGTGCCGTTATTCGAGATGAACAGCTCGTTGGCCGTCATGCGATTCGACAGGCTGTTCCAACTTATGTGCCCACCCGTGATGATCTTGCCGGCGGCCACCAGAATTAGAGGAGAGGCCGTGCCAGCGGTGTGAACGAAGTTGTCACGTACGATCAGACCGTTGCAGTTTGCGTTGATCTCTATGAATTCGAGATCATCAGCATCCGAGGTGATCCACCGGCACCCGATCACAGTCAGCCCGTCACCGGCATTGTCACTGGTCGTGGTGGACTTGATGCAAGTCAGGAAGTCTTCATTGGTGGTGTTGTTCTCGAATTCGCAACGAATGATCTTGGTGTGTGCAGCGGTAGACGTGAAGCACGTCACTACATTGGAGTGGCCGGCTGCAAACACGCAGTTCTCGATATAGAAGTCGGCCGCGGTGATTGCGAAAGTTACCGTAGTGCCGCCGTCCATCAGAAAGCGAGGCCGCTGGTTCCCGATGCCCAGGCCGATGACACTAATGCCAGCGACATCCGCAGCGATGCCGGCCACACCGGTAATGGTCTCCGCATGATTCGGCGCGATCATGATCACATCGCCGTTGTTGGCCGTGCAGCGCCCGATGGCGTAGTCCAGTGTCGCGAAAGGACGATCACGCGTGCCCTTCTGGCCATTCGATCCCGTGGCCGAGTTGACCCAGAATACGTTACCGCCGAAGGTTTCGAAAACAGGAAGGTTACGAAGGGCGATGCCGTCGGCAAAGCCCTTCGGGTAATTGGAAACAGTCATTGAATCTCCTGTGAACCGCGTTGCGGTCCTATGGAATGCTCACAGTTGGAAAGGCCCCGCCCGAAGACGGGGCCAGGTCGTCAGGCCCCTTGCGAAGCAAAAGCGCCCCTGGGGTCGGCCCAATACGCGACGAATCGCATATAGGCTTTGGCCTTCGCGTTGTCGCTATCGAAGTCAGTGTCTTGCTTGAACTCGACCTGCTCGCGATCGAACCACGTCAGACCCTTCGGGGCGTTCGTCTTGATGAAAAACGCGTCCGTGTCGGTCAGGTAGTGATTGACGACGTACTCAGGAATTACACTCTTGGAACGCAGCGCATTGATCGCGTTGTTCGCCGAGTCATTCTGAAGCGTCGACTTCAGCACCCGCTCCGCCTCGAAAGACAGCGAGGTAGGCACGATCAGCCGCTTCGGCATGATCGAAACCTTGAGGCCGCGTGGGTTGACCACATCCATGATTTGGATGCACAGGTCTTCCAAAGACGCCTCGCTGAAGTCCGCCGATGGGTTCATTTCGTTACTGAACGTCCCGCCCAGAGCGAGCGGATGATCCGTGGCAAACAACTCCTTGGCGTCACCACCAAGGTAGGAGCTGTTGAACCCGCGGTTCAGTACGTTCGCGCCAACGTTCTGCCGGGTCTGCGTCATCGAGAACGCCAACGCCCCGGCACGGTCCATCGAAGTCGGTCCGTACTTGTTGTCCGCCAGCTCTTCCCTGGTCACGATGTACCCCAGGGAATACGCGACGTGCGTGAAGCGCGCCACGAATCCTTGAGAGTGACTGTCGTAGACAGCGGATGAGCCCTGCGTCTTGATCGGAGCCAGTCCAAAGCCGTAGCTCTGCACCATCTCCTCGTAAGACATGTCGGAGGTCATCTTGTCGAAGATCTGAACGGTTTCGTCCGGATGCTCGTCGTACTTCGCCCCAAACCATGCGTGGACCCCAGGCCAAAGTGCCTTGGGGTGATTGCCTGTCGTGATTACACCAGCCATGTTTGCTGCTCCTTAGATACCAGCAACTTGGTTGCTGTATTGATGACGGTTGATTCGGACCAAGTACTTGCAGTGCTCGCCGATCGCGTTGTCATCGCGATTCACGACATCGACAATCTGTAGGTCGAATGTGTTGGTGGTGTTGATGCCGGAGTTATTGAGCTCCACACCGGACATACCGGTCGTCGTATTGCCGGCAGCAACAACAAAATTGGCGTTCAGCCCGATGTCGGCTGCCGCTATTGCCGTGCCGCCGGAAACTTCCTGAATCTCAAACAGCAGATCAGGATCGTCCGCCACCAGCAGCCGCCGAACAGTCGAGGCAGCGCGGTAGATCAGAGAGTCTTGCGTTTCATGCAGGACCGCCACCACCACCCCAACAACGACGTTGCCGGTCGCCGCTTGATCCACGTCTCGATAGATGTAGCCACCGATGGTTTGAGAGGTGCCGGAGAGAATCACCGGGTCGCCCACGAAAATCGCCGTTCCATCACCAGAGGCCGTCGAGTACGTGTTCACGGCGCCGTTGTAGGGCGCGCCACTGATGTACTTGACCGGCCGAAGCCCAAAGGGCGTATCAGCGTTAGCCATTTTCAAACTCCATAAATGAAAAACCCGCTACTTGAGCGGGCATGTCGGAGCGAAAACGGCAGAACGGTTAGGCGATAGGTGCTTGATTGACTTGCACTGTGCCATATTGGTTCTGAACGTTTGCTCCACCAGATGTTCCGGCACGGATCGCGTCATCCACGCGCTTGTTCACCTCTTCCTTCTTGGCCTGGTCTGCGTCGTACCAGTCCTTGCGGATCTTCAGGAGGTATGCGCGAATCGATGAGCCATCCGGCCTGCGCCCGACGACGCGACTCACACGTGAGTTCACGTCGGTGTTGCCGTTAGAGATGTCCTTGTCTCCGACTTGCCCTATCTCTTTGCGATGCACGTATTGATAACCTGCATCTTCCGCCCGTTGCAGACGATCATCCTGTTCGTTGAACCAGCGAGTAATGAATCCATCCAACTCTTTGTTGAGTGAAAGCCGCTTTCGATTCGCGGAAAACGGAACGCGCTCTCTACGTTCTTTGTCGGACATGTCTAGCTCCAGTCGTATAAGGCAAGGTATGCCTCTTTGGTGAATCCCGGAATGTTCTTCACGAACTTGTCGCACGCGGCCTTCGCTTCAGCCGGCAATGCTTCGTAGCTTCTATCTTTCTTGCTTGATCCACCGCCGTTGTGACCCTCGGTGGTGACGGGCCGTTGAGTCGTGAACTTCTGCGGCGCGACGGTCTTGACGCGCTTGGCGAGTTCATCCAGAAACGGGCGGCCTTTCAAATTCGGCTGCTCGGCTGCGAGATCATCCGAAAGACCGTCGGTGATCGCCTTGAGCTGTCGATCCGTGGTGTACCAAGGGTTCTCGGTCATCCAGGCCTGTACGTCAGGAGGGATGCCGGTCTTGGCGGCCGCAGTGGCGGCAACAGGCTGCTTACGGGCCTCCTGCAGGTCCTTCTCAGCCTTGGCAAAGGCCTCGCCGTCACCCTCGGTGACTGCCTTACTGCGCGCCGCTTCGAGACTCGCAATGGTCTCCTCGTGTTCGCGCTTCTGCTTCGCCAGTGCGGTCTCATGGAACCTGCGGAACTCCTCATTCCCGGTCCGCAGCTCGCCAACAGTCGCCTCAAGCTGGTCGATCTTGTCGAGTGACTTCTTGAGCTTCGCCTGCACGAACGGGAAGAACTGCTCGCCGCGCTCGACGAACTTCTGCGCATCTACCCAGCGCTCCGGTGGGCCTTTCCAATCGGATTGCGGTACCCAGCCACTACTTCGTGCCTCAGCCTCGAAGTCACGCGTTTCGTTTGTTTCGCTCATTTGGCAAGCCTCGCAAAAGGCTGACGCGACTTAAGGTCTGTAAAGTTCACGCCTTCCTCAACCACCGCAGTGATGTCGACATCGTTCATGAGCCGGTAAGACTGCCCGTCTTTGCCGTTGACCTGCAGCCCGCCGTACTTGGCAAATGCCACGCGATCACCGGGCTTGGCGAACGACTTGGAGAAGCCCCGGCGCTCGACAACTCGCCCTTCGCTGTCGCGTGTCACGCTGTCCATGTACGCATCGGGGCCGGCCGCCACGAATGTACCGATGGACTGCGCCATCGCGTGCAATTCGCTGACCGTTCCCGGAATGATGATGCCGCCCTCGGTCTTCTCCTCGATGTCATCGGGTCTAATGAGCACCCTGTCGCCGCACGGGTGAATTCCTGACTGGTTCTGCACTGTCTTGCTCCTGTATTTCCAATGTCTCTAGGCTCTTTCTATCGAATGCCTCGACAATCTCGCTAAGCTCAGCCTCGCGGCCCAGGAGATTTGCCTTGGTCTCCTGAGTAATGTTTGGCTGACCTGGAAAGAACACCTCGGAACGCAATCTGTACGTCAAATCGAGCCTGCTTTTCAGCAAGTCGACGAAATGACGCGTTACGGGGCTGTCGAACCACTCTTTGAAATCTTGCTCGGTAATCACGCTGTCTCTTTCTGCTTGAGATTCTTCGCCACCGCCTCGCGCTGCGCTTTCAGCCGGGCAGTGATGGCGTTAAATTCCTCTATCCGAATCTGAGCGCCAGACTGCTTCAGCTTCTCAGCCTCCAGGAGCATCTCAAATTCAATCTTGTCTATCTGCGCAAGGGCAAGTCGCGTGCTGTTATCGCTTCGAACTTGAGATTCCAGCACTCGCCGCTGCTCCTCGGCAGCCTGTATCTCGAATTCCGGGTTGGCAGGCGGCGGAATGGTTGGGTTGCCTTCCTCATCCAATGGGAAAACCTCCATTGGGTCCGGGATGTCCATGGCTTCTAGCAGACGAGTCTCGACTTTCGCGATGTTGTATCCCGGCGTCGTGGCGGCTCTCTGTGCCAAAAACTGCGCCTTCATCATGTTTTGCATGTTGGAGAACGCATTGGGGTCCGCGGCTGGCTTGACGTCCTTCTCATCGCCGTTGTAGTCATCGCGCATCACAGACCACTGCGCGTCCATGAACTCGAAATACTCAACCGGCGAGAGGTAGAGGCGGTTCAACACGAAAAGCTTTCGCAGTTCCTTGCGGAAGGAGCGATACAGGCGCTTGAATATGCCGTTGAACACCTGCAAGCCCTGTTCCAACATCGCCTGCATGTTGTACGCAGGGGTGTTCTGCCCGGGATTGTTGCCGCTCATGATCTCGTTCACGCTCGAGATCTTCTCGCCGTACTGAATCAGCAACGAAAGCAGCTGGAACAGCACGGGGGATGGTTGATTCACCGGCAGCGGGACCAATGAGTCACGCAGCGTCGAACCCATAACGTTGACGCGCTTCCACTCGTGCGGCTTGAAGCGCAATTCGCCGCCGTCGATGCGCGCGCCCTTGCCGATGAACCCGGATGACCCGTTTTGCAGGGTCCCGGAGTCGATCAGCTGATTGATGAGCGTGTTGACCGAATTATTGACCGGCCCCAGAAGGGCGCCGAGTCCAAGGTCATAGAATCCGCCGTCCGGACTAGGGATGAAACCATACTTGGTGTAGTGCTCCAGCGGCTCGATTGCAATTACCTTGGGCTCGGCAGCGTCTGATTTCTCCAGTTGCGATATTTGGGCATCCAGGGCCTGGAGCTGCAGCAGCAGAGGCTGGATTTGCGCCTCTATTTGCTGGATCTGGCTGCTCACCGCACGCAATCCCGCGATATCTGCGTCGGTCTCCTGCCCTGTGGGCTCCGGTACTGCCGAGGCGACCTGCTGCGCCTGCATCTGCAATTCCTGCACCTGCATCATGATCAGGAAGTGCTGCTGCTTGGCCTGATCCGCTGCAAGGGACTGCTCGGTGGTGACTTTGGAGAAGCGCGCCACGATGCGCAGCACCTTCATGCTGTCCTGGTCGACTGTGACCACGTAGGGCTCTTCGTAGCCATCGCCGTCGAGGTCCAGGAAGCAATGCTGCTCGAGGAGCGTCCGCGGCGTGCTCTTGCTGGCCGGCGGCGGGGTGATTCCCTGGCGCTGGTCGGTGAGCGTGTTGGGCTTGATCTGCGTATGGCCCAGTTCCTTGTCGGAATAGACGCCCAGCAACTGGCGTTCGCGAATCCGGCGCGGTGAGAGCTCGAAAATCTCGGTCTTGCGCTCGGTGGTCTCGATTTCCTTCGCGTGGTAGTTCACGCAGAGGTTCTGCGGCAGCACTAACGCCGAGCAATTGATCTTCCTGACGTCATCGTAGTACGTCTTTTTGAACGCACATCCGACGATCGGCAGGACGATGAACTTGCGGTCTGTGTCCTCCTCCCAGTTCTCATCCTGGTCCAGGAGCTGGAAGGACATGTGTTGTCCAACACGGGAGGCACGGGAGGCCTTTCTGCCATCCTGGTCCTGACCCATCACCCGGTAGTGGACGAGATCCGGTACCTTGACCAATGCCGGATAAGCCCGCGCGCTGAATTGGAGCGCCGCGATCGTGACCAGCGGAAATTTGACGTTCGAGGCGTTCGGCCATGGCGTGGATTTCTCCTCGACCATCTGAAGGGCGAGCTTGATCGCCGCGTCCATGCGCTTTTTCCACTCGGCGCGGCTATGCTCGTCCTCAAGGTACCCCTCAACGCAGTTGCGCCCGATCGCCTGAGACTGCTCGGGAGCCAACATGGGCTCCACGTTCTTTGCCTGCTCGATCTCACGTAGATTAAGCGGCGGGTAGTCGGTCATCGGCGAATCAATGCCAGCTCGAGAAGGTAGTAGCGCACCGATTGCTCCATAGGCTTGGTAAGTCTGCCGATCACCTGGCCTTCGGCTCTCTCATTCAGAGCCTTGAGGCACTCGGAAAGCGAGTGCGGGGGCTTTTGAATGGTGGCTTCATCGGCTCCAAGGGCTCGCACCTCGGAGATCAGGTTTCCGCTGCGGATGGCCTCGTTCAGGTCTCTCATGATTGACGAGCCATGGCGCCGCCTTCCTCAACAAAATCTTGCGGGTCATCGCTTATCGAAATTCGGCATACTACCCAGGCAATCATGCGATTCGACTCGTAACACTTCTCCCGCGAGATCTCTGGCGGCTGCCGCAGATAACCGAACTTTCCCTTGGCGCTAGCAAGCTGGGCAAAGCACTTCTCGATTTCCGCCAAGATCAAGTCGGGCTTGTCTTCAATTGGCCCGCTGTTGAAGTAAAAATTCTGCATTTCTAACCTCTAGTAACCAGTCACAGCGCAGCGACCCATTTCGCTGTGCTCCTGGTATTCACGCTGGTATTCCTCTTCCTCTAGCTGTCGATCTGTTGCGGGCTCGATCATCTCTTCCAACATGAGACCCAGCCACGCGAAGGCGTCTACCTGGTCCTTGAACGGAGCCTTGGGGTACTTCGTGAGCTCTTCTTCGAAGTCGGCGTACCAATCCGCCTCTTTGTCGAAGCGGACCTTGCCGGCTCTCATACGAGCTCGGATCGCCTGCGCACGCTTGTCCTTGTCCTTGGTCGGCGGCTTCGGGTCGATGTTCAGGTACTTCTGCCGCTCATCCATCTCGCGGTACAGAAACGACCCGATGGCCTTCTCGATGTTCTCTGACTCGCTGCGGAACACGTCCGGCGACCAGCGCTCTTGGATCGAGAACATCTCGTTGATGATCTGCAGGCCATCGATGCGGTCCCTGCGCACGTCCACGATGTGGAGGGTCCCCTCCGAATCCATCCCGCCCACAACCATCACGGTATAGGCATTGCGCTCGTTCTCGCCGATCGCGAGGTCAATACCGACGTAGTAGGACTTCCGGGTCTCCTTGTCCTGCGGGCGCATCGCCAAGAAGTCCTGCTGCCGAAAGTACGCCGTGGTCTTGTCCACGGGGTCGTTCAGGTATTCCTGGCCGTAGATGTCCAGCATGCCCATCGCGGCGTATTCGGCACGGATGGTCTTCAGCCGCTCCGCGTTGCACTGCTCCGGCCACAAGACCTGACTCAGGTCCTCGTTGTGCGCGCGGTACTTGACCGATGCCCATGCCTTGGGCGCCTTCGGATAGATCCGCAGCGACTCCACAACCGTCCCGGGATCCTTTGTCGAGGGCATGGCGCGCTCGAGCATCGAGTCATACCCGATGATGGTGCCCACGATCCGGATGCGCCCACCCGAGCGCATGATCGGCCTGACGGTGCCGTAGAACCACTGCCGGAACTTGTCACGGCGCAGCTCACTTGCAACCATCTCCTCGTCTTCCATGTCATCGGCGATCACGGTATCGGGACGCTTGCGCTCCCACTTCAGGCCGCGCATGCGCTGGCCGGCGCCCTTCGCGATCACACGGAACCGGTACCCGCCGCCCAGTTCCACGACAATCTCGGTCTCGGTCTCCTTGATGAACCGAACGATGCGGTAGTCCCGACGGAGGTCCTCGTTCTCGTTCAGCTCGGTCGTGATCTCTTTCAGGAACGCGGCCGCCAGCTCCTCGTTGCTACCCAGCAGCAAGAGATGCTTGGAGGCGCGCTCCAGCAGGATGAAAACCACGTATGCGAACGTCACCGCCGTTGATTTGGCGTGACCACGAGGCGCCGCTATGGCCACCTGCGGATAGTCAGACATGCACAGCGCCCACCATTCCCGGTGGACGTCTGGAACCGGCTTAGGCTCGTCGTAGCGCGACCTTAGATACTTCTCGCTGAAACCCCACACCACATCCGCCATGTCCCAATCGGCGGCGGTGAGGAATGGGATGGACACGTGGTACTATGGCTGTCCGTGGGTTGCCCAGGCGGGCTGACACGGCAACATCTGGCCCAGCACTTTCAGCGGCTGACGAAGCGCAAGCAGAAACGGCAACTGCCGTCCCGCGGAGTCCTCCATGCTGGGGAATAACTGAGGACCTAGGCCCGCCATTCTCTTCACTGAATCGTCGGCGGATCCGACGGCTCACTCTTGTCCCGAGCCGCACGACTGGCAGCCGCGAGCTTCCGCAGCTCCTCCAGCCGGTCGTTGTCCTGAACCTTCCCCGTGATGCGGTTCGGTAGGCCCAGAGACACCCGCAGCTTGTCCGCCGCAATGCCGGCAATCACGATGGCGTCCTTAGCCTCGACCGGGACCCGCAGCATCTTGTACTCGCCATCCTCGCCGCGCACCGGCTTGTGATTCCCATTCGCTAGCCGATCCTGCATCACATCCAGGGCATTGGAGAGAACGCCACGCCACCCGGCACGGTACTGCTCCTCCATCTGACACTGGACCTTCTGGACGATCTCCTCCCACTGATCCGGGTGACGGTGCCGCCACACGGCAATCGCCTCCTTCGTCATACCCACTACCTGCGCTGCCTTCTCGTAGCTACCCAAGGCTAGGTACGCACGCACAGCCTCTTCACGCTGCTCGTCACTGTAGTGCTGGCCCTTGCGACGATCAGACACGGCAAACGCTCCTTTACGGTTCAGCGGTTTTCGAAGGGGGGTTATGCATACTTTTGCCCCAACAGAATTTGCCCCTGCCCCCGGGGGCGGAAAGGGACCCATACGGCCGAAATCCTGGGAAATCTGGGGCTGGATGCACGCCACGCTTGACATGATCTGCTAGATCTGCCTGCAGGTTTCGGCGCTCGAAATCACCTGAAATCCCATGTCAGGCATCAAGATACTGGCGGATGTGGTTGATTGTGCTAAAGAACAGACCTAAATAGCCGTTTAACGTAATCCGTAATTATGCGCCATGGCTTGCGCGAGCCCCGCGCACAAGCTGGACGATTGCGAGATAGACGCCCGAGAAAACCGAGACAAACCACGCCAAGCGTCCAGAATTCACCAAAATCGGCCCCGATTTTACTGACCAGATTCGCCGGATACCCATTGCTTAACCAATCTTCGGCCCTTAGCGAGCCATTGAGTCAGTCGACCGGCCCGTACTTGGGGGTTGGTTTTGCCCTTTGATTGGTGAGGACGTGCCTCACACATGCCACGGATAACCTCTGACTGCATCTTCAGGAAGATCGCCCATGCCAGTAATCTGGCTTGTCTCTCTTGCGCCTCGCAGTCGAGCTGAGCACGCCGTATGGCCATGTCCTGCTCTCGTGCCTGTCGCTCCAGCCGCATTATCTGCTCTGCCCTGTATTCGGTTTCCGTGAGGTGCTCGCCGGTGAGCTGGGCAATGGCGATATTACTAGTCATGACCCAACGTGATCTCGGTGATCGGCCCACCGGTATAGATGTCATAGACACACGCGAGCTCAACAGCCTCTCTCGCGCTCTTGCCCATGTGCATTGCGGCCATGGCGTAATCTCGCCCTGAGCCAGTCGCGTGGAATGGGCCGCTGACATGAAGTGGGACTAGCTTGTCCTCATAGCGCCAGATGCTGCCATCTGCGCCGATGACAATGCCAGCGTAATTCTCGATCTTCGGCTTCTCACCGCCGCTCTCTAGCCATATACGAACAGCCGCGCAATCCTCAGCGTTGCCACTACCTGCGTACAGACGTCCATCCTTAAGTCGGTATGCCTTGTTTAAGCGATACGGCATGCCGCCTGTAGTGGCCCTGGTATCTGCCGCGAGCGTGCGGCCATCCCAGGCTATGGTAGTGATGGAGGTGACTCGTAGAGCTCTGGATTCACAGTTCGCTCAGCTGGACCTGGTCGTTATCCGCAATAAACGTGTCCGTCTGCTCAGGCCTGGGGCTGCCCCTCTGGCGATCTGAGGTGGCGCGGACAAAGTCCTGCGGGTGGCGGCGCTCCCATGACTCACGCCTGACCATAAGGCCGTCCCACTGCCGTACTAGATGCCCACGCGGTACCCGAAAGCCGGTGCGGTCGCAGATCTCGTTGTTCGTGGGAACGTCTGAGGTGGCGTTGGTGTTCTCGATCTCTGTGGCCATAAATGAAAAACCCCGCACTTGGCGGGGCTATGAAATCGATAGAGACAGTTGTCCGAGCGGAACTCTGACAGTTTTCGAATGTTATTGCAAGCGCATGATTGCTAAGCGGTCTCAAACAACCTCTGCAAACTTTAAAAGCAGGGAGGCGACCGCCCTTAGCCGCGCTTCTGTGGCTTCTCCCTTTCGGGAACCGGGTGGGCAGCCCCGGCTCATACACCATCAGACGACTGGTGCATTTCTGCACCCACCTTAGCAGGCCTAAGCCATCTCCCGGGGCGAGTTTAACACTGTCATGCCGTCTCCCGTATCCACCGCATCGCATGGGAATGAGCGTCCGTGCACCAGCTCTCCAATATCATCCGCACGCCCTCGTAGCGCCTGGACAGCTCGCGGTCCCAAGTTTCCTGGCTCACCTCGATGATCGCCGGCCAGATCCGGGCATGGCCCACCAGCCAGTGATGCTCCTCGAACAGCGACAGGCGCACGAGCTTGTCTAGATACCTATCGCCTGCCTGTGTCCTGGTCGGCCAGCGCTCCCGCTCAGCCATTGCCGCAGTCTCATTGAGCAGCGCGCCATACAGCGTCGAGTACAGGCTGCGGTCTGATGCCCACCGATAGGCGAAGGCTGCGTAGCGTCGTTTGTCGAGGCCCTGGCAGGCCATAGCTGCGTCTTCGGGGGTCCACTCGGGCTTCCCGCCGCCAGGGATGAAATCAAAGCTGAGCGCACGCCCAGCGCTCATTGTCATGAGCCGCTCAGGCATGTCACTCATTGTTGATTCTCTGTGGATACGCGTTTCAGCTCCCGCATCGGGTACGAACCGTACGGGTATGGAGCACCTTGGAATTCGACATCCCAAAGCCCCTCTGGCCCTTGCGCCTCGGAAACGACGACGCCAACAAAGCCGTCGTTACTCCTGCCCCTAGAATCAACGCGAACGGTGTCACCAATCTTGAGCATCGCCGGCCTCCCTTTCGAGCTTGTCGACCCTCCAGCCAACCCATGCAAAGAAAGCTGCACCGAGTATGGCCAGTACGATCAGCGTGCCAATGACGGCCTTCACTGCGCCTCCGGGTGCTGATTTCCCACCACGCTCGCAACCACCTCAGCCTGGGCAATACCGGCCAGCGCGTTGATGATCACGTACTCCAAACACCTGGCCACATCAGTCTTGCCGTCTACCCTGACCTTTGCCCTGGCCTCATCCAGTGTCAGTCCGTACTTGGCGCGCAGCACGTCCACAGCCTTGGCCTCGAGCTTGACGATGTCAGATACCTGACTCTCGACCACCAGCGTGGAGGTGTGCTGAGTGCCGAAGGCTGGGTGCTCCTCCTGGCTGGCAACCACAGCAGACAGGATGGTCAGGGTTGCGGCGATGGCGAGCTGAATTAGGGGGCGGTGCATGTTGTATCCCTCAGAACTGCTCAACACGGCGCACCTGATGCTCCAGGCGCTCAATGGCAAGATCCAATAGCATCTTGCTCGATTGCAGGCGCGCTAAATCACAATCCTGCTCGATTGAATTAGGACCGGCTGTTGCCTCTGGCGGCTCTGTTGCCTCTGGCGGCGAGGCTCCGAAAATGCGCCTCGCGACCCGCTCTATGCGGTCTACCAATCCGTGCAGATGGCGGGCACGATCATTGATATCGCGTGCGGTATCGGCCACCAGAGTCGGCACAGCCGGTGTATTGCAGTCAGACGCTAACTTCTGCTGAATCAGTAATTGATGGCCCACTAAAGATCCGCCGCCTGCCACTGCCTGGCCCTGACCTTGGAAAGACTGGCCGGGACCTTGAAAAGCTTGGTTGTACATCGTCAAATCTCCGTTGTTATCAAAAGGGGTCAGAGGGCGCGGCTCGGGGCAGTTCCGGGGTGCAAAGCCTCTCTTGCGGGGTTGTTGGTGCTCGCTCCAATCGCGTGCACCCCTGCAGTCGTAGACGCCCGGTTACTGTATCTGCCACGCCCTCCAACGTTCTTGGAAAGCTGTTTCGCGATCGGGATGAGCTGGTGCCGATTGTGGACGCCGAACTTCTTGCGAAGGGTCAAGGTTAGGTTCCACAGTTGCTTGCGTGGTATTCCCGTCGCGTTGGCAATGCTTTGTAGTGCGCCCCACTGTAGCCGGCCCTCAACTGCTTGACGCGCGATAGCTTTCATCACTTGCACTTGCCGCGGCGAAAGAATCACACACGGCACGTACTCCCAGCCGCGCTCAGTGAGCAGGGCGTTGCTGGTATGGCGCCAAGCTATGCTCATGCCGTCTCCACTTCCTTGGCTACCAATCCCAAATGCCGATCAATCCTGCGCGCTAACGCAAGCAGGGCCTCTTCTGCGGTTGCCACAACCGGAGTGCCAGTCTCACGCAAGAACTCAGTCTGCTGCGGCTGATCGGTGCGCACGCGAGCCTTTGGGTTGCGCTTGCCGACTAGCGGCTTAACCTCGATGGGCTGCCAGATGTCGTGGCCCGGGTGCCAGCACATCAGATCGCATGGCACTCTGATGCGCCAGTACTTCCAGCCGGCGCGCTCGATCGCCTCGAGGACTTCGGGCTCGGTCGCGTCGGTCTTTGCGGCGTAACGTGGCATGCTCACCTCGGCCCCCTCCAAGCAAAGACCGCAGCCGGGGGCAGCACCAACAGGCAGGCAAGCCAAGTCGGAGCGCCCGAGAGCTTTACTGCGGCCCAGCATGAGCTGAAGAACAGCATGTACGCGGTCCAGAACCAGAGCCTGTTGATCAAGGCCTCCTCCTGCCGTTCAGCTCATCAAGCATCGCTACGGCTAGAGGTACATCCGAGAACGCCTGTGTTGGCGTGGAGTAGATAAACAGCCCCGGTATCTGTTCTGAGGTGATGCATATCCGACCGGTGATGTCTGGCATGCTCACGTTGAGCTGGTAGTCAGTCGGGCCGACGGCATTGCTTGCTGGGTCTTTCATCTTTGCCACCCGCGGGCGCTCCTGATTGCCTCATCGAATCGGTACTTCAGCTCGATGAATGCATTGCAGGGACTCCAATACTCCTGAGTCTGAGTAAAGCCCCACTCTATCCACCACCTCAAGCGTTTCTCGCCAGTGGCAAAGTCGAACTCTTGGCCACACCTGAGCCTGTAATGCGGCTTGCTCACCCCTCCCCTCCCGCCGGCTGAGCGGCAATTGCGACGCTGGGCAACGAAATCCGCGGCAGCTCCCAGTACCCGCGTCCATCGGCCCTGGGCATCCACATCGTGCCGCAGCCACGGCAGTAGCGGGCTTTGCCCATCTCGATCACGAAGTGCACGTGGCTCACGCCGCCCCCTTGGCCTGAGCCATCTTGGCCTGCCATGCCTTTCGCTGATGACGTTGGCCAGCCTCGAACCCATCCATGTAGGCCAGCTCTATTCGCTGGTCGATCTCGCTTGGCAAAAGCTCGTTTGATTTCTTGAGCCATCGAGAATTCCAATGCTTGGCTTTTTGACGCGGACGCATCAGGCAGCACCCTTGGCCTGTGCCGATGCGTGCTGTCGCGCGATCTCAATTGCAGCCTTGCTACTGGGTAAATTCACAGCTAATTGTACCTTACTTTGCACGTGCCAAAGTTCGTATTTCATTCCGTTGGAACTTCCAATCTTGCAGATGTTGTACTCGCCGTTGGTCCAACAATAAGCGTCCAGTTCTCGCCATTCAGGGACAGACACGGTCCGGCAATCCTCGGCCAACTATCTCCAGCGCTTCCGGTGGACCGGCGTAACTCCACTGGCTTCCATCGACACCACTGAGATGCAGTACAGGCTCATGACTGACCAGACCGTTAGTGACGGAGACGCGAGTCACCATACCGATTTTCGTGGGACTGCTGGCACCAGCAAACTTGTTAACAACAACATCGCCAAAGTGAAATCGATCGTATTTCGTAGCCATCACTCCATCCCTCTCTACTGCAGTTCTGTCACTTGGCCAAACTCGGAAGTTGCGGCGTTTGGCCGATCAGTCCGCGATTGCCGGCCAGCGGCGCGCCGATAGCGGTGAAACCGCCGTCCCGGTAGTTGATACCCGGCGCCGGACGCAACTCAGGCAGCGCAGCACGCACCGTCTCCACGTCATCGATCTCGGCGAATGCTTCCTTGAAGCGGCGCTCGATGTGCGGCAGCGCGGTATCAACGTCCGCCATCGCAATCGCGCGATAGCCGCCGATGGATTGCGCGGCGCGGTCAATGGCATCTCCTGCCTGCTGGCCGGCTCGCCATGAGGTGCACCGCTTGAGGGCAGTGGCCCAAGCCTCACCGACCGTCGGCTTCGAAGCCTTCCGGAGTTGCTCGAAGTGAAACGGGCTCGGCATGAACTCCACCGAACTCGCCAGGTGAGATGCCGCTGAAACAAATTCCTCGATCGACCAACCGCGCATGCTGCCCCACCAGATCTCCAGAGCCTCGGGAGTTAGTTCCTTTCCGGGCTTCACGGATGACAATCCGGTGAGAGTCGCCACGAATCTCTTGCGGTCAGTGACTTGCATCTTTGGCTTCCTGTTCTTCGAGCCATTGCATGGCAGCGCTAATATTTCGCTCTTGCTTGAGCTGGCCACGACTCGGAGGGGCTTTCCACGGAGTTAGGAAATGCCGATCCGGACCAAAGAACGTCTTGGCTGCCTTAACGTACTGGCTGCCCTCATCTCCCTTGCCGCGGATGTGTTCGGCGTATCGGCGTGCCCCGTCAGCCATCTGCTGCCAAGTCCATCCTTCGCCGAGCCGTGCGTGGCAAGCCTTGAGCGCTTGCGGCCAACCTTGATCCCCGGAACGAGAGGGGTACAGCGAACGCAACTCGGAGAACTCCGGCGGCTCGTCTCGCTTGCTCGACTTCTTCGGCCTCGCGCGTTCCGTGTTTGGGTTCTCTGAGAGGTTCTTTGGGTTCCTTTGGATTCCGTGTACCGTTTTAGGTACTGTTTCGACGGAAAAACGGGACTGTTCCGGGTGTAAAACGGTACTGTTTGACTCCAATACCGGAACAGTTCCGTTTTCGGTACCAGTGCCTATTTTGGGACTGCTTCCAACCATAATGCGGTACACGATGATCTGCTTCGTGGCCCCAACCCTCTCGCTTGTGTCCTCGATCAGACCGAGTTGGCAGAGAGCTCGAAGGTTGGCGATAACCGTCTTTCGGTCCTGGCAGGTGTCTTCCTCAAGTTGCTTGATGCTCGGGAAGCACAGGGAGGTGTTGTCATTGGCGCGGTTGGCCAAACAGACGAGCACGAACTTCACGCTGGACTTTTCCAACTCCAACTTCATTGCCCAGTTCAGAGCGTCAATGCTCACCGCGGGCCACCCTCGGCGGCAACGTGTGCCGGCATGCCAGACTCGGCCGAAGCCTTGCGCCTGGATTTGGACGAGGGGACCCGCCGTGAAGGCTTGACCACGAATAGAGAATCGGCGACCGGATTGAAGGCTGAGGATCCGGCCTGCTTAGAGGTTCCGCAGTGCACGCATTTGGATGAGTTATGGAGCGTCTCGCTCTTGCAGCCGGCGCAATGAAGACGTGAAAGGGTTGCTTTACTCACCGCCGCACCCCCGCCTGAATCTCCTGGTCCCGCAGGTGATCTATAGCCCGCGTGAGCTCATGAGAGGCACGCAGATACTCATCCTTGCTGCCGGTCTGCCGCGCGGCTTTGAACGCTGCCTCGGCCTCTCCTAGAGCCACGCGCGCGACTGAGACAGAAGCGTGCATGAAGGCCTCGGCGAGCGTTTGCGGCTTGAGCTCTTCCGCCAGCGTCACGGCGTCTTGGAGTTCGGCGTTCATGCCCACGCCCTCGGCTGGGTGTCGGCCTTGAGATAGAGAGGATGCTGCGGCATGCCAGCCTTAGTGATATTCAGCGCCTCCAGCTTGCATACGCTGGTCAGCAGCCGCTTCACGAGGTAATCCCTGCTGTTGTGGCTGCCGTGGTTGCCCCAGGCTGCAATGACCTTGCCGGCGTTTGTGGCTATGAGCTTTAGCCAGTAGTCGTTCTCTGGCCCAACTGGCTTTAGCGCCTTCTTCATCTCTCGCGGATCGGTCGCGCGGTAAGCAAACAGGTTCGTCATACACAACCCGCTGTAGCCCCAGTCTTTGGCGAACTGGATGCAGCGGCGAACCGTCGGGTCTCTGGTGTTCTCGTCGGCGGTGCTGGGATTGAGGCCGATGAATTGCACGTAGCGGCCAGGCGTGATGTCGCAAAACTCGTGAGGCCACCAGGTGTAGCGGTATTGCCGGCAATTACTCATCGTGCAGATGTTCGCTGTCACGGCGTCTTGGAGGGCGCTCACTGGATTTCCCCGCGCCTGTAGCGCTCGTGCTGCGGGTGATCCTCGTTGTTGCAGCCCATGCGGATGGCCCATTGCGAGAAGGCATTGCGCAAGTACACGAGGCCGCATTTCTGGCAGTGCATCCACGGCAGGCTCGCCAGCTTCGAGGGCCTATGCGGCTCGAACTTGTATGGCTCAGAGCTCATGCCTTCACGCTCTCAGTCCGGGCCGACCACGCTCCGAGCTGCGCATCCGTCTTGCAGCCGGCTTTCAGCATCAGCCGACCCCGGTAGATCGCGACTGTCTTGACCGACAGCCCGAGTTGCTCTGCGATAGCCGCAGGTTTATTGCCTGCAACCATCAAGCCCAGCAGTTGATTCTCACGACGCGACAGCGGGCGGCCGACTTTGCTGTTGTGCCAGGGCATTTAGATCACCGTTGGAATAAAAACGAGCCGCGGGGAGCAGCTCGGGGGAATTCAGTTGCCACTCGCGAGAGTAGGAGGATGTCGGCACGTACTGCCGAGTCGGGCTCTCCAGTGGCGCTGGCCGATGTATTTATCCGCGCTAGCGCGCGCTCGGGCTCATGTCGTACCAGTGCACGAGGGACCGAGATGTGTGTTTGGATCGCGCTCACTTGTAGCGCTCCGGGTGAGCCAGGACGTCTCTCCAGTCAGCTGGCGCTTGCCTAGGCCCGGTTCGGTTCCATGGCGTCGCGCGCGACATCTTTCTTTTTCTGCCACGGTAGTTGCGGTGGTAGTCCTTGAGGTGACGAGTGCAGTAGCCCTGCCCGGCATGCACTGGACTCTGGCACTCAGGGAGTGGACACATGCCCTTCATGCCACCACCTCTAAACCGCTGATGGAGGGTAGGAAGTGATTACCTACTGGAACCGCTAAAACGCGCGCCGCGTTGCAACTAACCGAAATGCACGCCCGCGAATTTCGCGCGCTGAAAATAAGCACGCGGTGAGAGTGGCGAGCGGACGAGCGGTTCATAGCGCGCACCCGCAGCCGCCAATCTCGTGCTGGTCATACTCACCGCTGCTCTGTAGCCGCTTGCGAAAGTCCAGGAGCGTGAGAACGCTGGACCCGCGGGCCTGCGCCGCCTTGGAGCGATCGCGCAGTATCGAGTGATCGCCCACTGTTGTGCGCATCTCCTGCTCCCATTGCTCCCATTCGAGATAGCGAGCCGGGTCGAACTGCAGGAGCCGAGCCCATGACGCTTGCCCGCCCTTGATGCATGCACCGCCGCAGTTGTTGTGCGAGAAACCCTGGCGATACAGTAGCGGGAGCTCAATGCCCTCTCGTGTGCACCACGCCATGCAGTCGTTCTTGTCGAGCATGGGTTCCCACATCAGCGGCGCATCGCAAATTGCTGGAGCCAAGCGGCCGGAGAATTCTGTAAATCGATGCCCCTCGGTCCAATCAATTCCAATGTGGATGGTTGTGTTAGACGGCTCGGTGTTTTGTTTTCGCCAGCGATCCAGGAGCTGGCGCTTCAGGATCTTGCTGCACGGGTCCCGCAGAGAGTTGCCAATTAGTCTTTCATCGGTCATCACCTGCCGAGGTGTGCGGCCTTCACTGATACGAGTCACTTGGACCCCGATGTTGGCAGCTGACTCATCCAGGAACCGATACAGGTCTGGATGCTCGTCCTTCACGTCCGCGAACAGCAGGATGAGATCTGCGGTACCGTATCGTTCAGCGACGCGCTTTGCTGCAGCCCATGAGCCAACGCCACCGCTGTACTGCACGACGTGCTTCATGGGCGCTCACCGCCAGCAAACTGCCGGCCACATCCGCGGCAGACGTAGCGGGCAAGGGGGTTGTGAGCGCCGCAGTGCTGGCATTGCCAGGTGAGGCCACTGGATATCGAATCACCGTCGCCAAAAAGGACACTTGCGCCGGTCGGTTTCAGGGATATGCTGAAACCACAATAAGCAAATCCACTAGTTGATCCCGCTGCATGCCGACGACCGTTGTACTTAAGCGAGTCCCTGTCCCCTCGCCTCGCCCCCTTACCCGCCAACCAGCTGCACACGAAAGCTCGCGCACCCTCACACGACTGTCGCCGGCTTGTGCGTATGGCTGTACTCAATCTACGACAGCACCCTCCCTGTACCGGGCCGACAGAAACAATCTGATACAGGCTCGGCAGGACAACTACAGCGCAGGGTGCGCGGGTATTGAGGGGGGGGATCAGCATGGCCAAGGGTGGTCAGCCGCCGGCGCACTTGCGCGAAGTACCCGGCTGCGGTCGGGATTTGCAACGGGCGGCATGCAGCTCGGAAAGCTTGATCGCGGCCTCCCCGTTAGGCGCGCTTGTGCGCCCCTGCTCTATGTCGCAAACAGCAGCGGGGGATCTGCCAATTAAAGACGCGATCTCGGAGAGCTTGAGCCCTGCCGCCCTCAATTCACGAACGATCAACGACCAATTGTTCATGGAGGGTATCCTATGGCATTCCATAGGCCAAACGCAACGGCCTTCCATTACGGAATTCCATGACACTAACGGAATGCCTGATCGGAAGCCCCTCGGCCCTCGCCCCCAAGAGCCATACACAACAATCGGCGAGCGCGTTGTTGCGTGGAGAAAATACCGAGGTTACGACCGGCCCGCATTCGTGCGCGCCACCGGAATTCCCTACCCCACGCTTGCGGGCATTGAGAATGGAGACCAGAAAGGCAGCACGCGGCTACATGTGATTGCCGCCAAGCTCGCGGTCAACGTCCACTATCTAGAGTCAGGGAAAGGGGAGCCTGAGGATCTGACTTGGCACCCGGAGGTTTCTGTTCCTCAAGAATGGCATTTCCTGGAAGAACTCAAAGAGAAGATCTCTGACTACAACGATATTGAGCGCGATGTAGTTCATTTACATGTGCTGAAGGCTATTCAGAAAGTCGAAAACGGCCGCAGAAAGCCCAAGAACTTAGCAACGGAATCTAACACGTCAAAGAAGGAGTTAGCCCATGAAAACAAGGATCGGCGTCGCCATAACCGCAGTGGCACTTAGCGGCTGCAGCACCGGAGTTGTGAAGCTCGAGGAGAACGTATTCATGGTCTCCGTGACCTCCGCGACCATCGGTTTCCGCGCCGCCGATGAGGAGCGCGCCAAGTGCTATATCCAGGCAAACAAGTATTGCGCCGAGTTCGGCAAAGAGGTGAAGACGGTCAACGTCGAGGCTCGTGGGTCTGGGTTCGCCCGACCAGCGAAGGCGAGGCTTGAGTTCTCGTGCGTGGATAAAGCTCAGTAGTCAGCTGTTGCCCTCGGGTCCATCCCTGAACGCGTCCTGCTGGTAAGGCAGGGTGGATGGCCTGAAGTCGAGAACTTGCAGTACCTTGTATTTGTTGGCTATGGCGCCGCTTGGCTTGTGTTCTTGGGTAATCTGCAGCCGCACCTTATAGGCGTCGTCTATCAAGACACCTCCCCGCTTTATGGCCATGGAGGCAATGTCGGTTTCGCTAATGTCCATGTTCTCGTGTGCCTCGCCAAACTTAAAACGCCATTTCTGCGCGTTAAGGTCGTATACGGGTGAATAGACCGTGATCCACGCGGTGATTATCTGCGGCAGATCATTCTCCGCCACTTCGACATCCGATGAATCAATGCTCGATATTGCCAGAGCATCTTCCCTGTCAATTCGCTCAACCGAAGATGTTTCACTGTCCTCGAATTCGAAGCTTTCGTACCCATCGCGAGTCAGAGGAGAAACCAGCTTCTTTGCGTTTTCTACCGCCTTTGGGTCCCGAAGAAGCTCAAGAGCCTGCGGATGCGCAAGAGTTACATTCAGGGAGTTGTTATCTCCCTGGACGGTTATCCTCACAACATCTCGGCCGTCGTGAATCTCCATTTTTGCCGAGGTTATCTTTCTCCCTTTGATCCATTTCAAGAGCTGGAAGAAGCTGAAAATCCCGGCAGCTCCTCCCATGCAGATCCACTCAATGAGATCTTTTGCGGAGGTTACGTCATCCTTGCCAAGGAATTGCTTTGTCGTCTCCCACAAGCTGTGGAATATGTGCAGGTCAAGCTGAAAGCATTTGTGCTCAACATCGGTGTCAATAAGGACTTTGACTGCAGCCTTGTCACCGTTGAATTTCTTGTTCGCTATCTTGCACAGCTCAGAAATCCCTAGTAGAGCTGGAGCGATGTCGGCAACGTCCATGCGGTGATCCGCGAGAACAGGCCCGTTGTAGCGAACAGTTAGCTTGGCAGCGCTCATGGTGGCTATCGTACCACTTCCCCTATGCGACCCCTGTTGGCCCCCGTGTTGACGATCTAGGTCAGCCGACACGCAGAACCGGACCAGACCCGGCCATTGTGCCGGGTTTTTAGTTGCCGTAGTAAAAAACTACGGAATCCCATTGACACTAGTATATGGGATTCCATAGACTCCCCTCCCACACGAGCCGCCACCACAACGGCCGAGGGAGCAGAAGAGATGGTCAGAAAGCACGCGAGTCCTTGGTTCCTCGCCCTAGCCGCCTACGCCTGCCTGGGCGCCATGGCGCTCATCTCGCTCGGCGGTGCCGCATGAACAACATCGAAACACAGCCCTGCCCCTTCGAGGCCTTCCTGGCCTCACCGGACCGCGAGACGGCGCTGCTTATCAATCGCTACATCGCCTCTCAGCCGGCGCTTGCCACGGTGCTGACAAGGGTCGCGCGTGCCGCGTACTTCGCTGGCGGCACCGACATGGCCAAACAGCTGTTGACGCTTCACGACGGCCGCTGTGAGCCCCGTGCAGAGCTGCAGCGCGATGCGGAGTTCGCAACTCTACTTGTGGGTGCCCAATGAACACACGCAACCGCAACTACAGCCTCGCCATGGTGCTGGCCGCCCGCGCAGCTCACCGAGAGATATTCGCCGAGCCTGCCTACCAAGTGCGTCTGCGGACCGTACGGGGCCAGCGCACGCTCGTGCAGTTCGACAAGTACGGCGATGGATACCCCTTCTATTGCAGCAAGCGCGCATGGCGGCAGCTGGTCTACCGCACGCCGCTGGGCAGTGACTTTGAGCCGAGGGCTGGACGATGAGCAACGAACTACCGGTCATCAAGCCCGAGTGGCTAGCTGGAATCACCCTGACCAAGGCGCAGAAGGATAAGTGGCTGGCTGCGCTTAGGAGCGGCGACTACGAGCAGACCGATGGAATGCTTTGCGACTCTCATGGCTACTGCTGCATGGGTGTAGCTGGCTTAGTTTGCTTCGGTCTTCGCCACCAACAGATGGCGAGTCACGGGAATCTGCAGGCCGCAGGCTGTTTATCCATGGGCACATGGATTCCCGGAGATTGGACAGAGGGTAGCCCTGAAAGTGTACAGGCAACCCTCGCTTACCTAAACGATGTGGCCAAGCTGTCATTTCCAGAAATCGCCGACTTTATAGAAGCCAACATCCCCGCCTGCGACGCGGTGCAATCATGATCTCCTGGCTCGACAGCCTCTCTAATCACACCCTGGTCGGCATGCTGATCTGCGGTGCGTATGTGGCGATGACCTCGCTCCCGCTGTGGGTAATGAATGCGGCGGTGAGTGTATGAGCACGAAGTTCACTCAAGGTCCATGGACCGATGGCGGCTTGTTCGACCCGCCCTACGGCGATCGCATCATTCAAGCGCAGATCATGGGCTACAAAGTCACTGTAGCAACGGTGATCCCTTTCGGCGATCCAGACAGCAAGTCAGAGCAGACAGAGGCCAACGCCGCCCTGATCGCCGAGTGTCCTGCGATGTACGCTTTGCTAAAGCAGATTTTCCAGGACAACGACAACGATCTCAGAACCGCTACTCGCATGGAAGTCGAAGCGCTACTGGCGAGGCACGAGGCATGACCACCAAGCAAACAACGGTGCGCGTCAACGGCGTTGACGTGCCGATAGAGGTTACTTACCAAGCGTGGCGCCGCTGGACCGCTTCAGAACCTGAGTGGGAGCCTGGCATGCCTATCTGCTGGGGAGAGACCGAGATAGAGGCGATCGACAGCCTTACGCACTTGTTGGAGAGCCGATGAGCGCCGCCCTAAAGGTTCTGCTGCACGCACTGCAAGCAGTGGACGGCAAGCCGGTCAATCTCGTCTCCCAGCCCTGCCCCTGCGGCTCAGGCGTGATCGAGGACGATTGCACATGCCAGCAGACGCCCCCGCGCTGTGAGACGTGCTGGCACCCGCAGGCGAAGTGCGAGTGCTGCCAGGACTGCGCGGATGGCGTGTGTGAGGTTTGCGAGCCTTGCGATGAGGACTCGCGCGAGGTGGCTTACGCGGATTCGGTGGGTTACAGCGAGGGTAAGCAGCCTTGAACTATGACTCGCCAATGATCGGCCAATGTGCAACATGCATGGCCCCGATCTACGTGACCGGCAACACCTGTGACTGTCGCGAGAAGGCCATGGAGCGGTGGCGTACGGCTGGAAAACAGATTGCTGACTCTATGCCGAATGGCCGTATCGATGAGGAGAAGCAGCCGTGAGCTCTGAATCACCAGTGACTTACCACAATAGGTACAACGGCGTGACTCTCGAATACGCCTATGCCAATTGCCCAAAAGAATCCGCCATGTTTCGAGATTCTACCATTCGGCGTGGGAACCACTTCGATCTTGTCGAGATGCGAATCAAGGGCCGTTGGCTCAGGCCTCCCGTCGGCATGCGGGCTGATCAGTGCAGCCATGTTTGGAGAAAGGTCGTCAGGGTCGGCGAGGCAGACCAGGTAAGGCTTTGTCCGCGTGCGTTCACTGGAGCAGCGCCATGACTGACGTGAAGCTCGAGGACGCGGAGCGGCTCGCCGGGGAGATGGACTCCTGCGCCGAGATGTTCAAGGTGCCTGATTTCAAAACTGTCGCCGCCCTGCTCCGCAAGATCCAGGAGCTGCAGAAGGAGTTGCACTACCTGAAGCTGCCCTTCGCGGACATCGAGGCAGAATTCAGTAGCGATGGGTTAGATACCAACATCGCCATGAACGCGCTATGCAAGCGCGCTGATAGCCATCGAAAGCACATTGCGCAGCTATATAAGCAAAACGCTGAACTCCGTCAGCAGCTGAGCGAGCGGGAGTGGCGGGATGTTTCAAGCGCCCCTGAGATGCGCGTAATTCTCCTCTACATCGTCACAGACCGTGATGATGACGGCAAGGTTAGGAATTGGGAAATAGCGACGGGCGTTTTGCTCAGTCCCGATTGCCGTTTGTATGAGAACGAAACCCGCTGGGAGTGGAAAGGCCGGCGTCTGAAGGTTTGGGAATACCAGCCAAGTCACTGGATGCCGCTCCCAGGAGGTCCGAAGTCATGAGCATCCTTGCAAAGCTGATCTTGGGCTGCATCGGGCTGATCATCTTTGTGATCTTCGGCTCGTACTTGATTAGCGAGTTGCTGGCCGACCGCAAGCGGGTGCGTCCATGAAGCGCCCAGGCAAGTGCAAGCGGCCGTTCATTCTGCCGACCGATCATCTGCGAGGAGCCCAGGCATTGCGCACCGATTACAGCGAGTTCGAAACGCCGACCTTCATGCGCCGATGGCTTCAGGCCATGCGCGAGCGGCGCGCAGCAAGGGGCATGCGATTAAACACATTGGAGAAATAGCTTTGAGCGCAGTAGTAACACTTTCGAACAACGCCTTGCCTGCCACGGCAACGGACATCAAGGCGCACGTCCAGCGCATCCAGCAAGTGATGCGTGCCGTGATGAAGGACAAGACGCACTTCGGCGTGATCCCTGGCACTCCAAAGCCGTCGCTCTGGAAGCCGGGCGCCGAGGTGCTGTGCGCAACCTTCCACATCGCCGCGAGCTACCGAGTAGAGGACCTTTCGGACAGTGACTGCATCCGCTACCGGGTTACTTGCGTTGGCACGCACCAGGGCACCGGCGTCGTGCTCGGCGAGGGCATGGGTGAGTGCAGCACCAATGAGGAGAAGTACAAGTGGCGCAAGGCCTCGCGCCGCGAGTGGGACAACACTGATGAGTCGCGGCGACGCACCAAGTACGGCTACAGCCGCCAGGATGGCGAGTACGAGATTCAGCAGGTTCGGACCGAGTGCGCGGACCTTGCCAACACGGCGCTAAAGATGGCCTGCAAGCGGGCGCAGATTGCCATGACGCTGAATGTCACCGCTGCCAGCGACATCTTCACGCAGGACTTGGAAGACATGCCAGAGGAGCTGCGCGGCGGCGATGAGCCAGCCGAGCCACGCGGCAAGCCAACCACGGAGGCACCAAAACCAAAAACCTCCAATGGCGGTGCATGCACCGAAAAGCAGGCCGGCCTGTTGCGAAAGAAGCTGGATAACGCCGGCATCTCTGCAGAGGAATTCTGCAAGCGCTTCGAGGTTGAGTCGATCGCTGCCCTGCCCTTCGACAAAGTAAACGACGGCCTTGCCTGGATCCAGAACGGCAACCGCGAGCCTGGTTCGGACGGCTAATCATGCTGCAGTTCGACGCCAGCACGCATACGTACACGCTCGCGGGGCGCAAGCTCCCGAGTGTGTCCGAGATCATCAGGCCACTGCAGGACTTTTCTAACGTGCCTGCAGACGTGCTGGCGGCAGCATGCCAGTTCGGTCAGAACGTGCACGCCGCATGCGACCTATACAACCGTGAGCAGCTCGACTGGGATTCGCTAGACCCGTCACTTGAGCCTTATGTCCGTGCCTGGGCGAGCTTCTTGGAAGACACCGGCGCCGTTGTTATCGCTAGCGAGTGCCGTGTTTATCACGATCAGCTCGGCTATGCCGGCACACCGGACATCATCCTTGCTTGGGGCCCGCGCACCGTTATCCCGGACCTGAAGGCTACCGCCGCGGTCCCGCGCACTGTCGGCATACAGACAGTCGCCTACGCCAAGGCATACGCACGCATGCACGGGTGCCGTGAGCCAGAGCGCTACTGCATCCATCTTCAGGACGGCAAGTACCGATCGCACAAGCGGACCGACCCTGCCGACTGGTCGATGTTTCTCTCATGCTTGAACATCTGGAAATTTAACAATGCAAATCATTGACCTAAACACCGACTCCGAAGTCATAGCGATCCGGCCGAAAGTTGAGCAACTGACCGCGCTCGCCAAAGTAGCGATCAAAACGCCCGCTCAGTACACGCAGGCCGGCGACTGGCTCAAGGCCATAAAGGGCATGCGAGCCAAGATCGAGGAAGCCCGAACGCGCATCACCAGGCCGATCAATGCCTCGCTAAAGGAGGTCAACAACCAGGCCAAGGAGCAGGATCAGCCGCTTGCGCAACTCGAGATCGAGATCAAGCGCAGCATGGGCGCGTTCACGGCCGAGCAGGAGCGCTTGCGGCTGGAGGAGCAGCGCAAGGCTGATGAGATCGCGCGCAAGGAGCGCGAGCGTCTCGCCGCTGAGGCACGAGCTGCGGAAGCAGCGGCCCGCACCAAGGCCGAGGAACAGCGCAAGGCGGCGGAGGCTGCTGCTGCTGCCGGCCGCAAAGCCGAGGCTGCCAAGCTTGCCGCAAGAGCCGTGGCGACTGAAGCAAAGGCAGAGCAGCGAGTTGCCACGCTGGAGATTCAAGCCGCCGCGGTTGTCGCGCCAGTGATCCAGCGCGAGGCGCCAAAGGTCGCTGGCATCGTCACTCGCGAAGTCTGGAAGTTCGAAGTGACTGACCCTTCGCTGGTGCCACGTGCTTACCTTTCGGTCGATGAGTCAAAGATCCGCGGCGTCGTGCAATCGCTCAAGGGTGATGCGCTTATCCCAGGCGTTCGCGTGTACTCGGATAAGAGCATAGCGTCTAGCGCTGCCTGACATGGAAACCTTCCGCATCCCCAAGGGCGAGGTTATGACTTCGCCCCGGCTCGTGCCGGTACTTGCAGAGATCGGCCGGCAAGCGGCGCGTTACAAGGTCAAGGTTACGGTGCAAATGGACCGAGCCGACCGCAGTGACGAGCAGAACGCCGCCCTGTTCGGTGTCGCTTATCCGCCGATCATGGAGCACACCGGCTACCGCAAGGAGGAGCTGCACGAGGTTTTCTGCCGCGCCTACTTCGGAGAGGTTGAGCACGAGATTGCCCGCCGAAAGATCACCCGGCCAAAGCGTACGACCACGACAGACGAGTTGGGGCGCCGGGATGTGATCAACAAGCTCGACTTCGCCAGCTTCTATTCGTTCGTCCAACAAGTGGCAGCCGAACATTGGGGCGTTATCGTGCCTGATCCAGAAAAGAACTGGCGCGATCGGATGATTGAGGAGACCGCGGCGTGACGAACCTGAGAAAGATAGCCGAAGGGAAGGCCTGCTTGTTGCGGTTAGCTGGATGCAGTCCAGGACCCGGCAATGAGACCGTCGTGCTGGCGCATCTCCGGCGTGGCGGCATAGCTGGCACGTCTCAAAAACCTTGCGACTTCGCGGCTATTCCTATGTGCCACTACTGCCATTCGATCTACGACGGTCGCGCAAAGTCGGCTCACAGCCGTGCGCAACTGGACGCTGATGCTCTTCGGGGTCTATGTCAGTGGCTGTTTTGGTTGGAAACGCGCGGTTATATCAAGACGGAGGCAGCATGACACCAGAACGAGATTACAACGGCCTGTGGCGCCTCGAAGGCCACCATCAGCACGTCTTCAGCACCGAAGCGGATGCAAAGGCAGCAGCTGAGCTAGCCCAGAAGTACGCTGACGATTTGCTGTCCCGGGCAATGTCGCAGGAGTCGCGCTATCGCCGGGCCGAGCAACGCGCGAAGGAGCAGGCATGAACGCCCGTCCCATCCTGTTCTCGGCGCCGATGGTGCGCGCGCTGCTTGCTGGCACGAAGACACAGACGCGGCGCATCGTGAAGCCGCAACCAAATCTCGCTGCCGTTCACGAGCCCGTGCGACCTGAGCCGCGAGGGAATGGCTGCTGGATATTCATGGTGCACACGGATCGGCCGCATTACCAATTCGCAACTGGTGGTGTTCGTTGTCCCTACGGCTCACCCGGCGATCTGCTGTGGGTTCGCGAGACTTGGGCCAGATACAAGATCAATCAGGACTCCTGTGAGATTGCCTATCGAGCAACGCCGGCCCCGGACTGGCCCGAAGGTGGCAACTGGCGCCCTTCGATCTTCATGCCGCGCCAGCGCTCTCGCATCACCCTGCGCATCACCGATCTACGCGTGCAGCGGCTGCAGGAAACCAATGAGGCGGATGCGATAGCTGAGGGCGCAGAGCCGCTGCTTGTTGCGCCAGATGGCGGCAGCAGCCCCCACGTTGAGGGTTATAGACGGCTCTGGGACTCAATCAACGGCGCCGGCGCGTGGGACGCTGATCCTTTCGTGTGGGCGCTGACTTTCGAAGTGCTGCAGAAGAACGTCGACGAGGTGTTGCAGGCGGCGGCAAAGCACAAGGAGCAGGCATGAAAATAAAAATATCCATAGCGCTTTCCGCCTTTGTGCTGGCTGGCTGCGAAAACCCAGCGCCGCCAACCGGCGGCTACTACGACCAGGATATACGACGTGATGTGTTTTTCGAATGCCTCAAGTCGTTGCCTAACGGGCCTAACAGTACCAAGTACAACGACTGGTCCGAGGTAGTAGAGGAGTGCGGCACTCAGGCTTACTACATATCAGCGCGTGGCTTTCGAAATACACGAGCCAAGGTTGTGCCATGAGCGAAGTAGCTAAATTGCGAGCATTCGCAAACGCGATCCTAGAGGACTTTCCGGATTCTTGCCCTGACGGCTTCGGGATCCAGAAACTAGCCGAGCTGCATGGATTGCTGGAGCCCGTTGAAGTTACCGAGCCCTGCCATACCGAGTGCTGCCAGTGCGCCGAGGTTGGCGATTTCCCGATGGACTGCTATCGCAAGACCAAGCTATTGACTGGGGAGCAACAATGATTACCGAGCATCTGATTCAAGACATGGACAACCTGCGGCACATGCTCGGCGTGTGCAGCACGAGGCCACGGAAGCGCTGGTGCTATCGCAATTACTTCAACAGTAATCCAGGCTGTGACAGCTACGCGTCAATGCAGCGCCTTGTAGCGCAAGGCCTGGCATTCGAGTACCGGCCTGACTATTTCAGCGCGACCCTGCACGGCTGCATGGCCATCGGGTTGACCTCGAAAGAAGCCGCCAAGGCATTGAACGGAGCTTGAGCATGACCATCACCGACGAGCAGTTGCAGGCGATCGAGCTCAGGCATGCAGAAGACCTGAGAATGCTGGAGATAAATCCAGAACTGCCAAAGCAGTATGAAGGCTGGGAATCTCCTGGTGACATCAGGGATTTGTGGCAAGCCATTCGCGAGCGGGAATCCACCATCGCCACCCTCGAGCGAGCAATGACCGCGACCGAGACGAAGCTCAGCCAGCGCGACGCCACCATCGCCGAGCTGCGCCGCCCTTGGGCAGACATACGGAAGGAGTTCGAGAGCGAGGACGGAGTTGACGCCGTGCGAGCTGTGGACGCGCTGTGCAAGCGAGTCAATGGACACCGCAAACAGGTTCAGCGTCTGGAGCGAAAGATCCAGGTACGAGATGCGACCATCTGTGAGATGGACGAAGAACTCGAAGCGATAAAGAAGCAGCTCGCCGAGCTGCGCAATCGCCTAGAGGCCATCGGAGACAAGGGCTGGCGTGAGTACGCCGAGTGGGTGGAGCAGGAATGGCACAGCCAGCTGACAGAGCTGCGCAAGCCGGTGGCGGTGGAGCCCGATGAAGAGACAGAGTATGTACGTTACAGCCTGTCCAGAAAATACGAGAACCGCGGCGGCATACCCGATCACGTGCTCAAAGATCTTGCTCATCTGTTGAGGCGCTGTGACACCCTCGCCCAAGACTGCGCCCGCGACGCCAGTGCACGCGATGCGATGCTCGCGGAGATGGCGGGGTTGCGAGCGACATTTGGCAAATGCACCGAATACTGGCAGGCACGATTCAACGTGCTCACAGATGCCTGGAACTCAGGCAGCAACGACGCGGTATTGGATGCCTGTCGTAAGTTCATCAAGGCCAACGATGATGCCCCGGCACAGGCAAAACTTGAGGAGCTGGCGGGGCTGAGGGAGCGGATTGAACAGATGGGGCGACAGGCTGAGCAGCACGCTCAGTATGCAGCACATCGGCAGCGAGAATTGGAGGACACCAAGGAGCGCGAGCGGCAGTTGCGCCATGTTCTTTGGGTGCTCGTCGAGCACAACAAGCTGTACTTCGGCTGGAATCACAGCACGGTGATTGACGGTAGCGCCGCCCTCGCCGCCTCGCCCGCGCCGGTGGAGAGCGCCGCCCTCGCCCGGCCGCAGCCACAGGGCCGCACGCCAGAGCAGTACGCCATCGAGCATGGCCGGTACCTTGCGACCGCCGCGAGAGAATTCATGGACGCGTGCAACGCTGTATGGTCGGCTCAGCAAGCTGTCGATGAGGACGAGACAGATACCCAGAATGAGGCCGATGGCCTTTTAAACAGGCTGGACGAGGCAAAGCAGTCGCAATGTGAGTCATGGCGCGCATTGGATAATGCAATCTACGAATTCACCAAGCGTGCCGACCGGGCATATCCACTGAAGCGCGCCCTCGCCCAGCCGCAGGGGGAGCAGAAGCAGATCAGCGGTAAGCGATGCACCTGTGACACATCAAACGGCGGGTCTATCCCTTGCTACGTGGAGAGCGGCGGCAAACTCGGAGAACTGTGGCATTGCGCGAAGGCCGGGCAGGAGAGCGGCAATGTCTGAAAAAGAATGCATAGACACGTACCGCCAGGAATGTGTGCAACTGCGCGCCCGCATAGCTCAGCTGGAGGCCCAGCTAGGCGAGGTCCGAGCACACCGAGACCGCGAGCGCCGTCAGAATAAGCGACTCTCCGCCGAGAACGCGGGGCTGAGGGAGGATCGGGAGCGTATTAACTGGTACAGCACGCATGGTCGTGATGTCTACCCAGCGGCATCCGGGCTCGGCTGGTGCGCTGGCGGCGATATTGCCTATACCTTGCATGTGGATTTGGGCTCGGCCATCGACGCAGCCAGGAGTGGGAAGTGAATAAACTCAAGGTGAGTTTCGCAGTCCCGTTTTCACGAGAGATTGCCGAAGCCGAACTAGCCCGCCTGCGCGAACAGGTGGAGTCACTACAGAAACAACTCAAGCTCGTGCAGTCTGCCGCAATTAACGGCATGAACGCTGCACATGAGATATCTCGCCACGAGCTTGCGACGGCCCGCAAGCTGCACTCAGAGTCTCGCCCCGACGCCGTGGAGTCTGAGAGGTCCGCGAATGCGCTGCTCACAGATGAGAATGAGCGCCTGCGCGAACGCGTGGCGGAGTTGGAGAAGGACAATGACCCAACACTTGTCGTCCAACGAGAGAAAATCTACCAGCTACAGGATCGAGAGCGTCTGCTGTTGGAGGCTGTGCGGTGGCTGTGTGTGGAGCTTAAGGGCGCAACAACCTTTATAGGCTACGAGATCAAACAGCCACCCGCCCACCTCGCCCCGCTGATCGCCGAGGCCATCAAATGAGCAGGATATCTGAAAGGCACGAGAAGCTCGACCAAAACGGCGAAGGTCTTTGTTCTGTGCCGATGTGGAGCATGGGCTGCCCCGCTGGATTATGTGACAGGCCGGCATACGGCGAGCGACCTCCTGGTCGGAACTATAACAGATGGGATGGATCCCGATGGCGCGACGACGGGCTCTACGCCGGTTACGTGCCTGCACTAGCCTGCCCAATTCACGGAGGCCCAAGCACCAGAGTGTTCCTTGACGGAAACATGTGGTGTGCGGTGAATCCCGATTTCGTCAACCTGCAGGAGTCGCCAGCAGGATTCGGCGAGACTCCAGAGATCGCCCGGAAGTCGCTGATCGCGGAGGCTACGAAGTGAAGTACCACGTGACACTCGAGGTTCACGCCTACACAACAGTTACTGTTGAGGCTGACTCTGAGGAACAGGCCCGCGAGAAGGCATGTAGGACAGCTGTCTCCGGACGAGAACTGCAGGTCGCAGATGTGGGCGACATTATCGATCTCGTTGAGGCGGATGCGGAGCAGATTGATAGGGAGGCGGCGGGAGGATGAGCGCATACACTCATCCCGGCGATCCGCGTCACGTCATGCGCTGCTATCGGCGCTACATCCTCAACACCAAGCGCAAGGTGAACGAGCAGCTGTCCAGCCATGGTAAGGCACCAAGCCGCCGCGGCGCGCGATCGCTGATCCATTACCGTGCGATCGTGCAGGAGTACTTGGCCGCCAAGCGGGTATGTCTAACGTCATGACAATCCTCACCGTCGAGCAGGTTGCCTCACGCTACTCCGTTGAGCCTTCAACGGTTCGCGAGTGGGCGCGTACCGGTCAGTTGCCGGCGATCAAGATGGGCAAGTTCTGGCGCTTTGACGAACAACAACTACTCAAACATCAATCATGCTGTACAAACGCAGTACGAAGCCAGGCGCAGTCTGGTGGTGCAAGTTCACAATCCGTAAGCGCCAGGTCAGGGTCTCGTGTGGCACTGCTAGCAAGGCGCTTGCGGAAGAGTTTGAACGGCGGCTGAGAGATCAGATCTGGAAGGAGCAGGAACTTGGCGAATTCATCTACACGTGGGAAGACGCGAAAAAGCGCTGGCTGGCAGAGAAAGCCCACAAACGATCTATACTTAGAGATAAACAAGCATTCGAAGCGTTTGCGGGTTTGCTTGAAGGGCATGCCATTGCTGACATTGACGTTCACAAAATGTCCGATCTTAGACAATCCCTCTTGGAGGGTAGAGATGTCTACCCACCACGACCTAGAGAGCCGGGGACAGTTAACCGAATTCTCGCGGTTGTTCGCGGAGTCCTTAACGCCAGCGTCCGATGGGGATGGCTCCAGTACGCCCCCAAAGTAGCCGCCCTGCATGTCGAAAAGCCAGAGCCACGCTGGATCACGCCGGAACAGTTCGAGCAGTTGTTTCGTGAGCTGCCACCGCACGCCAAGCAAATCACCAGGTTCGCCGTCGCCGTCGGCGCGCGCGCCAGCAACGTCTTCCGGCTCCGCTGGGAAGACGTTGACCTCGAAGCCAAGGTGTTCAGGGTCTCAGCTGCCGAGTTCAAGGGCCGGCGCGCCGTTGGCTTCCCGCTGCCCCCGGATGCGATCGAAGTGCTCCAGCAGCAGCGTGGTGCGCATGCCGAATACGTGTTCACTGACCACCTCGGCCGCGCTCCGGTGCGGTCGCTCAAAACATGCTGGGCCAAGGCATGCAAGCGTGCCGACCTACCGGGCCTGCGACTGCATGACTTGCGGCATACATTCGCTGCTTGGCATAAATTGGCTGGCACGCCGACCGAGGCACTCAAGGCGCTCGGCGGCTGGTCTGATAGCAGGATGGTCGAGCGATACGGGCACATCAGCCCGCAGGATTACGCGGAGTTTTCCGATAATCGACGGAAAAAAAGGAGGTAAATAAATGGCCACCCTGTATCAGAGAAACGGCACCTGGTGGATGCGCGGCAAGGTCAATGGCAGGGACTACCGCCGCACCACAAAGACAAAGGACCTTGAGAGAGCCAAGCAAGTCCTGGAGGCATTCGAGCGAAGCCAGAAGGCAACCACCGGCAACCGAGAATGGGAGAAGGTCGTGGCTACTTGGCGCTATGACTCTCAGAGCTGGTTGAATCGAACCTATAGGCACATCAGGTCCAAGACCAAGAAGCGCAACTGGCCTGAGAATATGAGCCTTCTAGAGTTGGAGGCTCTCACGATCATGTCCGACGGGCGGTGCGCTATCACCGGAATCGACTTCTCGTTAAACGCGGATAGTGCCAGCCGGCGCAACCCGTTTTGCATCAGCCTAGACCGCGTTGACTGCTCGAAGGGATATGTTGCTGGAAACGTGCGAGTGGTGTGCCTGATAGTGAATATCTCGCTCAACAACTGGGGCGAGGATGCGGTCAGGACGATGGCCAGGGCCATTGTTGGGGCGGAACTGTTCCGGGCCTTGGGACAAACCAGGGCACACGTCGAGGTTATTCAGTCCATCGAGAACAAGCTGAATGCCTAGTTTTATAGTGATTCTTAGACTATTCTGCTCTACACAGCTGACGCATTACGAATGCGTTGCTCTACCAGCTGAGCTACCCCGGCGCTGGAAAAATCCTTTGTACTTTCAGGCTTTAGCTTGCTTCCGTGGTGCAGTCGGTCAACTGAATGTGCCTATCTGTGCCTGTTTCCGCGGATGCGCTGTACAAATTCGGGCACAGGAGAAATTGTAGCATGAGCCGTCGTCTCGAAACCCCAGCATGTCCCCACTGCCGACGTCCGAACCCGGCGCGGTGCCAGATCTATCGACAGAAGAGCTTCTACTGCCAGGCATGCCATCAGTGGGGTCCGTGGCGCGATGCTACTCGTCCGCCCAAGCCAGCAGGAGCAACCAATGAACAATAACTCCCTCGACATGGTAGGGGTAATAGCTTCGACCCCCATCGCGCCCACCAGCAGTGGCCAGCAAGTGGCCAGCGAATGGATTCCCGTCACCGACCGCTTACCGAAGCCAGAAGTGTTCGTCCTCTGCTGGGACGGCATTAGATGCTTCATTGGCTGGTGGGGCAGTCTCCGTGACAACGGGAGTGACGCCACTCATTGGATGCCCTTCCCTAAACCGCCCGGCGCGATCGACATGTATGACGGGAGGCGCGCATGACTTCCCCAAACCCTGACCAGCCCGAACTTGTCGCCTACCTCATCGAGTTCGAAAACGGCGAGCGCGAGCTGTGCTTCGCCGAGGACGGCGTCCCGGCGTGCGGCGAGACTGTGACGCCCCTGTATGCGCTGCCTGACCCGCGGGTGGCGCCGTGAGGCTGACCTTCGACAAATCGGTACCGCTGCACGTGCAGATTTCCCGCATCGTGAAGTGCCATACCGGTCGCAAGCATCAGCACCGCAAGGGGCCGGGACGATCAGCGTCTGATCAGAGGTCAGCAAATAAGCAGCGTCAGTTGCTGGCCCTCGCCAAGCAGAAACGCTTCAGCCGGCTGGCGAGGGCTTATTGGACAGGCCAGACCGAGGAGCACCCCTGATGGCGCGTCTCAAGACAATGCATGGTGGCCCAGACGGGTGGAGCGAGTGGGCATGGCCGACAATGAAGCTGTACCGTATGGGCTGCTGCGACTGCGGGCTAGTACATGACATGGAATTCAAGGTAGTGCGCGTCACCAGCCGCCGAGGCACGCTATCCACTGGGGTGGAGGTCAAAGGCCATCGGGTGCTTTTCAGAGCTCGGCGCAACAAGCGATCAACAGCCCAAGTCAGAAGGCATAAGCTGCGGGTGGCGCCGTGAGCAGCAAGACTCGTCCCAGGTATTGCCCGAGCTGCGGCGCCACCAAGATCCGCAAGTGCAAGATGTTCAGACAAAAGAGCTACCGCTGCGATGCCTGCTTAACTTGGGGCCCGTGGCGGGACTCGCGCTACCCTCCCTCCTCCCTCCCGCCGCAGGTGACGGAATAAGTGCCCCGCCACGCCGCCATCGCCCGAGATAAGCTACTCCGGCCAGCGCTCCTTCAGTTCGATGAGCCGGCGCCTGTAGCTCTCGCATTCTCCAGCGAGCTGCACCAGTCCTGGCCCAGCGTCGAGCCCATCCGGCAGATGATCGACTCCTTGCTGACTGGCTCCACCAGCGCTGCGGGCGGCGGGAGGGGCTCCGGACAGTTGGCCACTACCGGTAGCTGGGCGGCACACCCGGACAACAGGCTTACGAGCAAGCAATTCAGTGATCTGATTTTGATACCCACTCTTCTCTCCGATCCAACGTGATTCATTGGCCTGAAAAGTCTTGCGAGCCTGCGCATCGCGGGCAGCTTGCTGGAAGTTGGCGCGGGCCACCTGAGCGGCCATGTCGGCTGTAGCCGCCTCGTATCCCCTCTCGTACGCCGAATCGATCTGGTGTCGGTACAGGACCAGCACCAGGCCGACGGCTGCGGCGATGGCGATGACGCGCCAGTAGCGAGCCAGGAAGATCATTCGGCCACCCTCGCTGCATCCCGGCCCTCGTATCGCTCGCGACGGCGTTCCTGGCGTGCATGCGTGCGCTGAGATTCGCACAGCCCGCAGTGCTCGCTTGGCGCGCAGCCCGCGAATGGCGAGCGCTTGCGTACGCGGCCCTTGCTGAGCTCCCGGCCGTGAGCGGCACGCAGCCGGCGGCGCATTACTGGCAGGTCCAATGCAAAACGCTTCACTGCTTCACCTGCGGCTGCACAGGGCTGAATTGGCCGCGCAGGTACACGAGCACCCCCATCACCGCCATCCAGTACTTGAGCTGGCTTTCGGGAATCACCCCAGGCACCGCGGCGACTGCCGAGATGATGCCGGTGGCCACCCCTAGCGCTTTTGTGCCGTGGCAGCGGAAAAACTCGTAGATCTGTTTCATAGTCCCAATACCTTCCGCGCCCGTATCCAATGCGCTAAGCGTTCGTCCAAACCGTTGAAACCGCCATTGATGAGTTTCGTGAGCGCGCAGAACTTGTCGCCGTCGGCCAGCTCATTGCAGCCGTGCTCACGCCACCACCACGCCGATGCGCGCGCGGCAGCAGCCGGCGACTCGAGCAGCGATGGGTTGTCGATCAGGTCCATGTTGAGCGCAGCCGCACACTTGGCGTAGTTGGCGCGTCCCGTGATCTGCAGCAGTCCGCGGCCAGCGAATCGCACGCCGTCGCCTGGCTCCGTGTTGCCGAGGCTCGCCCTGCCCTCGTACGCGCTGCCGTCGGCGAGCTCGCGCACCCATCGCAGTGAGCCTGTCTCGTGGCAGACCTGGGCCAAGAACGCGGCCTGGCGCTGGGGCGTCGTGATGCCGAACTCGCGCATCGCATCACCGATGTGCGGCGCATAGGTCTGCGCGCGGCTACCAGCGTTGGGCATGCAGGCTAGGAGCTCGGCGACGTTCACGCTCAGCGCCCCGTGACCCGCTGCCACATCGAGGCGATCCAGGTGCCGACGGTGCGCACCATGGCAGTGGCGCTGCGAATAATGATGATTCGGCGTTGGTCAGGCATTAGTTATCCTTGGCTTGGTCAATCGTCATTTGACGGATGTCTTCACGCAAAAGCAGGACTTCGGTTCGAAGGTCACGAGCTTGGCTGATCGCCCACAGCGCAATGCCGAGCGACAGCATGGCGACGCCGAATCCAATGATTCCGGCGAACAGACCAGCGCGATCATGAATCTCTGCTTTGCCCCCGGCTGCATAAGTACCGCCCTGCTCCACCTTCGTCTGCTCAGGTACGACGTTCATTTTTGTTCCCTTTCCGCTCGAGATTCGAGCGACCGCAATCGTACATCCGTGACCAGATCCGTGGCCTGGAGCTTGCCGATCTCGATGTAGATCTCGCGCTTGTCGTCAGCCTGGGATTCGCGTATCGCCAGCGTCGTCAGCAGGTTCCAGGAGACCAGCCCGGCAATGCCGATGAGCAGCACGCCCACGGCCCATTTGGTCGATGGCGGTATGTGGAGCCGGTCTAAGTGCACATCCATTCGCATCTCTTCCTCCGGTCCATCGGGAGCCTCGCGGCGGCGGTCTTCGGGGGTGGTCATGTAACCCGCCTGTCGTAGCTGGCATTGAATGCGCTGATGCCCTTGGCATTCGCGGCGGTGAACAAAGCGCTGCCATTGCCGAGCCGCAGCGTGATCACACCAGCAGTGCTGATCTCGCCGTATCCAGCCTGGCCCGTGCCGTTGTCAATCACGCGCATCGGTATCGTCTGCGTAGATGCCGGGAACATGCTCGCCGGCATGCCGGTCAGCGTCGCGGCAGTGCTGTCCGATGTACCCTGCAGTCCAGGCATCACCAGGCGCACGGCATCGCCCTCCCAGAGCACCTGAATCGTGGCGGTAGGATCGGTGCCGCTGATGCCGGTGAGCGTCGCGGTGAAGCCCGTGGGCAGGCCAATGCACGAGTAGAAAGCCTTGCCGGTGAACCCCTGGTTAGCGGTGGATCCAAAAGTGCAGCCGATGTAGATCTGCCTAGAGGTGTCGGTATCGGCAGTCGTGAACGACCCGTCGCATTCGCAATTCGTGAGGGTGATGACACCAGTGGTATTGCCGACGAGGTTCATCTGCGCCGAGCTATACACGTTGTCTAATATCGCGGTCTTCTGAATGCTGCGCAGGTTGAAATTCGGCTGTCCCGTGCCGACCAACCGCAGATTGCGAAAGGCGATGTTGTC
>Ga0196980_1000027_pt1 | contig 50872 bp, 48 predicted proteins | sample S3_1013CmetaG_FD_155486 | JGI IMG/M metagenome (GOLD analysis project Ga0196980, IMG submission 155486) | Soil microbial communities from Anza Borrego desert, Southern California, United States - S3_10-13C | ecosystem: Environmental > Terrestrial > Soil > Desert | place: USA: California... | reverse complement strand
GCGTGAAGAAGTCCTTGATCTCGTCCCATTCCGCGTCAGTCACATCGCTCGGATAACTCATCTGGTTCACTCCAGGCAGCCTCTTCCCTCATCTTCTATTTCCTTACGAGATTTGTAAACAAGTTCTAAGGATTTGCCCGCCAATAACATTCCGTTCTACTCGAAAACGATTGGGGGGGTAGGTTAGGCGCGTACTGTCACGAACCATTCCGTGGCTGCAGGACTTTCTGCGCGCCGTAACTCACCGGTTCCGAGGCCTTGCGTGGCACATCACTGCCGGGAACGGCTTCCGCCTTATCCCAGCCTACAAATAAAGCGGTGGCAGCATTGTAGGCATGGAGAGCGAAGGTTTCCGGCACAATTTCTTAACGATTGGTTCCGTCGGTCTAATGTTTCGGCTGGACCATGCTCTAGCCGGCAGCCAGCCGCTTTCCGTCGACTTCGATCAACCGATCCAGCCGTATCACCAACCCGCTTTTCAACTTCAGGAACTCTTCCTTGTCCTTGGTGTAAATATCTTCGATCCAATCCTCGACGGTAACGGGGTTGCCGGAAATGTCCCGGTAAGTGATCTCACACTTCCGGCGCCTTACCGCGAGCGTTTCCAGTTCGTCGTGGAAATCGCAGCTGATGGGTTTGTAGTCTTCGGTCATCTATTTATCGCTCTGATCAACATAAATCAGCTGCTCGGTTGCAAAGCCAAGTGCTTTGGCTTTATTCACCAAGTGGTTTAATACGGACGGCTCCAATTTTTGGTCTCTGGCCAATATCCATAAATAGGCTCTGGTTGGGCCGGAAACGAGGGCGTACGAGTAGTTCTCCTTGTCCAGATCGATAATGTTGTAGCCGCCGTAAAAAGGCCCGAAAAAAGAAACCTTCAGCCGACCGATGTCCGGACTTTCGACGAAATAGGCCTTGCCGATCGCTTCCCGCCATTCTTGCTTCCGAGCATCGAAGCCCCGGTTGACCACCTTTATGCCGCCGTCTTCCCGAAGGCTATAAGTCGCGGTGACGCGGGTCAGACCCCGTTCGAACGAATGATCGAGGCGCGCTATTTCGTACCAGGTGCCGAGATACCGGCTCAACTCAAACTCATGAACGGGCGAAACGCCTTTGGGGATGCCGGCGCATCCTGCGAGAAACAGGGGGGGGCAGGAGTGCCAGCCGTTTCATGGACCGTGATTCAGCCTAACGGCCTTATAGAAGAACCACCCTGAAAACCCGGCAAACGCTATGGCGGCGGTCAGGGACGCCCAGACGGGCAAGGTGAACGGTCCGAAGCTCACCTGCCATCCGGCGACAAGCGATACGGCGAAGATGCCGGCCATGACGGCGAAGACTCCTCCGCCGAGGAGCAGCATTCCGCTGATACCCGATTCAGCGAGGTCCAACGTGAAATCCGCTTCATCCTCCTCTCGCTGTAGGCCGGTTGACTCGGCCTGTTTCAGTTTAAGCGCTTTTTTGCGCGCTTTATCCCGTTCCCGGGCTTTGGCGCTCTGTTGCTTCTTGTAAAGCTCGATGCCCTTGGCGATCCCTTGTGCCACTAGCTTGGTCTGTTCCTTGGTTTGCCCCGGCTTTTGGATGCTCCTGGCGACCTTGAGCGCCTCTTCCTGGATGCTTTCGCTTACTTGGGTCTGAATCGACGGTCGAGAATCGGTCTTGGACATGGTGTTTCGGGAAAAAAATCTGATTTCCTCACGTTAGTCTAGTAATGGGTTGTTTGACAACCGCTTTCTCGAGGAGGTGATACCCGAAAAGCCGAGGCGTCCGGGTTCAAACGAGTTGCCACAACCGCCCGAGAGGTTTATTTATCATGGGGTCTTGATGCCCCATCTCGGAGCTTACAACTCGTGACCTTAAAAAGCGCAATTGACGCCGAACGGATGCGACGGGCGATGCAATCGGCCAAAGCGGTCGATGCCGAAAGCGGCGGCTTGCGCCATGTCCGGTTCGTTCACGACTTCGAGGATATTACGCGCGGCACCGTCGTTTTCGACCAAGGAACCGTTTACGGCTATCCGTCCATCGGACGGCTGCTTGCGCTCCGAACCGGCCTTGCCAAGCAACTCTCCGGCCCGTTTTGGATGGAGGAGAAAGTCGATGGTTTCAACATTCGCGTCGTCCGAATCCAGGGCAGTCCCATCGCCCTGACCCGAGGCGGTTACGTTTGCCCGTTCACCACCGATCGCCTGCCGGATTTGCTGGACACGTCGATTTTCGGCGACCAGCCCGATTTGGTGCTGTGCGCCGAGGTCGCGGGGCCGGACAACCCCTACCTGGAGAGCGCGCCGCCGTTCATTGCGGAAGACGTGAGGCTGTTCGTGTTCGATCTGATGCGGCGGAACAGCCCGCGCTTTCTGCCTCAGGATGAAAAAATCGAGCTGATCCGCCGGTATGCCTTGCCGTCCGTCGAGATCTTCGGACGCTTCGAAACCCGCGATGTGAAACCCATTTCGGCCATCCTGAGACGGCTCGACGAAGAGGGCCGCGAAGGCGCCGTGTTCAAGGAGGATTCGCCGCGTCAGCGGCGCACCAAACACGTCACGGCCAGCGCCAACCTGTCGGACATTCGAACCAGCATCTACAGCCTGTTGGATTTGTCGCCCGAGTATTTCACCAGCCGGATCTTGAGACTGACCTTGTTCGCCGACGAGCAGGAACTGGAAGGTTCTGACGATTTAAACCGGCGGGCCGGGGCGGCGTTCCTGGACGGATTGAGAGAAGCGATCCGGCAGCACCATCGCGAAGGCCGGGTTTCCCATCGCTTTCGCTGCCGTTTCCGCGATCCGGAAAATGCCCGCCATTTGATTCGCTACCTGAAACGGGCCTCGGGCCACGTTCAGGTCGTTCAGCGGGAGTTGAAGCCGGAGGGCGGATTCTGGCTGCTGGAGTTCGATCGGATCTATCCGTCGCTGAACGGCTTACTAAGCGACTGGCTGGCCGGGAAAATGGTGTTCGACTAGCGTTTCCAAGACGCTGCGGAGGTTTTCCGGCATCAGGATTTTGACGCCGACTTTATCCGCCCATTTTCTAAGGCCCTCGTCCGCGGACACCAAGACGCCGTCCAATTCGTACGCCAGCAGCAGCACGTCCATGTCTTCGCGGCTGTCGATAATGCCCTGCCGCAGCGCTTCGCGATAACGCTCCCGAAGCCGGTTGATGACGCGTCCAGCGTCCTGGATTTCGCCGGTTTCGCGGACCATCTTGGCGTATTCTTCGGCGATGTGCTGGCCGCGGTCGATGCGCCGCCTAACTTCTTCGATGAGTTCGTAAACGATTTGGGCGGGAATCTGGAGGTTGAATTTTCGCGGCGAGCGGATGCGCACGCTGGCCTCGAAGTCCGGCGGCAATTTGCCCAGATTCTTCATGAGACGGAGTTCGTCGTACACCGAGCGCGGCATGAAACACTCCACCGACGTCCGGCGGACCAGCTCGAGAAAACCGAGGATGGCGCTCGGAGAATCGATGCCGAACTGAGCATAGATGTCCGGATTGGTGAAAATGCTGGTATCGAGGACGAAGCGCTCGGTCATGACGGCTCCTGCGCGGGTTTTAGGAGGTTATAGCCAAGCCGATCGGGAACCGTCAACCGTCCGCGCGTGCGGCGCGCCGCGGCAATCCGATTTGTCACGACCATCGGGAATCATCCTGGCCGCATACGTTTCCAATCTGACATAGGGGCAATATGCCGAATCCAACCGCGAAAGCATGAGGAGAATGGGCCATGATGCGAATCAGAAAGAGTGCCGAGCGCGGACGCACCCGTCTGGATTGGCTGGATAGCTTTCACAGCTTTTCGTTCGGAAGTTATGTCGATCCGCAATACATGAATTTCAGCGTGCTCCGTGTGATCAACGATGACCGTGTTGTGGCGGGAAAGGGGTTTGCTCCCCACCATCATCGGGATATGGAAATCATTACGTATGTCTTGGAAGGAGCGCTGGAGCACAAGGACAGCTTGGGCAACAGTTCGGTGATCCGAGCGGGTGAAGTACAGCGAATGAGCGCAGGGATCGGCATAACCCATAGCGAATTCAATTCATCGAATCAGGAGCAGGTCCATTTTCTTCAGATTTGGATCGAGCCCGAGAGCAAGGGGTTATCGCCCAGCTACGAACAGCGCTGTTTCGGAGTCGAGTTGGGGCCCGGCGAGCTGCGCATTATCGCCTCGCCCGACGGTCGGAACAGTTCGTTGAGAGTTCATCAGGATGTCGTGGTTTTGCTGGGCCGAGTGGGTGCAAACTCCGGATTGCGCTATGAAATCGCGCCGGGACGTCAGGCCTATGTTCATCTGGCTAGGGGGACTGCGGTCGTGAACGGAAATCCGCTCGATGCGGGCGATGCGGCCGCCGTTACCGATGAACCCCGCGTGTTGCTTGAAGGCGGCACAGATGCCGAAGCGCTGGTGTTCGATCTGCCATGAGCCGTCATCCGGCTTGTGTCGGGACAAGCTCAGGCTAATACGGAAATAGCCGAAGTTCCGAATCTGATTCAGACTGTTGTCTTCAAGACTATATTCACCAAGAAGGACTTCATGAATCTGGAAAAAGTCGTCTTCGGGTTCTTCATCGTTCTCGCCGCCACGCTCAATTTCGGCTTTTTCATCGGCGAAATCGACAAGCCTCATCTTCATCATGTCTCCGAACTGTTCGCCGCCATCGTGGTGAATCTGATCGCCACGGTGCTCAAATTCGGCGATCGTACCCAGATCGGCGCGATTCATCTGGCCACCAGCCTGGTGGCCGATCTTCAGTTGATCGTCGCGGCTGCGGCTTGGGGCTATGCGGTTTATATGTCGCCTGCGGGGCTGACCCCCGGCGCGATGGCCAGCGTGGTATCGCTAGCCGGCGGTGCGATGCTCGCGAATCTCATTTCGGTGACGATCCTGATCGCCGAAACCGTGATGCTGCGCCGATGAATCCGAGACCGATCAACACCGCTTTTTTTGTCGCGCTCCGTCACATGCGGGCGCCGCTGATCTTTCTGATCGTGATCTTCGCGATTTCGGTGGGCGGGCTGGTACTGATTCCCGGGGTCGATGCCGAGGGGAATCCCTGGCGGATGGATTTTTTCCATGCGCTCTATTTCATCAGCTATACGGCGACCACCATCGGCTTCGGCGAAATTCCCCATACCTTTACCGATGCTCAGCGGCTTTGGGTCATCTTCTGCATTTTCCTGTCCGTCATCGGTTGGGCCTACGCCATCAGCAAATTGTTTGCCGTGATTCAGGACCGTGCTCTCAGACAGGCGGTGACCGGGCAACGCTTCGAGCATTCGGTGAAGACCTTGGGTGAGCCGTTCTACCTGATTTGCGGTTATGGGGAAACCGGCCAGCTATTGGCTCGTTCGCTCGATCATCTGAGTATCCGGTTCGTGGTGATCGACATCGATCCCGATCGGATCGACGAGCTCGATTTGCAGGATTATCTCTTCGATGCGCCGGGGTTGGTCGGGGATGCCCGGCTGCCGAACAACCTGATCATGGCTGGGTTGACCCACCCGAGCTGCGTCGGCGTCATCGCCCTGACCAACGACAACTCCGCCAATCTCGCCGTTGCCATCGCGGTACGTCTCTTGAACCCGGCGATTCCCGCACTGTGCCGGGCGACGACGGTCGATGTAGCCGCCAATATGGCGTCATTCGGTACTCGGCACATCATCGATCCGTTCGAGAAATTCGGCGAATACCTGGCGCTGGCGATCCGGTCGCCCGGTTCCTACCGTCTGCTCGAATGGCTAACCGGACTGCCGGGCACGGAGCTGGTCGCCGAACGCCAGCCGTCTCGCGGGAACTGGCTGGTGTGTGGATACGGTCGCTTCGGGCAGGCTATCATCCGTCATATCGAACATGAAAATTTGGACGTGACCCTAATCGATCCGAGGCCGCCCAGTCGCGAAACGCCGCTGCCCTGGATCATCGGAGAGGGCACCCGGGCCGAGACGCTCCGCGAGGCTGGAATCGACAAGGCGGTAGGCATCATCGCCGGCACCGACGACGATATCAACAACTTGTCGATCGTGGTTACCGCGCGCGAGCTCAACCCCAATCTGTTCGTGGTGCTGCGGCAAAATTTGCAGGCGAACCGCGAGCTGTTTCAAGCCTTCGATTCCGATTTCACGGTGGTGCCGAGCGAAGTCATCGCACACGAGTGCCTGGCGATCCTGACGACGCCGCTGCTGTCGCGTTTTCTCGCGATCGTCAAGCGCAAGGATGATGCCTGGGCCGACAATGTCATCGTCCGGATTTCCGCTATGACCGGAACGCGGGTCCCCGCCATTTGGAGCGTGACCCTCGATGCTCGGCAGGCCCCGGCCGTCGTCGAGACGATCCATCGCTCGACGATCCGTTTGGACAGCTTGCTGCGCGATCCCGCCGATCGCAATCGACTGATATCCTGCGTCCCGCTGATGGTGGTGCGTAGTGCCGAGGCCATCGAGATTCCGGCTCAGGATCTCATGCTGCACGAGGGTGACAGCATCCTGTTTGCGGGGCTCTCGTCGGTCATCCCGGACCAGCAGTCCATTCTCCGCAACCTCAATGTCCTGAATTATGTTTTGTTCGGTACCGAGGTTGCCAGCAGCTGGGTGTGGCGAAAGCTGACCGGCGCCAAAGCCGGACTCTGAGAGCGGTATGCTGGACGGAGTCTTCTCCGCTATGACAGACTTTTCGGACCGACGATTGACTGCTGGGAAGACACGCCGATGACCACTCACCCTGATGCGCTGCGACTATCCATTGATGAATTCTGGGACCGCGAGATCCTGCCGACCCTCATCGATTACATCAAGATCCCCAATCTCTCGGTCGCGTTCGACCCCGACTGGCAGGCGAGCGGCCACATGGAACGGGTGCGCCGGTTGGCGGTGGATTGGTTGCAGGCGCATCCCATCCGGGGCTGGACGATACACGACCTCAGCATTCCCGGCCGGACGCCGCTGTTGCTTTTGGACATTCCGGGCGATTTCGACAAAACCGTCCTGATTTACGGCCATCTGGACAAGCAGCCGGAAATGGAAGGCTGGCACGAGGGTTTCGGCCCCTGGACGCCGGTGCTCAAGGACGACAAGCTGTACGGGCGGGGTGGGGCGGACGACGGTTATGCCCTGTTTGCCGCCATCGCCGCCGTGAAGGCGCTGGAAGGGCAAAAGCGCCCGCGCATCGTGATTCTGATCGAGTTCTCGGAAGAAAGCGGATCGCCGGATTTGCCGCCTTATCTCGAACGCTATGCCCATCTGATCGGCCGGCCCGAACTGGTGATCGCGCTCGATTCAGGCGCCGGCGACTACGAGCGCCTGTGGTCGACCACGTCCCTTCGCGGGCTGGTGAGCTGCATCGTCGACGTGAAAGTGCTGACGGAGTCCGCCCATTCGGGCATCGCCAGCGGCATCGTGCCGTCGTCCATGCGGATCATGCGCCAGTTGCTGGACCGCCTGGAAGATCCTTCGACCGGCGAAAGCCGTCTGCCGGAACTCAAGGCCGAAATTCCCGTTCAGCGGCAGGAACAGGCGAAAGCCGCGGCGGCAATACTGGGCGACGGCCTGCTCGAAAGCTTCAGCGTGGTCCCGAGCCTCCGCCCGGTGAGCGACGATCCGGCCGAGCTGCTGCTCAACAATACCTGGCGGCCGACGCTTTCGGTGGTCGGGCAGGGCGGCATGCCGCCGTTGCTATCGGCCGGCAACGTGCTGCGCGCCCACACCGCGTTCAAGCTCTCCTTCCGCCTGCCGCCGACGGTGGATAGCCTGAAAGCGCAGGAGATCATCCGTCGGGTGTTGACGGCCGATCCGCCTTATGGCGCCGAGATCGGCGTCGAATTCGAGCAGGCCGGAACCGGCTGGGACGCTCCCGCTTTGGCGCCCTGGCTCGAGCAGGCCACGAGCGAGGCCTCGCAAACCTTCTACGGCCACGATGCGGCGTATCTGGGGCTCGGCGGCAGCATTCCCTTCATGGGCATGCTCGGCGAGCAGTTTCCGGACGCTCAGTTCTTGATCACCGGCGTCTTGGGACCCAAGAGCAACGCCCACGGGCCGAACGAATTCATGCATATTCCGTATGCGAAGAAACTGACGGCATGCGTGGCTTATATCGTTGAAAGGTATGCGGAGCTGGCGTGCGGCTGAGCGGACAAGACGCATATGTCGAGAAAGGCTTCCCAACCTACTGGGTGGCCCAGGTTTGTAGATCGGCAATCCTTTGCCGACGAAGGTGTCGGGCAGCGTTCGCGCTGGGAACGGCTGTCGCCCCTTCGACTTCGCTCAGGATAGGCTTATCCCGGCATACAACCGGCAAGCTGTCATTGGATATGTAGGCCGGAATAAGCGAAGCGTTTCCGGCAGAGTCTACTGTCAACCATCCATAGAGCGCGGGCGGGCGGCCGCCGAGACCTTCAGCCGATAACCGACTCCAGATTCGGTCAGAAGGTATTCCGGCTTGGCGGGGTCCGCTTCCAGCTTTTGGCGGAGCTGGCTCATGTAGATCCTAAGGTAATGCGCATCGTTCATATGGGTCGGTCCCCAGACCTCTTTTAATATCTGATGATGGGTGAGGACCTTGCCGGCATGCTTGACCAATACCGACAGAAGGCGGTACTGGATCGGGGTGAGATGAACCTCCCGATCGTCGAGATAGACCAGTCGCTTGGCGAGATCGACTGTTAGATGACCGGTCGTGAAGACTTCGGGCTGGATGCTTTCGGGACTTGTCGTCGAATGCCGCAACGCAACCCGGATGCGCGCCAGGAGTTCGCCGCGGCTGAACGGCTTCGTCAGGTAATCGTCGGCTCCGGCATCCAAGGCGTCGATTTTGTCCTGCTCCGCGCTGCGCGGATAGGATAATGATGGGCAAAGCCGTCCATTCCCGGATTTTTTGACGATCTCGGCCCCGTCCAGGTCGGGTAATCCCAGATCGAGAATGACGAGGTCGGGTTTTCGGACGCCGATCTCGATCAGTCCTCGCTGTCCGGTGTCCGCCTCGAACACCTGAAATCCATGGGCGGAGAGACCGGTGCGGAGAAACCGGCGGATTGGGGGATCATCCTCGATGACCACGACGACGGGAAGGGGATTCGCCATACTCAAGGTCCGCTTTCTTCCTCTGATTCGATGGTCGGGGGAGATAGTTCGAGCGGCAGTGTAAACGAGAAGATGGCGCCGCCCGTGCCCCGATTTTTTGCACGTATCCAACCGCCATGAGTCTCGACAATGGCCCGGCAGATGGCCAATCCGAGTCCGACACCGCTCTGTGCACTTTCACGTTGCGTCCTATGGAACTCCTCAAAGATTTGCTCTTCCTGGCCTTTGGGAATCCCGGGGCCGCGGTCCGCCACCGAAACCGTGACCATCAGCGGAGACTGCTCCGCCCGAATGTCGATAGGACTGCCCGGAGGCGTATAACGCGCGGCATTCTCCAAGAGGTTTGCGAGCACCCGCTCGATCATCGCGGCATCGACATAAACCGGCGGCAGATCGCGCGGCAGCTTGACGCTGACCGATCGGCCGTCCAGGCGTTTTTGAAGACGGGTCAACACGGTGCCGACGATCTCCTCCACGGTATGCCGTTGTTTGTTGAGCCGGACAGCGCCGGCATCGAGGCTCGCCAGGTCGAGGATGTCGTCGATCTGGCCCGACAGGCGCAAAGCGTCCTCGCAGATCGCGCGGCCGAGTTCTCGGCGGTCTTCCGGATCGAGCGTCATATCTTCCTTGGCCAAGGCGCAGGCCCACCCGGCGATAGCCGCGACGGGAGTGCGAAGGTCGTAGGAAATCGAATTTAAGAGCGAATCTCTCAGGCGCCTCGTTTCCGTTTGTACCGCTGCCATTTTAGCCCGTTCCGCCGAGCGGATGCGCTCGATGGCCTGCGCGACGTGGTCCAGCATGGTGTGGAGGAGTTTTTGCTGCTCCGGCAAGAAGATCCGGCGCAAATTCACCGGCAGCATCGCCATTACGCCAATCACCTGATCCGCGGCCGCCAAGGGAAAATAAACGGCCGGGGTGCCGGGCAAGGTATTGGTGCCTTGCCCGGCCATTTCGTTGTGATCGTACACCCATTGCGCCACGCCCGAGTCACTGCCGCGCAACGATTCGTCCAGCGGCTTTGCGGCGGGATAAACGATCCGGCCGTTTTCGTCGGGAAAAAGAATGACGTTCCGGCCGCCGAATTCGGCATGAATGTGACGCACCGCGATACGGACGACCTCATCTTCGCTGCGGCTGCCGGATAATTCCTTGTTCAGCGCGTACAGTGCGGTGGCGCGCCGTTCCCGATGCGTCACCACTCTCGCCTGATAGCGCACATTCGCCATGAGATGGCTGGTCACGATCGCCACCGTCAGCATGCCTGCAGACGTGAACAGATACTGGGTGTCGGACACCGACAAACGGTAATCGGGCGTCACGAAGAAATAATCGAATGCGATGACGCCGAGCACGGAGACCAGGACGGACGGGCCGTATCCGAAACGGATGGCGATGAACATCACGCCCAGCAGATAGATCATGACCAGGTTGGCCAGATCGAAACGGCCGAACATGCCCTTGGCGATCAGGGTACACAGCGCGGTAACGGCCAAACCCCAGGCGTAGCCCCGGTAGTCGGGCAGTTGCGCCGGCTTTTTGCGCAGCCCCGGGAGCGGCTCCCGGCGGAAAGGGGAAAGCTCCCGATTCTCGTCGCCGCGGGGACTGCTGCCCAGAAGGTAGACGTTGATATTGTGCGCCTTGTTGATGACGGTATCGACCACCGAGCCTAAGATCCAGCGCTTCCAGCCCCGCCGGGTCGGTTTGCCCATCACGATCTTGCTGACGTTGCGCTCGTTGGCGAAATCGATGATGGCCTGGCTCATGTCGGCCGCACTCAGGGTGACCGTCTCCGCGCCGAGCTGTTCCGCCAGGCGCAGCATGCGCAGCACGGTATCCCGTTTTTCCGCGGGCAGACGCTGTAGCCGGGGCGTTTCCACGTAAACGACCATCCAATCAGCTCTGAGGCTGGCGGCAAAGCGCTTGCCGGTACGCACCAAACGCTCCGCCGCCGGAGTAGGGCCGATGCAGACCAGAACCCGCTCGCCGACCTGCCACACCTCGCGAATCGCATGGTCCTCGCGGTAGTCCAGCATCTGCGCGTCGACTCGACGCGCGGTCTGATCCAGGGCCAGTTCCCGCAGGGCGATCAGATTGCCTTTGCGGAAGAAGTTTTCGATCGCATGCCTGGCCTGTTCCGGTACGTAGACCTTGCCTTCCTTGAGCCGCACCAGCAGTTCGTCCGGGGGCAGATCCACCAGCTCGACTTCGTCGGCTCTCTCGAACACGGTGTCCGGCACGGTTTCCCAGACCCGAATTCCGGCGATTTGCCCGACATCGTCCTTGAGGCTTTCGAGGTGCTGGACGTTGAGCGTGGTGTAGACGTTGATGCCGGCATCGAGCAGCTCCTCGACATCCATCCACCGCTTGGGATGGCGCGAACCGGGCGCGTTGGTGTGGGCCAGTTCGTCGACGAGTATGAGCGCAGGTTTGCGCCTGAGGGCGGCATCCAGATCGAACTCGCGCAATATCGTGCCGCGGTATTCGATGGTCTTGGCCGGCAGCAGTTCCAGACTCTGCAAGAGCGCGGCGGTTTCATGGCGGCCATGGGTTTCCGCGATGCCCACTACCATGTCGATGCCCTCGGCCCGCCGTTCGCGTGCCGCTTCCAGCATGGCGTAAGTTTTCCCGACGCCCGCCGCCGCGCCGAAAAAAATCTTGAGCCGGCCGCGCCGGGCTCTAGCCTGGTCGCGCTCGACCCGGGCGAGCAATTGATCGGGATTGGGACGTTCGACGGTCATCGGGGCAATCGGTCCAGCGCCAAATTGAGCTTCAAGACATTGACCCGAGGTTCCCCGAAAAGTCCCCATCGGCGGGGTTCGGTCTGTTCGCTGACCAGTTCGCGGAGCTTTCCGGGGTCCGTGCCCCGCGCTTTGGCCACGCGATGGATCTGATAGGCCGCCGCGGCGGGGCTGATATGAGGGTCGAGGCCGCTGCCCGATGCGGTCACCAGGTCGACCGGAACAGGCATTCGATTCTCGGGGTCGGCTGCCCGCAAGGCTTCAATTCTGGATCGGACGGCATCCGCGAGAGCCGGGTTGGTCGGCCCCAGGTTGGAGCCTCTGGACGCGCTTGCGTTATAAGGAAACGGCAGGGTGGCCGAGGGCCTTCCCCAAAAGTATTTGGGATCGCTGAAGGCTTGGCCGATGAGCTCGGAGCCCACGGGCTTTCCGGACCCATCGTCGATCAGGCTGCCGTTGGCCTGGCTCGGAAACAGGAGTTGCGCGAGGCCGGTGATTGACGCGGGGTAAAGAAGGCCGGTCAGTACCGTCCAGATCACGAGCATCATGAAGGCAGGCCGTAAGTGCGCGAGCATGGAAAGACTCCTTTACACCGGATTCAAGGCCGCCAGGACCAAATCGATCGCTTTGATCCCGATGAAGGGCGCGATCAAGCCGCCCAGCCCGAAGATCAGCAAATTGCTGCGGAGCAGCTGGGCCGCTCCGACCGCCCGGTAACGAAGGCCTTTCAGGGCCAGCGGAATGAGCGCGACGATGATGAGGGCATTGAAGATGACCGCCGACAGAATCGCGCTCGACGGGCTCGCGAGATGCATGACGTTGAAGACTTGCAATGAAGGATAGGTGCTGGCGAACGCCGCGGGAATGATGGCGAAGTATTTGCCGACGTCGTTGGCGATGCTGAAGGTGGTGAGCGCGCCGCGGGTCATCAGCATCTGTTTGCCGGTTTCGACGATCTCGATCAGCTTGGTCGGGTTGGAGTCGAGATCCACCATATTGCCGGCTTCCTTGGCTGCCTGGGTGCCGCTGTTCATGGCCACGGCCACGTCGGCCTGAGCCAGGGCCGGCGCGTCGTTGGTGCCGTCGCCGGTCATCGCGACCAGCCGCCCTTCCGCCTGATGCTGCCGGATCAGCTTGAGCTTGGCTTCCGGCGTGGCCTCGGCCAAAAAGTCGTCCACCCCGGCTTCGGCGGCGATGGCCGCGGCGGTCAGGCGGTTGTCGCCGGTGATCATGATGGTCTTGATGCCCATCTCGCGCAGCTCCGCGAAGCGCTCCTTGATGCCGCCCTTGACGACGTCCTTGAGCTCGATGATGCCGAGCGTTCGCGCGCCCTCGGCCACCACCAGGGGCGTGCTGCCGCGCCGCGCCGTGTCGGTGACCATCGTTTGGGCTTCCGGCGGGAACGTTCCGCCGAGCTCTTCGACGTAGTCCCGGATGGCATCGGCTGCGCCTTTGCGGATCTGCCGCACAGCTTCCTCCCCTCTCCCTGCGGGAGAGGGTTGGGGTGAGGGGAAGTTCACGCCGCTCATGCGGGTTTGGGCGCTGAACTGTAAGAACGTGGCGCCCAGCGAATGGATATCGCGTTCCCGCAGGCCGAATTGTTCTTTCGCCAGCACGACGACGCTGCGGCCCTCGGGCGTTTCATCCGCCAGGGACGCCAGTTGCGCGGCATCCGCCAGTTCGTGCTGCCGGATGCCGGCGAGCGGCAGGAAGGCGGAAGCCTGGCGATTCCCCAAGGTGATGGTGCCGGTCTTGTCCAGCAGCAGCACGTCGACGTCGCCCGCCGCTTCCACCGCGCGCCCCGAGGTGGCGACCACGTTCTTTTGCATCATCCGCCCGATGCCGGCCACGCCGATGGCCGACAAGAGGCCGCCGATGGTGGTCGGAATGAGGCAGACCAGGAGCGCCGCCAGCACGGTAATTGTAACCGGCTGCCCGGCGCCCGCGGCTTCGACGCTGTAGCGGGAATACGGCAGCAAGGTGACGGTGGCCAGCAGGAAGATCAGGGTCAATGCCACCAAAAGGATGGTCAGGGCGATTTCGTTGGGCGTCTTTTGCCGTTTGGCCTCTTCGACCATGGCGATCATGCGGTCCAGGAAGGTTTCGCCCGGATTGACCGTGATCCGCACCACCAGCCAGTCCGACAACACGCGCGTGCCGCCGGTCACCGAGCTGAAATCGCCGCCCGACTCCCGGATCACCGGCGCCGATTCGCCGGTAATGGCGCTTTCGTCCACCGAGGCGACGCCCTCGATGATTTCGCCGTCGCCCGGAATGAAATCTCCCGCTTCCACCAGGACCACGTCTCCGCGGCGAAGGCTGGATGCCGGGATCGTCGCGTAGCGGGCATCGAGGCGGGGCTCGTCGAGTTTCTTCGCCGTGATGTCGCGCTTGGCGCTCTTGAGAAAGGCCGCCTGGGCTTTGCTGCGGCCTTCCGCCATGGCCTCGGCGAAATTCGCGAACAGCACGGTGAACCACAGCCAGAGGGCGATGCCGAAGGTAAACCCGGCCGGCGCTTCGCCTCGCCCGGTCAGCGCCTGAATCCCGAGCGCCGTCGTCAGAAGACTGCCGAGATAGACGACGAACATCACCGGATTCTTCCATTGCTGCCGCGGCGTGAGTTTGCGGAACGACTCGACGGCGGCCTGCTTGAGGATCTTGCGGTCGATCAACGAGGGCGCTTCGCCTTTGCGGCGGTGCGGGACCTTGTAGTCGACGGGCGGGGGCGTCGGTTTGTCCTGAGCGCGCTTGCGCTCGACCAGGAAAGATGCCGCGAATTTCTTGTGCATCGGAACCTCCGGTCAGCCGATCGCTCCGGTCATCGTGAGATGTTCGACCACCGGCCCTAGGGCCAGGGCGGGAATGAAGGTCAACGCGCCGACGATGATGATGACGCCGATCAGCAATCCGACGAACAGCGGGGTATGGGTCGGCAAGGTGCCGGGGCCGGTGGGCACGCTCTTCTTGGCTGCGAGGCTCCCCGCGATGGCGAGCACCGGTACGATCAGCCAGTAGCGCGCAAACAGCATGACCAGCCCCAACGTGGTGTTGTAGAACGGCATATTCGCCGAGAGCCCGGCAAACGCGCTGCCGTTGTTGTGGCCCGCGGAGGTAAAGGCGTAAAGAATTTCGCTGAAGCCGTGCGCGCCCGGATTCGCGACCGACGACTTGCCCGCGCCGGCCACCACGGCAAGGGCCGTGCCGCCTAGTATCAGCAGCGGCGGAATCAGGATGAACACGGCCGCCATTTTCATCTCGTAGGCTTCGATCTTCTTGCCCAGGAATTCCGGGGTGCGTCCGATCATGAGCCCGGCCACGAACACCGCGACGATGGCGAACACCAGCATGCCGTAGAGACCGGAACCGGCGCCGCCGTAGATGACTTCGCCGAGCTGCATGAGCCACATGAGCATCATGCCGCCGATGGGCGTATACGAATCGTGCATGGAATTGACCGAACCGTTGGATGCTGCGGTGGTGGCCGTCGCCCAGAGGGCGGAATCAACGATCCCGAACCGGGTTTCCTTGCCTTCCATGTTGCCGCCGGGTTGCCGTTCCGATGCGGTCTGATCCGCGCCCAGCGCGGTCAAAGCCGGGTTGCCGCTTTGCTCCGCCGGCACGGTGACGAAGATCAGGGCGGTAAAGACGAGGGTCATGGCCGCGAGGATCGCCCAGCCTTGGCGGGTGTCTCCCACCATGATGCCGAAGGTGTGGCACAGCGCCGCGGGGATCAGGATGAGGGCCAGCATCTCGAGAAAATTGGACAAAGGCGTCGGGTTCTCGAAGGGATGCGCGGAGTTGACGTTGAAAAAGCCGCCCCCGTTGGTGCCGAGCTGCTTGATGGCGATCTGGGATGCCGCCGGCCCCAAGGCCAGCGTTTGCTCCGTCACGTCTACGGTCTCGGCCAGCGAACGCCCGCCCTCGCCCGGTAGAGTCCGTTCATAGGTCGCCGGTTCGAGCAGCGGCACGCTCCGGGAGGAAGCGAACGTCTGCACCACGCCTTGTCCCGCCAGCAACACGGCCAAAATCGAGGCCAGCGGAAACAGGATGTAAAGCATGCCGCGGGTAAGGTCCACCCAGAAATTGCCGATGGTTTCGGCATTGCGCCGGGTAAACCCGCGGATAAGGCCCACCAGAGTGGCCATCCCGGTCGCGGCGGAGACGAAGTTCTGCACCGTCAGCCCGAGCATCCGGGACAGATGACTCAGGACGGCCTCGCCGCTATAGCTTTGCCAATTGGTGTTGGTGGCGAAACTGACCGCCGTGTTGAACGCCGAATCCGGCGCGACCGCGGGAAGATTCTGCGGATTCAGGGGCAAATACGGTTGCAGCCTTAGGAAACCGAATACCGCGAGGGCGCCCAAAAGGTTGAATAGCAGCAAGGCGACGGCGTAATGCGTCCAGCGCATCTCTCGATTCGGATCGACGCCGCAAAGCCGGTAAATCAGGCGCTCGACCGGTGCCAGCCAGCGATTCAATCCCGCCGGCTCGCCCCGGTAGACGCGGGCCATGTACCCGCCCAGCGGCTTGGCGAGCGCCAACAGGATGACGAGGTAGATCGCGGTCTGCAATAAACCGTGAGCCGTCATCAGAACTTCTCCGGAAAAAACAGCGCAGCGATCAGATAGATGAAAATCGCCAGGGCGAGAAGGCCGCTCGCTTGATAAATCCAGCTCATGACTGCCTCCTTGAGGAAGCTCTGAACAAGTGGATTCCGTTCATGCCCTTCGACAAGCTCAGGAGAGCGTTCGACAGGCCTGTCGAAGGACTTAATCAGAGCTTTCTTAACTCGTCGTATCCGTGGACGAGTCGAATGCTGACGGCGAAAAACAGAACCATTAATGCGAGCAGCAGAGCATCCATGGGCCAGCTCCTATCTGAATATCCGAACATTATTGGGCCAGATCACGCTTTGACTCCCGTGTGCCGGCGATATTTCGAGCTTTTTCGTCGTCAGTAACGGTTCGGGCAAGCGCGTGGTGTCGGTTGGAATGCGGGGCATTCCAAATCGCTTTAGTCAGGCATTCATTTTCGTCGGGTGGGTTGGGGCAATGCCGGTCTCAAGCGCCGGTATTCGAGTCCCGATGTGCCGGGCTATCGATCCGGCCGAATAGCCTCTATCGGTCGATGAAAAACGATACCGACAGCCTTCCGATCATCGGCGAACTGACAGAACGGGGGAGGCCGGCCATTCGCTGAATCATCGATTCACGCGTACGGTGATGCCGAACGCTCGAATAGCCTCGGCGAATTCATTCAGAAATGCCTCTGGCAATGCCGAAAGCCGCGGCGCCTGCTCCTGCATCGAGGGCCGCGCGAGACCGTAGAGCAGGATGCCTCGAATCGGTACGTCTCGACGTTTGAGGTCCGCCAGGAAATCCAGATAGGCGCGCCGTTCCGCTCCCGAAGGCGGCTCGCCGTCGAATGCGAACAGACAGGTCTGAATCCAGGTGGGGCAAAGCTGCGCGCAGATTTCCAGATTGCGGCGCACGGTCTCCGGGGCGAGATTGACCTGGTTGATTCGAAGCATGCCTTCGGCCGTCGCGCTGTCCACCTTGAACCAGACCTCGCCCCCGAATTCGCTCCAACGCTTTAGCCCTTCCTGCACGGCCGGCTTGTGCATCAGACTGCCGTTGGTGATGAGCACCAGCTTGATCTTGCCGAGGAGGCCGAATTCGCCGCAAACCGCGCCGATCAGCTCGACGATTCGGTCGAAGGTCTTGCAACTGGTCGGTTCGCCGTTTCCTGAGATGGCGATGTCCTTGATGGTGCGCTGTTCGTTCGGCATTTGGAACCGTTCGTAGAAATCGCCCAGCAGGATATCGTTCAAGAGTCCTAGCAGCTCGTCTCGCAGAAGGTCTTCACCGATGTCGGGGGCGGCGCCTCGGGCGAGATTCGGCACCTGGCAGTAGACGCAGCGCCAGTTGCAGGCGTTGTTGGGGTTGAGATTGATGCCGATGGACAGCCCGCCGGAGCGGCGGGAAAGGACCGGGTAAACATAGGTGAGACCGGCGCTGTCGCGGCTGTGATCGGTGGGGGAGAGTCGGCGCATCAATATGGGGTAAGGGTGGAATTTGCTTATTTTTAGTCAGGCGTGAGATTTACTAGTTTCTTGAAATACGATCATTCCCACAATAACTTCGTTTTTGTCCGAACGCTACTCTTCAAGACATTCTTTTGCCAACGCAGTCGATTGCGATTTGACCTTGAATTCAGGCACGATTTTCAACATCTTAGACTGGAATCTTATGTTGACAGGGAGGTGCAACATATGGATACAACAGGGATTGTTACCCTTTTCCCTTTTGGCGTCCGCCGCAGAGTTGCCCAAGAACTGTACGACCTCGCGCTGAGAGGGATAAATCTCATTACAGTATTCAAGATTCTACGAGCCGTGACGATCGGGCGGGCCGATCCGGAGTTTACGCAATGTCCCGAGTCCTACCGTTCGAGCTTTCTTACCACAGAGATGCTTCGGAAGTTTGCCCTTAACCCCGAAAACGGGATGTCGGAGCGTTTTATAGAGGAGGCGCTGTCAAAGGGCGACGAGTGCTACGGCATCTGTGATGGCCATCAGCTCGCCTCTTACGGCTGGTATTCGTTTCGGCCGACGCGTATCGATCCGCCGGATCTGCAGCTGCGCTTCAGCTCCGAATACGTTTATATGTACAAGGGGTTCACGCACGTTCGCTACCGCGGGCAGCGGCTCCACGCGATCGGCATGACGCTGGCTCTGCAACACTATCTCGATAGGGGATATAGAGGGCTGGTCTCCTATGTCGAGTCCAACAATTTCGACTCGCTCAAATCGGTGTCGCGGATGGGCTATGAGGAGTTCGGCTCGATTTATCTGGTGAAGGCTTTTGGCCGCTACCTCACGCACAGGAGCCGCGGATGCCAAAGCTTTGGCTTCGCGGTCGAGGCATTGGGGTGCGCCGGATTGTCGGGGCATCCAGGCGAGTCTGCTCCCTCTCTTGGAGAGCCGATCAATCGGGCAGTCCGCACGGGGCAACAAGAGTCCGAGCTCTGATCTTGGACGGCGTTGTGTAGCCAGGGCAGGCTTTCCTTATCGGATTTCAACCGTTTCCGTTTTATTTAAGCATCGCCATTCCGCATGAGGAAATCTGAAGCCAATCAAAAGGCTGAGCCCATCGTTAGGCCTTCTGAGCGATGACGTAAACATGCGATTCCGGATACTGATCATATTCCAGGTGCCTGCAAATGCATCCGGTCTCGGCCAGCGCCTTTAGCGTGTCCGGAATGCCAAGGGTGCTGTAATACATTTGCGGGCCCATGGCCGAATCAACTTTCTCGGCCGGAGCATCCAAGCCGCCTGTCGTGAAGATGCAGACGCCGCCCGGGGTTAAAGCTTGCAAGATCTTCTTCAGAACGGGCTCTTGCACCGCCAGCGGAAGATGCCAAATGCTGTCCCAAGCCGAAATGAGATCGTACCTTTTCGGAAAGACCCATTCGCAGATGTCGGCATGATGAAAGGTGACGTCGGGATGGCGCTGCCTCGCCAATTCAATCATCCGATGCGAAATATCGAGACCTTCGACGTCAAAGCCATGGCTCCTCAGGAGATCGATGATTCTGCCACTACTTCCGCAACCGATATCAAGGGCATGACGCTTCTCCTGGAGGAAGTCGATCGCTCTCTCGTGCTGCGCGATGCCGTTGTTCCGAGGGAACGTCTCGCTATTCCACCGATCTGCAATCTGGTCATAGCTTCGTGCAATGTCGCTAGGTTTCATAAGACCTTACGAACGGTTCGGACGACCGCAACGGCGCTTCCATATCTTTCATCATCGGTTGTCTTTTGGTTAATCGATTTCTCAATGGTCGGGTTAGGCAAGCATAGCCGATCGGTCACGTGTCGGGGCTATCCGCATCCGGCGATCGGGCCAGATAGGCCCGCGCCTGTTGCACTTCGTTCCGCTTGCTGCCGGACGCGGTCTCGACCAGTTGTCCGTACAGTCGACGCGCCAGGTCGGTCCGGCCGGACAGCTCAGCCGCGCGCGCCGCGCCGTACAGCGCGCCGAAGCGGCCTGGCTCTGCCTGCAACACCTTGTTGAATTCCGCCAGCGCCTCGTGCGGCCGTTTCAGCTCCAGCAGCATCTGGCCCAAGAGATCGTGGGCGGGGACGATCTGGCTCGGCGTCACCGGGTGCTTGTCGGTGGTGTCCTCCAAATCGGCCGCGGAGCGCATCAGCTCCAGCGCCCGGTCGCGCTTGCCTTCCGCGAAGGCCAGCCACGCCTCGGCGGTGCGGCGCTGGATCTCCACTTGCGTCGCCCAGTAGTCCTCTTTGAGCTGCTGCAGCGTGCTCTGAAACGAGGCGAGTTTCTCGACATCACGGCGTGCCTGCGTTACATCGCCGGTCCGCGCCGCGCCCAGTGCGCGGGCAAAGTGGATCGTGGCATCCGCCCAGGCGTAGCGGCCTCCGGGAAAGTTCTTGGGTTCGGGCAGCCGGGCCGCTTCGTTCCACTGGCGACGCTCCAGCGCATAGCGCACCGGTATGGCGGCGTGCGCGTAAATGCTCGCGAAATATAAAGGCGCGTCTGCTTCGGCCTTCGGCATCTCCGCGATGACCTGGCGCGCCTGCTCATCCTCGCCCTTTTGGAGGTAGGCAAAGACCAGGTAATCGGTGGCATGTAATTCCTCGCCCACGACGCCGTACTTGCGGGCAACCCGGATGACGTTGCGATTGGACGCGATGGATTCGTCCCATAGTCCGAGACGCGTGAAGATGTGCGAAGGCATGTGCTGGGCATGAGGCGAGTCGGGCGCGATTTTCGCGTAACGGCGCGCCGCTTCCAGCGCACCCGGCGCAAGCGGCGGATAGTCGTAGGCATGAATGATGTAGTGTGCCGCGCCGGGATGGTTCGGCTGACTGCGGAAGACCGGCATCAGCAGCTCGCCGGCCTTTCTCTGGCGCGGGTAAGTCTTATCGGGCGGCAACGAGGTCGCGCTGGCCAGCAGAGAAAGCGCGTAGAACACCCGCGCCTCCGTGTCCTCCGGGTTGGCTGCGTGCAGCGCTTCCATCGCCTTTTCGTACGCCAATACGCGATCGCGGTGGTCGATCCTGTCAGCGTTGGCGTAGAACTTCTCCAAAGCGGCGATGAAGTCGCGCTCGTGCATGCTGCCGCCAAGTTCGCGGGCCTTCCGGATGGCCGTTAGCCCCTTTTGGACCGCTTCCGGATTAGGACCCCGCGGCTCCCACAGGGGGTGCCAATAGCTCATCGCCATTCCCCACCAGGCCAGCGCGCAGCTCGGATCGCTCTCCGCGATGTCGCGGAATCGGCGCTCGGCCTCTTCGTACCAGAACGAGTGCAGCATCGCGACGGCCTGAGTGAAGGGGGAATGCACTGCCGCTGAACAGGAGTTTGGGAACTCGACGGACCCGAGACGCTCCGGATCGCTAGCGCCGTGCGGGCGATCCTCATCCGCGAGCACCGGGAATACGAACGATGCGAGGGACAACACGATCGGGAAGACGAGAGACATAGGCATGACGCACCTCCGCGTGAACCGGGCTGCCGGAAACGGCCTTGGAAACATCCTGTTTGCGCGCGTTCTCGGATTTACAGACTTTCGACTATGATTGATCTGAATTATCAAGTTGAGAGTTTTGCTGCGCCCTCGACCGGCCGAAAACCGGGGCGAATGGAGCGCAGCGGAATTCACGTCCGTGTCGATGGGCTTGTCAGTCCTCCCGTTTTTCCCCGCCCCATGGATACAGCCTCGGGATATACAGCGTCAGCGCCGTTGCGATGATGACAGCCGCGACGGTGCCGACGATGAACAGCGACCAGCTCATCGGCCGGATAGCGCCAAGCGCCACGATCAAGAACAGGAGAGGCAGATCCAGAAAATGCGTAAAGGTGGGAATCCTTTCGCTCCGGGCCTTCTCGAGCTCCGGCGTCATCGCGCCCGCCTGCAAGGCCTTTTGGGTGATGCGCCGCAGCCGCATGAAGTAAAGTCGGGTCACGGTGTTGCCCTCGACGAACTCGAAGGCGAACAGCACAACCATTCCGAGCAGCCAGGGAAGCTGCACGAAATTCCAATCGCCATAGAATTCGACGATCATCCAGGTTCCGGAAACCAGCAAAAGAAGGGCTCCCGGTACGACGACGCCATCGTAGAACACGGCGATATTCCGAACGGCCTCCGCAAACGTATTGAGCTCACGAAGCTGGCGTGTTCTCAGGTCGGATATCCATACCCCGATCAAGCCCGCTCCGATGAGGATCGCTCCGAGTAGATGCACGAACTTGAGAAGCAAATAGGTCATAGGTTTTGTTGAGCGGCCGGGTAGACCCGGGGGTTTGCGGCCGACTTATTCCTCCGTTAGAGCTGTATATGACAGCTTCGCGTCATCCGGCTCACGATCGGCAAGGGCGGCCTTTAGGGGCTCACTGCTCCCGGCCCGATTGGGGGACGTACGGTGCCCGGACATAAGCTTCCGGGCGGGCAACGCGACGGCGGCGCGGGAAAACCATAGAGCGTGTCGCCCGCGAGCGCGTAGACCCTTCCGTCGGCGGAGATCGCCGGGGAAGAAAGGCCGCCGCCTTCCGAGAGGAACTCCTCGACCACTTGTAGGCTCGCCGCGTCGATCGTGTACAGCTTGTCCGCGCCCGAGACGAAAATGTGGGTGCGCGATGCCGCCGCGGGCGCGATCGATTCCGAGGCAAGCGGGATGTGCGGCTCAACGACGCCCACGTTCGGATAGGTGCTCACGAAGGTGACCCCGCCGGCCCGGTCCACCATGACGATCTTGCCGTCTCCGGTGATCGTCGGCATCGTGCCGGTGTGGGGTACGACGACTTCCGTCCAATTGACCGGATGCGGTCCCGCGAATAGAACCCAGCCTTGCGAATCCGAATTGCCGCGCACCACCGAATGCCCGTCGCCGAGCATGACGGGCGATGACATGCTGATTCCCCTTTCATCGTTGGTGATGTGCTTGCGGAAGCTCTCTTGAAAGCCGGCCTCTGGCGAGAAGGTGTAGCCGACAATGTTCTGATAGTTGTCGGCAACGACCACGAATGGCTCGTTACCGATCGATGTGAACAGGGCCACGCTCGGCATTGGCGGCTGGACGTTGCTCGGCAGTTCGTTCGGCCCCGGTACCGGTACTGTTTCTTCCAGGAAACAAGGAGGGGTAAAGAAAAATATCGCACACAAAGTGTCGCCGACGCTCGCGCCGCCTGTAATGTCGCCGTAATCCACGGTGGTGACCGGCTGGTTGAACAGAACGCCACCGCCGGTGGAAAACGCCACAAGGCTAATCACGTGGCCGTTGTAGCTACGATGAAGGACCGGCACGAGGATGACTTCGGTCGCCCCCGAGCGCCAGATGTTGGGCGCCGCGGTGGTCAAACCCGTTCCGAATTGGGGCGGCGTGAGGGTGCCTTTCGGAAAGGGGGCTGCCCAAAGCATGGCGGCGGTGGAGCTGAACCGGTACAGGGTCAACTCGTTACGGGTGACGTCCTGGCCGCCGCGATGATCGCGCACGGTCCTCGCGCCGACCACATAGATCGAACCATCGGCGCCAATGACCGGCGAGGCCAGGATTTCATGGCCCGGCGTATCGCGCATCCATTTCAACGAGCCGTCCGGCGCGAACGCTTTTAGCAGACCGGCCCGATTGCCGAGGTAAACCGTACCGTCCGGGGCGATGACGGGGCCGGCGCCTATCGCAAACGGGCCGAGACCGGCGACGCGCACCAAGTCGTTTGCCGCGGGTGCCGTATCCACATCGATGAATCCCCTGTTGGCGGCATCGCCATGCGCATGGTCCCAGGTTGCCGCCGCGTCTGACATTCCTATGAGCAACAACCCGGCAACGATAATGTTCCAAATCGTGCAGATTTGCCTGTCCAGCATGGGCGATCTCCCTCGTTCAGATTTTCATTCCAGGGGCGGTTGGATGGGGCAGACTTGCTTAACCTTTAACGAAAGCCCGAGCCACGGCGTCCTTCGGCTCTCGATCAATAGGCCCACCAGTATCCCGGTCCCCAGAGTTCCCAATTCATGGCGGCATCCTCGTTCATCTCGGCTGCCATTCGTTGGTCTTCGGCGATTCTCTGTTGTGCCGCGAGTCGCTGATAGCGCTGGTAAGCCTCCTCCGGCCCCCAATAAACGCACCGGCACGTCGTGGCATCGGCGTAGACGTAATACACCGTGCCGTTCTTCTCGTGAGGCACCAGTTTGTGCTGGGTCAAGGTCTTGACGTGCGCCAGCTGCTCGGGGGTATCGGCGGGTCTTACCTTGAACCCCGCCGCGGCCAGCAGCTGCTCGGTATCCCTTGCCCGATCGGCCTCCATCGTCGCGCACGACGAACCGAGCCCGGCCAGCATCGCAACGACCAAGATTCTCGAAAAATGACGCGGTTTGATAATACGGTTTGCATCCATGATTGAATCACTCCTTTGTTCAACAGGTAGCAAGTGTTCCTTGTGTGACTTTTTCCACCGGGAATAGATCCATGAGATATCTACACAAATCGTCAAACGGGCGGGGGAGGGCGACTAAAGGGCCAATTGCAAACGGCCACCCCGAAAAGGAACTCGCGTCTGCTCAGAAGACCTGACATCGGACATCTCCCTAATGTCCGATATGCCTAACGCCGTTTTTTACCGGCACGGGCCGCGAGTGCCAAATCTTGCGCCGAGGTTACTCAGCATCCGGTTCAACCAAGCTATACGTCGGAAAACCGATTCATAGCCTTCGACGCTCGGGAGTAGTTCACAAAAATGATGGAGTTAGTCTGAGTAGGGCGGAATAGCGTACTCGCGTATTCCGCCGAATGAGTCCTAATGCGCCCTACGCGGGCTGCGCGGCTACCAGAGCCCGGATCGATTCGAGATAAATGGCCGAACGGCCAATGCCGCTTAACTGGGGTGTCCCGTTTTACTTGCCCTTGTTAAACATTAAAACATTAGAAAATTCTGCTTGATCGCATCAAACATCAGACATACTCTGACACCGCAACGATATATAAGGAGATGCTTATCGAAAAAGTTGCGATGCGGGGGGCATAAACCTAGTTTATGAAGACCGGTAGTAACGTATTCCATCTATAAATGACGGGTCAGTGTATGAAAGAGAAATGCCTTATTCTAAGGCTCTGTTCTGTGGTGCCAGTGCTCATCCTGGCGCATGGGGTTGCCAACGCGATGCCCGGCATGGACATGCCGGGCAGTAGGGGTAATGAAGTGGCTCCGCCCATATCGGAGAGCATGGGCGAACCGCTCAACTCACCAGGTGCGGACTTCGAAATCACCTACAGCGCCGATGGCAAAACCGCCATCTTCACCTCGACACGCCCAGGCAGCATAGAATCGCCCGGGAACCCCTACAACTTCGACATCTGGATGTCCCACTATGAGAAGGGCGCCTGGCAGACGCCCATTCATTTGGGACCGGACATTGACCCCTCTGTGGGACCGAACATCAACACGTCCGCCTGGGAACTGGAGCCGAGTTTCTCCGACGACGGAAACGTCATCTACTTCACGAGATACGAACCGGGTAATCTGTCTACCGGCGACCGGCAAGAAATTCACTGGAGGTTGGGGGCTGCAGGGCAGTTACGATCTTGACATCAGGTGGGTTAACAAGGACGACGTTCCCCTGCTGAAGAACTTCGAGCCGATCGGCCCGCCGCCCAACCTGCTCGCCAGCAGTAGGGCAAAGCAGAAGAATGGCAAGTAATTGCAGTAGCCTATATCAAGAACCTGCCTGTCTCAGCAGCGCATTCTCGAAGATGACAAAAAGGGACGGCAGTTTGCCTATGAAACGGAGAGGGTCTGCAAGGATCCTCTCCTCTTGCAAGAAATGGAAAGCGTTCGTCAGCGAAGAGCATAATTCGTCCGAGGCTACCGAATCGATAACCGGCATTCCGGCGGAGACGGCACGGGTCGCGGCAAGGCTCTATGCCATCGGCGCCAATGCCGCGATTTGCTACGGCCTCGGTGTTGCTGAACATAGCCGGGGCTCTACCATGGTCAACGGCATTGCCAATCCGGCGATGGCCAACGGCAGCATCGGCCGGGAAGGCTTGGGCGTAAATCCGTTGCGTGGTCAATACAACGTGCAGGGTTCCTGCGATATGGGATCGTTCCCGCATGAGTTCCCCGGTTACTGTCACGTTGGCCAGCACATAGGATGTGCTGAGATACGACAAATCGGCAGGATCGCCGATTTGCACAGCGGAGCCGCCCACAGGGTGCTGGACAGGGAAGTCCAGCATGAACCGCATCACTCGCGAACGATGCCTGTCCTGAGCCGAGTCGAAGGGCGCTTCACTCCGTTCAGCACATCCTACGAGCTGGCTCAGCCCAGATAGCGTGGGAGATAAACAGAAAAAGGCTGGCGAGAAGGAAACACATTGCGCTCTAACGATTGAGGTGTGCCGCACCGGCCACCAAAGTGTCAGGAGACATGCGTGCTGTCCCCAGCGTCGGCACGAGCGAATTGTTATACCGCGCCTTTAACATAGCTATTTGTACGGCTGCTTGAACAGCACACCCAACCGCACGAGGAGATTAAAACCAATATCTGCCAGTTCCTTGTCAGAAAGTTCCTGGTTCTCAATTTGTGAGAAATCATAGTCTTTCCAGGTCAACACTACTTCATGGCTCCACTTCCCCTTTGTGCTGTATTCGGGATTTGAAACATCATCGAGAACCAGACGCACACGACCGTTGCCAAGATCCCGCAGGCTGCACACCACACCGCTATTTCCTCGTTTTCCGTCGTCGGTTTCCATTTGTTATCTCATAGGCACCGAGCAGTATAACGCCGCCCTTGAGCCGCGCAGCGTAAGCGGAGTCGACTCAAAGGGCTTGTTCGGCAACTTACTTTATGCACCGTCCGAGGCTTAGTCACGGGAGAACATTGATACAAGAACATTTTTGATAGACACCCCAAAACCGAGATTAGTCGCACCTCCGAGCTCGATCGATACTCGATCGAGGCGACGACGTATTATTTGGCCGCGAGCGATGCCAGCACGCCGGGGAAGTCGACGAACGGCTCGCTATGGTACGTGTCGCCGAACATCCAGCCGCCGCCGTGGGTTTGGATCACCAGGGAAAAACCCGTTGCCGGCCGCTCGGCGGAAGCCGGGGGAACATAGAGATCGAGCGTGATCGGACGATAACCGATCGGGTTCCAGAATACGACGCCCGGAATGCCTTTCACGCCGTTCGGAAAGGTGACGTCGTGGGCTGGATAGCGATTCTCTCGGACCATCTCGGGGGGAAGGCTGCTGTACTGCAGCGCATGCCGAAAGGCTGATTGCGATCGTAACCGATGCCTTGCGGATCATGGCGTTCCTCCTTGTCACTTCATCTAAAGCCAATAACAAAAGGCCGATCCCTTCAATGAAAAACTGCGTTCCGCCAGGTAGGCCATAGCGTAGATAGTCGGGCATTCCGTTACTTCATGCGGCGTGATACACGAGCTGCCCTCAGTGGTGACCTGTAACGCAGGAATGCGGAATCAAGGTTTTAGGGCGAACTCTAAGAGCCCGCTGTATCGAGGCGTCAGGCGCCGTCGCAACCTTTCTCCCATTCGGCGACGCTGCCCGGTACAGCGTAAAAAAGCGGGTGCGGTTCCGGAGTGCGGACGTGGCTAAGCCTGGCCAGCCATTTCGGATCGCGTGCTTCCAGCTTACTGATCAGATGTCGCCATTCGAATTCCAGTTGTCCACGGGTTACCGCAATACGGCCGTCCGCCTGCGAGCGAGCGATCTTGGTCGCCGTAAATCGGTAGCCGCGGCTTGCCGCCTCCGCGTAGACCGCCCTGAGGTACTCGGCCATGAATCCGACGGGGTTCGTCTGGACGCGAAAGCGATGAAGTTGCGGGTGATGAACGTAGCCCTTCGTTTTTCCTTCGAGCACCGCTTGAGCCAGCAGGCCTTCTCGCCACAAGGCGACTAGACCGCATGGGTCGAGATATTTCGGATGCAGGCTCCAGAGTCTCATCGCCGCTGCTTCACGCCGGTCCAGCCCAAAACAGATGTCGAAAACAATGCTCGTACCGGCGAGGTATGTAAATTCGTGACTGGGTCTGACTTTTGTTGTATGACTTCGTTTCCGTCCATTTCCGTGAGCGTGGTCGTTTCGTGCAATCAAAAGCCGATTGTTAAAGCTCGATGTTTCTACTAAGGCTTGGAACGTCGGAAATGAACGACGAGCGCCTGCATTGCCCATAAAAATGAATTCCGAAACCTTAGAAAAATGATTAAGGACAACATCATGCCTAGCATCTACCAACTCAAACCCTTGTTTCAGCAACGCCTGAGCGGCATCGTCCGAAAGCTGGCGGCTATCGGTGTCACGGCCAACCAGATCACGGTATTGGCGGCGGCGCTTTCCGTCGCGCTAGGTGCGGCGCTGGTGTGGTTGCCGCAGAGCGCGGCATTGTGGCTAAGCTTGCCCGTCGTTTTGTTCGTGCGTATGGCGCTCAATGTCATCGATGGCATGCTGGCGCGGCAATACAACCAGCAAAGCGCGCTGGGCGGACTGCTCAACGAAGCGGGAGATTTGGTCTCCGATGCCGCGCTGTATCTGGCGTTTGCGATCTTGCCCGGCGTCCATGCCTGGCTGGTGGTGACTGTGGTCTTGCTGGCCTGGCTGACCGAGTTCGTCGGCGTGTGCGCCGTGACGGTCGGCGCCTCGCGCCGCTATGACGGTCCCATGGGCAAGGGCGACCGGGCGTTGGTGTTCGGCGTTTGCGGGTTGGTCATCGGGTTGGGTTGGTTTGCCGCATCCTGGCTCAATGTCGTGCTGATGATCGTCGCCCTGCTGTCGCTGGCTACCGTGTTGAATCGCGCTCGCGCGCTCCTCAGAGAGGTTCAGTGGGAGGCTCAGTCATGACTTTGACGCATCAGCCCGATGCGATGCTGTATGCGCTGGCCGGCATTTTCCTGCTGCTCGCCTTGGCCTCGATTATTACCTTCCTGCTGCGGACGTGGTATCCGGACAAGGACTATACCGAGCTGCGGCTGCGCGTGCGCACCTGGTGGCTGATCGTCGCCGTGTTCTGCCTGGTGGTGATGTCCAGTCCGTCGACGGCGGTGGTGGTGCTGGGGCTGGTGAGCTTTCTCGCCTTCAAGGAATACCTCTCGCTGATCCCGACGCGCCGTGCCGATTATCGCGTTCTGTTCTGGGCCTATCTCGCCATCCCGGTTCAGTACTACTGGGTGCACATGGCCTGGTATGGCATGTTCATCATCTTCATCCCGGTGTACATGTTCCTGTTCCTGCCGCTGCGCATGGTGCTGGCCGGCGACACGCAGGGGTTTCTGAGATCGGCCGGCATCATCAGCTGGGGCTTGATGACCACCGTGTTCTGTCTGTCGCACATGGCTTATCCGCTGGTGCTGCCGCAGCCGGTGGGCGCGCATTACAACGGCGCGACGCTGCTGCTGTTTCTGGTGGTGCTGACGCAACTCAACGATGTGGCGCAGTACCTTTGGGGAAAGAGCCTGGGCAGGCGCAAGATCGTTCCGAAAGTCAGTCCCAACAAGACGTGGGCGGGTTTTCTGGGAGGCGTTGCGACCACGACGCTGCTGGCCTGGCTGACCGCCCCCTGGCTGACGCCGCTGACGAACGTGGAGTCGTTGCTGGCGGGATTGTTGATCGGGGTTTGCGGTTTCGTCGGCGACGTGGTCATCTCGGCGCTGAAACGCGACATCGGCGTCAAGGACAGCGGCAGTTTGCTGCCCGGTCACGGCGGCATCCTCGATCGGCTGGACAGCCTCACCTACACCGCGCCGCTGTTCTTCCATTTCATCCGTTACCTGCACTACTGACTATGCAACGCCTGCTCCGCCTATTGTTCGTCCTGCTGGTGGCGCGCCCGGTCACCCTGTTCGTGCTCGGCCTCAATATCCGCAACCGGGAACGGCTGCCGGTGCGCGGCCCGGCGATCGTCGCCGCCAATCACAACAGCCATCTGGATACCCTGGTACTGCTATCGCTGTTTCCGTTGCGCGATATTCACCGGGTACGTCCCGCCGCGGCGGCCGACTACTTTCTCAGCAAACCCTGGCTCACATGGTTTTCGCGCAATTTCATCGGCATCGTGCCGGTCACGCGAGGCGGCGGAAACCGCCATCACGATCCCTTGAGCGAATGCCACGAGATATTGGCGCGGGACGACGTGCTCATCATTTTCCCCGAAGGCACCCGGGGCGAGCCGGAAACCATGCAAAAACTGAAATCCGGCATTGCCCAGCTCGCCATGCATTGCCCGCAAGCGACGGTCGTTCCGGTGTTCATGCACGGGCTGGGGCGGGCCATGCCCAAGGGGGAATGCCTGCTGGTGCCGTTTTTCTGCGATGTGTTCGTGGGCGAACCGATACGCTGGAACGGCGACCGGCGCGGCTTCATGGAACTATTGGAATCACAGTTCAAATCGCTGCAATCCCGGCTGACTCCGGTAAATCGCCTGTACGAAGGCGCCACCAATGCCCCCGAGTCGCAGCAATGAGCGCCGCTTTACAGCCACGGCGAAGAATTCCGCCATTTTGACAGGCTGAATCCCCATCGCCGGTTTCCGAGAGCGCGGACAGAACGACGAACGCCCATGTCCGGGACTCATTCCCGCACGACATGCCATCCGGATTCGCCGGGCCGGAATTTCAGTTGACCGCGCCCGAGCGGAATCGCGGCACTGCCGTTCTCGACCGGCGGCAAATCGGTGGGCAGTCGTTCGAGGTCGGGCGAGAACCATTTCCAGCCGTTCCCACGCGGCAACTCGGTGCCGAACTCCACCGGGTTCCGCAGCCAGACCAGGTAAGGCACGCGCTGCTGCTCCGGCAGGCTGAGATACCACTGCGTCCAGCGACTGTCCCGTGAATATTCCTGCTCAACGTGTTCCGCCCACCACATGGGCAGTTCCGGTGCGGATTGCATGACGATGACGGTCGGTTCGATCGAGACGATGAAGAAGCGATACGGCGCCACGCGCTGGGTATAGGTCACGATGGTGTTGCCGTAATCGTCCTGGTGGTGTACGTCGCCCGGCTGCAGTTGGTCATAAACGCTATAGGTTTCGAAGGTGCCCGTTGCGGGCCAGGCATTCATCGCGCGATGCTTTTCGAGGAAGGCAAAGGCCTTGTTGGCCGTGTCGAGCGGGTACTCCTTATGCCACGAGTCGGAGCCCCAGGCGGCGACGCCGGTGATCCCATTGTTCCAATCCCAGGATTTGAGCGAATAGTAGCGCGCCTTGCGGCCGGGTGCCGCCCAGGGCGGGTCGGCGCTGGTGGCAATTTCCTTGGCGAAAAAACTATTGAGCACGGCGACTTTGATCCAGGGCAGGGCGATCAAGAAAATCCCGAGCGCGAACAGTGCGCCGAGAACCAAAAGTATGATCGTGACGATTTTCATGGGCGCTGCGCCCGCATCCGGCGTGTCATAAGTCAGCAATCGTAGCCTCCTTGCTGTTTCACGGTCACTCCGGGAAAGGCGGCGAGCATTTGCGCGGCGTCGCGGATGGCGGGCGAGCCGTGGCGCCCGTACACGGTCCAGGCTCCGAGCTCGAGCATTGCAGAGCCGGGGCCCTTGGCCGGCTGCAGGTCGACCCAAACAGCCTGCACCGGCAGTCCGAATTCGAACATTACGCTGTCCCGCCGGGTCGAGGCGCACCAGATGCCGTGCGGCTCGCTGGTCCAGACTGCGAAACTGCGCGGGTTGAGCTTGGCGGCGATGCTGGCGGGCGTGTCCAGAAGCGCGGGCTGATACAGGCTGATGCGCGCCTCCCGCGCGGCCAGCGCTTGCGGAGTGGCGTTACCCGTGAGCCCGTACGCATTCTGCGGCCAATCCAGCACGAAGGTTTGCAGCCGCGACGGCCGTTCGGCCACGGCCGCCAGTTGCGCGACGCGGGTACACCATTCCTCGATATAAGGCCGTGCGGCAAGCTGCGTGTTCCAGCTTAGCGATAGAGCACCGGCGGATTGGCCGCCGTCGACTTTGCGTAAGCCGCCGTAGATCGACAGGCCGACACTGATCTCGGGAAATTCCCAGCGGGCCCAAAACGGCACGAAATCGGCCGGATCGACATAGGACGGGACTTCGGAACGGGTCACCTGGTCCGGCGGCCCCAAGCGTTCGGACAGGGGCGCGGCCCAGCGCTCGGGCTCGGGCGTTCCGGTTCCGTCGGGCGCCAGCTCGAAATCGGCGCTCATCACCGGGCGATCCGTCGCGGGCGCTTCCAGATGCGTACTCACCGCCGCAAAGCCATAGGCGCTCGCGCAGGGCAGCTTGGCTTCTTCCGCCCTGTGGCAGCCGTGCCCCGGCGGGATGCCGAGCAGCCGGCACGCTTCCGCCAGCGTCGCGCCCCAGGGTACGAACTGCTCGCCGATCCGAAAGCCCTTCTGTAGATTCTGCATGTGGATTCCCCCATCCCCTGACAAAAACGATGCGGCCAGTATAGCCAACGGAGCGGGCCTTGGCGCGGAATAGGGTAATGCCGCATTTCGCTCGATGGTTTCGCCCCGCCACGCGGTGCGATAAGCAGGTAAGCTCCCCCTCATTGTGTGGGGAACCGGTCGGCAAATGTTGGGGTAAGATTGAACCCGTACTACAGGAGCAAAGGCGTTTTCATCTGGCCACCACATAAAGGTGTTTGCGGTACCTACCTGAGTTCAGGAGGACTCGCCCAAGTTTCACGGTGGTACTGAAATAAGAAGCCCTATGATCGCGGGCACAGTGGGAAGTGGTGCCGCGCAAGCCATCGGGCGGCTGGTATGTTACGCGTGGCAGGGCAAGGCGGCCGTGCTCCCTTTGAATTCCTTGAATTTTTCGTTCCATTGAATAGTTTTGGCGAACCCCAGTGGAGGAAACGAAACCATGGAATACAGATCCTTCGGCAATTCCGGGCTGAAAGTCCCGGTTCTTAGTTTCGGCACCGCGACCTTCGGCGGCGGAACCGAATACTTCCGCGCCTTTGGAAGCAGCGATGTCCAGGAGGCCACCCGGTTGGTGGACATTTGTCTGGACGCGGGTGTTAATCTTTTTGATACCGCGGATACCTATTCCCATGGCGCATCGGAAGAAATTCTCGGCCAAGCCATCAAGGGACGCCGGGATAAGGTTCTGATTTCAACGAAGGCGACCTTTCCGATGAGCGACGACCCCAACGACCGCGGGACCTCGCGCCATCACCTGATGCGCTCCTGCGAAGCCAGCTTGCGCCGGCTGAATACCGATTACATCGACATCTACACCATGCACGGATTCGACGAATTGACGCCGATCGACGAAACCCTGCGGGCGCTCGATGATCTGGTGCGGAGCGGCAAGGTCCGTTATCTCGCCTGTTCCAATTTTTCCGGCTGGCACTTGATGAAATCGCTGGCCCTCTCGGACAAGTACGGCTGGTCCCGCTATGTGGCTCATCAGGCCTATTACTCGCTGATTGGACGCGATTACGAATGGGAGTTGATGCCGCTGGCGCTCGATCAGAAAGTCGGAACCGCCGTCTGGAGCCCGCTCGGCTGGGGTAGGCTCACCGGGAAGATTCGGCGCAACCAACCTCTCCCGGCGCAAAGCCGTCTCCACAAGACAGCGGAAATAGGACCGCCGGTACCCGATGAATTGGTGTATCGAGTCGTGGACGCTTTGGACGAAATCGCGGCGGAAACGGGCAAAACCATCCCGCAGATCGCGATGAACTGGCTCTTGCAGCGCCCGACGGTGTGTACGGTGATTATCGGCGCCCGCGACGAGGCTCAGCTCAAGGACAATCTCGGTGCGACGGGATGGAACCTGACCCCGGAACAGATCGCGAAGCTGGATGCCGCCAGCGAAGTGACGCCGGCTTATCCTTATTGGCATCAGCGGCACTTCCTCGTCAATCCCTAAGCCATTGTACAACCGTTTAAAAAACGGGTTCCCTAACGGCAGATGTCATACCTGCGGGGGAATATCGCCCGAAGTGGCCTCTTGGTGGAGAACTGCGGCGGCGCAATAAGGGATTCGTCCAAGCGTTGGCGAGTCGGCCGGTGGAATTGCCGTCCGGTGCAGCGCCGTGTTGGGGGTTTCGTTGGGTTGGTTCATTTGCCATTAGCACGTGCTTGGAGCCATCGGAAGCTCGGAATGATCGCCTTTGTAGGGCCGACCGTTTTCAACCAGGAATTTGAACGCGGCGAGTGATTGCATTCCCATTCGTCGCGTTCTGGCAATCATAGCCGGCTCAAGGAGTCTGCCAAGCAGACCGCCTTTCAGTTCGATCTCGGCTTCCGAAACCAACAGGGCCTGTTGCTCGCCTTCCGGATGTACCGACCAATAGTTGCTTGCCCGCTTCACGAGCGGAATTCCAAACCCTTCGTACTTGAATGCTCGCCCTTCGTCCCATGAAGTCCAACGCTCCACGATCGTAAGATTACCTGCCAATTCGCAGGTGCGTTCCGCACCAACACCCCGGGTAATGGCCCCATCGCATCTGGCGCGGAGCACGGGTTCCGACCATAGCTGTATGTCCTCCAAAGCCGCGAGCCGCTGCCACACGACTTCCGTAGGAGCGTTGATGCATACAGAAGTGGATAGCTTAATCATGAAACCTCCATTTGCGTTCCTGCGATGTCCAACGTTCACGCTCAGCGGCGGAGCGGAGTCCGCTGGAACACCAGGTTAGGCCGGATGGAACACCGTGACTCTGGCCAGAAAGCGATGGGTTTTGCTTCGCTCTACCTATCCTACGCAGGCTTCGTATAAAGAAATTTAAAGCAAATAACCAAAGCCTCTCCCTTTAACAAAGGAGAGCGAGGTTGCCGCGAATGTCACATTAACAATCGTCATCGCGCCCGAGTTCCAGTTTCTCGTAACTGTTTCCGCTGGGCCGATAATATCCGGCGCCCTCCGGGCCGTTTTCGTTCCACTGGGTCCCCGCATCCAATAGGAAATTCTCGCCGGTGCTCGGCGAGTGGGCATATTGCCAGCCCAATTCTTTGTTATATCCCTTCAATTCGCCGCCATAGCCGCAACCGGGCGGCGAATCGCCGCCTTTTTCGTTGTCGGGCGGGTCGTAACGAACCGGAATCAATTGGGTTTGACAGCGGATGGATACCGCAACGCCGCTGGCAACGGGAAGCGCGGTTCCGGCCCGCGCTTTATTGGCGATGGCAACATAGAAAGATTCGATATAGGTTTGCGGATAGGAATATCCGGGATAAACCTTGTAAAACACCAGACCCGTATTCGCGGCCGAGTCGAAATGGCGCAGGGTGAAATAATTATTGAGAAAGGATTCCGGTGCGCCCGTATAGTGCATCCCGCTCGAATCGCCAAGCGAGCCGAGTATCTGGTTGACCATGTATTGGATCGACGTGTCGGGATCGCCGTACATGGGTCCGTAGTACGGCTCCATCGACCTGTCGATGGACGTGACGCCCCATCCTGCATACATGGCTCTATCCGGACTCAGGGCTTCCAGCGTGGACGCCTGCGGATTGCTTTGCAGGCTCCAACCGGCCGGAGTCAGAGCGCTGCAATGTTGCGTCCGCTGGACGGACAACGGAACGCCGCCGGTCGGCGCTACGGCCCGTCCACCCGAGAACCGCGCCGTTGCGGACGCCGGACTCGGGGCGGCCGCCACAGTGCCGGCGTCGGCGGCCAGGGTCACCGTCAACGGAACGCGTTGGCCGGACCGCAACACTTCCAATTGCACCGGGCTGTTCGCCGGCAGGCTTTGCAGCGCCTCGACCACCTGCCCGGCGGCCACGACGAAACGGCCCTGGACGCTCATGATCACGTCTCCCGCCCGCATGCCCGCCTGAGCCGCCGGACTGTCGGGGCTGACGGTTATCACCGTCGCCCCCGGCTGGCCGGTTTCGCTACCGTCTTGCAAGGCCACGCCGAGCCGGCCCGCTTCCGCCGTGCCCATGCCCGACAGAATGAACGACGAGACTATTCCAAGGAAAATTCTCGCGATTCCCCTTTTCGCCGCACTTTGCCGATGGCCGTAGCCTGTGGGTAGAACCGTTTTTCTTGCTTGATGTTGTCGCATAATGGGGTGCCCTCGATGCTCGCCGTTAAAGGGTATTGCGTGGCGCTCTGGTTACCCGTCGAAGGGACCAATCCCGATTCATTCCAGAACGCGCAATTCGGCTAGCGTAGAGAACAGGACTCCGCATTCCAAGGGCGGGCCGCATGGGCACCCAACCTCTTCCGATCCCCCTCGCCAGTTGGCAAATAATAGCCCAAAGCGGTACCGCGGGATTAGACTTAAAAATGGTCAGCTAAGGAGAGTCAGGCTTTGTTATTTATCTTTGTCTCGGCGATTGCGGTCTCCACCAGGGACGTGACGATGGGGTTGTATGACGGGTCAGGCGTTTATTATTTGATTTCCACTTCTTCCGTTTCAGTAAGCATAATCAGCGTCGCATAAATAAATCTAAGGCAAATAACGAAAGCCTGACTCTTTCACGTGCTCACCGGAACTCAATCTGTTGCGCGACAGCGGGTTTTCTTGCCGAGGTCAGTGCGACGGCAGTTCCTTTGCTCAGCCTTGATGTCGTGAAAGCAGCCTTGCTTATGGCCGCTTGCGGCGCCACGGCGGCGCTGTCGCCGACCTTGAAGAAATCCACCAGCTGCTGCAGTTGCTCCGCGCTGGCGCTCATCTCTTCCGCGGTGGCGGCGAGTTCCTCCGAGTTGGAGGCGTTCTGCTGCGCGATCTGATTGAGCTGACTCACTGCGGTGTTGATCTGGCTCGCTCCGGAGGATTGTTCTTTGGATGCGGTGGTGATCTCATGCACGAGGTCCGAGGTCTTGTTGATGTTGGGCACCATCTCTTCCAGCCGCTTGCCGGCCTTTTCCGCAAGACCGACCGAGTCCTTGGCCACTTCGCCGATTTCCTGCGCGGCTACCTGGCTGCGCTTGGCGAGCTTGCGCACTTCAGCGGCGACGACGGCGAAGCCCTTGCCGTGTTCGCCCGCACGCGCGGCTTCGATGGCGGCGTTGAGCGCGAGCAGGTTGGTCTGGTAGGCGATGTCATCGATGATGCCGATCTTGTCGGCGATGCTTTTCATCGCCGCTACCGTCCGGCTAACTGCTTCGCCGCCTTCGTTGGCGTCCTTGGCCCCCTTGGCGGCGATGCTCTCCGTCATCTTAGCGTTCTCGGTGTTTTGGTTGATCGAGGCGGACATCTGCTCCACCGATGCTGAGGTCTCTTCCACAGAGGCCGCCAGCTCGTTGGTGGCCTGCGACATGGTCTGCGCGGTCGCAGAGACTTCTTCCGAGGCGGAGGACAGGGAGACGGCGCTGGCGCGGATTTTGGTGATGATATCGGAAAGCGTGTCGACCATGTTCCTGATCGAATAAAGCATGCTGCTGTTGTCGCCTTTGCGCACATGCACATCCACGGTGAGGTTTCCTTGCGCAATGCATGTCACGATCTTGGCTGCATGATCCGGCTCTCCACCTAGCTGCCTGACGAGGGAGCGTATCAGGAGTGCTGCGGTGATAGCTGTCAGCAGCAGTCCGCCCGCAATGATCCATATGCTGATCTTGAGCGCCGTTCCATATGTCGCCTCACTATTTTCAACGATCCTGCCAGCCGTCTTTTTCACCTCTTGTTCAATTCGCTCGACAATCTTATCCATGCCCATGTTGGTCTCGCGATCCATACCTTTGACCAAACGGTCCACGACATGTCCCGCATCGGGTTTATCATGATCGAACTGCTGCAAGGCCTCACGATACCTTCGGCCGAGTTCCATGTGATCCTGAAGGAGCTTATCCACATCGGACGAGTCCAGTCCAAGTTCTGCCATCGCAAGTTTTGCCTCTTTCAGCCAGGCCTGTGCCTTTCGCTCTTCTTCGATAAACTGTTTTAGGTACTTGTCGAAGCTCCCCCTATCGTTGCCGCGCAGCAGGATATTTTTCCACTCCTGCACTTGGTTCTTGAAGTGTGTTTGCCCTGATTTCACCGCAACTACAGCTCTGGTTTCGCTGACAAGAGTGCCAACACCTTCCGATAATGCTCCGTTCAACGCATAAATCTGGAAAAGTTCGAATACACCGACCAAAATCAGCAGGCTGGCGCTAATTGCAAAAGAAAGTATCAGGCGCGCGCGAAAACTCATTTTCATCCTTTTTGTTCAGGTTTCTAGCGGGCGTTACCTTTGCTGACGGCTTATTTTCAATAGGCTATCGAAGAGGCAATAATTGGCGCCGCATCATTACGAAAGCGTTAAAACTTGTAACGAGGATTAAAACGCTTAAGCAGTTTCATTCATATCGGCAAACTCCTAGATTCAGTAGGGATATTCTTAAAGGAGCCGAGGTCATTTCTAATAATCCAGTATCCCTCAACCACTTCTGATTTTTTTGTCGTGATCTCTACATCGCTCGACGCGTTTTACCGCACGGCTCACCGTCTTGTAATGCACGCCAAAATACTCGCCTATCTCGGCCATAGTGTAAGCGGCGGACAAATAGGCCCGAGCCATCGCCTCGGCGCGATTGGGACAGCGCTCGCGATAAGCCGGGAGCTCAAGCGCCACCGATCTTCGCTGTGCCTTGGAGACCTCGCGCATAAGAAGGGTCAGGCTTTTATCATTTGATTTCCGCTTCTTCCGTTTTAGTAAGCATAATCAGCGTTGCATAAATAAATCTAAGGCAAATAACGAAAGCCTGACTCTTCATCGCCAAAATGGGTCCATCGAGAATTGAGTAAACGGCTACTTGACCTTGTGCCTATAAATGTGCCGGGCTTCCGCAAGGCTTTGTGGCCCTATCTTTAAAATCTAACGGCTCGCTTCACGGGCAGAGGCATGTTAGCAACGCCGTCCCGTGGAAGCAGTGGTTACGCGTCTTTTTCTTGACCATTTATTTCTTTGCTCTTGTGAATTGGCAATACGGTACAGTTTTCTTGTCTTTTGCGAGCTTCTTGATTGTTAGCTTTATTACCTTATTGCACGCGTAGTACCCGCCATTTGTCCAAGTTCCAGAGCATTCGCGTTCAATGAGGTAGGGAACACCATAAATTTTAATCACAGGGGACCATTCGTCCGTCAGTTTTTCTCCCCGCTTCAACATAGCGGCGAACTCGACTGCATTCGTTTCTCTTGGCGGCAAGGGCTTCGTTTTGATCCATTGCTGGTAGGGTTTAGGACCGGGGGGAAGTTTCAGCACTTCGTCTAGCTCGGCGGCGTCTACCTTCCATGTCTCGACTGAGCGTGGATGGCGGTCTCCTTGAAAACTCTGCACATAAATAATGGCAAAACCGTTAAGCGAAGCCCCAGTTGAGCGAAAGACTTGTGTGTAGTTGTATTGATTGGTTGTGATTTCTTCAAAGACTCGCGTTCGGCTACCGCGAACAAGAACCGAATACATTTCTTCTTCTATGCAGTTTATTGCGTCTGACGGGCGACACGCCTTATCTTCGGCAAGCATTGCTGCCGCTTCCTTACAGACACGGTCGTCACGTGAGTATGACTTGGCTAACCGATGGGCTGCAATTTCAGCCGATAGGGATAATGCCGGGAAGAAGGCAAACAAGAATGCCGTGACTGTGCTTAGTTTCATTAGCAGGGTCTCGAAAGACGCATAACTTAAATTGGACGGATTGAGCTAGTCGACGCAATATCCGCTTGTCCGGCCCGGACATGGCCACTCGGCGGTCACGAGGCAGGGGGACTAACGCCATTCCGCGTACTCAATGCGCCTCATCCCAATTCGACCCGATCCCCACATCCACAACCAAAGGCACCGCAAGCTGCGCCGCGCGGCACATGCGGTTGCCGATTTCGCGGGCGGCCTCGTCCACGTAATTCTCCGCCACTTCGAACACCAGTTCGTCGTGCACCTGCATGATCATGCACACCGGGCAGCCGGATTCCTGAATCCAGGCGTCGACGGCGATCATCGCGCGCTTGATGATGTCCGCCGCGGTGCCTTGCATCGGGGCGTTGATGGCGGTGCGCTCGGCGTATTGGCGGCGCTGGGCGTTGCGGGAGTCGATCTCCGGGATGTATAACCGCCGGCCGAACAGGGTCTCCACATAGCCTTTTTCCCGCGCCACGTCACGGGTCTTTTCCATGTAGGTTTTTACGTTGGGATAGCGGGCGAAATAAAGATCGATGTAGCGTTGCGCCAGGCTGGTGGGGATGCCGAGCTGCTTCCCCAAGCCGAAGGCGGACATGCCGTAGATGAGGCCGAAATTGATCGCCTTGGCGGAACGGCGCTGGTCGGGCGTGACCTGTTCCGGCAGGACGCCGAACACCTCGGCAGCGGTGAAGCGGTGGACGTCGGTATTGTCGTGGAAGGCGACGCGGAGGCTCGAGTCGCCCGAAATATGCGCCATGATCCTGAGCTCGATTTGCGAATAGTCCGCCGCGAGGATCTTCCGGCCGGGCGGGGCAATGAAGGCCTGGCGGATGCGGCGGCCTTCCTCGGTGCGCACCGGAATGTTTTGAAGGTTGGGGTCGGAGGACGACAGCCGTCCGGTGGCGGCCACTGCCTGGTGATAGGAGGTATGGACGCGCCCGGTGCGTGGATTGATCTGCTCTGCAAGCTTGTCGGTATAAGTCGACTTGAGCTTGCTCATGGAGCGGTAATCCAGGATCAGCCGCGGCAGCTCGAAGCTTTCGGCCAGTTCCTGCAAAACCGATTCGTCGGTGGACGGCTGGCCGGTCGGTGTTTTCTTGACCACCGGCAGGTTCAGCTTGTCGTACAGGATGGTCTGAATCTGCTTGGGCGATCCCAGGTTGAACTGGCAGCCCGCCGCTTTGCAGGCGTCCTGTTCGATCTCCAGCATCCGCTTTTCGAGCTCCCGGCTTTGCTGGGCCAGTTTGTACACATCCACCAGCACGCCGGTGCGTTCCATGCGGGACAAGACCGGCACCAGCGGAATTTCGACGGTTTCGTAAAGCGATTTGAGCGATACTTCCGCTTCGAGCTTCGGCCACAGGTGATGGTGAAGCCGCAGGGTGATATCGGCGTCTTCCGCCGCGTAGTCGGTGGCGCTTTCGATGCTGACCTGCTGGAAGGGAATCTGTTTCGCGCCTTTTCCGGCCACGTCCTCGTAGCGGATGGTTCGATGATTGAGATACAGTTCGGCCAGGGAATCCATGTCGTGCCGGGTGGCGGTGCTGTTGAGCACATAGGATTCGAGCATGGTGTCGTGGCGGATGCCGGTCAGGGCGACGCCGTGATTCGCGAGGACATTGGCGTCGTACTTGAGATTTTGTCCGAGCTTCGGCCGGTTCGGGTTTTCCAGCAACGGCCGGAGTTTTTCCAGAACGTAATCGCGGCTGAGTTGCGCCGGCGCGCCCGGATAATCGTGAGCCACCGGGACGTAAGCCGCTTTGCCGGGTTCTATTGCAAAGGACACGCCCACGACTTCCGCCCGGCTGTAGTCGAGGCTGGTGGTTTCGGTGTCGAAAGCGAAGTATTCCGCGGCTTCCAGCTTTTTAAGCCAGGGCTCCAGCTCAGCCTCATTCAGGATGGTTTCGTAGTTGCTCTTGGCCGAGACGTGCGGGATAGGCGCGGCCGGATTGTCGACGGCGTTCGAAGCATCCAGTTGCCGGAGCCATGAGTTGAATTCGAGCTGGGCCAAGAGTTCTCGCAGGGCGGCTTGATCCGGTTCGGCTCGTTTGAGATCGTCCGGCCCGATCGGCAGCTCCACGTCGCACTTGATGGTGGCCAATTGGCGCGACAAGGGGATTTGATCGAGATGGGCGCGGAGGTTCTCGCCGACCTTGCCGCTGATCTCGTCGGCATGGGCCAGGACGCCATCGAGCGAGCCGTATTGGCTAAGCCATTTCGCTGCCGTTTTCGGTCCCACCTTGGGAATGCCGGGGATGTTGTCCGAGGTGTCGCCCACCAGGGCCAGATAATCGACGATGCATTCGGGCGGCACGCCGAACTTGGCTTTTACGCCTTCGACATCCAGGCGGCTGTCGAACATGGTGTTCTCCAGTATCACATGGCCGTTGACCAGTTGGGCCATGTCCTTGTCGCCGGTGGAAATGACGACCGAATACCCCTGTTGGACGGCCTTCATCGTGAGGGTGCCGATCACGTCGTCCGCCTCCACCCCTTGCTCGATCAGCAAAGGCAGGCCTAGCGCCCGGATAATGGCGTGCAGCGGTTTGATCTGCGCCCTGAGGTCGTCCGGCATCGGCGGACGATGCGCCTTGTAGTGCTCGAAAAGATCGTCGCGGAAGGTCTTTCCGGGCGCGTCGAACACGACGCCGATATGGCAAGTCTCGTACTCTCCGATCAATTTGCGCAGCATATTGGCGACGCCCAAAACCGCGCCGGTGGGTTCGCCCCGCGAGTTGTTCAAAGGCGGCAGGGCATGAAACGCGCGGTACAAAAACGAAGAACCGTCAACGAGGACTAGGGTTTTTAAAGATGTTTCGGGCATGGTCTGGAATAGGTTTTTCAATCGGTCGGAGACGGGCGGCTTGCTTGCCCGTGGGAATTCTAAATGTGAAAATAAACCGCAACAAACCGCAGTAGAGCAAAGCTCTTCGCTGAAGAGCCTCGCCGCGCTTGATCTGCCGCCTGCGTTGGGCAAGTGACATATACGATGGTTGCTGGCCTTGTCACCGGAATCTGATATTTACGAGTAGAGCACACAATAATGACGAATCAACCTTGGATCGCTCCTTCGATTTTGTCCGCCGACTTCGCGCGTTTGGGTGAGGAAGTGCAGAACGTATTGGCTGCCGGCGCCGATATCGTTCATTTCGATGTGATGGACAACCATTACGTTCCCAATCTGACCATCGGTCCCCTGGTGTGTGAAGCGCTTCGGAAACATGGCGTTACCGCACCCATCGACGTGCATTTAATGGTCAAGCCGGTGGATCGCATCATCCCGGATTTCGCCAAGGCCGGTGCTACTTATATCACGTTTCATCCGGAGGCTTCCGAACACGTGGATCGCAGCCTTCAACTCATCAAGGATTTGGGTTGCAAGGCGGGGCTGGTGTTCAACCCGGCGACGCCGCTCAATTATCTGGATCATGTGATGGAAAAGCTGGACATGATTCTGCTCATGTCGGTGAACCCCGGTTTCGGTGGCCAGTCGTTCATTCCGTACGTGCTGGACAAGCTGCGGGAAACCAAACAGCGTATTAAGGACAGCGGGCGCAATATCCGCCTGGAAATCGACGGCGGAGTGAAAGTGGACAACATCCGCGAAATCACCGCAGCCGGGGCCGACACCTTCGTGGCCGGATCGGCCATTTTCGGCGCGGGCAAGGACAGCGATCCGAACCGTTACGATTCGGTCGTACGCGCGTTGCGGGATGAAATAGCCAAGGCCAGCGCCGTTTAATGCTGGATCGCACGCCGGAACTCATCGCCTTCGACCTGGACGGCACGCTCGTGGACAGTTCGCCGGATCTGGCCGATGCCATCGACGCCATGCTGGAGCGGCTGGGTTTGCCGCCGGCCGGCGAGTCGCGGGTGAAAGGCTGGATCGGCAACGGCGTTGGCATGCTGGTGAAGCGCGCGCTGACCGGGGAAATGTGGCCCCAAGGCGAGCCGGCACGATTCGATGAGGCCTTGCCGATCTTCATGGATTTGTACGAGACGAACGTCTGCAATCGCAGCCGCTTGTTTCCGGGCGTTGCCGACGGGCTGAAGCAGCTCAAGGCGGCGGGGTTTCGCCTGGCGTGCGTCACCAATAAGCATTCGAGGTTCACCCGTCCGCTGCTGGATCAGTTGGGCGTGCTGGAAGATTTGGATTTCGTCGGTTGCGGCGATCAATTCGAGAAACTCAAGCCGGACCCATATCCCTTGCTAAAAACCGCCGAAAGGTTTGCCATCGAGCCTTCCCGTTGCGTGATGGTCGGCGATTCCGCCAATGACGTGAAAGCCGCGCGGGCGGCGGGATTCATGGTTGTCTGCGTGCCATACGGTTACCACGGCGGCAATGGCGTCGAGCATTTGGAGCCAGACGCCATTGTTTCCTCCCTAACCGAGTTGCCCGCTTTGTTCAAGAAAGCCGCATGAATGCCATGGATCGACCTATTCTGAAAGAGCGATGGCGTCACTGAACCAGCCTCAGCCGTAGACTGGGTTGGGCCGACGGCCTTAACCCGATGAATGGACTATTGGGTTATGCTTCGCAAACCCGCCTACCTCGATAGATAAAAACATCATGACGCCCGAACGATTTCAGCAATACGCCGATCAAGGCTACAACCGCATTCCGCTGGCCCGCGAGGTTCTGGCGGACCTCGACACGCCCTTAAGCGCTTATCTCAAATTGGCCGATGCGCCTTATTCCTATCTGTTCGAATCCGTGCACGGGGGCGAGCAGTGGGGGCGCTATTCCATCATCGGCCTTCCGTGCCGCACCGTCATTAGGGTGTGCGGCTCGGAAATCATGGTCGAAAAGGACGGACGCATTGTCGAAGCGAATCGCGCCGACAGTCCGCTGGACTGGATTCGCCGCTACGGCGAGCGCTTCAAAGTGCCGCAGATCGAGGGCTTGCCCCGCTTTACCGGAGGGCTGGTCGGCTACTTCGGCTACGAGACGATTCATTACATCGAGCCCCAGCTGCACTGCGAGAAGCCCGATCCGATCGGGGTCCCGGACATTCTGTTGATGGTGTCCGAGGATGTGCTGGTATTCGATAACCTGTCCGGCAAGCTGCTGGTTCTGACGCATGCCGATCCCGCCGAGCCGAACGCTTACCATCAGGCGCAAGACCGGCTGGAAACGCTGATCCAGGGGCTTCGGCAAAACCGTTTGCCGGCGAATCGGGGGCAGGGGACATACAAAAAGGTCGATGAAAGCGACTTCGTCTCCGGCTTTACTCAAGAGGGTTTCGAAAACGCGGTGCGCCGGGTAAAGGAATACATCGTCGAGGGCGACGTGATGCAGGTGGTTCTTTCGCAACGCCTGTCCATTCCTTATTCCGCCTCGCCCATGGATTTGTACCGGGCCTTGCGTTGTTTGAATCCTTCGCCTTACATGTTCCACCTGAATCTCGGCGATTTTCACGTCGTCGGTTCTTCGCCTGAAATCCTGGTGCGCGTCGAGGACGAGACCGTTACCGTCCGGCCGATTGCCGGCACCCGGCGGCGCGGCAAGACGCACGAAGAGGATCTGGCCTTGGAGCGCGAGTTGTTGGCCGATCCCAAGGAGATCGCCGAGCACCTGATGCTGATCGATCTCGGTCGCAACGACACCGGGCGGGTGGCGGAGACCGGCAGCGTCCGCGTTACCGACAAAATGATCATCGAGCGTTATTCCCATGTCATGCATATCGTGTCCAACGTTAACGGCCGCCTGGCCGAGGGCAAGGACGCTTACGACGTGCTGGCCGCGACGTTCCCCGCCGGCACCGTCAGCGGCGCACCCAAGATCAGAGCCATGGAAATCATCGCCGAGCTGGAACCCGTGAAGCGCGGAGTCTATTCCGGCGCCGTCGGATACATCGGCTGGTCGGGAAATCTGGATACGGCCATCGCCATCCGCACCGCCGTGATCCGAGACGGCACCTTGCATATTCAGGCAGGAGCAGGCGTGGTGTACGATTCCATTCCCCGCAACGAGTGGGAGGAAACCCTCAATAAAGGGCGTGCGGTGTTTCGCGCGGTCGCCATGGCCGAAGCCGGGATCGAAGGAGGGCAGAGTTTATGAGCGCTCGCGTATTGATGATCGACAACTACGATTCCTTTACCTACAACCTGGTCCAGTACCTGGCGGAGTTGGGCGCCGACGTCGACGTGGTGCGCAACGATCAGATCGCCGTCGAGGAAATCGAAAAGTTCGCTCCGGATAAAATCGTGATTTCGCCGGGACCGTGCACGCCGAAAGAGGCAGGCATCTCGGTGGATGCTATCCGCCGGTATGCGGGCAAATATCCCATTTTGGGCGTCTGCCTCGGCCATCAGAGCATCGGCTATGCATTCGGCGGCAATATCATTCACGCCAAGAGCATCATGCACGGCAAGTGCTCGATGGTGCATCACCGGAATACGGGGGTGTTTCGCGGGCTGAACAACCCGTTCCAGGCGACCCGCTACCATTCCCTGGTCATCGAGCAAGACAGCCTTCCCGAATGCCTGGAAGTCACGGCTTGGACCGAGGGCCGGGATGGCAAAATCGGGGAAATCATGGGCGTTAGGCACAAACAGCTCGCCATCGAAGGTGTGCAATTCCATCCGGAATCCATTCTGACCGAGCAGGGCCACGACCTGCTGCGAAATTTTCTGAATCAATAAGGATTCTCGATGGAGATGCCAGTCGTTCTGCAGACTCTGTTAGACAAGAAGAATCTCGGCGCATCGCAGATGCGCAAGGCCATGCGCACCATCATGAGTGGCGGTGCCACGCCGGCGCAAATCGGCGCCTTTCTGGTCGCTCTGCGCGCCAAGGGCGAAAGCGTGGAGGAAGTGGTCGCAGCGGCCAAGGTATTGCGGGAGATGGCCACCAAGGTCTCGGTCAGGGGCGATCATCTCATCGATACCTGCGGCACCGGCGGCGATGCCAACCACACGTTCAACATCAGCACCACGGCGGCTTTCGTGGTCGCGGCGGCCGGCGGCAAGGTGGCCAAGCACGGTAACCGCTCGGTGTCCAGCCGTTCGGGCAGTGCCGACGTGCTGGAGGCGGCAGGCGTCAATCTCGATCTGACGCCGGATCAGGTTAAGGCCTGTATTGACCGGATCGGCTTAGGGTTTCTCTTCGCCCAGCGCCACCACGGTGCCATGAAGTATGCTATTGGCCCTCGGCGGGAAATCGGCGTGCGCACCCTGTTCAATTTGCTCGGACCGCTCACCAATCCGGCCGGCGCGCCCAATCAGCTGGTGGGCGTCTATTCCGGCGTCTGGGTGGAGCCTTTGGCCGAAGTGCTGCGGCAACTCGGCAGCAAGCACGTGCTGGTGGTGCACGCCGAAGACGGGCTGGACGAAATCAGCATCGGTGCGCCGACGCATGTCGCGGAGCTCAAGGACGGCCAGATCACGACCTATACGCTGACGCCCGAACAATTCGGCATCAAGCGAGCCCCCTTGAAGAAACTGACTGTCGACACCGCGGCTGCGAGTCTAAAGACGATGCTGAGCGTGCTCGACAAGGAACCGGGTCCGGCCCGAGACATTACCGTCCTCAATGCGGGCGCGGCGATTTATGCGGCCAATCTGGTGGACAGCCTGGACGCGGGTGTCGAACGTGCGAAAGCGGTCATCGACGACGGATCTGCCCGGCAGAAATTGGATGCCTTGATCGAATTCAGCCAATCCATCGCCACTTATGAATAACCCCCCCGATATCCTGCAAAAGATTCTGGCCCGCAAAGCGGAGGAAATTAACGAACGCCGTTTGCAGACGCCGCTGGACGAGCTCCGGAGACAAGCCCGGAAGGCCGATGCTCCGCGTGGTTTCGTCCGGGCCTTGCGGACCAAGGTCGAAAACGGTGCGGCTGCGGTCATCGCCGAAATCAAGAAAGCGTCGCCCAGCAAGGGGGTGATGCGGCCCGATTTCCGCCCGGCGGAGATCGCCCGTAGTTACGCCGATCACGGTGCGGCTTGTCTGTCGGTGCTGACCGACCGAGATTTCTTCCAGGGCTCGGAAGAGTACCTGAAAGAGGCTCGGAGCGTTTGCCCACTACCGGTATTGCGGAAGGATTTCATGATCGATCCGTACCAGGTGTTCGAGGCCCGCGCAATCGGGGCGGACTGCATTCTGCTGATTGCCGCCGCCTTGAGCGACGCGACCATGCAAGAACTCTCGGGTGTCGCCATCGATCTCGGTATGGACGTGCTCGTGGAGGTGCACGATGCGTCCGAGTTGGAACGCGCTTTGCGCCTCGATCTGCCGCTCATCGGCATCAACAACCGGAATCTCCGCACCTTTGAGACTCGGCTCGATACAACGCTCGATTTGCTGAAACGAATTCCCGCCGACCGGCTGGTCGTGACCGAAAGCGGCATTCATACGCCGGAGGACGTATCGCTGATGCGCCGCCATGGCGTCCACACGTTTTTGGTCGGCGAAGCATTCATGACCGCAGAGGATCCGGGCGCTCGTTTGCAGGCCTTGTTTGCCTCAAGTTGAGGTGGATCTGGCACCGCATCTCCCTCCAAGGATGTCGCAACAGTGGGCTAGAATGACGACCGAATCCCGGCAACCCGATGGAAATACTGGGTTTCGTTTCTCAACCCAGCCTACATGTTAGGCTCACGGCATCGGTCCTCTGTGAGAGGGCAGGGTTGAGGGTAATCGAAAGACCGTTTTTTTTTCAAGCGCTAAGCGCGGCTATTGGATACTCATCGAGCCGACCGAGGGATTGCCTTTATGCTTCCTCATCTCGACGATTTCGCGGCACTTGTCAAAGCGGCAGCCAGGGAAGAAGTGCTACCCCGGTTCGCCGGAACCGAACGTCAGTTCAAAGCCGACGGCAGTGTCGTCACCGAAGCGGATTTTGCCGTGCAAAAGCGGCTGACCGTCGGATTGCGGGAGCGTTATCCGCAGTTCGAATTATTGGGCGAAGAGATGGATGCTTTGCGCCAACAGGATCTGCTGGCGCAAAGCAATGCCGGACTTTGGTGTTTGGACCCTCTGGATGGCACCAGCAACTTCGCCGCTGGTTTGCCTTTTTTCAGTATTTCGCTTGCCTTGCTCATTGAGCGCAAATCGGTTTTGGGCGTTGTCTACGATCCGATCCGCGACGAATGCTTTACCGCAGAGCGTGGTCGAGGCGCCTGGCTGAACGGCGTCCAGCTCAGGGTTCGCCCCACGGATCTGCCGCTGCGGCGCGGCTTGGCGGTGGTGGACTTTAAACGCCTCGGGCCATTGGCGGCGAAGCTCGCGGCGCGTCCGCCCTACAGTTCGCAGCGCAATCTAGGATCGGTGGCTTTGGAGTGGTGCTGGCTAGCGGCCGGCCGATTTCAGGTTTATCTGCACGGCAAGCAAAAGCTCTGGGACTATGCCGCGGGCGCGCTGATCTTGTCCGAAGCTGGAGGCCATGCGGAAACCCTGCAAGGCGAGCCGATCTTCAGCCCTGAGTTGCAGCCCCGTTCGGTAGTTGCTGCCGGCGATGCGCGTCTGTTCCAAGAATGGAAGGCCTGGTTGGCCGAACAATCGAGCGGCATCGATTCTCCCTGATTCTTTTCATATGGCTATGACAGCCGCTTCGTTCGATAACCGTCTCTCGAACAGCTGTTGAGCGGATTGCGAAATCGCATTGTTTGTTCCTCTCTCGGCATGATCCGATCATCGACATGGGTGATCGTGCTGCGCTGCGGGTCTCGAACAAATGGGCTGTTTGACTACAGGAATACCCTATTGCAACCGTCCGGATAGTGGGGCAGGACCCGAAATCGGTGTGAAGGCCCGTTTCGGTCCGCCTTGCAAGCGATCGCTCGGGATGGAGCACTGTCGGCATGTAGTTTGCAAAACCAATTACTTTATGCGCCAGAGACGGAGGGATGATATTCATGAGGAATGCTGCTGTTATCACATGCGAAGGAGCGCTACGTTCGGATCATTCAGCGCATGCCGGCAATCATCGGCTGCACCTGCTGTTAATTCTTTGTTTCACCAGTTTCCTTCACGCCTGTGCTTGGTCGCCTTTCCGGCAGGAGGAGCCAAAGGCCCCGGTCGAGCCTTTGGTCGAAAACATCGAGCGCAACCGCTTCGCGTTGGGCAAAGACGACAGTGTCGTGGGACAACTGGCGACAGTGAAGATCGCGGAAGGGGACTCTCTTCCAGATGTGGCCCGGCATTTCGGTTTGGGCCTGGAGGGCATCGGTGAAGCCAATCCCGATATCGACCTCTGGGCGCCGCAGCCGGGCAGCCGGGTGATCTTGCCGATGCAGTTCATCCTCCCCGACGCTCCACGCAAGGGCATCGTCGTCAATCTCGCCTCTATGCGACTTTTTTATTTCCCGAAAAAGAAAGGCGGAGAGGTCGTTACTTACCCGGTCGGCATCGGTCGCGAAGGCCGCTCGACACCGACCGGCGAAATGCTCGTCGAGCGGAAGACGAGCCATCCGACCTGGCACGTTCCGGAGTCCATCCGTCGGGATCATGAGAAGAAGGGCGATCCGCTTCCGGCGGTGGTGTCGCCTGGACCCGACAATCCGCTGGGCGATTACGCCATGTATCTCAGCCGTCCGAGCTATTTGATTCACGGCACCAACAAGCCTTACGGCATCGGGCTTCGCGCCAGCAACGGCTGTGTCCGTCTCTATCCGGAAAACATCGAGACGCTTTACCAGGAAGTGCCGGTCAAAACCCCCGTGCGTATCGTCAATCAGCCCTATTTGGTGGGGTGGCGCGATGGTGAGCTTTATTTGGAGGCTCATGAACCTCACGAGGAACTCAACGCAAAGCAGCTCAAGAAAAATCTGATTGCCGAGCTCAAAAAGATCGAAAAGAAACAAGGACGAAAGCTGGATTGGCCGCGGGTCGAACAGATCGTGAGCGAGGCTCGGGGGATTCCAGTGCCCGTATTCGAGAACAGCGAAACTCTTGATCGGCTTCTGAGTAACGCCGTGACTCTGAAATATCCGGATGAGCTGTACGGTCAGCCGAAAACGCCGGCGATGACCGATAGCGGCTGGTACATCACGGCGCTGGAGTCCGGAGACGAATTGAGCGCACAGCGTTTGGCGGCGGTTCTGAACCATCAGGGACCGCAGATTCCAGCGCGGGTGATAGCTTTGGAGAGCGGACGCTTTAAAGTCATCGCGGGCCCCTTCAAAGACAGCAAGGCGACCAAGGCGGCGGCAAAGCGGATGAAGATCGATTTGGACGTCACGGGCGATATCGTTTCGCCGAAAGAGCGCTTGAGTCTCAAGTAGGACTCGTCCGCGCGGCAATGTGAGGCCGGAGTCGCGCTGGTTCGTAAGTGCAACGCTTAGGGTTAATCCGCTCTACCCGGTCGTAGGTTGGCAATCCTTTGCCGACGACCCTGCCAATTCCGAAGCGCTTTAACTGAGGAGTTATTCCATTTTTCAATCTATAGTGCATTAACAATCCAAGACCAGGCGGTGATGGAATAAACGCGTGCTGGATCGTTTTCGAGATCCCGCAAGGTGTGCTCCAAGTGGTCTTCCAAAGCGTTGAGACTG
>Ga0196980_1000026_pt1 | contig 51049 bp, 65 predicted proteins | sample S3_1013CmetaG_FD_155486 | JGI IMG/M metagenome (GOLD analysis project Ga0196980, IMG submission 155486) | Soil microbial communities from Anza Borrego desert, Southern California, United States - S3_10-13C | ecosystem: Environmental > Terrestrial > Soil > Desert | place: USA: California... | reverse complement strand
GATGCAAATTTTTTCTTTGGAACCCCTTCACAATTCTGTGCGCTGTGATTACGCTGTTGGGCATAGGCGGTTATGTCGCCTTGCCGCGGCCGACAGAGCCGCGCACAGTCAATCAGGAGAGAGGACGGCACCCCATGGCCCCTAAGACACGTCATTCACTGCCGCCGACCGCGGCAGTCCCCGACAATTTCGAGCCCAACGCGTTGTCCAAGCAGGAGTTCGGCCGAAGGCTCCACGCGCTCATGCTGGAGCGCAACTGGAACCAGAGCGAGTTCGCGCGCCAGGCCGATCTCGGACGTGACGCGATCTCCACCTATGTCCGCGGCCGCAGTTTCCCGGATCCGAAGTCGCTCAAAAAGCTCGCCGACGCCCTCGACATGAAGCCGCTCGACCTGTTGCCGAACGCCGTCATGCGCGCGATCGACAGCGAGGCTCCGGCGTTCGAGATGAGGCAGGCAGCCGGGCACCCAGACAAGGTTTGGCTCCGCGTCAACCGCCTGGTGACGATCCAGCAGGCAGCCGCCGTCTTCGCGGCGCTCAATCCGCCCGCTGAGCAGTGACGCCTACCCCTGACGGCGACCACACGCTGACACTCGACGAGCTCGCGGCCGTGCTCCGCAAGAGCAAAGCGCAGCTCTACCGGCTGCGGCGGGACGGCGCGATACCGGCGCTGGGCGGTCGGCCGCCAGTGTTCCTGTGGTCCGACGTTCGCGCCTACATCGAGAGGACGAAGACATGCCCCGCCCCAACCGCGGCCACAGGCTCGAGCCCAACGATCACGGCTATTACGAGATCCGGTGGACCGAGCGCGGGCGCTCCAAGCGCGTATCTACGGGGACGCGCGACATGGGCGAGGCAGCGCAGTTCCTAGTCGGCTGGCTCGACGGCAAAGCCGCCGGCACCGGCCAGGCGGCACTCACGGTGCGGGAGGCGTGGGCGTTCTACGAGCGCGAGCATGTCGACGTGAAGGTCATCGATGCGGCCGGGGCTAAGGGCGTCGGCAAGATGCTGTGCGCGATCCTGGGTGACCGGATCGTGCCGGACCTGGTGGCAACCGACTTCGCCGACTACGGCCGGAAGCACGGCGGCGCCCCTGGTACGATCCGGCGACACCTGGCTCTCTTGCAGGCGGCGTTCAACTTCTGCGCTAAGCACAAGCGCATGAGCGCCGACGCCCTGCCGCTGATCGAGCTCCCGGAGCCCCCGCCGGCGCGCGACCGGTGGCTGACGCGTGAGGAGGCGGCCAGACTGCTCGCTGAGGCGGCCGCCGACAACGGCGATCGGCTGTCCCGAACCTACCGCTTCTGTCTGCTGGCGCTCCGCACGGCCGCGCGGGAGAGCGCGATCGAGACGCTGCGCTGGGACACCGGGCAAGTCGACTTCGCTGTCCGCAAGATCCACTACAACCCGGCCGGGCGCCGGCAGACCAAGAAGCGCCGCGCCAGCGTGCCGATGACCGACGACTTGTTCGCGATGCTCCAGACCGCCTACCTGGAGCGGACGTCCGAATGGGTGCTCGACAACCCGTCGAAGATCGACAGGGCGTTCGCCAAGGTGCGAAAGCGCGCCGGGCTACCGGGCGAGGGACCACAGAAGGTGACGCCACACACGCTGCGCCACACCTGGGCGACTTGGGCCCTGCAGGAAGGTCAGAACATCTGGGACGTCGCCAAGATGCTCGGCGACAGCGTCGCCACCGTCGAGCGCGTCTATGGACACCATTCGGCTGACGATCTGCGCGAGGCCGCCAGTGCGACGGCGGAAGGTGGGCGTTTAGCCGGGCGTAACGCGCAAGTCGAGCGTAGGTCGCGACCTACAACGACCGACAAAGCGGCGTAAACCCCAAAGAAATCGCTGTAGAGTGTTGGCCGACAATTCCATACTAGTCATGGAAAGATTGAAGCTGTATTTGGGACATGGCCGCATATAGACGCAGAACAGCCCGCCAGGTCAACGACTTGGCGGGCTGTCTACAATAGCCGACACGCCGGAACGAGGCGTGACCCGGGCGTTATCCGGGCGGAACCCTAGACGAACTGCTCGATCCGCTCGACGATCGCCTGGCACTCTGCGATGCGGTGCTGCTGAGCCGATCCGACCTGGGCGATCTTCTGCACGAGCGGCATGCCGGATGGCAGGTCGCCCTCCTTGTCCGCGTTGGCTGGAGCGCTACCGCATACGCGGTGCTCTAGCGCCTCAAGCCGGTGCTTGAGCCCGGTGAGCCACTGGTAGTTCTCGACGAGCTGAAAGAGCGCGCTGTCGCCCTGCCGCGCCGGAGCAACGGCGTAATCGTTCATGCTGGTCGTTTCCGCGCCACGCGCCTCCGACAACTGGGCCCGATCATAGGCGGCAGTCTTCGCCACCATGTCCTCACGCATGCCGCCTGCAAAGCGTCCGTTCATTGGGGTGCTCTCCTCTTGCTGCGGCGGTGCCCGGCCGCACGGGTATTCGGGACGGATGCGCCGGCGAGCGCCGCCGGGATCTCCCAGCAGCAGCGCCAGAACAGCAGCCAGTCGATAAGGGTCACAGAAGCCACAGCATCAGGGCGTAGCCAGCGACGATGCACAGGCCGACGCCAAATGCGATTGGTCTGCTGTGCATCACCGGCCGCCCAGGTTCATGCGGCCGAGGATCTGGTCCTTGGCGGCGGAGCCGCGCGAGCTGCCGAAGTAGTACTGGAGGATCGCCGACCAGCCGGCGCCGAGAGCGCCGATCGCCAGCATGATCGCGTCGCGGTTTTCGATCGGCACCTTGACGAAGCACATGACGCCGATCAGGCCGAAGAACCCGGCGGTGGTCAGGCCGGCGAGGAGCCGCGGCGTCCAGCTATCGCCGGTCGTCGCCTCGCGCTTGCGCGCGCTGTCGCGATCCGCGGCATGGACCTTCTCCAGGTCGATCTCCATCTCCCGGCATTTGAGCTGGAACGCCGTGTCGATCTCCCGGAGGCGCGCCGCGCCGTCTGGGGTCATGAGAGCCTGCTGGACCGCCTGCGCAACGTCGCCTGGCGCCGCAGCTTCGTCGCCGAGAAGCGTCTTGCCGATCCAGCTCACGGCCATGCCGGCAAACGGGCCGCCCAGGGCGGTCGCGACCGTCGGCATGATCGACATGGCGCCCTGCGCGGCGCCCTTGAGCAGCTTCTCGAAGTCCACGGCTCAGCTCCCCTTGCCGATCCGCGGCTTGCCCAGCGGACCCTCGTTCGGGCCGATGGTGGCGAGCACGCGGTAGCTGTCGCGCTGCAGGCGCGCCGCCTCATTGAGTAGCGCTATGATGCGGCCGTTGTTGTGCACGACGGTCTTCGCGGCCGCGCGCGGGTCGTCCCGAATGAGCGGCGTCTTGAGGGTCTCGATCTCGAGCGCCGCCTTGTCCAGGAGCTCCTCGAGCTTCCAGCCCTCGGGGTTCGCCTTGCTCATCAGGAGCGGAGCGGTTTCCTTGGGCTCAACGATCGCGATCACCGGGCCAGGCTCATTCGGTATGTAGCCGGCCTCGAACTCGCTGGCCGGCGACCAGGAGACGTAGCCGTCCCGATAGGCGATGAAGTAGTCGCCCTCGACGACGTGGTGCCCGGGCCGCAGGAAGCCGGGAGGGACGGCGACCGGCTCCTCGGAGCCGTCGATCATTACCTTGCCGCTGCCATCTTCGGCGAACTCGGCGGCGCGGATCTTCGCCGCCCGCACGACCTTGTGGGAACGGAACTCCGGTAGGTTCAACAGAGCGGTCATTGCGATACCTCCAGCACTTCCTTGGCGCGCGCCCAATAGGCGAGGCGGTCATCGAGGCCGTTGAGGCCGCCGTTGATCCGCAGCGTGATCCACTCGAAGGCAGCCTTGGTGCCTTCGTCGGCCTTGGCGCTCAGCCCCTTCCGGTTCCAGAACCAGACGGCGCTCGCGGCGGCCATGCCTGGCTCGGCGACCGTCTCCGGCCTCTCGACGATGTCGATCTTCGGCTTGAGGACGGCGCTGCACAGGAAGTAGTTGTCCCGGCCGGTGAGCTGGATCAGCCCACGGCCGCGGTACTTCCAGCCGTCGCCGCTCGCCTCGTTGCCGTTGCCCAGCCGGTTCGCGTAGACGCGATTGGCGATCAGCTCTGGCTTGCCCGCGTAGGTCTCGGCGATGTGGTCGTCGGAAAAATACCTCTCGAACACCTGGCGCAGCCGCTTCGCGCTGTAGTTGAGGTTCTCCTCGACGCGCGTGAGCTGGCCGCTCTCGTGGGCGATCTGCGCCAGGAATGCGGCGCGGCGCGCCGGCGTGTCGATCTTGCCGAACTCCATGGCGTTGCGGAGCCAAAGGAACCAGTGACCGACGTCAGCGCGTGGCATGATCTTGGCGAGCTGCCGCGGGTTGAATTCGTGCTCGGCGGTCATGGCTGCGGATCCGGCTCGGGCGGGTCGTCGGAGAAGCCGCGGGCGATCTCCTGACAGAGAATGCGGCTCTCGTCGCTGGCCGCCGTGTACGGTGCCGGCGCGTTCGGGTGCTTATCGATAATCCGCCCGGCCTCGGCGTTGCGCTCGGCGAGCCAGCCTTCCGGCAAGCGCGGCGGGCGGTCGTCGGTCAATTTGGCGTTCATCATCGCGTCCCGGAGGACGGTGAGGCTCGACAGCGCCTTGGTGACGTGGCTGAGCCCGCTGTCCGGGTCGATGTCCTCGCCTTCCCACCACGACGCCAGGTGCCGCATGGCAGCGTCGTAGTAGACCGAGGCGAGCACACCGGCGACGCGGTAGTTGTGCCGGCCGTACTTCCGGCCGCCCTCGATCATCGCTAGGCCGATCTCGAAGACCACGCCCATCGGGACGGTCGACATGGGCGCCTTGCGCACGCCGACTGCGTCCTTGGGGTTCGTGTCCTTCGTGGTGAGGCGGTTCGCGAGCGGCTCGCCTTTGCAGGTGCACGACCAACCGGCGCGCGTGGCGCAAGTCAGCGTATGGACCTTGATGCGGCTTCGGTCCCGACGATCGGCGCCATCCGGGTCCAGGTCTTGAGGAAAAGGCGATCCCATCACCGCCCCCGCTTCTTGGCCGGGACCGCGATCGTGCGCTTCGGCAGCGTGACCGGGCCGGAGTGGCTCCAGCGGCCGTTGTAGTAGCCGCGGTTGAAGTAGCGGCGCATATCCGGCGCGCAGCCGGTGATCGCGCCGGTTTCCGGATCCTGGATCAGCTTGACGATCGCACCGCCGACGTGCGCCTCGAGCCGCTTCTTGCGCATGAACGGCGTTTGGTCTTCGGTGCAGCCGGTCTGCACGCACCAGACGTTCCGGATGTTGCCGGCCCAGAGCTTGTGGTAGTGCCCGTAGAGGCCGACCGCCGGCTTCTCGCCGCCGTCCAGGCTCTCGATGATCTTCTGGATCGCGTAGCTCAGCGCGTAGGCGCTGCCACCGCCCGGGTGGACTACGGCCAGGATGGAGGACTTCCCGGTGTTCGCGTTTACCAGGCGGATGTGCGCCTCCATGTAGCCGAGGTTGTGCCAGTCGGTTCGCCCGGCGTCCCGCATGGTGCCTTCGGCATAGCGGCCGATGTCGACGCCCTCGCGCTGGCCGTACCAGCCTTCGTGGTCGTCGCCGGCGACGGCGAAGGTCTCCAGCCCGGCGCGAGCCGGGTAGTGCTTCGCCAGATAGCGGCACTGCGCGTCCATGCCGTGGACGTTCAGGTCGTGCTTGTTGAAGCGCGCCTCGCCGTCGATCCAGTTGCCGGCGTTGAACACGCGGTCGACGCCGGCCTTGGCGAACTCGTCGTAGAGATCATTCAGAACGTCGAGCCGCTCGTACTTCGAGCCCAGGTGGTTGTCGCTGGTCGCGCCGAACAGGAAGGTGTTGTCGGGGCGGCTGACGTACTCGAAGGTCGCGCCCTCTATGTAGGTCGGCTGCATGTCCTTCTCGACCCAGGCGAAGCCGTCCCGAACCTGGATGTTCATGCCGCGCGACAGGAGCTCGGCGACGTGGTCGCGGATCTCGGCGATGGGCACGCGGCCCTTGCGCAGCTTGAGGAGCGTCTTGTCGGTCTCGCCGGCCGGCTCGATAGGCGGGCGAGAGCCCGTGCCCTCGACGCGCTGGCACCAGTTCTGCAGCGTCCCGCGGGGGATGCCGAGCGTCTTGGCGGCTTTGACCTGGTCGGTCTTCTTCGCGAGCGCCACAGCGCGGCGGATGAAGTCCTCGGTGTATTCGGCGCGGGCCATCAGGAGGCGCGCTCCGGAGCCTTCGGCAGGCGCACCGTGGCGCCCTCGCCGGAGACGAACGGGCATGCGGCATCGCCGATCACCCGGAACGCCGTGAAGCTCCCAGCCGGCGACGCCAGGATCATGAGGACAGTCCCGAGGCTGTCGGCTCCCTGGAATACCGACGTCTCGCCGTACTGGCTCGCGCCGATCGCGATGGCCTGGGAGAGCGGCATGCACGTCGGGGCCTGCGCGTAGGCTGGCGGCGCGCACGAAGCGACCGCCAGCGTCAGGCCGGCAAGGATGTGCTTGAGCATGATACCTCCGGGGTGGGAGAGGAAGGTCACGGCCGGCAGCCCTTGGGGAGCGGGACCGCGGAGGGAGCAAGCTCCGTCGCGCCCGGCTCTGCCGGCACTAGGCAATTACGGTGCGTACTGCGTCAGGCCCTTAAAGCTCGGATCCGGGACCATGCAGACGAGGCGGAAGACCTTGGCCGCGTCGCACGCCGCGTTGGGGTCGTAGGTGCCGCGCACGTCACCGGTCGTGGCGCTCGGCGCAGTCAGCACGCCACCAACGAAGGTGCCGGCAGTGGCGCGGGCAGCGTCCTGCAGCTCATCGGTGATGAAGGTCACGTTAGAGACGAAGACCGGCAGGCCGAGCACATCGCCGAAACCGACGTTGCAGGTGTTCGCCTCGGCGTTGCCCGCGGCGGTGAAGGCGATGGAGCGGATCCACTTGAACGCCTTGAGGCCGCTGTCGTTCTCGTTGGTGCCGGTCGCGGCGACGGAGATCTCCTCGTACATATCCACGCCGTACTCATCGAGGCCCGTGATCTTCACGGTCATGGCGGCGATCGAAGTCGCGTGCGTGGTGTTGACGAAGGCGTTCCGCGGAACGTCCAGCTCCCAATAGTTCACGCCATTGATCGAAACCACGGACTGCACGCCGTCGGTCGGCGTGGTGCCGTTGGTGTCCGGCGTGTAGGTGACGGTCTCGGCGTTCGGCAGCTCGGTCGACGTCGCCGCCTTGACCATGCTGTCGTTGTCGGCGGTGTCCGGCGCGCCGAGGTTGATGAGCAGCGGCTTGAGGGCGACGGTGCGCTTGAGCGAGCGAACGTCGAACTGCGAACCAAGGCCGTCGTCCTGACCGACGAGCTCCATTTGGAGATAGAGCTTCGTGCCGGCCGCCAGCACCATGTCGACGCTGGTGATGGTAATCGAGGAGGCGCCGAGTGTGACGGTGAAGTCCGCGGGGAAATAGAACTTGTCGCCGGACTGCGTCTTGATGTAGTGGCCGTAGGCCGCATAGAACGAGCCGGTGTCGAACCCCTGCGGATAGCCCGCGGTGAAGGTGCCGGCCGCTGCAAGCGCGGAGGCAAGCGTGACTTCGATCACCTTATGCGTCATTTCGGCCTCCGGCCATGGTGCGGCCGATGTCGGCCGGTGTCTGACGGCAAATCCTACAGACTATCGAGACCCGCGTCCAGTGCCTCGTGCGGTGCCCCGCGAAGAAACTCCGGCGCCGCCTTTCGGGACGGCTGGACCGGCCACGACGGAGGTCAGGGCCTCCCGCGGCGCGCCGCTGCCGGCGATCTGGGTAAGGATCGCGGCCGGGATGCTGGCGCCGGGCAGGGCGCCCAGCGCCAGGTTGACGGCCGGCTCGACGACGGTGTCGTAAGCCTGCTTGGCGACCTTGCGCTCGGCCGTGTTGGTGTTCGGGCTGTTGCGCGCGCCAGCCTCAGCAAGGGTCTGCAGGGCGTTCACGCCGCCGCCGAGCACCGGGCCAAGGGCCTTGCTAGCGATCGGCGCGTTATAGCGGACGCCGGCGAAGGCGTTGATGTAGGGATCCAGGTTGCCGAACAGGCCGGAGCGGGACGCGATCTTCGCGGCCTTCTCGCCAGGCGTCTGATTGGCGCGCTTGTTCGGCTCGCCGCCCACGGCTCGCTGCGCGCTGTCGGTCGCCGTGTCCCGGAGCTCGCCGACGGCGGCGTTCATGCCGACCAGCAACGGCAGGGAGGCGATCGGCGCCAACAGGCGGGCGCGGTCAAGCATGGTCAGGTCGGCGTCGGTGAGCGCCGCCCGGGCGTTGTTGCCGATCCGGCCGAGAACGTTTCGGGTGAAGGCGTACTGGTAGCTCTGGAGCTGGAACACCACGGAGCCGAGCCAGTGGCTCGCCCACTTCGGCTTGGTCGCGGCGCTCGGGCGCATGATAGTCTGGTCGACGAAGCGGTTGATCGCGGTGCGGTAGATGTCGCCCATCGGGCCAGCCAGGTCGGCGCCCTGGGGGCGGCCGCCATTCGTCCGGCGCAGCCAGCCGGCGAAGACGTCGGCTTGGTCAATCGGGACGCCGAGCTCCGCCAGGTAGCGCTTGGTCACGGCGGTTCCACCGCCCTCCATCTCGGTCGCCAGGCGGCGGAGGAACGTCTGCCCGACGCCAACGCTGGCGACGCGGGTGTCGGTGGTCCACTGCTCGAGGTAGGTCCGGCGGAAAAACTTGTGCATGAGCTTCGCCTGGAACTGCGAAGTCGCGTCGTGGCCGAACCGGGCCGCCATGATCGTGTCATTGTGCCCGGAGGCGATCGCGCCAAGGTCTTCGGCTAGTGCGCGGAGCTGCGACGTCTGGCCGCGCGCCCGGTTGACCGTCTCAGCGATCGTGGTGCGCAGCGAGCGCGCCGCGTCGCCCAAGTTGCCGGTGCGCATCGCTGGCAAGATCCACTCGCCGAGCGACGACAGGGTCGCCTTTTCCAGGTAGCCCAGCGTGCCCCAGGTCCGCGCCCAGCTCATCGCCGTGAGCATGCCGGGCGTCGTGCCCGGAGGCGTCAGGCCGGCGACGGTGCGCACATAGTCGCGGAGCGCGGGGATCGCCGTCTCGGCGCCTTCCCGCTTAATCTGCGCCTCGATGTCGCCCCACTTCGACCAACCATCGCCGAAGCGGCGGGCGAGCTCCGCGCGGCGGGTCGCCTGCGTCACGTACCGGGTCAGAGCGACGCGCGGATCCTGGATCATGAACGCGCGCATGATCTCGTCGGCGCGCTTGCCTAGCACGCGCCCCTTGAGGAACGCGGCCTGCGCATCACCGGCGACGGGGAGGAAGATCGACGCCGGGTTGCCGTCGCCCAGCGTAATCCGGTCATGCCACTCCTTCGCCGCGGCGCGCGGATCAGCGACACCCTCCGCGCGGAAGGCGCGCTCGGCGGCCGCCATGAAGCCGGTCGGATTGCGGAGCACCGCCATCTTCTCGACCATGCGCGGGAAGTAGCCGCCGCGGACCTGACCGACGTCGACGCCAGCGGTACGCAGGTAGTCCAGCTCCTCAGAGAGAAGCTTCTTGATAGCGGCGGCGGCATCGTGGACTGGCGTGCCCGGGCGGATGTTGGCCGGCTCCTGCACCAGCTTGACCACTTGAGCCATGGCCGCCTTGTCTTCGCCGATCGAGCCCAGCGCCGTCTCCAGCGCCGTGAGGCGTTGGTTGATGCGGATGTGCACGGCTTCGTCGAAGGTGCGCGCTACGCCTCCCGGCTGCCCGGCGCGGGCGTGGAACTGGTCAAGCACGCGGTTGAGCGCCGGGCTCGTGTGCTTCTTGGCAATGGAGCGGATCCAGCCGTCGGCCGAGTAGACGATCGAGCGCACGAGGTTCTCGTCGGCCTTGCGCGCCCGCCGCGCGTCCCGAATGTCCTTGATGTCGGCAATGAAGTCTTCAAGCGCCTCGGTGTACTTCAAGACCCATTTTTCCGACGGGCCGCCGCTCTTATCCTGGAACAGATCCTTGACGCGGCCAAAGAGCCCGCCGGTCGGCGCTTCCTGCTGGGTCGTCGATCCCTTTCGGCCGAGCTGCGACGCCTCCAGCTTCTCGCGGGTGGAGCTTAGCGGCTTGGCTTCTGTGGTCCCGCCGACGTCGAGGGTGTGCTGGGCGTCGCCGTCTCCGGTGCCCCGTTCGGCTTGTCCACCGCGTTGTTCCGCGCCATCGCGCGCTTGAGCTGCCCCTGGATCACTCCGCCCGCGATCACCCGGCGGTACATCCGCTTGGCCGCCTCCGACATCTGCGGGTTTGCCTGCAGCCGCTCCATTGCCTTGCGGCTCAGCTCGTCCGGCTCCGCCTTCGAGGTAGGCGGCGGCGTCGGGGTCAAGGGTGCTTTCGGCACGGGCGGCCTCCAAGTCTTCCAGGCGGGCGGCTTCGTCCAGGTCGCGAGCGCGCGCCTCGCCGATCTCTCGGCTGATGCGGGCCTGCTCCTCGAAACCCATCCGCTCGGCGATGATACGCTCGAACGCTTCCGGCGTCAGGCCGGCTTCATCGACACCGAAATCGCGCGCCAGGCGGGAGACCTCGTCGTTGTACTCCCGGGTCGCCTGCCAGGCGTCCAGCAGCTCGACGTCATTTTGCGAGTAGACACGGGCCTCTTGGGAGCCGGCGCCGCGGGCACGAACGTCCCGATCCAGGGCGTCGATGAAGTCGTTAAGGGTGGCGCCTTCCGGGAGATAGCCTTGCTCGACGGCCGCCTCGCAGAGGTAATCAAGCTGCTGCCCATCCCGGCGACCGACTGCCAGCCCGGCGGCCTTGCGGTCGCCGAAGATGTGCGCCACCTGGTCAAGGTCGACCGGCGCCACGCCACGCTGCCGGACCATGTCTGCAAGCGTCGGCGGCCGCTGCGGTTCCGGCTTGTAGGGCGTCGCGCTGGGCTTCGTGGTGAGCTCGTAGGTGCTCTTGCCGCGGGTCACGGTCTTGGTCTGCGGCAGGACGCGCGGGGCCGCCTCCACGTCAGCGCGCGGATCCAGCGGCATCGGGCCTTCTTCGCGGACAACCGTCTCTGCGCGCAGCGCTTCGCGCGTCGGCATCGGGTTGGCGGCGCGCGGGCTGGCCGGATCCACGCGGGCAGGCGGCGAGAAGCTGCCCGGGCCGGTGCCGCCGGGCGGAGGCTGCGGCGGAGGCGTGCGGCCGCGCTCGCGGACAGAGAAACCGCCCTTGGGGTGGTTGACGATCTCGAAGGTCTGATCCGGCGACAGCTTATGGCCCTGGTTGAGGATCCAGCGCGCCGCCTGCTTCTGGTCGCCGAAGCGGATCGGGCCGCCCTTATCGGACTTCACCAGGCCGAAGTTGTCGGTTGCGAACCGCCCGTCGGCATCCTGCTTGCCCGGCTTGTTGGAGAACGTCCCGGCCTTCGCGCCGGCGTAGGCTTCCTCGGCGCCGGCATCGCGCTCGTCGCGGCGACGCTGCCAGCCGCGCTCGAGATCCTCGACGGTCTCGGCGCGCATGCGCTCGCTGTCGGCGCGCGCGGTCTCCTCGAAGCCGCGGGTCGTCGGGTCGTCGGGGAAGGGGCGGGAGCTGCCGCCAGAGGCGACGCGATCGCTGGCGTTGATGCCACCGACCTCCTCACCGCGGAGCTGCACATCCTCGCCAAGGTTCCGGTTGGGCGGCTCGGCTGGGCTGTAGCGCGCCTCGCCATCCGCCAGAGCGTCGTCGCTGGTGCGCAGCACACCTTCGGCCGGCGCCTCGCTCGACTTCTGCCGCTGCGCCGCGGCAACGAGCCGCTCGCGGGCATCCACCGGCATCTGGGCAAACTGCTCCTCCGGGACGCCAAACTGCTCGCGGACGATCGCCGCCTCGCCGGCAACGCGCCGATCGCGGGCAATGTCGGCGGTCTCGGCGAACGGCGGGTTCTCCGGCCGCTGGGCAAAAGCCGTGCCAGGAGCTTCGCGCGCGCTCGGCGCTTCGCCCGGCTCCGGCGGTCGCGGCGGCGTTGCGGCGCGCTCGTTGGCGGCATTGCCGACATCAAGAATGCGCTGGCCGTGCGCTACCGCCGCTTCATTCGGGACGGCGTCCTCGGCGATGCGCGGCAGGAACGGGATCTGCGCCGGAGCGGGCTCCGGGGCAGGCGCAGGAGCCGCGGCCGGGGCGGGCGCCGGCTCGCGGCGGAAGGCGTCGCCGAGGCTGCGCGCCGCCTGCGGCGCGGCGTTGAGGGCGCCGCCAGTCAGAGCGCCGACGCCGACGCTCAGCGCGGCCTCCTCGGGGCTCATCTCCTTCTTGCGGCCGAGGTCGATCTCGGAGCCCTGCACGAACGGCTCTGCGATCGCCGCACCGGTGCCGCCGGCCTTGGCGCCACGGACGAAGGTGTCGACGGCACGAGCGCCGCGCGAGACCGGAACGACGTTCTCGACGGCCGGCAGGCCGCCGATCACCTGGCCGAGAAGCGCGGCGCCACCGGCGAGGCCGGCGTCGATAACTCCGCCGTCGCCCGCCTGGATCCACGGCGCAATGTCGCGTGCCTTGCGACGCTGGTCTTCGGCGACCGAGAACTCGAACGCCTTGCCGGCGGAGGACGCCAGCGTGTCGGCCTGCATCCGCTCGATCTCGTCGATCGGGATAGTGGCGTAGGGCGACGGCGTTGCGCCGCGCTGGCCGGCGCGCAGGAGATCGAGCCCGACCGGCGAGCCGGCGTTGCGCGCCTCGGTGACGACCTCGCCCATCTGCGCTGCATTGCGTTCGGCGACGCGGCCGCTCTGCACCTGGTCGATCACCTGGCCGGTGGTGGACTTCTCGAAGCCTTCGCCGACATTGATGAACAGCCGTTCGCCGAGGCCGACCTGGCGCTTGGGGCCGGGGATCAGGTCATCGAACATCCCGGAGCTCGGAGCGGGGGCGGGCGCGCCGCTGGCCGCCGGGTCGCCAGGGATCAGGTCGTCAAAGAGCCCGGCCATTACAGGCCGCTCGGGTCAATGCCCATGGCCTGCAGGCGGGCGGCCACGGCTTCGCGGTTGGCTCCCTTGGCGATCGCGGCGCGCGCCTCGGCGAGCGGATCGGCGCCGCCGGACTGCTGTGCTGGCGCGCCAGGCGGCGCGAACGCCTTGCCCGGGCCGGCAGCGCGCGGCTTGGCCGGCTTCGCCGTCGCGGGGTCAGTTCCGCCCGGCGTCTGCGGGCCGCCGCCAAAGAAACCGGAGCCCTTGAGTGGCTGGTCGCCGACAACCTCGGTCCACGCTTCGTTGAAGGCGGCGTCAAGCATGGCGCCGGCGCGGACCTTTTCGGCGGTGCGGCCGGCGATTTCCTGCTCGAGCGCCGGCGCCATCGGCGTTCCGCTGACGACGCGGCCGTTGTCCCGACCGACGCCGAGACGCTGGTCGATCTTCGTCAGAACCCCGTCCATGAGCTTGCTGTCGTCGAGCGCCCGCTTCACCGGGTCATCGGCCTTCACGGTGCTCGCCTGGGGCGGCCCACGGAACACACGAGCGCCGAGCGAATGGCTCGCCGGCGTCTCGACGACGTGCCCGGGGCCGGCGTCCACCGGCTTGTTGTCGGTCTGGTACTTGTCGGCGTCGAAACGCCGATCGGCGCTGTACTTCGTGCCGGCCAGGTGCGCGCCGGCAGTGATGCCGGTGCGCTGGGTTGCGGCGTTCTCGTGCTGCTGGATAACAGCGCCCTGGTGCTCCGGCGTGATTGCCGTGTCCTTGGTCGGCAGGCTGCGGCCGCCGCTCATCAAGAGGGCGCCCATGCGGGCGCCCATCTCGGTCGGCGGCGGAGCCGCGGGGACGCCAGGCTGGGTCAGCGGCGCCACCATGTTCTGGCCACGGAGGTTGCCGATGGTCTGGGCCGCGTTCTCGCTGGTGTCGTTCGAGCCGGCAGAGTTGATCGCGCTGTGGATCAGCGCAGCCACGGCGTCGCCGAGCCCGGCATTCCGCGCGGCCTCGCCCATGCCGGCGCGCGCCTTGATCTGGCCCTGGCGCAGCTCGGCTTGCGAGCGCTGGTTGGCGGCCGAAGCGTCGTAGTAGAGGCCGTGCTTTTCGTTGAGCGCCGCCTGGGCGCGCACCTTCGGGTCGCCGAACAGCAGCGTGCCGAGATTGCCGACGCCGGCACCGAAGGTCGGATCCGAGTAGAGGGGTTGAGGACCGGCCATCGCCTACACTCCCGGCCAAGCCGGCATGCCGTTCATGCCGGGGATTGGCGCTGGCTTCATCCAGCCGGCGATCTTGTCTCCGTAGCCGGCGCCAGCGGCGCCAGCGGCAACCTGGCCAAGACCGGTCGCGACGTTGCCGAACAGCCGCATGCCGGCACCCTGGTTCGGCGCGGCCTGGATCTTCCCGGCCATGGCGTCGTCGGCGTAGCCCTGGCCGGCGCCGATCGCCTGCTGCTCGGCGCCGTAGGCGCGGTTCGAGCCCTGGCGAGCGTTGGACAGGAAGTTGATGCCCTCACCGCCGCGGGCGAGCTCGATGCCCTTGCCGAAGGTCGCGCCGCCCCAGCCCTCAAGCGCCGCCTTGGCGGCGCGCTGCTGCTTGATGAACTCACCGGCGCGCGTCAGCGCTGCGGCCAGGTTGCCGGCCCCGCCGTCGTCAACCACGATCGGCGCATTGGCGCCGCCGCTGGTCCCGGTGGCGCTGGCGAGCATCGGCGAGATGCCGACACCGGCCTTGTCATAGACCGCCTCGCGCGCCTGGGTGGCGTCGGCGATCGCCTCGTCGCGCGCCGGCTGGCCCTGCCCGGCGATCGTGTCGCCAAGGAGCTGGCTCTGGGTGCGCTGCATGCCGTCCTGGCGCTCGAGCTCGGCCGTGCGCGCGTCGCGCTGGGCAGCGGTCGTCGCCATCCGGTCGCGGGCGTTCTGCTCCTGCGCCGAGTTGACGGACTTCGCCGCCCGGCGAGAGGCGTTCGCCTGAGCAATGCCGCCGACAGCGGACAGCGCCAGCGACGTCGCCATCATGATCGTGGTCGGTTCACACATAGCTAGCTCACCACGCGCGAGGAACCGCCGGAGTTGAACAGCCGCGTCCCGATACCCTCGCCCTTGCCCGAGGCGTTCACGGCGGTCGCTCCGGCAGCGGTCACGTTCTGGAAGACCGCGCCGAGCGGCGAGTAGGTCTGCGGCGTCTGGAGGAACTGCGCCCGGGTCGCGGCCGTCTGGCCGACGAGATCCGGATCGGCCGTCTCGCCGAGCTGCGACACCAGCTCGCCACGGGCGCGCTCGACGTCACTGCGGGCGGTGCGCGCATAGTTCGCACCGGTGTCGGCCACAACCTGCTTCTGCTTGGCGTACTCCTTCTGGAGCTCGCCGAGCCGGTAGGCGCCGGCCGAGGACTTGAGGTTGCCGGTGCGCGCCAGGTCGAAGATCAAGCCGTCGTACGTCTTCTTGTACTGGTCGTCGAGCTGCGGCAGCGCGAACGCCAGATAGTTGTCGGTCTGCTTGCCGAAATATTCATCGTTGAAGGGGGCGAAGGTCTGCTCGATGGTGCCGCGGCCCGCCCGGATACGAGCCTGGCGCTCCGCTTCGCGCTGGCGCGTCTCCTCCGCCTGTCGGCGCGACTCCTCAGCGGCTTGGGCGCTCGCCGCCGCCTGTGCATCTGCGCCGCTGCTCGGCGCTCCGCCACCACCACCAAGGCACATGCCGCTCTCCTACGGGGTTCGGACGTACAGGTAGTAGTCCTCGCCGCCTCGCCCGAAGCCCGGCGCAACGCTCTCGCGCCTGGCGCCCCAGCTCTCCAGCCAGCGTTGCGCGTCGTCGTGCCCGGCCATGGAGTACGCCTGGGCTCGCCGAGCGCCGGCGCGGACCATGCCCGGGATGATAACCCGCCGGATCATACGTGTCACCCTGATTACGGCATGCCGGAAATCGTCGGTCCCGAAAGCCCACATCGACCAGACACCAGGCCAGAGCGCCAGCGTCCCGAATGCCACTGCCGGGATGCCGTCGACCAGGGCCGCCCAAGAGGTCTCGCCGCTGAGCATGACGTCCCTTGCGACGCCGGCCGGGTCGTCATCCCAGCGCAAGGCGAAGATCTCGCGCCGGTCCCACTCCCGCATGTTGCGGGCGATGAAGTGGACGATGGGGAAGCCAGGCTTGTGGATGATCTCGACGGGGCGGGACATAGGCGCCTATCGGGTGGGGTGGGGCTCGTAGTGCACAACGACCATGGACACCTTGGCGGCGCCCGAGGAGTTGTTGACCAAGCGGATCTGCACCGCCGGGCCGAGGACATCCATGGTTGCCTTGTCGAACTGGAAAGTGCTCTCACGCACCGTGCCGACGAGCTCTCGGGTGTCTGGGTTCTCCGGGTCGGTGCCGACGTAGACTTGCCACACACCCTCGAGCGCGATGTCGATGCCGTGCAGCGACTTCATGGTCGCGCTCTTGCGGGCGTCGATGTAGGGCAGATCGACGATGACCTCGCTCTCGTCGTACTCCTCCCCGGTGTCGCCGCCGAGCAAATAGATCGTGTCGCCAGCCCGGCAGAAGACCTGGTTGTTGAAGTTGGCCCAATCCGTGATCGTGAAGCCCGGCACATAGGTCGACCACGCCGAGATCTTCGAGGCGTCGAAATAGGTGAAACAGTAGACGGTTCCGCCGATCGCCAGCATGTACCGGCCGTCGTTCGGATCCAGGTTGCCGGCGGCGGCCGCGGTGGCGGTAGCGCCGGCGGCGCGCATCGCGGCAATCAAGAGAGTGTCGACCGGCGTCCCGATGTCGCTGATCGTGCCGTTGTCCGAGCCCGACCGCGGGCGGATCGAGCGCACGCCGGAGTAGGCGAGCATGAAACTGTCGGTGTCGCCGAACTGAACCACGCTGCGCTGCGCGGTCGTCCCGATATTCGGGAGCGTCTGGAGCTGTCGGTTGAGCGTCGGGTCCGGATCGATGTACCAGATCTGCGTCGCCAGCCCAGCGTAGAACACGAGGCTACTACCGAACACACCGATGCCGGTGACGCCGGTGGAGCCGGCATAGGTGTTGTTGAGCGGGATATTGCCGGCACCTGTGCCGCTCCAGTCGGTCGGATCGTCGATCTTGCAGAAGTAGATCTTGGAGCCGATGCCAACATAGACCTTCTTGCCGAAGGCCAGGCAGCACGTGGGCTGTAGCCCGGCGACCGGCGCTCCGGATCCGGACTGAAAGGCGGCGATCAGCGTGCCGTTGTAGAACGGGAAGATGTCGCCGTTCTCATACTGCGCGATGGCGAACACCTTGCCGTCGAAAGTCGTGGTGTCGAGGATCGCCGACATGGCGGTCGCCGCCGTCGGGTGAGCGAGCTGCTGGTAGGTGACGCCGGCGGGCAGGCCGGAGGGCGACGCGCCGGAGCCGAAGACGTACCTGCCGGAGCCAGTCGTCGCCAAGCCGAAGGTGCCGACCGGGAGGGAATACTTGGCGACCAGCGCCTTGCGCTTCTCGATCTCGCCGCCGCGGTTGATGTGGGCGTTCTGACACTTCTGCAGCGAGCCGGCCGGCGCCACGAGCAGCGAGCGGCGGGTATCGAGCCCGAGCCGGAAGTCCTCGACGACAACATAGGCCATGGGCTAGCTCGCGTTGTAGACGGCGCGCAGCTCCACCGGCTTGCGGTCTGTCTGCTGAGCGCCGCCGCCCATGACGAACATCTTGGTCTTGCCGGCGCGGCCGGTGAGGCGGCGGAAGATCCGTTGCGACGCCGCAAGCTTCGCCTGCGCGTCCTTGGCTCCGGCGTGCGCCAGGAGCTCGGCCGCGACCATGGTGGCGATCAGGTTGTCGTCCAGGTCTGCGGTGTCGGTGTCGGCGATCAGCGAGCCCAGCGAGCGGATGCCGCGAAGCCGGAGTGTCTGGGTGTTGTCGGACGGCAGCGGCCAAACCTCGATCTGGTCGCCATCGTCGGTGTCGTCGGCGTGGTAGGCCCAGCGGAGCACCGGCGACGAGCGGACGTCGGCCTCGCTGTCGTAGACGTTGTAGTGCTCCGGGCCGATGCCGAACGGCAGGCTCGACTTGTCGCCGCTCGGGAGCCACTGGCCGTCGGTGCTCTCGCGCACCTTGACCCAAATCACGCGCTCGAACGCCAGGTCTGCCGGGAAGTCGTAGAACTGCTGGCCGGCGGCCAGAGCCACGTCCCGATAGACCTTCATGTGCTCCCAATCGTGATCGAGCCAGAGCTGGCTCTGGATCCGCTGGATGTGACCGACAAGCGCGGCTCGACTGTTACGGCCCAGCGCGACGCTGTCCGACATGCGCGCCTCGTGGCGCACCATAGCCAGAAGCGTCGCGAGCTGGGTGCCGCGGGCCATGGACTAGCCCGCCGCCTGCGCCTGGACGGTCGTGGTCCCACCGCCGACCAGGTTGTCGGTCACGGGGACGTCGTCGTCGTCGTCGGTCGCGCCGTAGACGCCGCGCTTGCGCTTCCCCTTGGGCGCCTTGGACTTGCTCTTGTGGCGCTTCTGCACCGGGCGAGCAGCGACCACGGGGCGGGTCGCGGCCGGCACACGGCTGTCACCGTCTTCCGGCCTCTCCGCCTCCGGCTCGTCGTCCATCGCCTCCATGAGCGCGTGGACGTCCTCGCCGATTTCGATGAGCTGCACCGGCAGCCGCTTCACGGCGCCGGGCCAAGCCTTCTCGATCGCCTTCTCGCCGTAGCGCTTGGTCAGCCGCGCCAGCTCGAGGGCGTGCGGCCGCTTGTCGTTGATGGTGGGGCGGATGTCGACGACGCTGTTGGCACCATGGATCGAGCGCAGAAGCGCGATCTCGGCGACGGTGACACCCAGCTTCGGGTTGGAGAACAGGATTTGCTCGCCGCCGTTCTTCTGGTCCCGAGTGACGAAAGTGATGTCGCAAACCTGCATGGGATGGCCTCATATCGGGGTGGCGCAAGTCGGCGGGCGATCCCACCCCTAAGATCGCCCGCCGTGGCCGAGTTGCCCCGGCCGCCGCGCAGAGGACTACGCGGCCTCGTAGACGCCGTGGCAGTTGCCCTGATCCATCACGAAGCCGCCGGACCAGGTCATGCCGCGATACAGGACGTAGCGGTTGTAGGGCCGTGCCGGGTTGTGGACCTTGCGATCCTCACCCTTCATGACCCACAGCTTGAGATGCTTCGGGTCGATGAAGTAGGCGAAGTTCTCGCGGTCCAGGTCGTCCAGCGTCGGGTCGTACATGAAGTCGCCGACACCCATCATGGAGATGACCGCCATGCCGATGTCGGTCTTCCCCTTGTTGACGAAGCCCTGCTGGGTGTAGGTGCCCTTCTCGTGGACCTCGTTCTCCAGCTTCTCGATGAAGCCCGAGCCGCAGAGGATGAGCGACGGCCGACCGCCGTAACGGCGGAGCTGCCGCGCCTCGGCACGCAGGGTCTTCGTGAGCGTCTGCGAGGACGTCGAGTGGGTGATCTTGTTCGCACCGACCAGCGCGCGGTTCTGCCACAGCGGGTTGGAGGCGCGGTCGATGCCGCCGACGGTGCCCGTGGTCGGCGTGTCGGTGATAAGCGCCTGGATGCCCGGGACCACAAGGCTGTCCTGGGAACCGTCGAGCCACAGCATCTCATTGAAACTGCGCGCCCAGCCCTCGCCCATCTCCTCCAGCTTGTCCTCGAGGATGCCGGAGAGGACGTGCATCTCGCGGCCCGGGTTCTCGGACGTCTCGGAGCCGTCGAGCGTGTCGACAACCTCGATGCCGTCCTTCTTGAGCTCGGTGAACGAGATCGTGATGCCGGCGTGGATTTCCTTCCACGGATACGCCGCGCGCCGGATGTTGGTCGGGTTCTGATACCCGGTCTCATCGTCGTGCGTGTAGCCCTGGATGGTGATGCTGTGCGCCAGCTTCACTGGGACCGAGATGTTGTCCTTGCCGCCGGAGAACGTCTTCTGCTTCGAGATCATGGTCTCGTACAGCGGCTTCTCCTGGATGTCCGACGCCAGGGGCTTGCCCTTCACGTAGAACTCCAGAGCGGCGTTGGCGATATTTGCGACTTCGTCAGCGGAAAGAGCCACGACACATTCTCCTGTTGTCGGTCCTTAAAACCGACAGCTATGCGGCGCCGCGAGTGCGAGAGAGGCCGATCTGCATGGCCTCCATCAGCGAACCCGCCTGGGCCGGGGTCTCCGGCGCCGCGCCGCGGGCGTTTGAGTGCGAGCTGGGAGACGGACGGGTGCTGCCCTTGCCTGCCGCCTGGCCGAAGCGCCCGAAGGTCTTGGAGACCTCCTCGTAGGCTTTCTTCGTCATGGCGACCGCCTGCTCCTTCGTGCGGGGCATACCCTCACGCTGGATCAACACGGCAACTCGGCCTTCAACCAGATCGAGTTTCTCGGCGAGATCGGGATCGCGAGCCGCGAGCGTGTTCCAGTAGGCATCCACCGCTCCGGCGAACTCCGTGAGCTGCGCTGCCTGCGCCTCCGATTGCCGCTGCCGCTCGGCCGCCTCGTCGGCTTGCCGTTGACGGCGCTGCGCCAACTCGTCCTGCCCGGCCCGGACTTGCGTCTGGCCGCGGGCCCGCGCGAGCTCGCGTGCGGTTTCCTCGTCGATCGCGCCCTTGTCCAATCGGTCCTGAATGTCCGGCGGGAGGACGTTGCCAACGAGCGCCTGCAGCTTGTTCCAGATCGGCTCGATCGCCTGGTACGCGGCGAACGGGTCGTTTTTCAGCAAGGCCCCCACCTGGAACAACTGCCCGACCTCGTCGTTGGAGAGGCCGTTGTCGGTGACGAACTTGCTGATCTGGCGGAACTGCTGGGCGTCCGGCTCCAGGGTTTCCAGCTCCTTGACGCGCTTCCCGAGCGCGTCGCGTTCGCCGATGATCTTCCGGAACCGCGGATGCTTGTCGAACCGCGTGTCTTCCTCGGCCGCCTTGTCGTCGCCCTCTCCGGGCTTCGGCGCAGCGTTCGGGTCGACTGGCTTTTGGCCTTTCTCGGTGGTGGACGAGCCACTGGCCGCATTCCGGTCGCCGACATTCTTGGTCGCGCGGAGTGCCTTGCGACGCTCGGTGAGCGTGCGGGCGGCTCGGCTGACCGCGTCCTCGACGGATTGCGGTTCGTCCTTCGACGGGTCGGGCGAGGTCCCGCCGCCAGGCTGTTCGCCCGGCTTGGCGCCCGGAGAAGTGTCATCAGCCGGCGGCGTGTCACCGGTCGGCTGGTCGGCGAGCTGCGTCGGGGTAGCCGCAGCGAGATCTACGACGTCTTCGACGTCGTCCCCGGCTGGCGAAGCCATGGGCATTTAGCGCCTTCCTTCAAACGGGATCCGGCGTCTCACGACGCTGGTGCCCAAAACTTCACCGGCCGGTTTGTGGCGGGAGAGAGATTTGCACTCTCGTCCTTCCGGTTATGAGCCGGACGCGCTAGCTACTGCGCCATCCCGCTACGAACCGGCCGATGCACCTACGACGCTACAGGGCGGCGCCATTGGCGTCAACTGTCTGTCCCGAAAACCTACAGACCGGGCAGGCCAGGGCTGGCCGCCGGGCGCGGCGGGAGACCGCCGGCGGGGTCGACCTGGTCAGGCTGCTGTGGCATCGGCGGCGCGTTCTGCCCGGGCAGGCCAGGCGCGTTGGCGCCGCCCTGCGGGCCTTGGGCGTTCGGATCGGTGCCCGGCACGCCTGTCGACGGCGTCGCAAGCCCGTTCTGTGCCTGGATCGAAGGCATGCCGGCGATGATCGCGTCGGTCGGGTCGATGCGGTCGTCGTAGACCTTGACCGCCTGGCGCGCCAGCCAGTCCGCGGTGATGCCGGGGATCTGCATCAACATCGGCGCGAGCTGGGTGAAATTCTGGACCTCCTGCGCCTTGTTCGGCCGGCCGGAGCTGCCGGCCTCGAAGTCTACCATCAGGTTCTCGGCGATGTCCTGCCGGGTCGCCTGCGGCCAGGCCGCGCCCTTGCCGGCGATCTTCTGCACGGTCGCCAGGGAGAACTCGGCGAAGGCGATCTCGCCGGAGGCGCGCGCCAGCTCGGAGAGGAAATCGTCCAGGTCGTCGATGTTGGAGCCGATCGATGACATGCGCGCGCCCTCGGACACCGAAACCTCGGTGGCCGTCGCGTCGTCGCTGAGCCCGCCGAGCGCGGCCGCCTGGCTGCCGATCACGCGCTCGATGTCCTGGAAGATCGGCGCGACGTCGTACAGCCCCGGGTCGACCGGGGTGGTCGGGAGCGCCTGGATCTTCTTCTTGATGTCGTCCTCGGCGCCGAGCGCCGTCAGCTCAATCACCGCGCCGAGCGGGTGGGTGCGGAGGTTCTCCTTATCCTCCTCCTCCAGCGCGCCCTCCGGCGTCACCCAGGCCGGGCGGTTCGCCTGGCGGTGCTCGCGTAGGCCCTGGCGAGCGCGGTTGTACTCGCGCTGCATCGGCTTGAGCAAGTCGATGTCGCTCGGCGGGTAGATCGTCGACTTGTCCTCGGCCTCGAGCTCGTTGAAGCAGAGCGGGACGTACTGCCAGAACCGGGTGAGCTTGACGTTCGGCGCGGCCGGCTCGACCAGGAAGTCCTCGTAGCCATCGGCCATGGTGTAGACCAGGCCGGACGGCTTGTGGTGGAGTAGGTAGACGTTGACCGGCTTGTCGCCCTTGTCGGTGGAGCGGTACTTGGCGTCGTCGCCGCCGCCCTCGCCGCCCTGGCCCCAGGTGCGCCACTTAGTGTCTTCGCTGTCGCGCCCGGTCCCGACCTTGCCGGTCAGGTCGCAGTCGTACAGCTCCTTGATCCGGTCGATCGTGAGGCACAGTTTCTCGACCACGTAGTCGGCGCCGGTGAGGCGGCGGATGTCCCGGCACTTCGGGTCGACCATGATGGCGTCCGACGGCAGGAACTCGTAGACGATGCCCTCGCGGATCGGAACTTCTTGCTCGTTCTGCAGCGATTGCAGCTTGAGGCGGATTTGCTCGCGCTCCGCCGCGGTCTCGTCGAGCTGGCCGTCCTGCATATCCTTGATCTGCGCCTCCAGGTGCTCCAGCTCGCGCTTGGCGTCGGCGATCGCGCGGACGGTCGGCTGCGGGTGTCCCATCTCGCGCTGGAAGTCGATCTTGACCCAGGCGACGGATGTGGTGATGGCGCGCCGGACAGCGGCCTTCATCGAGATCTTGAATGGCGGCTGCTGCGCCGAGAGCTGCTGGTTGAGAACGATCTTCGTGGTGCGCGCCACGTTATCCATGAGCTGCCGGCGCTTCATGCCGGCCTCGACATCGGCAAGCAGCATGGCCGCGGCCGCCATCTTCTGCGGGTCGACGGGCGGCGGGACCGGCGCGGCGGCCGCTGCCTCGGGGGCGCCTTCGTCCTCCAGTGGCGGGCCGCCGTTGTGGCCGGCACCCGGCGCCGCGGCGGGCGGTGGCGGGGCGATCATCGCGGTCGCCGCCTGCAGGCTAGCCGGGTTCTCGTCCCACACGAAAAAGTCCATGGTCTCCCGGCGCTTGACCATGAACACCGGGTTCTTGGCATAAAGCGCAGCGGTGCGCTGCTGGACGTGGCGCTGGGCGATGTTGGCGACGTAGGCGTCGACGGCGCCGCCCACCCACTGGCCGATGCCGCGGGCGAACCGGATGTTCTCGTTCATCCGCGTGAAGTCCTTGCGCCAGCGGGCTTCGGCGCGCTTCGCCATGGCGAGCATCTTCTTGACGAGCGCCTTGCGCTCGGCGGTCGGATCCGGCGGATCCCGGCGCATGGTGGAAACCTGGTCGCCGTCGGTGTCGCCTGCCGGGGCATTCTGGACAGCGGGCGCGGTAGTTGCGTCTTCAGCCGCTTCGTCCTCAGTGAACATGCCAGCCATTGAAGCTTTCCTTCAAATGGGCACCGGCGTCTCCCGACGCTGGAACCTCAGAACCCTCCGGCTACGGCGCGCGCCGCCTCGGCCTTCTTGTAGTTCGCCATCATCTTCATCCAGGCCAGAGAGCCCGTGCGGGGTTCGGTGGCCGTTGTCTCCTGCAATTTCCGACGCGGGCCGCGCTGTTCGGCCAGGCCGAGGCCAATATACGCGAGCGCGTCGACAAAGTCGTCATGCGCCGCGCTCGGGAACCGGAGGAGCTCGCCCATGGCGTCGGCGCGCCAGGGGACGTGCGCTGGGAAGTGGACCTTGCCCATCGCCATCCGGCCACGGATCGACTGCGCGCGCTGCTGCTTGTCCTGGGTCGGGGTCTTCTCGTCGATAACGGTGCGGTACAGCTTCTCCTCACGCATGCGCTTCTCGAGGAACGGGCCGATCGACTGTGAGATGTGTCCCTTTTCCGCCCACCAGGTGATCGGTTGCCACCGGCGCATGAGCTCCACCATGGCGTCGACCACCTTGTCGGTCTTCTCGCGGCGCCACCACGCCTCCAGGATCCAGATGTCGTCAGCCGCGTCGACGCCGGCGATGAGCAGGCAAGTCGCGTCCCGATCCTGATCCTTCTTCACGGCATGATCCGAGGCGGCGTAGATCCGCAGGGCTTTCGGGACGTCGGCCGGCGAGTAGAAGTGCAGCCATTCCCGCTTGAAGAAGTCGCCTTCGTCCGGGGTCGGCGAGCACTGGTAGAGCGCCGAGAACGCCCGGGGGCCGAGGAGAGACCGCTGGTTGGCTAGCCACTGCGCCGAGTATTTCGACGGCCAGAGCGCCTCTCCGGGCTCGCGGCCGATCGGATCTTCGTCGCCGGCGAGCGCCGGCAGCTCGAGGATGTGCCACCCCTTGGCGAGCTCGGGGTTGTACATATCGTTGTTGGGGTCGGTGAGCCGGCCGATGATGTCGTCGTCGTGCCACCGGGTCATGATGACGACGACTAGCCCGCCATCGGCGGAAAGCCTGGTCATGGCAACCTCGGTGAACCACTTCCACCGGTCGTTGCGGATCGTCGGGCTGTCGGCTTCCTTGCGGTCCTTGAGCGGATCGTCGATCAGCAACAGGTCGGCGCCGCGGCCGGTGAGACCCTCGCCGGCGCCGGCGAAGAACAGCTTGCCGCCGCGGGTGGTCTCCATGCGGTCGGCCGCCTTGGAGCCTTTGCGGAGCTGCACGCCGGGGAAGATCTGACCGTAGACCGGGGAGATCATGATCTCGCGGACGTCGCGGCCGAAGTCGAGGGCCAGGTCGGAGTTGTATGTCCCGAAAATCACGGAGCGGTAGGGATCCTGGCCGACGAACCAGGCCGGAAAGCGGCGGGAGGCGAGCTCGGACTTTCCGTGGCGCGGCGGCATGGTGATGATGAGGCGGCGGAGCTCGCCGCGCTCGACGGCCTCCAGCGCCTTGGCGATCTCGACATGGTGCCGCTGCCGGGAGAACCGGGTCTTGGTCCGGTCGTCCGGTGCGGTCGGATCCTCCATGGTGAGCTCGCAGAACCGCAAGAGCTGCTCGCGCCCCTCGGCGAGCGCCTGGAGCTGCTCGAGCTGCCGGATTTGGTGGAGCTTCTTTTCGAGCTCCGCCTGGGCGGCTGCGCGGTCGATCGTGGGGGCGGTGGATGCGGTCATGCCGGCAGCGGCATTCCCCGCAGCTTGCGGTACTTCCAGAGCATGACGCGGCGGTGCTCGGCGTGGCGCTTCTGCGCCTCGATCGCGCGGAACCACGGAGCGACATAGGCCGGGTTGAGGAAGTACACGGTCGGCGCCGGCAGACCCCGGATCGCTTCGTACTCGGCGCGCATCAAGGACGCCAGAGCGCCGTGGTCAACAACGCCGTCGTGCACCTTGGTCCAGTGCGGGTTCGTCGCGATGAGGGCGTCGATCGGGAAGGTGATCTCGTCGACGTACACCAGTTCGCGCAGCGGCGACGTTGCCTCTATGGCTGCTATCCGGCGCTCACAAGCCGCCAGGATCTCGTCGCGCGTGGGGACGGTTAGCGCCGCCAGATTGACCGCGGCCTGTTCGGCGTCAGGTAGGTCGGACGGCTTGACCGGCGAGATCGCGGCACTCATTCGTCGGCGTCCTTCGGGTCGTCGTGCCGGCGGCCGCGGGCGGCGCGGCGCTCCAACAGGTCGCGGATGCGCAGCACGCCGTAAACGATCGTCACGAGCGCCGCGAGCGGCGGCAGGATGCCGGCGACGGCGCTCCAGGCGACGGCGGCGCAGCCGATGTCCAGGACCGTCTTGCAGGTCTCCAGGTGCGATCCGGTCATTTTTGCGACAACCCAACAAGAGCGAGGAGGGAGGAGAGGACGAGGAAGGCAAGCGCCAGCGGGCCGCGGGCGCGCTTCTCGCCGGCGTGGTGCTGGTACTCGTACTTCGGCGGGTCGCGCCGCTCGTTCGGCGGCGTGTTGCTCCAGTCGGGGCGTGGCTCCGGGCCGCCGATGCGTGCCGTCATGGCGCGCCCTCCGGCTTCGGGATCGCCGCCTTGATGGCGATGACCTTGTTCAGCAGCGCCTCGAACTCAGGCGTGCGCGGCGTCTGCGTCGCCTGGCCGATCGCCTCGACCTCGGCGATCAGGACGTCGAGGACGTCGCCGATCGTCTTGATGAAGTCGCCCTGGTCCTTGCCGAGCTGGTCACGATAGGCAACGGCGCGGCGCTGGCGGTATCCTGGGGGCTTGGGCGCGAGCGCTTCGGCAACGGCCGCCTCGGTGGCGAACTCCTGCCCGGGGAACTGCTCCTGTTCGAAGGCGACGACGATAGCGCCCGCGCCGTTGCGTGTGACGAAGGGCATCAGATCCTCCGCTGGTCGATGTAGCCGCGCGTGCGGATGTAGAGGAACGGGGTGGGTGCTGACGTGTAATAGTCAACCGCACGCGCGGTGGTCGTCCGCACCGGACCCCATGCGCCGTGTGTCTCGTCCGCGCTGCTGCCGACAGCTCCGGAAATGGCACCACCGTTGTCCGCCGCTGGGTTGACGTCGGCCCCGACAGAGGACATCCGCAGATTGAAGTGGCCGCAGTTGTTTGGTGCGCCGCCGCCGTTCTGGTGAGTGCCGAAGGCCATAACGCTTATCCCAGAGGGGACCGTCAGGGAGAGCGGGGTCCAGGCGGCCGACGTCGCTGCGCCGCCGAGATCGAGCGGTGGCGTCACCCAATTGCAATAGTCGCCTTCGGGGATGAACGCCCGAATGTTACTCGAACCGTCGGTCATGATCGACCAGAGCCGGCGGAAATAGGTGTAGCCGGCGGGCTTGTTTGCGGCGGTCAGGCTGGTGTCGAATAGGTAGTCGACGGTCGCGTCGCTGTCCTTGCGGATGGCGAAGAAGTGATAGGTCGTGTTGGCCGCCACGACACCGGTCGCCAGGCCGCCGTTCGTGTCGCCGGCCGCCCACACCGCGTCGATCTTCTTGGTCATCGCGCCGCCGACGATGAGGACTGCGCCAGTGCTGTCCAGGCACTCTCCGGCGGTTACGTCGATGCGCGTATTGGGGAGACCGGCATTGTTGCTGACGACCAGGCCGCGGAGCGAGGAGCCGCGCGCCAGCGCCAGGTTCGCTCGCGCCGTGGCGACCGAAGAAAGGTCGGAGAGGTTGGACGCCTTCTTGGCCGCCTCGCTGTCGACTTCCTCGATCGCGAGCTGGACGGTGGCGGCGGCAACGCCGCCGGCGGGCGTGAACGAGACCGTCGTCGAAGTCGCGGCCTGCTGTTGGATGGTCATCCACTTCGAGGCCGCCAGGTCGGTCGCAAAGACGCCGGACGTGTGGGCGGTGACGCAGACATAGACGCCGTTGCTCTCGGAAACCAGGTCGCTGACCGCGTAGGCCGTGGCGGTCAGCCAGGCACCACGAACGCGCCAGGTGCCGGAGGCCATCAGCGCCAGCGATGCGGCGGTGAAGCTGTCGGGGTGGACAACGGCATTCTTGAGGCGACCGTCGGAGCGCTGGATCTCGGCGAGGCGGGAGATGGTCTGGTTGAGGCTGGTGCGGATCAGGCTGTGCTCGGCGTCGAGCATGTCCGCGGGCAACGGCGTGTCAGGATCCGCCGCCTGGAAGGCGGTGAAGTTGTAGCCGATGGTGTATGGCGTCGGAGAGCTGCTCACGGGCCCGGCCTTTGTCGGCAATTGGTGGCCGACAGTACCAGACGCGGCGGAGTCGCGCTAGGCGCGGTTGGCGGAAGGCGGAGAGACCGAACCTCTGGCGGTTCTAGCGCCACCCTGGGTTTCGGGGCCAGTTGTCGGCCCGTTCGGCGGCGCCTTCCGGAATGCGCGAACGCCCTAGTCGTTGGCGCGACTAGGGCGTTCTAAATGCCGAAGTAGTGATGATGTGCGAGGCAGACAATGCCAGACATCACCAGACACTGCAAGATTTTTGAGCCGAAAATTTTAGTAGGGGTAGCCGGTAGGGATTTCGCGATCGCGCGCGCCCTCCCCCGGGAGGGTGGACGGGCGATCGAGCAGGGCAGGCGGCGCAGCCATGGGCAGGGCAGAGCGGCAGCATCGCTGCCCTAGCTGCGCTGCGCCAGTCTTGGCTAGACTGTCCCGAACCCGTCCCGAATGCCTGTGCCGCAGCTACTTCCTGCGTTGCCCGACAGGCAAGTGGGGCGCTACCTCGGGCGCTACGGGCGCCAGGTCGACCACTGCGGCCGCTTGGCCGGCAGCCTGGCCCAGCAACTCCGCCAGCTTCGCCGCATCGCCTGCCAAGCCCTGGCGCAGCTCCGCAAGGGCTTGCGCCGTCAGAGGCTTGCCGGCCTGGTCTTTGTCGGGCGCCAGCGCCGTGACTGCTCCCAAGGCCCGGTCAACCAGCTTTCCGGCAGCCTGGACACGGGCGCCGGCCGGCGCGCCAAGGTCGCCGGCTACCTGCAAGAGGGTGCGAACCCCTACAGCTAGTCCCTCTGTCCCGATTAGCCGCAACTGCTCGGCTCGGATGGCCGCTTGAATATGGGGCAGCCGGTTTAAGCGGTACGCCTCTTGCCCGGGCGCCGAGTACCCGGCAGCCGTAGCCGCAGCCGATCCGTTGCCGCCATTGGCGACGAATTCAGCAACGTAATAACGTTGCATTTCAGTCAACGAGACACCGTCTCCTCCCTGTCCCGAACCGTCCCGAACCGCCAAATCCGTAGCGTCGCCAGGGGTTTGCGTCGCCATGCGTCGCTCTCCTATCAGCCATGCAATCTTTGCGTGAACAGACCTTAGCCTATTCTGTAGGATGTTGTCTCCCAACAACAACCTACACAAGCAGCCAAGCCGGAGAAACCGCCCCAATGTCTCGCACCCCCAGCCGCACCCCTGCCGACATCGAAGGCGACCTAGGCGCCCGAGGCGCCACCCCGATCAACAGCGGGAACCGCGCCCTGGCGCAAGTGTGGCTCATCGCCTCCGGCGTGCCGAGCATCTGGAGCAAGTCGCTCACCGTTGGCGCGCTCGACACGATCTACAACGACACCAGCGACCGGGAACTGCACAAGGCCCGCACGGCCGCCGCCGTCCCGACTACCGCGCTGGCAACGCCGCCCGAGCCGACCGGCCCCACGCTCTCCGGCCTGCCGCTTCCGCCGGCGAACGCGCCCAAGCCCCTTTCCGCCCCCGCGACGCCCAAGGAGGCGCCCCAGCCCATGCCAACCGCCCAGCCGTCCGGGAACGCCGCCCAGGACGCCGCCAGCAAGCTAGCCGACGCCCTGGCAGCTATCAGCGCGCTTAGCACTCCCGCCGCCGCTCCGCTGGACGAGGCGCGCGTGCTGGAACTCATCGCGCAAGAAGCCCCTAAGCACGCGCCGAAGCCCGAGACGGTGGAACACGTCATCACGATCCAGGCAGCCGGCAAAGAGCCCGTGACGCTCTCCGCTGCGCCGCGCCATGCCATCTTCCCCCGCGCGCTGCGCGCGCTTGGCGCCGGCCTGAACCTGCTGCTTGTCGGCCCGGCCGGTTCTGGCAAGACGACGATTGCCGAGCAGATCGCCGAAGCGCTTTCGCTCGACTTCTACATGACCGGCGCGGTCGACAGCCCGTACAAGCTACTTGGCTTTCGGGACGCCCAAGGCGCCTACGCGCCGACCGCCTTCCGCCGGGCTTTCGAGCAGGGAGGCTTGTTCCTGTTCGACGAAATCGACGCATCGGCCCCCGCCGCGCTCCTGGCGTTCAACGCCGCGCTCGCGAACGGCTATGCCGACTTCCCCGACGGCATGGTCAAGCGCCATCCGAGCTTCCGCGTCATCGCGGCCGCCAACACCTACGGCGCCGGGCGCGATCGGCAATACGTCGGCCGGAACCAACTGGACGCGGCGAGCCGTGACCGGTTCGTCACCATCGCCATGGACTACGATCCGAGCCTAGAGAAGACCCTGGCGGGAACGGACCAACTCTCGACCGCTTGGGTAGCGTACATCCAAGCCGTCCGCGCCTCCGCCCGGTTGCTGAAAATCCTTCACGTTGTGTCCCCGCGCGCGACCCTGCAGGGCTTGGCGTTGCTCCGCGCTGGCGAGGCACTGGCCGACGTCATCGACAGCGTTGTGTGGCGCGGCCTTGAGCAGGAACAGACGAGCAAGATTGCGAACGCGCCCGACGTGACCCAGGCGCACGCCAAGGTGCATGGCGCACTGTCGGCCTCGACCGAGCGGAAGGCAGCCTAATGCGCGCCCTCTGGCCCGACGCCACCGACCTTACCGACCCGGTACACCCGCGCCTGGTGTTTGAGACACTGGCCGACTACCTGTCTTGGATCGACGCGAGCCCCCGCCGTTGGCGCAATAACCACAGCACAGAGGCCGGGAGCTCTGGCTTTTTCGGGACACACACCTACGCCGAAGCCCGCAGCCTCATCACGCACGGCTGGCCCGAGGGGCGCCAGAAGATCGCCCAGGCGATCACCCGCGCCATGCAGGTTCAGCCGCCAGAGCCTGCGCGCGTGGACGGTTTCGACGTCGGCGGAGCCTATCCGCATGTCACCCTGGCCGTCGCTGGCGAACCCGCTTGCATGGTATCGCCCACGGTAGACGCGACCGCGCAACGCCCAATCGTTGACATCTGGTTCGCCCCTGGCATCCGTGCGGGCGGGACGCCGGACCAGTATCTCCGCCGCGGCGCCGCGATCCTGGCCTATTCGCTCACTCTGGAAGATGCCGGATATCGCGTCGCCCTGACCGCGGCGCAACTCACCGTGTCCAAGGGATATTCCAACCACAACATCGCCTGCCGCGTGACCGTCAAGGCGCCGGACCAGCCTCTAGACGTCGACCGCCTGGCTTTCGTGATGATGCACGCAGGCATGCACCGCCGCATCAATTTCTCCGCCTGGGAACGTCTTTCGCCAACCCTGGAGAATATGGGGCAGATGTACGCCTACGGCAGCACGCAGCCGGCCCCGCTCGACACCATCCCCGAAGGCGTCATCTACTTTCCGCCCGTCGATGTCGACCACCCCGAGCGGTTCAACACCCAGGAAGGCGCTAATGCCCGCGTTCGGGACGCCCTGGTAGCCGCTGGCGTCCTGGCACCGGCGGAGTAGCGCACCGCCATGCCCACCCCCGCGCAAACCGCAACCGCCGTGACCCTGGCGCGCGACCTCTGCCGGATCCTACACCGGCCCGCCGCCGAGCTCGCAGACCACGAGACACGCCTAGCCGCCGGCCGCCCCGCTTTCGTCTGGCACGACCACATCGACATCACGGTAGAGCCTGACGGAACCGCAACCATCCACTGGCGAAGCGTTCCATCGGTGCGCGCCGTCGCTTTCGTGCGCTGGCTCCGCCGCACCCGTCGACTTTAAGGACAGAGGAGAGACGACGATGACCTATTCCGCCTGCGACTTCATGGACGACCTAATCGCCACCTTAGGCCCAGACATGGCGCCGGTGCCGGAGGAGGAGCAGGACCAAGACGCCGACATTGAGGCGGAGACCAACCGCGCGATCGAGGCGATCGAGAAGATCAGGAGCGATCGGGACGAGGCTGTCGACTACCTCCGGATGGTCGCGTCCAGCATCAGCGTTGCGCCTGGCGTCAAGGCCGCCGTCCGTGACTTCCTCGACCGCATCGACGCTAAGCCACGCACAGAAACCCCGCCGTGCGCCGCTTTCATGGGCTGCCTCTGCGCCGGGCATGCGCGCGGCAATCCAGCCTGTGATCCCTGCGACACGTCGGAGTAGCCGCCATGCGTCGCCACCCCCGCGTCTACTTCCTCGCTGGCGTGCTCGCCGGAATGTGACTCGGCGCCGCCTCCGTCTGGCTCGGCCTGATCCTCGGGAGGATCTAATGCCCCGCGCAACCATCGACATCGAGCCGGCAACGCTGGCGATCCTGGCAAAGGCCAGCTTCTCCGGCGGTGTGCTCAAGCTTCCCGAGCGGCTCAGTCGCGCCGACTACGTCGCCGCGAACACGGTGCTCATGGCGCTGGGCGGCCGTTGGGACAAGCGTATGAAGGGCCACACGTTCGGGACACGGGACGCCGAGAGCCTGGCCGAGGCGCTTCAACGCGCCATCGAAACGGGAACCGTCACCGACACCAAGAAGGCCCTGGAGCAGTTCTACACGCCGACCGAGGTTGCGGTCGACATGGCGCGCTGGGCAGTCGAGCCCGGCGACCACGTCTTAGAGCCGAGCGCCGGGCAGGGGTCTCTCGTGTTCGCCGCGCTGGACGCTGGCGCGCTCAGCGTGACCGCCGTGGAGATCGACGAGGCGAACGTGGTTGCGCTGCGCAGCCTCAACGACAAGCGCGGCGGGGTGGACGTGCGGATGGGCGACTTCATGGAGCCGGTCATGCCGGCCGTGTTGAAGCACAACGAGCCCTTCGACGCCGTCCTGATGAACCCGCCGTTCTCGCGGAACCAGGACATCGCCCACGTCCGCGCCGCCTGGAACCTGCTGCGCCCCGGCGGGAAGCTGGCCGCGATCACGAGCCCGCATTGGACGTTTGCCGGTGAGAAGGCATGCCAAGACTTCGGCCGCTGGACGCAAGAGATCCGCGCCGTGTGCGAGAACCTCCCCGAAGGCACCTTCAAAGACGCTGGAACCATGGTCCGGACCGTCCTGATCCGGGCGACCAAGTAGGTATTCGGGACAGACACTTAGCAGGAGATACCACCATGAAGACGATCGACGTCACCCTAACCTTCCGCCTGGCCGTCCCCGACGCCGAGGCGGTGCACTACCTGACCGTGCTGCAGAACGCCGCCGCGAACGGCCTGGCGCTCGAAGCCGCCTACAGCACCGCCCGGTTCGTCGCCACCGGTGTCTCCGCCATCATCGGCCCCGAGCGCGCCATGCGCGGCGCCCTGGTGCACCACACCAACGGCGCCGACGCCCGCGCCGCCAATGTCGCCGTTGCCGTCAGCGACAGCGACACGGAGACCGTCGCGGCCTGGCGCAAGAGCATGACCAACGGCTTCGGTCCCGGCCATACCGACCGGATCCTCAAGGACGACGCGGCTACCGCCGCCGAGAAGTCCGAGCGCGCCGAGGCATCGCCCGTCCCGAAAGCCGCGGCTGACGCCGCCGACGCGCTACTGTCTCAGGTGCTCAAGGACGCCGCCCGCACCGATGGAGGCGCGCCGTGAGCCCAGGCAAAATCTACACCTTGCGCGTCGGCCAGCTATTCGCGGCCGCTGCGCGCTCCAAGGACGGGCGGTGGTTCGACCAAGGGCGCCAGGTTGGATGGCTGTCCTTCCGCCGTGCGCCCTTCACCGATCCGGACATGCGCGGCGTGACCGTCATCGTCGGCGCCCTGGCACTGTGGATCGGGAGGACGAAATGACCGGCGCCCAGCTCGTGAGCACCTACAAGCGCCGCCGGCTGACCCGCCGGCTCCGCTCCCGCATCGCCGACGCCGGGAGGATCATCCTGGCGCTCGGTGTCGCGTCTCTCTGCGGCTTCGCCCTGATCCGGGCCGCCGCGATCCTGTTGTAGCTTTTTGGGACAGACAAAGGAGTATCCGCCCGTGACCCTCTATCTCTCGCCGCAGCCCGTCCCGAACCTGACGGTCTGCCACATCCTCGAGCGCCAGGAGCGCGCCGAAGGCGCCATCGTGCGCACCATCGGCCTGGTGATCCTGGATCCGCAGCCGGGCGGCTTCGCGCCGGCCTGGCGGCTCGTGATCCTGTCGGCGCCGTACTGCGACCGGTGGCGCCGCCTCGACGGCGCGCGCATCGCCAACCTCAAGGCGTTCGACGCGCTGGAGGACCGGGTAGAGGCGGCGGTGTATCCGCTGACGGTGGCGTCATGAGCCCATCCCCCGCAGCACCGATGGAGATGACGCTGAAGGCGTGCCCGGCGTGCGGCGGTTCTGCATTTGCCGAGGCGGGCGACTACGGCGACGAAACGCGCGTCCGCTGTTCCAGCGAAGATTGCCACTTCCAGGTCTACGTGAACGGCTGGGACACCGCGATCCGAGCATGGAATCACCGGGCCACCGCCTCCGAAGCCGCCCGCGCCGCAGCGGAGGCCATGGTCGAGGAAATTCGGCAGGAATACTCCGCGCTCGTCGATGAAGGGATGGATGTGCTCAAGCGCGCCGAAGCCGCCGAGGCGCAAGCGGCGAGGCTCCGGGAGGCGCTGACGAAGATCAGCCACATGCAATATCACGACCGCCAGACGGTTTCGCCTGACACGGCATGGGCCGCGTACAACCGGCTCAACAGCGAGATCATCGGCATTTTCAAACTGGCGGATTGGGCGCTCGCCCTCACCACCCCGCAGGAGGACGCCGGACATGAAGTTTGACCGGCGAAAGTTCCGCGACTGGCTGGCATCGAAGCCGGCAACCGCACACGTAGGAACCGGCCGTGATCATTGCGGCTGTCCGCTGGCGACGTGGTACACCGAAGTTGACGGCAACGACGTGGTGATCTTCCAGTCAGATCACGGTCGCTACCAAGCTGATCGCGGCTACTCAAAGCGCGATCTGCCGGATTGGGCAAACCAGTTTGCCGGAGATATCGACTCCCTCGGCGCCCAGCCAGTCAGCGCTAAGCAGGCGCTCGCCATCCTCGATGAAATCACGGAGCCCCGCCATGACTGACGTTCCTGCAAAATTCGACTACATCGAGCGCGAGCCGGTCCGATGGTTCGAATACCCCAAGCATCAACCGCCAGTGCCGCGCTCGCCATACCGTGTCTATCTGGTTTGGGCGCGCAGCCCCACTGGACCAGTGCATGGCGGCGTTCCGATGCTGATCCAGTACAGCCGAGAGACGCGCGGCTTTGTCCACGATCAGCTTTACCGTCCGCAATGGGGCGACTACTTCGTCATCACGCACTGGAGCAAGCAGCCCATTGGGCCGACCGATTTCAACGTCACGATGCGTGAGCGCGAAGACGCGGAAGACGAAGGCCGGCCGTGGCCGCCGCCGACGCCGATGTACCGATTGGAGGATCCCAGCCATGGCTGACGACCTGCGGGAGAGGGCGGAGCAAAATTGCGGCAGACTACCTCGCTGACAGACATGAGGTAGGCGGCTTCCACACCTACAACCACATGCGGCGACTGCTGGCCGTTGAAATCGAATCCGCCCTGCGCGACGTGCAGCGAGAGGTGATAGAGGCGGCGGCGAAGCAAAGGGAGACGGCCATGTCGGATGCAGAACAGCTTGTTGCGAAACTCACCTACGGGGAAAAGCTTCTGCTCGAATGGCTGTCAAAGGCCGAGCGCAGCCAGTACGGCGAGTGCCGCGGTCGGGATCTGACGGTTCTGATCAACATGGGGCTGGCGAAGCCGGACGTGTGGCCGTGCAGCGATCTCGATTGGGTGGCGCTAACGCCGCTCGGCATGTCCGTTCTTGCCGCCATCCGCGCACTGCTGCCGCCCACCACCCCGGTTGACTAACACCACCCAAAACCCCGCCCGGAGCCATGCGCTCTCGGCGGGGTTAACTATGTCCAGCATGCGCTTTCGCCATTGCCTCTCCGGCCGCATTAGAGGACCGTACAGGAGCACCTGCCGGAGCCGCTCCGATGACACGCGCCATCCTCGCCTCGCTCGCCCTGGCCGCCGTTCTCGCGGCCTGCGCCGCTCCTGCGCCAGAACAGTGGGGCCGGTCTGACGGTTCGCCGGCGAGCGCCGCCGATAAGGCCCGCTTCGGCTCTGACGAGGCGCGGTGCGAATACGAGGTCGCCCAGGTCGACGCCTACCGGCGCGCTGGCGCGCCGACCGTACAGCCGAGCAACGCCTATGCCGAGCTCGGCGCCGCCATCGGCCGGAGCGGCGCAACGTCCGGCCTGTTCGAGCGGTGCATGCGCGCGGCGGGTTGGGCTAGGCGCGGCTGAGCCAATAGGGCGACTGTTCCCGCGCGATCGCCCTAAGCCCGAACGCGTCCCGGCTGGGCGCATAGTCGATCGTCACGTCCAGACCGGGATGCTGGTGCCAGACCTTCTGCACCCGGAGATCCGCGACCAGCTTGTCGTCGGCCAGGGCGCCGGCCCGAACCAACGCATCCATCGCGAGCTTGGTCACGTTGTCTGCGTCCGGCGTCGCGGTGTGCAGCGTGCCCCAGCGGTCCGGGTAGCCGGTCCGGAACCTGGCACAGAGCTTGAGCACCACCGGATCCCCAGGAGTGTGGCGCGTCAGCCCGGCCAGCTTGAGCGCGCGCTTGGCCTCCCGCTCGATCGCGTAGGCCCAGATCGCTTTCTTCTGCAGCGCGCCGGAGCCGGCGTGGCCGCGCTTGCCGCCGACGTGCCATTCGTGCGGCCGCGGCGTCCCGTTGACCGTGAACGCGAGCATGGTGCAGGGCGGCTCGGGCGGGGCGGCGGCGGCGGCGGGTGCGGCGTGCATGGGGGTGCCTTCGCGCTGTCGATTAAGACGACCAACATAGCACGACATCGCCGACTTGGAGCAGTGTTTGTAGCGGGTAAGCTGGGGAGACGAAGTCTTCCCCATGCGTTACCGCAGGGAATACTATTATAGGGAACGCCGGGAACTTGGGAACGCCTTTAGTTTCAATGGCTTGCAGACCACCCAAAAAATCCGTTCACGGGAATGGATTAGCCGACCATAAATCCGTTCCCGTCACCAGCTAATTGCAATTGAAATCATTCATGTTTTGCCTGGAAACGGCCTTGGGAATGGGGTCGAGATCACCAGCATTTCCGCGGTTCCGTTCCCGCGTTCCCGGCCATTCCCAAAGTTTTCCCGGGAACGCGATTTTTCGCTTGCCTGGCGACCGACAACGGCCGACACTGCCCGCCAGGAGGACCACCCAATGTCACGCGCCGACCGCCAGGCCAAGGCCGACCAAGACGCGCTGCGCCGGTTCAACATGACCGCCGATGAGCTGGACTGGACGGCGCATCGCGAGCGCAAGCCTCATCTGGTTGCGGTCGTCGACATGCTCAACGCCCTTGTGCGCGCCTACCCAGGGATCCGGCAACGCAAGGACGCACCCGAGTATCTGGTGGAGTTCTGGCACGGGGCATATGCGGTGATGCAGCGAATGCATCGGGAGGACGAGCACTTCGGCCCTTGGATAAAGCCGAGGGCCGGCGACTAAAGCCCCGGCCCGACCACCGCGTCGAGCACCGTGTCGTAGTGGTACAGCGCCCAATCCGGCGCATCGCCCCACTGGCCGTCTCGCTTGCCTTCCCAGCCGCCGGCGGCGCTCGGCCCATCAGGCGTGTCGAGCCAGGCGCGGCCCTTCTCGTTCATCAGCGCCGCCCGGACCACCATGCGCCGGTCCAGCAGCTCTTGCGCCAGGCCCTCGATCCCGTGCTTGCCGCGCCCACGGATCAGCGGCGGCAGCTCGTCCCGGTGGACGTAGAGCCCCTTGCTGCCGGTCTTTTGGTACGGGAAGCCCGAGGCGTTCGCCAACCGGATTGCCGCGATCAGCCACGCCAGCATCTCGCCGCGTCGCTCGCGGCTGTACGGGTCGCGCTCGGTGACGTCGACCAGGAGCCCGTTGGCGCGCCGGAGCAGCGACTTGGTCCCGCTCAGCGTCTCCGGGTTGTTCGCCTTCACCACGCCGAACATGAACAGCGTCTTGGGCTTCGCCTCCATGTTCATCGCCTTGAGCCGCTGGCGCCAGTCCGGCGCCTCGTAGGTGCCGAGCACCATGCGCGCGGAGCCGATCAGGCCGGTGCTGCCGCGGATCGCCTGGCCGAAGTCGTCGAGGCTCGAGAACGGTTCCTTGCCCTGCTTGCGGATGTGGTGGGAGACCATGAACGCGGCGCCGAGCTCTCCGCACACCCGCGTTCCCTCGCGCATGTACTCGTTGACCAGGGTGGCGTCGTTCTCGTTGCCGTGCATGGTCGACGAGAAGGTGTCGACCATCACCAGGCCGAGGTCCGGGATCTGCCGGAGCTGCTCGAACCAGTGCAGCCACATTCTGGACATGCGCGGCGTGCGGGTCGCCGGGTCGTACTCGACCAGCGGGAACGCGCCGCCGGCCTCGGACGTCGGGATGATGTAGACGCGGCCGCGGAACCGCCGGCCGGTGGGGTCGATCTCGTGGATCCGGATGCGCAGCTCCTCGGCGCCGTCTTCGGTTGTGAAGAACACCACCGCCTTGCCGGCGCAGTGATCGGTGAGCTTCTGGCCGCACCAATCGGTGTCTTCGCCAGCGACGTGCGCCGCGATCTTCAGCGCCAGGTCCAGCATCAGGAACGTCTTGCCAGCGCCGGGCGCGGCGGCGAACAGGTGCGGTTGCCCGGCCATGACGACGCCCTGGACCAGGTGACGCCGCGGCGGCGGAGCTTCGGCCGGCACCCAGCCGCCGGCTGCCCACGACGCCACGCTGTAGCGCGGATCCGCCGGCGCAGCTTGGGGTAGGGCGGAGGCGGGTGCCGCCTGTACGGCCGGCAGCGCCGAGTGGTTCCGGATGTCCCGGTTGACCAGGCCGCGCCACTCCGCCTCGAAGCGGTTCTCCGGCCAGGCCGGGACCATCTTCGCCGCCATCCAGCCGGCGGTCAGCTCCTTAGCCGTCGCCATGTCGATCTGCCCGGCGCGCGCCTGCTGGATGTACGCTCCCGCAACCCGGTTGAAGCTCTCCCAGCGGTTCGTCTCGCCGCCGCCCTCGTGCACGGCCGCAGCCAGCGTCGCGCCGACGGCAGGCGTGTCCCGATACCCGGAGAACAGCCCGCCAGCCTGCGCCAGCGGGGCTGCGACCTCGACGCCAGGCATGGGGCGGAGCTCGGCCAGGCGCTCTCCGAAGTCGTCGATGTCGATGGGCACCAGCTACTCCTTGAATTCGGCGTCCACGGCGTCGATTAGATCCAGGGCCCGGACAACGCAGTCTTCTGGGCTGATCGAAGCATTCATCACGCAGATCGCTCCGGCCAGCAGCTCTAGCTTTTCTCGCTTGTTCTGGCGCGCCCTGAATTCTCGCTCGATGTCGGCGCGCAGCTCGCGCTCGGCGCGCTGACGCTCGTAGTTCAACTTTCCGTCCGACATCGCCCTACCTCTCGATCTCAACCAGCCGCGCGCCGCCGCCCTTGCCGTGCACCGTGCCGGCCAGCCGGATCGGCTGATGCGCCCGCCCGCGATCGACGCCATGCCGCGCATCCACCGGCAGCCCGAGCGCCAGGTCGCCGCCGCAGAGCTGCGCCAGCCGATGCCGCACCACCATGACGCCTGGGATGTCCCGCGTCGGCTCGGTTAGCCGATACCAGACGTGGCGCTTCGGATGCCCACTGTCGGTCGTGCCGCCGGAGCGGACCACCATGTCAGGCCGGACGCCGGTCGCCTGCAGAAGGTACGCGAGCTTGGCGTCGGTGTCGTGCTTGTCCAGGTCGACCACTAGCGCCGTCATGAGTTCGACCGCGTCGGCGGTGCCCTCGCATTTGGAGAGCACGCCCGGGATGACGAAACAGGCGACGCCGTGCTGAGCCCAGATACGCGCCGCGGCGACCGCGCTGTCGACCAGACACTCGCCGGCGCCGACCTGGATCCAGACCTGTTCGGCGTGCTGGCCTTCCTTTGGTGTGCCCTTCTCGCCGATGCCGCGCAGCCCGACGACATGATGCGGCTCGAAATCGACGTAGCCGAACAGGAGTTCGAGATGCTCGGCGAGCTGCGCCGGATCGACGAGCGCCGCTAGCTCGGGGCGGGGGTAGGTCACGATTTCCATCCAGGCAGCCAGGCGCCGCACCATTCGCCTTCTGAGACGATGGGCCATTCAGCGGTGTTGCTATCGTCGTCGGTGTGCGTCCGGGGTTTTGGCGGCAACGCTCGGCATTCCCCCGTACCCTCGTCGGCGTTCAGAGGATCAAAGTGCGCGCAAGACCCGCAGTAGCCACGGAATTGCTCGACGTACTCGGGATGCAGGTTGCGGTTTCCGCCAAACGGCATCACACGCCCTCCCGTGCCTTCACCGTGACCACCGGCGGTCCCAGCTCCCGCCCCTCGGACAGCGGGTATGTGAGGCCCTCGCGGGCCTTCGCCCCGGCGCGACGCTGGATCTCCGCCTCGAAGGCGGCCATGAACTCCCAGCGCGCTCTCTCTGGCGGCCAGCAGCAGGCCCGGATGTTGAGCCCCCTGATCGGCTCGCCCCACTCCGGTCCCCACTCGTAGCGGGGTTCCCTTGCCTTCGGCAGCAGAGCCGCCCGCTCGTTCACCAGGATCCGCTCGTCCATCTGCTTGACGATCGCCGGCGCCGGGTAGCGCGTCCCGAATGTGCCGGCCAGCGTGCGCGCCAGGCGCGCCTCGGCGATCCGGTGCATGTGGGAGTGCTCGCGGTCCTGCTTGAGCGGCCAGATCATGTCTCCCAGGTACGCCTCGGTGGCGTCGTGCAGGAGCGCCTCCAGCGTCGCCTCCGGCTCGACGGCGCCGACAGCGCGCGCAACGTGCACGGAATGTTCAGCCACAGAATAAAATTTCAGCGCGTGGCCGCCGTAGCGGCAGATCATGGACAGCGCGTGCGCGATGTCGGTGATCGCGGCTTCGCCGACGCGCGGAGCCAGCGGGAAGAACGCCCGGCCGGACTTGGTCATCATCCATCCGGTCCGGGTTTCCTCCTCGGGAGGGAGCGCTTTGGGGCGGGACATGGGGCGCTCCTAGAGCTTGTCGACCAGGTGGGCGATCAATGCCTTGAGGCGCTCGATCTTCATGCAGTCGCGCGCCGCCTTGACGTCGGCCTGGCGGCAGCGCTGCTCCATGATCGGCATGCCCTGCACGGCGAGCGCGACGCGGTTGAGAACCTCCAGGGCAAATATCTTGTCCCGGTTCGTCATGCTCGGCTTTCCGAGGGCGGCCTTTGCTTTGTTGATGTCTTCGCGGAGCCGATAGTGCGCTTCGATGTCGGTCATGGGGGTGATCCTCTGGGTCGCGGAAGCACCAAGTATGCTCTTGTCGGTCGTCAAAACCTACATCGGTTTCGGCGCACCGGCGCCCGCGAGCCATGCCGGATTTGCAACCGGCGCCGCGAGCGCCGCGAACCCGCCCGGGCCGACCATCGCATCCGGCGGCTGCGTCGGATCCCAGCAGCGACCGGCGAAGTCGCAATAGGTGCACCGGTAGTCCTGCGGATCGGTCGTGCACCGCGGCAGTTCCCGCGGGTCGGCCGCGAGGACAACCTTGATACCCTTGTCGCTGGCCTCTTGGGCGACCGCCGGGTTGTAGGGGACCAGCTCGGCGTGGATCTCGCCGGTGTCCCGATTGATCGCGGTGAACAGCCCCGGGTTGTCGCCCAGGTCCATGTAGGCCATGTAGGTCTGCATCTGCACGAAGTAGACCGGCTTCGACTTCTCGACGCCGTCGCGCGCCATGTCCTTCCAGCTCTTGGAGCCGAGCATCTTGTTTTCCCACAGCGCGGGCGCCGCGATGAGCTCGGCCAAGCTCGGCGGCGCGCCGACGATCACGCCGTCCAGGTGGCCGGAGATGCGCGACCGCTCCTCGCCGGTGTCCGGATCGCGGATCTTGGCGACGTAGAACCCGAGCTGCTTGCCGTCGGGGCGGTGCGTCACGAGCTGGAAGCCGGCGAGCCGCAGGTAGGCGGCCATGCGGTCCTCGCCGTCGTGCCCCATGTCGAAGATCCGGAGCGTCTTCCCCTTGAAGTGTTTGCCCTCGTCCTTTGGCGTCTTCGTGAATTCGTAGGCCAGTGCCCGGAGGCAGTAGTGCCCGAGGCGGGAGCCGCCCAGGTAGTCGCGCGGTGGCTCGGTCTGCTGCTTCGCCTCCATGGCGGCGTCAACCACGGCCTGGAGCTGCTCGGAGACGAAGATCTTGGAGGGGCGAAAGGCATTGCCGGGAGTGATGGCGTTCATGGCGGGGCGTCCTCGTCGCTGGTGAAGGGGTGCTTGAGAAGCGGCCGCATCACCGGCCGCAGGACCTTGCGGAGGATCGAGGCGGCGGCATCGACGGCCGCCGAGACGACGCTGAACGCCTGGCCGGCGAAAGTGATCGCCGCGGTCCCCATCTGGACGACGGTGGCGCGCGACACGTCGAACGCCTGGCCGGCGAACGTTACCGAGGCGGCCGCCATCTGCTGAGCGCGGTTCGCCAGGAAGCCGACGCCAGTGAAGGCGATCGCCGCGGTCGCCATCTGCACCGTCCGGTTCGCAAGGAAACTCTGCCCGGCGAAGGCGACGGAGCCGGCGGCCCACTCGACGATGCGGTTATAGGCCGTCGTGAATGCCTGCCCGGCGAACGAGATGGAGCCAGCACCCATTACCTGCTTGCGGTTGGCGAGGAAGCCCTGGCCGCTGAAAGCGATCGAGGCGGCCAGGAACTCGACGACGACGGGGACGTTGCCACCCCCCACCGGAAATAACTCCGCCACGAACCCGCGCGGCAGCCGCGTCGCGTCCGGCATGCGGTAGACATGGCTCACGGCCTTACCCCGGGAACTCGCGGAACACTATAGACGCGCGCCACGACTGCGATGCCGGCGCGTTCGGGAACTTGAGCGCGAAAAACCCGCCCGACGGCACCCAGATCCGTTCCTCCGGCGTCGGCAGCCAGACGATGCCGCTCAACACGTTAAAGGCCATGTCGTCGATCACCGTGCTGTCGGTACCTTCGGCCGAGGCGTTATAGCCTGTCGCAGAGGTTCCGCCGGCTGCGTCCGCGGCTCGGCCGGTCGTCGCATGCGGCGCCGGCGTCGCGCTGGTGACCGTGGCCGCCGCGCTCTTGCGCAGCATCTGCACGCTTTCCTGCACGCTGGTCACCGAGCCGCGCTGCCAGAGCGACCAGCGCAGGATTTCCAGCGGCGTCGCCGCGCCGGCCTTCACTTGCAGGATGGTGATCGCCGTCGAGATCGTCGTCGCCGGCATGCGCACGGTGTAGGTGAAGCCGCTCAGCATGGCATCTACATCCTCAAAAGATGATTGGGCGAGCCCATGAAAATGTTCGCTGCCCCACCGCCGGCGCCGTCATCGAACTTGCTCAGGATCAGGCCCATCTCGAGCGGGCGCTTCGTGGCGTCGACCGTGTAGGTGCCGCCGCTGTCGCGCGTGACCAGCTTCAATTTGTCGCCGCCATTCCATGCCTTGATGGTGTCGGCGACCCCGGTGTCGAGGATCGTGATGTCCGGCAGGCTGATGTTGGTCGCGCTGGTCGGCTTCAGGGTCAGATACGCGTTCTCGCCGGCCGCGATGTCGTAGGTGCCCGGGAACATCACGATGTGCAGGCCAGGATAGGCCGTGGTGGTGTACCAGGTGCCGCCGTAGTCGCTATCAACCGAGGTGGTCAGTATGGCCGTGCCGGACGTCGCCGCCAGGATCAAGTCGGCATTGGCGCTGTAGGCCCCAAGATAGAACGCGCCAACGACGGTTGCCGGGAAGGGCATGACGATCGAGGCGCCACGCTCGCGTGTCGCGCTGGTGTTGTTGAAGGTGGTGTTGCTGAAGGCGGACGCCGCTCGGACACCCGACACCCAGGAGTAGACACCACCGATGGTGAGGGTGAAATTCGGCGTCAGGTGTCGCGATGCAGTGCTTGAGATCGTGGTCCAGCCCGCGCCGCCCGAGTTGGTCCGGACATAGGCGGCAGGCGAGTAACCACGCGGCGCATTGGCGCTGGTGCCGCCCCAGCAACGAACCACCCTGTTCCCGCTGACCCAGCGGATCACCACGGCGTACCAGGTGCCAATCGTCACGCTGGCGCTTACGGCGGCGGTATAAACCGAGTTCGCGCTGCCGGTTGTAACGGTCGCAATCGAGCCGATGTCAGAACCGTCCGGCTGGCCCGTCGCATTCAGGGCCTGGATCGCGACCTCGACATCGCCGCTGCTGGTCAGGGTCGTGACGTAGAACTTGATCCCATCCAGCGTGCCGGTCGCCGGCGCCTGGAAACAGTAGGCGATACCATCACCCGATCCGTCCAGCGTCATGCCGCCGGAGGTCATCATGAATGACGCGGATGACTCGTAGTTGACGGCAAAGCGATCCGGCCAATACATGCCGCCGAGGATGGATTGCAGCGCCATCAGAGCCTCGCCGTCGCGGCCATGGCGTCGCGGTTCGAGCAGTCGAATGGCAACGGCTCACCGTCTTCATCGCGCAGCATGTGCACGCACTCGACGACGGCATCATCGCTCAACGCGATGAAGGTGTGAGCGATCCCCGCCGGCACCTCGACCAAGCCGGGCCCCTCGATGCTACCCTCCATCTCCTGAACATGGCCGTCGCCGCGCTCGTAGCGCACCTTCCCCCGTAGCACGCGCGAGACGTGGGCATAGGCGTGCTGATGCGTTGGGACAGCCGCACCAGCCTCGCGGAACACGATCATGTGAAAATAGGCGTTGCCGGCGAAGCCGAACCGCACCTCGTAGTTGCTGGGAAGGAGGCTCATGGGTTCACCAGCGTGTCGGTGGCGTAGTTCTTGAAAGCGAGCTTGTCGATGCCGGCTTCCATGGCATTGACCCGCTGGGTCGGCGTACCGGTCTTCGCCCAGAACGCGGCGCGCAGCAGCGTCTCGACGGCCGCCTTGAAATCCGCCCGGCTCGGCGGATCGGCAAACGAGTTCGCATCAATGCCGATTTCGGCCGAATGATTGGCCAGCGTCACGGCCACCCTGGTGTGCTTCCCGACGCTGTTGCTGATCGGGCGATCGAAAATCACGGTGAATGCGATCATGGCCATATCACGCCCCCGTCACGATGCCAGTCGCCGCCCACTGCAGCGTCAGGTCGCCGGCGGTCATGTCGATGTCCGCGCCGGCCAGCGTCCCGAATGCGATCACCGGCGACGTGGCCGGCGTTCCGGTGTCCTTGTAGATCGCCATCTTGCGCGCGTTGGTCGGGTTGTTGGCGTGCTGCGCCCAGGCAAGGTCGTCCGCGTCGAACGTCGACACGCCGGCGGTCGGCCCGCTCACGGTGATGGTCGTCAGCGCCTTCCCGCCAGCGTCGTAGTTTCCGCCAGGCGTGACCTCGTTCGCGCTTAGATCGTCGATGAAGTCGTGCGTCGCCTCAGCCGGCGTTGCCGCATTGGTCAGCAGCATGACCTTGATGGTGTCGGTATCGAGGTCGATGCCGCCGCCATTCATCAATTTCTTGATGAGGTTGTCGAAGACGGTGAGGGTTTGCGCCATGGCTTAGCCCTCCACCTTCATCGCGGCGACGAATGCCCGGAGCCGCTTAAGCTTCTCGCGGCATTGGTCGCAATTCTCCGTCTGATCCATCCCTGGGCCGAGGCGAGCTCGATCCGCCAGGTGTCCTTCGATGCGTTTGATCCGCGTCTCCGCGGCCTCCAGGGAAGCGAAGTCGCTGTCCATGAACGGCCCGACTTTCACCGTGACCGGCTGCCCCTCGATCTTCACGCGATCTGGCGCCGCGCGAGCCATCCGATCGACGCCCGGCTCCGCCGCCGGAATGCTTCCGGTGAACAGGCGCTTGATTAGTCCGAAGCCGAAGGCCATTTGCCGCTCCTACGCCCGAAGATCGATGACGGCAGTGCCGCTCGTGTACCCGCCGGCCTTGCATCCGGCCCGAACCTCCCAGGCGCCGGCGGAGTAGCCGGTGCGCTCGACGGCCTCGGTGAAAGCCTCCACGTCCCGCCAGGCGCTTTCGCTGCCGTAGGGGCGGCGCTGCACCGTGACCGTGGCCGAGAACGTGCCGGAGATCCCGACGTCGAACCGGCCGTGCAGGGCTGCGATCGGCCCCACAAAGCTGTCTGCGGCCGCGACGGAACCGCTCGCGACGGTTTGCGTCGTGGCCATCAGCGCACCCTCCCACCAGCCGAGCAGCGCACCGCCCGCAGGCGAGGGCGCCGTCCCGATCGGATGATACGGCGGATGTTGTCTGGCGTCAAAGCCGACATCATGCCGCCAGCGCCCGTTGCCGGGTCGCCTCCACCCGCCGCCGGATCTCGCGCTCCTTGAACTTCCAGGTCAGGAGACACGTCGCCCGGTAGCGCGTGATGCCGAAGTTCATCCCGCCGGCTGGCAGCCCCAGGTGGAGCGCCTGCTTCTCGCTCGGCGGCTGGCTCATCCATGTCCGGCTCTTGCGCGCCGTGTCGCTGTCGCCGTGCTCGCGGAGGAAGTCGTCGGCGCTCTGCAGCGCCAGGATCCGGGTGTCGCTGTCGGCCAAGAGGCGCCATTGCTCGGGCGCGATGATGCCGCCCTCTGTGTCCTTGACCGGCTGGACATAGCCGAGCGCGATGAAGCGGCCGCCGTAGGCGATGACGCAGGCCCACGCCTTCATGGCGTCGGCCATGGTGACGACGCCCGGCATGTTGGTGAACAGGTCTTCCCAGCGGTACGGGCTGGCGTCGAGAAGGTCGACCTCGGTGAGCACGAAGTCGGCGAGCTCGCCGCGCTTCTTCGGCGGCGACGCACCGGCGCCGGGCGCGGTGACAGCCTCCGGGTCGGGGAAGTGGTAGCCGCAGATCGGGCAGTCTCGAGCCTGCGCTGGGATGGTGGCGTGGCATTCGGGACAGTCCTTCGCGCCCTTCTGGTCGAGATCCACGTCCTGGTCGATCGTGCCGTGCATGAGGACGCTGGTCCCGAAATCCAACACGACGCAGTCGTCCTTGCGGATCCCGGGGTAGCGCTCCGGGTCGATCTTGCGGAGCCCGCGGCCGATCATCTGCACCATGGTCGACTTGTAGGAGCTCGGCCGGAGCAGCACGACGCAGCTCACCGGCTGGCAGTCCCAGCCTTCGGTGAGGACCGCGACGTTGACGATGACTTGGATCTCTCCGCGGTCAAAGCGCGCAAGAACCGCTCGGCGGTCGCGCTCTCCCATCTTTCCGTCCACTGTCTCAGCAGAGACACCGCCCGCAAGGAACGCCATGCAAACGTGGTTCGCATGCTCGATCGTGCTGCAGAAAACCACCGTGCGCCGGTCGCCAGCATGTTTCTTCCACTCCTCGACGATCTTCTCGTTGAGCGGCGCGTGATCCATGATCTGCGCCACCTGGTCCATGTTGAAGTCGCCGGCGGTCTGCTTGACGCCGCTGAGCGCGCCCTGGGTGCCGACGTCGATCACGAAGGTGCGCGGCCGGACCAGGTGGCCCTCGAGGATCAAGTCCCGGATGGGGATCTGGTCGGCAACGTTGTCGAAGATCCCGACCAGGCCCTTCTTGTCGCCGCGGTTGGCCGTGGCGGTAACGCCGAAGATCGCCACCTTGGAGTTCGCCGCCTTGGCCGCGGCGATCACCTTGCGGTAGCTCGGGCTGGCGACATGGTGCGCCTCGTCGATGGCGATGCCGTCCAGCTCCGGAATGTCTTCGAGGTTCTGTGCAAGCGTCTGGATCATGCCGAAGGTGGCGCCGCGCTTCTCCCACCGCTTCCGCCCAGCGGTGTAGAGATCGTGCGGCACGTTCGGGTTGACCATCCAGAAGGTCTTGCGGTTCTGCGAGACCAGCTCGTCGCGGTGCTGGATCACCAGCCAGCGGCCGCCGATGGCGCCGACGACGGCTGAGAACATGACCGTCTTGCCGGCGCCGGTCGGCGCGACGCCGAGGGTGTTGCCGTGCTCGCCGAGGGCCGCGACGCACTTGTCGCGGAACTCGACCTGGCGGGGGCGGAGCTGCATCAGGATCCAGCCTGGGCGAGCAGCTCGCCGTCCTTCTCGACGGTGAGCCCGTACTTCTTCAACAGGTGCTCGCGCACAGTTGAAGACAATGGTTCTTGGTCGGACAACGCAATTTTAATTAAAAGCTCGACATGCCCGGCCCGTTCGGCTTGAGTAGTGGCGGTTTCGTAGCCCTTGGCAGCCGCCCAATACTGTTGGGGTGTATAGCGTTCCTTGGCCTGCAGCAGCGTTCCCATACACTTCTCCCGGTTGTTCCCGGCCAAAAACTTTTAGTGATCGCTTTTTATTTTCCCAGCGCAGCGAGTGTGGCGGGTTGGAAACTTCAGCGCATGGTTAATCTCAGCCAGGTAACGCATGCGTGATCTGCATCACCCGGCCGAGCGTTAACCAATCAGCCGCCGTTGGCTTCCTGCAGCCACCGGCCGGGCACCGTCCCAGGCGGCACCATGGTCGCCGGCGTGACGGGCAGCGGGGCAGGGGCAGGCGGAGGAGGCGCCACCGTCGGAGCAGCGGTAAGCGACGCAGCCGGGGGGTTTCCGAAGCTCGCCGGCGCTGCCGGCACAGGCGCAGCGGCCGCCGTCCCGAACCCGGCGGGCTTCGGCGCGACCGGCGCCGGGCCGCCCATGGCGAACGCGCCTTGCGGCGGCGCTGGAGGCTGCTGCGGGTTCTTGAGCTGATCGATCAGCTTCTTCCACTTCGCCGCCACGGCGGAGCTGGGGTTGGGCGTCAGGAAGTCGCCCACGCCGTTTTTGTCGGCGTAACCTTCCTGGCTCTCGATCTTCACGGAGAAGGCGATCTCCTTGCCGTCGAGCGCCTGGCCGATCTGCTCGATCGTCGCGCCATCCCACTGCTGGTAGCTAGCGAGGTTGCCCGGAACGAAGATGCCGGCGGTCTCGAACATGCGGATGATGGCGCGCTGCCCCATCTCCTTGCCGCCGTCCGACTGCTTCGGGTCGGCCGGGTCCATGACATTCGTCCAGACCTTCCGCTTCTCGTAGGGGCCGCGGTTGATCGTCAGCTCCAGGTCCAGGTAGCGGGCGCCCCTGCTGCCCACCTTGACCGCGCGGACGGTGACGATGCCGGTGCAGAGCGTCCCCGGAGGGATCAGGTCCGGCGCCTTGTCGTTGTAACCTGAAAACGTGCTCATTCGTCTCTCCTGGTTCTATGTTCCCGTGTCGTTCACGGAAAGTCAAGCCAAAATGGTAACGATGTTAGCTCGATGGTGTCGGATGCATAAGCCGTGCCGCTTCCGGCTCCTCCGCGAGCACCAGAGCGCGCGCCAGGGCTTTCGCCCGAACCCGGATGGCGTCGCGGATCTGCGCCTTCTTGATGCGACGGTGCAGCGATCCGACGCGGCGCTGCTTTGCCTTGCCCTTCGGCCTCACGGCGCGACTGCCGCGGGCGCGCCGTCGCCAAAGCCAAAGTCTGTCGGCCCAGGTTCTGGCGGCCGAACGTGCTGAGCAGGACCGATCGCCTCGGCCGCCAGTGGTTCCGGCGCAGATGGCGCCGGCAGCGCCGTCACCAGCGAGCCGTCGACGCGCTTGCCGCCGTGGATCTTCTTCATGAGCGCGCCGAGGTCCGGCGGCTCGAGGAGATCCAGCCGGCCACTCCGGTCCTTCGCCGGGAAGCCAAACGGATTGACCTGGTGGGTGACGAATGCGCGGTACTGTTCGCCTTTGTCGGTCGTGAAATTCGACAAGGTGATGACCTCGTCGAAGATCCCGGGCAGCTCGCGGCCCGCCTTGCTGCCGTCGATCTGCGGCTCCCAGCTCACGCGCTTGAGCCCGTCGTCGCTCTCGATGCGCTCGAGGATGCCGACGACGATGGTGGAGCGGCCGGGCATGTGCTGGATCTGGGTGAGCCAGCGGACCATCTCCTGGCCGTGTAGCCCGTAGGCGCCGCGGTTGTCCGGCTTGCCGGTCTTCTCGGAGAACGCCTCCGGCTGCCGGCGGGACCAGTCGAGGCAGTGCCGCGCCGCGACGGTGATGCTGTCCCAAAAGAGCGTGCGCTTGTCGGCGTGGGCGGCCGGATCGCCGAGCGCCTGACAGTAGCCGTCATAGGCGGCCTGGCCGTAGGGGCTGGACATGCTCGCTGCCGGATCTGGGCCGGACAGCCAGCAGACCAGCGCGCGGGCGAGCTCCCACGGGTGGACGCCGATGCGCGCCGCCTCCTGGCGCACGTCGACCACGTCGCCGGTCCACTCCTGGATCGCCAGCGTGCCGGCCTCCAGGTCGATGAACAGCGTCGTCGCCGGATCCAGCGTGCGGGCCTGCGTCGTCTTGCCGACGCCGGATGGGCCGAACAGGGCGATGTTGATCTTCGGAGCGGCGCGCAGTCGCTCGTCGGCAGTGATGATCTTGAGGGGCATGGTTTCCTTGCCGGTCGGAGTGTCAGGCGGCCTGCTCAGCCTTCGAGCGCGCGATGTGCGCCTCGATCGGCGTCGGAGGCGGGGGGGCGTCGGCCGGATGCACCTTCGGCGCGTCGATGTGTGCGTAGCCGATGTTCGGGCGATCCGGGACGAACGAACCGGCCTTGATCAGGATCTCGGGGTAGTCGCCGATCGTGACCGCGCAGATGCGCTTGCCCTCAGCGACGGCCAGCGTCCCCTTGATGGCGTGCGCCATGGTCGCCTCGACCCAGCTCCGCGGCCCGACGTATTCGATAACGCGCAGCACCCGGACGACGTCCTCCGGCGCGCGCTTGGTATCCTTCTTCGGCATGGTGATCCTCTCTCTATGCCGGCCGGACGGCCAGCGGGGCGTACTTGACGGTGCGGGCGGCCGCGATCGCGCGGCGCTGCTCCTCGGTGACGTAGGCGCCTTCCGCGATCGCCTTCCAGGTCGCCTCCGGCACGGAGAAGTCGATCTTGAAAATCTCCCGCGCCTGGTCCCAGGACATGCCGGCGGCGACGCCGAGGAGCGCGTCAGTGGTCCACTTGACCGTCTTCTTGACCTCGCCCTTGAGGCGAATGCCGGGGCCGCCCTCGTGCGGCCGGAACTCGACGGTCTGCTCGCCGGCCATGCCCGCGTCGGGATTGAGCCGATCGAAGACCTGGCCCGTGGACGTCGCGATCTTCGTGATCTGTTGGTCGACAAGCTCGCGCGCAGCCTTGCTGGTCTCGATCTCCTCGTCCAACTCTCGCCGGCGGTCGATCAGTTCGCGGAGCTGCTTGATGTTGTCGGTCCCTATTGCCTCGACCTTGGAGGGGGTGGCTGTCTTGGGGGTGCGCGCCATGCGATGGTTCCCTTGGTCGCTGATGAAACCGCCCTCAAAACTCGTGTACATATAGCTGTCCACGAGGCGCAGCATCTCCAAGACTGTCGCCTTGGATAACGCTGGACTAACGAGCGGCGGATACGATGCCATGGAGAGGGGGTGGCTCCAATGTTGGCCGACATCGACCAACATAGACCGACATAAACCAAGATGCAAATTTTTTCTTTGGAACCCCTTCACAATTCTGTGCGCTGTGATTACGCTGTTGGGCATAGGCGGTTATGTCGCCTTGCCGCGGCCGACAGAGCCGCGCACAGTCAATCAGGAGAGAGGACG